>Ga0182215_1000008_pt1 | contig 45362 bp, 73 predicted proteins | sample G5R1MG_24_FD_128404 | JGI IMG/M metagenome (GOLD analysis project Ga0182215, IMG submission 128404) | Switchgrass phyllosphere microbial communities from Michigan, USA - G5R2_NF_03OCT2016_LD1 MG | ecosystem: Host-associated > Plants > Phyllosphere > Phylloplane/Leaf | place: USA: Michigan... | reverse complement strand
CGGATACTTCCAAGCCGCGATCGGCAAGGACGCTCACCCAATCCGTAGGCGAGCGGCCTTCCTCCAGGATCATGGGCAAGCGCTGCGCCGTCATTCCGAGCGCTCCTTATGGGGGGTGGGGGTAGCCTTCTCGGATATAGTGTTGTTGGTGGCTTGGGCGGGCTCATGCTGAAGGACAAGCTGATGCCGTTGGCGAGAGACGACGGTCGGGAAGGCATCGCAAGCGTAGGCAAAAGCCCGGTCGGCTTCTGGCCATTTAAAACCTCTGACGTAGAACCCTGAGTTGGCCATGCCCCGCTTGTCCACGGACCGATCCCACCAATAGAACGCGTACCAGAACGCCAAGCCGCCGCAGGTCCAGAAAACCTTACCGTTGCACACGTCTGCACGTTTTCCGTTTTTCAGAAGTCCGGTGTCCATCAGAGCGTCGCTCCAAGGCAGGTCGGGTATATCGCTGGCGTTCCATACCTTGCGTCCATTTGGTTGGTGCAGGTAGTGGCCCAAGCCATCAAGGCAGCCGAAGTATAGGGCTAGCTTGCCTTGTTCCTTTCCCTTCTCGATGGCGGCCTGCAGGCGATAGCCCTCCCCCTCCCCGCTCCTGCCTACGCTAAGAGAGGTGTGTTGATCGCTCATGCTGCGCCTCCGGTCTTGGCGAGTTCGATCCCACGCTTGAGGGCGGCGAGGACGGGAGTAAGTCTCTCGTCATCTTCATCATGAATGCCGTTGCGGTAATCTCTGGCGATGTCCCGCGCGATTGGGTTACCGCCACGCTCCCAGTACTGGGCACAGATCTCCCGCGCCTCGATCAGCAGCGGATCAACCGGCGCTTCTTCGTGCGCGGCTATGTACCGGGCGAACCCAACCTGCATCTGCGAGCAAGCCTGAGCAAAAGCGTTTGCGGTTACCTCGATCTTGCCGACGCCTGCCAGTTCGGCAGCTCTGACCATTGCCCAATCCGGCGGCTCCTTGTTGTCGATCATGACAGCACCAGAGCGATAAGGCCGGCGAACACCAGGAAGACACTCACCCCACAGCACACGATCAGCCCTGTACGGTAGGACGTAGGGTTCATAGGCTCAACGGGGCCGTAAATCCGCAAGCGGTCTGTGTCGGTCATTTGGAGCTCCTTTCGGGGCTGAGGGGTAGCCAGCCAATCGGATCATCGTGGGCAGTCGATCCGGCCCAGATCGCAGTCAGCCACACCATCATGTCGGGCTCGATCTTGCCGACAGAGACGCCAGGGCACTCGCTATCGTGGAACGGCCCTTCGAAGCGAAGCAGCACGTACTCGTCGATCGGACAGGTGCTGATCGGTTGCCAGTCGCTGATCCGCTTCTCCTGATCGGAGGGGGTGGGCATGGCGGCGATGGCTGACGTTGCCCTGGCAGCATACTTGCGCTGCAATTCCGTCGTCAGCTCACACCACTCAATCGGTGGTAGATCATGCTCAGCCATGCGCTCGTGGTTGACCAGTTCGATCCCCACCGCCTCTACGGCGCCACTTGGTTCGGTCATGCCCATCACGAGGGCTCCTGCAGTTCAAGCAGGCTGAGGCGCGGCCAATATACAGCCCTCGGGCCATACTCGACGCCGGTGTTGGTCAACTTGCGGCCGCGCACGATGTAGGTCTCGTGGTCCCGGCTAAGCCCGCCACCGCCGGCCTTTGGAAAGCCGACATCGCCAGGCAGGCGCCGAGCTGGCACCACCGCTTCAATGACGCCCTGCTTGTATGTGTTCGAGCTGATCCAGCGAACACGATCACCGATTTTCATACATCCCACTCCGAATTGAGTTGTGCCCAGCGATCAGCGCCCATCTCTTGACGTGCGCGCGCGATGTGGCGGTCTAAGGTGAAGGTGGGCTCAACAGCCGGGGGCTCAGGCGTGTTCGCAACAGCCTGACGGCAACGGGTGCCCAAGGTGGATATGGGGTGCGGCGCGTTCATGCTGCCCTCCTGAGGCGAAGCATGGTGGTCGGCACATTCGTCCCGGACTCGGAAAAGCTAGCGACGGGCAAATCGCGCCAGTCACCCTCAAGCCCGCCGTGATCGTACCGCGCCGTCGCGGGCAGTATCGACACCAGCGTGCCGCCGGGGCGCAGGAACTCGAATGCATGGCGGACGTGCTTGACGTAGTGCTTGCCGTAGAAGGGAGGGTTCATCACGACCTTGTCGAATTCAGGCGTGGCGGGATGCTCCAAGAAGTTGGCAGCAAGGACGCTGTGCCCCTTAGCGCGTGCCTCTGCCGCCCTGTTGGGATGATACTCGATCCCCAGCGAACGGCAGCCGTAATCGCGCAGGGTGTCCAAGATACGCCCATCGCCGCACGATGGCTCAAGAACCCGATGTGCCGGCGCATCCCCTCGATATTGGCGAGGGTGATGGATGTCGGCAAACTCTAGAGCAGCCTCTGCGACTGCGGGAGGGGTCCAATAGAATTGGAGATCCTTTGACACCGCTGTGCTGGCGCTAGGCTTGACGCCCTCGGGCTCGACGTCGGGCAACACTTCGCCGTAGAACTCGGCAAGCGCCTTGTTGATGTCTAGGAGCGCCCACTTGTCAAAAAAGACGTGTGCGTTCCCATTGGCAAACTTGCGTATGGTCAAGCCGCGATCGACAGTGGAGAACGTCTCAATCTTGCCATAGCGATCGGTGCGGCTGTAGCTGCGCCCATCAAGCACAGCATCCTCACCGGCTCGGTTTGCCAGATCAATGGCGCTCCACTCTTTCCACTCGAAACCCGGCTGACTGCGCAGAGCGGCGAGCGCGTTAGCCATGTCCTCGAAGCGCTTCCGCCCCCAGTCGCTTGTATACTCGCCAAAGCCGCTAAGGATTACCCGCTTTGGCAGCCCCTTGACACCAATACGAACCTTGCTGTGGCTCTTGTAGGCCGGATCGAGATCAACGAACGCCTCTGCCAGGCCGCGTAGAATGTGAAAGCGTGGCCGCGTCAGGTAGTCCCCGAACGTTGCCTTGGCATTGTCGAGCGTCAACGGCGGTGGCGACGCTAGCGCCTGATCAAACAACTTCTTGTCTTTGGCGCTGGCGATGCTGTCGATTTGCAGGCGGTCGTAGACAGCCTTCCATCCCGACGTGAGCAAGTTGCTCCTTAGGCTCGATGCGCTAAGATGCGGCTTGGTGCCAATGCTGTGAGCATAGGTACCGCGAACGCATACGGACATGCCGAGGCGATCCCATGCGTTCTCGAATTCGGCAATTGCCTGCTCGACAGCGGCATCCTTGTCGGCATACTCGTCGATGATGTCAGCGACGGTAGTCGGAAGAGCTAGCGCACCCATCAACCCATCCCCCACCCAACCCGCTCATCCCGAAGAAAGTCGCAGTCCAGAGCCCAGGATTGATCGGCAGGAGGGTTGAAGAACTCGTCCACCATGCCGGCGAACTCTCCATCATCCTCTAGGCCATCGTTCAGGGCGTTCAGGTAGTCGCGTGCTGCCCAGGTCCACTCGCGGCTCTCACGGTCGGAGAGGTTGGCGTGAAGGGCACGGCGGGGGCTTTCGTCCACGATCTCATGCGCGAGGGCGGAGAGGTACAGAGCCTCGTTGAATTGGGCTTGAGAGAGGGCGGTCATGCTTCCCCATCCTCGTCCTCGGTGAAGCCCTCGCCGCGCTGTTCGTCGGTGGGGCCTTCGCGGTGATCCTCAAGCTCGAAACGGGCGCGCTTGGTGGCGACCGCGGCGACGCACTGAGAGTGGAGGTTCGCATCCGCGTCTTTAAGGCTGGCCAAGCGATCAGCCTTGCTAGCGACATACTCGTCCATGCGCTCGACGTCGGGGGCGCTGGCGACCTTGGCCATGTATGCACGCGCCCACTTGGCGGCGGCGTCTTCGGGTTGCTGCTGCGTCGGCGCCTCAAGCACCTTCACGATATGCGGCGCGCGCTTGCCCTTGGTGGCCGTGAGCTGGAGCAGCATCTCACGCTCGATGTGGCTCATGTGCGAGACGCGGATACCGCCGATCTCCATGCCACCCCACTTGACCTTGGGGTCGCGGTACAGCGTGATCGCCCGGCCGGCGTAGGCAGAGGCATCAGGACCCCAGGCGGAAACCAGCACGCGGGACATGCTCTTGCACGGACGCCATACGCGCTGCTCGCCTTCAAGCTTGATCGAGACGGGCTGCTCGGTGCCGGGGCTTATGGACACTTCGCCGATGACGAAGGTGCGCGGACCGGCCAAGAAGTCCTCAGCGTTGATCTGATCGCTCTTGGGCACGATGACGGATGACATATCGTTCATACGAACATCTCCTGTTCAATGCGTCGTTCTGTGGGAATGAGGCCGGCGATGGCGCGCTCGTACACGGCGAGCTTTTCGGCCAAGCGGGCTTCGAATTTGGAGGCGGCTTCGACAATCGCGGTCTGCACAACCTCGTCAGCGTGGATCCGCATTGGCTGCATCGGCAGGCCGCCGGAGTAGCTGATCAGGTCGATCCATTCGCGCTCGGCCACCAGCATGCCGGTCTGGCACTGCATAAGGTAATCGGCCGGCGCTAAGCCTTCGCTGGCCCACTCGACGATCGTCTGCACCTGGTACTTCTGGCGACGGCTCTTGCACTCCAGCAGGCCGTCATCGCCAACCAGGCCATCGGGGCTGTACCCGATCGTGAAGCCCCACTTGCTGTTCGTGATGAAGCCGCAGCGGGTGACGGGTGCGATGTTCTCGGCGTACAAGTCGACCGCGGCGATCTCGTCTTCGTGACCGCGCAGCATATCGTCGCTGATGTAGTGGGGCTCGACATAGCCGGTGACACGCTGGGCCAGCAGTTCGTAGAGGTGAGCGCGCTCCTTGTCGTTCGACGCGATCTTGAGCGTGGGCGTCAGGATCAGCTTCATTTCCGAGGCCGTGAGAAGCCCGCAACGTGCCTGCAGCCACTCGTCTGAGCCCTGCAGCAGGTCGTTGTGAATGACCGGACCGGCCACGATCCGCGACACCGCGTTCATGCCGGCACCATGGCGCAAACAAGCGCCACAACAGCCAAGAAGGCCGTGACGACGAAGCAGAAGTACGTCGCGCCGAGCAGCAAGTTGGGCTGGCCGGCCGCGCGGGCATCGTCAGCCAAGCGCTGGAAGGCAGTCCGCTGCTTGATGCGGCGATCGAGGTTGACCATCGACTGCGTGAGGCGGGGCGGTGCGCTGAGGTAGGCGGGTTCGCCTGAGCGGGTGGCGGGGGTCATGCTGCCAGTTCCTCTGGCATGGCGTGATCGGCGCACACGAAGGGAGTAGGATCAGAGAGCGCTGCCGCAGTAGCCTCGAACTGGTCGCGAACTGCCGCATCGGTCGGGCTGCCGTAAATGGTCCCGCTGCGATGGAAGCTTACATGCCATCCCTTCGCCGGCTCCTCGGGATAAACCGACACCGAAGCGACGTTGAAGCCATGATCAGCGCAGACCTTTGCAAAGTCCGGCACCACGACAAGCCCTGCATCAGCGAGCGCCTTGACCACGGCATCAGCGCTCCAGCTGGGCCGCCAATCCAGGTCGACGCTATCGCTGATCGCCTCGGAGATAAGGTCGCGTATGTCTTTGGGAGTGTAAGGCTGTGTTGCCATCGTGTGATCTCCAGCTGCCGGACTGTGCCGGTGTTGGAGACCTGAATAAATGCGCATGCGCATATCGTCAAGCGCAATCTTATGCGCGTACGCATTTATCTTTTTGCGTGCGTGTCCGTCATTTCATCGAGCAGGATGGCCTCAAGGCCGAATCAGAGGCCGTCGTCGTTCCCATAAGCGACGATGCGACCGATAACGTTGATCTGGCCTGGTGCGATCATCATCGGCTCATGGTCGGTGTTGTTCGACATAGGCTCTAGGCGCGCCGGATTGCTCTTGTAGCGCTTGATCGTGACGTCATGATCTTGGTTGGCGACCAGGTAGACCTTCTCGTCATAGAGATGTGTCTGATCTGGATCGACGACCGCCCACCCTCCCTCGGCCAACAGCTTGTCCATGCTGTCGCCCTTGATCTCCACTCCGAACGCCCGGCGTCCAGCCTTGCTCGCCCTGACGGCCACTTCTCCCATCGGCATGGCGATAGCTTCGCGCCAAGAGCTCGCCGGCGCAAGTCCGATTAGAGGCACCCATCGAACCTCGTGGGCTTCGACCTCTATAGCCGGCGCTTCAGCTCCAAGCAGCACCTCGATCGGTAGCTTTGCGAACTCGGCGATCGCCTGCAGATGCTCAGGTCGTGGCTGAGCCCCAGACTCCCAACGGGTTACGGTACTCTGCGTTGTCCCAACAGCCTCGCCGAATTCCTTCTGCTTGAGGCCGGATACACTGCGGATGTGCTTGATGCGCTCGGCTAGGGTCATGCTCATGCGCTGCGCATAATAGGTGGTAGACGATTGGTCTAACCCGCTAGCGCATATCTCGCTTGACGTCTGTATGCGCATGCGCATATATTCAACGCCATGGACAGCATTCTCGACATCAGGAAAGCACTTGGCGTCTCGCAAGTCGAGATGGCTGAGCAGCTCGGGCTTAATCAATCCACCATCTCGCGTTTCGAGCGTAACGAGATCGTTCCTGACAAGCGGACCATGATCGCGGCTCGGGCGCTGTTGAATAGCGCCAAGCAGGACGCGGCGGCGTGAGCCGGGTCGAGCAGATTGGGCGCGCCACTCTGTACCTTGGCGATTGCCGGGATGTGCTGCCGACGCTGGGCAAGGTGGATGCTGTGGTCACAGACCCGCCTTATGGGATTGGCGAGAGTGCCGGGAAAAACAAGTCCCGCAGCAACGTCGCCGTTGCCAAGGATTACGGCAACGACACTTGGGATAACGAACCGGTACCCGTCGAACTCATGGCCATGGTCCGTGCTGCTGCGCGCTGGCAGATTATTTTCGGCGGCAATTACTACGACTGTCCCGCCACCCCTTGCTGGCTCGTTTGGGACAAAGAAAATACGGGTGACTTCGCTGACTGCGAGTTGGCTTGGACTAACCTTCCCAAAGCTGTGCGCCGCATCCGGTATATGTGGAATGGCATGCTGCGCGCTCATGGCGAGCCGCGTGGGGATCATCCAACCCAGAAGCCTATCGGTGTGATGAAGTGGTGTATCGGGCATCTGCCTGAGCCTAACCAGATCATCCTCGACCCGTTCATGGGTTCCGGCACCACCGGAGTGGCTGCCGTCCAGATGGCTCGCAACTTCATCGGCATAGAACGCGAGCCGAAGTATTTCGACATCGCCTGCCGCCGCATCGAGGATGCTCAGCGCCAAGGTGACCTCTTCCTGAGTGGGGAGGCAGCCTAAACCATGCCCTGCCCCGACGTCCTGCGGCTCCCGAACGGTGAAGCCCTGCCTTTGCGCACCAGCGTCACGTCCGCCGATGAAGCGGGCCTCAAGACCGGCACTGCCGGCACCACTGCGCAGGCCGAAGTCCCCTCCCCCCGCGCTTCGGCCTGCGCTTCCTTTTCTGATCATTCCTTCGCTCATGCAGCACAGGTAGACCGCACGTGACCCGACAATCCACACCGCAGCGCAGCATCTTTTCCGCTTCTACCGTCCTGGCGGCGATCGCGGACGAACTCACCGCCATCAAGGCAGAGGACGGCCTTACCGACGCCGACATAGGCCGCGTGCTTGGCAGGAGCGAGGATCAGGCATCCAAGTATCGCACCGGCACCGCCGAGATGGGCGTTGTCGCCTATGCCGCCGCCAAGCGCGAGTGGAACGGGCGCTTCACTGGCAAGCTCGATCAGCTTTGCGTTGAGAGCCGGCCTGGACGGGTGAACGACCACGGCGCGCTGACCACGATCTTGAACCTCGCAGCATGTCTGAGCAAGGCGCTGGAAGACGGCGAGATCAAGCCGGAAGAGGTGCGCGACAACCGCGCGGCGCTCGAAGACGCCAAGGCCATGATCGACGGCCTGTTGGGCAAGCTGGTGCGTGCGGCATGACCGCCTTCCGCCAAGCCTACATCGGCGGCAAGGAATGGTTCTCCCAATCCGGCCTTCCCGATGAGCATATCGTGTCCCCGCACGTCTATGCCCGCCGGCTGACGCGCTACATCAGCGACGCTTCCACGGTTCGCGCGCGCACTGTCGACCATTTCGGCCGCGCGCCTGGCATCGAGGTCATACGCAAGATGCGCGCCGACTGGCTTGATCTGCTGAAGACCCGTGCACAGGAACAGGCAGAGCATGGACTGGTGTTGGCGGGGCCTGTGCCGCAACTGCAGCTGGTTCGTCCGGTCGATATCGAGCCAGAACCCAAGCCCGAACCCCCTGCGCTCCCGCCCGTCGCAGCTCGAGGCTTCATGCTCCACACCGGGCGCGACGTTATCGATGCCTGCGCCGATGCTTGCGACATCTCCCATGGTGAGCTGATCGGCTCGATGCGCAACGTGGAGTTCACCAGGGGCCGCAATCTCGCCGCTGCCGTGTTGCGTGCCCGGGGTAACAGCCTGCCGAACGTGGGCCGGCTTCTGGGCGGGCGTGACCACAGCACCGTGATGAACGCCATTGATCGCTTCTTCAGCCGCGAGATGAAGGATCCTCGGTTCGTGGCGGCTTGGGAAACGCTGGCGCCGTGCGTGTTCAAGTCCGGCCGCACCGTGGCGGAGATGAACGCGATGCTGGTGGTGCGGCTGTGATCCTCCGCCCCTACCAGCAACGCGCGCTCGACGAGTGCCGGGAAGCCTACCGCCAGCGTCAGCGCGCGGTCCTGCTCTGCATCCCAACTGGTGGGGGCAAGACGGTCACGGCGTCGACTGTCGTCCACGGCGCCAGCAACAAGGGCAACGTGACGTGGTGGTTGACGCACCGCCGGGAGCTTATCTCCCAGGCTAGTCAGACCTTCTACGCGCTCGGCATTCCGCACGGCACGGTGCAGTCGGGCTACGTCTCGGACCCGCGTGTCTGCGTTCAGGTCGCCAGCGTCCAGAGCATCATCCGCAAGCTCGACGATCTGCCCGCGCCCGACCTGCTGGTGTTCGACGAGACGCATCACATCGGCTCGAACTCCTGGCAGGCCATCTTTGATCGCTTTCCCCGGGCCCGCGTTCTCGGCCTGACCGCGACCCCTTGGCGGCTCGATGGCGCCGGGCTCGGCCGCTGGTTCGAGCATATGGTGCTGGGTCCGTCGACGGCCGAGCTGATCGACCAGGGAAGCCTCTCGCGCTATCGCCTGTTCGCGCCCGCTACGCCCGACCTGTCCGGCGTCGAAACCTCGATGGGCGACTTCAAGCAATCCGCGCTGTCGCAGGCCATGAACAAGCCCCAGATCGTCGGTGACGCGATCGGGCACTATCTCAAGCTGTGCGCCGGCAAGCGCGCCGTGGCCTTCGCTGCCGGTGTTGAGAACTCCAAGAACATCGCCGCGCAGTTCTGTGCCGCCGGCGTGCCCGCTCTGCATGTCGACGGCTCGATGTCGGTCGAGCAACGTGACCAAGCCGTTGAGAGTTTCAAGCGCGGCGACACGCTCGTCCTCTCCAATGCCGATCTGTTCGGTGAGGGCTTCGACGTGCCCGCGATTGAGGCGGCGATCCTGCTGCGCCCCACCAAGAGCTTGTCGCTCCACCTGCAGCAGGTCGGCCGTGCCCTGCGCCCAGCCCCGGGCAAGGATGAGGCGATCATCCTGGATCACGCCGGCAACAGTCTGATCCATGGCCTGCCCGACGACGAGCGCGTGTGGGATCTGGCCGACCGGGAGAAGAAGTCGCGCAAAGCTCCTGCCGAAGTGCCGGTCCGCCAGTGCGAGACCTGCTTCTTTGTTTATCGGCCCGCGCCGAAGTGCCCGCAGTGTGGTGCCGTGGTCGAGGTGAAAGCGCGCGAGATCGAGGTGGTCGAGGGATCGCTGCAGGAGGTCGACCGCACCTTCGTGCAGCGCCAGCGCAAGATGGAAGAGCGCGACTGCCACACGCTGGACGATTGGCAAAAGCTGGCTGCAGAGCGTGGGTACAAGCCTGGTTGGGCCATGATCCGCTGGCAGGCTCGGGCGAGGAAGGCAGCATGAGCCGCGCCCACCAGGATTTGGTCAATGCAATCCGTCTCTACGTGTCGGAGGCAGGTGGTCACTCCGACGAGATGCCTACGCCAGGTCTGCTCTATGATCGTAACGGCACACCGGTGCGGATCGGCAAGAAGGGCACGCTCGACATTGCCGTGACGCTCAAAGGTCGGTCTGTCCGCATCGACGCCAAGATCGGCAAGGACAGGCTCAAGCCGGATCAGGTCAACTACGCCAACGCCGTCATCAAGGCCGGCGGCATCGCCTTCGCCGCATGGTCGGTCGACGACGTCAAAGACCGCCTCCGCCTGGAGGGCTTGATCGATGGATGACGTCAACGCTCTCTCGACCTTCTGGTATCGCATCGACAAGGACGCGCCGGGCAAGTGCTGGTGGCACTGCCCGCTGCGTCGGGACGCGATCTATCGCGCGATCGGGATCAACCCGGCGGACAACGGCGCCTGCTACGCCATTGCCCCGTTCCGCCTCTATCGCTCTGACGCCGGCGTGCGGGTGCTTGCAGCCTATCCGGCGCCGCGGTGCTTTGACGAGCCTGACCATCACTGGTTGGGGATCGAGCAGGTCATATCCTGGAACCCGCTCGACGATCGCGCTGAGATCCTTAGTGATGAAGCACCCCAGATCGTCGGCCATCTCACCGACGAAGCCAACGGCCTGTTTTCGAGCCCCCGCAAGTTCTTTCAGGCATGGTGCCAGCGCCGCGCGCAGTTCGCCGTTCAGCGCCAGGAGGCGCGCAAGCAGCCCTGGCACGCGATCCCGGCCGAGCGTGACGAGATCCCCGGCGGGCTCGTCATCGGCGCTACGGCAGACATTCACTGGCAGCCGTCGCTGCTGCCCGAGACGATCCACTGCGTCGGGATCAACCCGGCCATCGTGAACAAGGCGATCATGCGCGCCGCCCGCCTGCCCAAAGCCTTGGGAGGGGCGATATGATGACGGCCAACGTAGTCAGCCTCAACGCTTGGCAGGGGCGTATTCAGCGCGACGGGCGCAATCGACCCAAGCGCAATCTCTACAACCTGATCCTGTTCCTCAAGGAAGCGCCGGGGCTCGGCCGCACCATCAGGTACAACGAGTTTTCCGCCCGCGTTGAGTGGAAGGGTGAGCCTCTCCAGGACGAGGACATCATCGACATCCGCCTGATCATCGAGGAGGCCGGTGCACAAGCAGGCTTTGAGCCCCAGACTGCCGATGTCCGTCCTGCCGTCGAGCGCCACGCGCGCGAAAACGCATATGATCCGGTGCGGGACTATCTCGACGGCCTGAAATGGGATGGCAAGCCTCGCCTCGACGCATGGCTTCGCGACCACATGGGCGCGCCGGCGCATGAGATGATCGATCTGTTCGGCGCCAAGTTCCTCATAGGTGCCGTCGCCCGTGTCTATGATCCTGGGTGCCAGATGGACAACATGCTGGTGCTGGAAGGCAAGCAGGGCGCCGGCAAGACTACCGCCGTGGCTGCGCTGTTCGGCCGCGACTACATGATCTCGTCCATCTCCGACTTCAAGTCCAAGGAAGCGGCGATCGCGCTGCAAGGGCGCTGGGTTGTCGAGGTGGCTGAGCTGGCCGCGCTGTCCAAGACCGACGTGCGTGACGCCAAGAAGTTCATCACCGAGACCGTCGACCAGTATCGCCCGGTGCATGGCCGTTCTACCGTCGATCGTCCTCGCCGCTGCGTGTTCATCGGCACCACCAACGAGCATCAGTATCTCAAGGACGCGACTGGCAACCGCCGGTTCTGGCCGGTGCCGTGCGGTGACGTGGATGTCGCGGCGATCGCGGCCGCTCGGGATCATCTTTGGGCCGAGGCAGTGCACCGTTATCGCGCCGGGGAAGCCTGGTGGCTGACCGATGTCGAGCATGTGGCCAAGTCTGAGGCCATCCAGGGCGATCGCGCTGAGCAGGACGCCTGGGCCGAGTACATTGATCGTTGGCTTGATGATCCTGAGATTAGGATGATCGATTATCTGACCGTTGGCATGATCATGAGCGAAGCGCTCAAGATGCCCATGGATCGCCAGAACAAGATCGATGAGATGCGTGTGGCCAACCACCTCGCCAAGCGCGGATGGGAGCGCGCCAAGAGGCGCATAGCGAAGGGCTCGCCCCCGCTCTGGTGCTGGAAACGCCCAGAGGTGCGGGCATGATTTCCGTTCCCAGCTGTACCTTCCGTTCCTACGAGGGTCGGAACGCTCAAACTGGCTCTGGCTGCGGGTTTGAGGCCCCTGTTCCTACTGTTCCTACCTATATCAGTATATTTATAAAGGTAGGTAGCAGCAGCACGGCGCTGCGTTTCCACTGCCGGAATATAGGCACAGTGGAAGGGACGGTAGGAACGGCCCCTGAGACCCGCAGGAAAGCTGGCCTTTTCGCCGTTCCGACCTTCGCGCCAAACGAAGGAACACCCTTAAATAAAGGACGGAACAGCCATGCAGGATGACCTGTTCGGCGGCGTCAACGCGCCTCGTTCTAAGCGCGGCACCATCGACCTCACCATAGGCCAGGGCAACGGTCGCTTCCTTGGCGATGTGGCGAACGGGATCACCCGCGCCGCCCTTGAGCAGAACTTCCGCGATGGCCGGTATGCTGACCTGAACCCCGCCCTCGCCACCTTCTCCACCACCCAAGCAGGCCTGACCACAAGAGGAGAGACGGCGTGAGCTTCCGATTTCGCATCAAGATCGGCAGGGCAACCGATGATCCTGAGAAGTTGGTTCTTCCCGGAGCGGTGTTTTGCAAGATTTCTGATGAGGCGGCGACGGCAGTCAGCTTGGCCGTTGGCTGGTGGGACTATCACATCGCCTTCATCCTGGCTTGGCCTCGCATGGTCCGCACCACCCCCAACGAAAGCACTCCACACCATGGCTGAGTGGCAACCGATCGAGAGCGCGCCGAGGGATGGTAGCTGGTTCGTCACGGTGAACGCTAGCAGCGCTGAGCCGGAATACGAAGTTGGCTGCTACCAGCCTTACAACTGGGGGCGTTTCGTCGCGATCGCCAACGGCCTATTTAGGCAAGAGCAAGTGGCGATGTACGAGTTCACGCATAGCAACTTGCATCGCGCCACGCATTGGCTTGCGCTTCCTGCCCTCCCCGAACCACCCACCACCAAAGACCAAGGGGACAAGCGGTGAGCGAGATCGAACCCGCTGTGATCCAGCTATCGCCGCACGAGAACATGACCGTCGAGCAGTGCGCCGGCTACGTCCACCGCAACGCCGACGAGTTCCAGGACCTGATCGCGGTTGGTTACGACCAGGACGGCGCGTTGCTCATTCGCTCGTCGCACATGAGCCGCGCTGAGGCTGTGTTCCTGCTGCTGAGTGCTGTGGATTGGGCAAGGGGTGCGGGCGCATGAGCAATGTCACCGATGAAGATCGGGACCTCCGTTCGTCGATCTTTGCAAAAATGAGAGAGGCGCTTGATGCGCCGTTCCCCTTCAACAGTGCTGATCATATCCAAGCTGAGATTGAGGCGCTGATCAGTGATTACCGCCAAGCAGCCCGCGAGAGAGCGCTCGATGAGGCGGCTGAGGTGGCGGAGGGTTTGCGTGAGCAGAAGTACGATGACTGCGAACTGCATGCGCATGCCATCGCCTCACAGATTCGCAAGCTGAAGGAGGCATAGCATGGCCCTCCACGTCACCAGCCACGCGATCAGCCGCTATCGAGAGCGTGTAGCCCCGGTCAGCTACGACGACGCCCACACTGCCCTGTCCTGCGCCGCGGTAGAGCTTGCCGCCACCTTCGGCGCACCGTTCGTCAAGCTGGGCACTGGTCAGCACGTCGTCGTTCGTGATCAGGCCGTCATCACCGTCCTGCCCAAGGACAAGCACCTCGGAACCCTCGCCCGCGATCGATGGGCAGAACTGCAACGTGGGGAGTATCAGGCATGAACGCTGTGACGATCGGCCGACGTAAGGCCGCACCACTTGGCTTTGCCGAGGTATTCATTCGCTGGGGCTGGCGTGGGGTGGAGACAGCTTACGGAGCGCACACACGCTGCAACAAGCGCTGGGTGCAGGAATGCGGCGGTTGCGATCTGCTCCGCCGCCGGCGTGCTTATCGGGACAGGTTGAGGGAGCTGAAGCATGATCGTGCCGCTTGATCATACCATTTGCGAGGTGACCCTTCAGCGTCACGCCTTGTGCGTCGAACTGAACGATGGGCGAACACTCTGCGCACCGCTTGACTGGTTTCCGATCCTGGAAGCGGTTCGGCGTGAACGGCTCGCAGGGTTCGTAGTCGCTGACGACGGTCTCTCGATCGCATGGCCTGACCTGGGTGAGACCGTCAGCGTGGAGATGCTGCTGGCGCGTCGGTCCGTAGCGCCGAGCGCGCGGTGATGGGACGGTTGCGGTTATGAACGATAAGCAGAAGCGCTTCGTCGAGGAATACCTAGTCGACCTTAACGCCACGCAGGCGGCCATACGGGCAGGCTACAGCGCGAAGACTGCGAAACAGCAAGGGCAACGACTGTTGACGAATGCTGACGTCCAGAGGGCTGTAAACGGGCGACAGGAGGAGCGGTCCGAGCGGACAGGCATAACGGCTGATTATGTGCTGATGACGATCCGCGATACCGTTGAGCGGTGCAGGCAGGCCAGGCCGGTGCTCGACCGCAAAGGGGAGCCAGTCTTGGTGGAGTTGCCCAACGGCGAGATGGCTCCGGCCTACACCTTCGACTCGAACGCCGTTCTAAAGGGTGCTGAGCTTCTAGGTAAGCACTTGAAATTGTTCACCGATAAGGTCGAACACACCGGCAAGGACGGCGGCCCAATTCAGGTTGATCAGGTAAAGTCAGATGCAGATGCTTTCGAAAGCTCAATTGCTCGCCTCGCTTCCGTTGGAGGAGCGCCAAGCGTTCCTGGCGACACTCAGCACTGAAGCCAAGGCTGAACTGCGATGGCGGTGGTCATTCCATGCTCGCCCGAACCAGCTGGCGCCTGAGGGAGACTGGCGCACCTGGCTTGCTCTCGCTGGTCGAGGTTTTGGCAAGACCGAGGCAGGCGCACAGTGGATCCGCGAAAGGGTTAAGGCTGGCGCACGTGCTATCGCGCTGATTGCTGAGACGCAGAAGGATCTTGAGGAGGTCATGGTGGCGCGGCTCATCAAGATCAGCCCGCCCGATGAACTGCCGTCCGTGCGATACAAGCCAGTTCGTATCACATGGCCGAACGGCGCCCAAGCGCTAGGCTACAACGGCACCGAGCCCGACCAGTTACGCGGTCCCGAGTTCGATACCGCATGGGTCGATGAGCTGGCGAAGTATCGATATGCCCGTGAGACCTGGGACATGCTGCAATTCACCATGCGGAGCGGCACAGATCCCCGCGTGTTTGTGACCACCACGCCCAGGCCGATCCCGGTCTTGCGTGAGATCATCGCTGACAAGACGACCGTGATCACGCGCGGCTCCACCATGGACAACGCCGGCAACCTTCCTGCTGCGTTCATGAAGGCCGTAGTTGAGAAGTACGCGGGCACTCGTTTGGGCCGACAAGAGCTCAATGCGGAAATGCTGGACGATGTGCCTGGCGCGCTATGGACGCGCGACATGATCGACGGCACTCGGCGGAAGGAAGCTCCGGACCTGCAGCGCATCGTCATCGCTGTCGACCCATCCGGCACCAGCGGAGCGGGCACCGACAGCCAGGGAGACGACATCGGCATCGTAGCTGCCGGGCTAGGCGTTGATGGCCGCGGCTACCTGCTGGACGACCACTCCTGCAACCTCTCGCCCGATGGCTGGGGCCGGCGCGTCCGCGAAGTGTTTAGGCTGCACCGCGCCGACCGGATCATTGCGGAACGCAACTTTGGTGGCGCGATGGTCGAAGCTGTGATCAAGGCGCAGGACAAGTCACTGCCGGTCAAGGTGGTCACAGCGAGCCGAGGCAAGGTGGCAAGAGCAGAGCCGATTGCCGCGCTGTACGAGCAAGGGCGCGTCTCGCATGTCGGGAGCTTCCCCGATCTTGAGGACCAAATGTGTTCCATGACTTCGAGTGGCTACGTGGGCGAAGGTTCCCCTGACCGTGCAGATGCCCTGGTGTGGGCGTTGACGGAGTTGATGCTGGATAGCACAAGCTCTGCCTTTGATGTGCTTTGAGGGCAAACCATGCTGCATTCGGAAATGATGACCATTGGCTTTTTAGAAGCTGCGCCTGCCCAGTCTCTGTTCCTGAGTGATGGAGGAGAGTTAGCTCTCGTCGTGAGCAAGGATAGACTTGCAGTTTTTCCGAGCGCCATGAAGCGAGCGTGGCAGTATTTCGAATGCGAAGGAAACCAGTACTGGAAGGGGGTAATCATCCCTGAAATTGAGGTCGAGATTGACGCTTCGTCGCGCATCGCGACTAACGTTGGGGAGGCAAAATCAGGTGACATCTCGTATGTCGAAGGAGTTCTAAGTCTGTTGGTCTCCGGCCGAACGGACACAATGGGTGAGCAGCATTGGGAGTGCTTTGGAGAGCAGAAGGTTCAGCCCACCCGCAACCACCCGCCAGTCATTTTCAAGCGGTGGAACGTGATTGTTCACGACGGCGAGGAAAAGCACATCCTGCTGAAGTTTGAGAACGGAGAGCTTACTGGGGGGATCTTCGCCTCTTCGGAATAGCCGTCCGTAGCAGATTGACTCGCCATCGCCCCATCACGGCGACATGGGCATCATCCGTACCTTCACAGACGGCCTGGCCAATGTCGTCTCAGGTCGCGGCACCAGTGCCGATCGCGCCACGCACAACATCTGGCACTCGCTCACCATGCAGCCGCAGCAGATCGAGGCGGCCTATCGCACCTCATGGCTGACGCGGCAGATCGTCGACATCCCGGCACAGGACCAGACCCGCGCTGGCCGTGATTGGGACGCTGACGACGGCGTGATCGAGAAGATCGAGGCGGAAGAGAAGCGGCTCGGCTATTGGGGCAAAGTCCGGCAGGCGCTGATTTACGGACGGCTTGGGGGCGGCGCGCTGTTCATCAACCTGGGCGACAATCCAGCTGCGCCCCTGCCCGCGACAATCCGACCTGAGCAGATCGTCAGCTTGATCCCGCTCTACCGCGGCCAGCTTTCCATCGGCCCCCAGATCGACGATGTGCTTGACCCGCTATTTGGTGAGCCCTCGTACTTCAAGCTGAACACCACGCGCCAGCCAACGATCCACGCAAGCCGGCTCATCATCTTCAAGGGCCAGCCTGTTCCAGGGATCGGCTTTACCGCCGTGTCCTTCGAAGACCGGTTCTGGGGCGACAGCATCGTTCAGACGGTGGATGACGCCGTGAAGAACGCCACTACGGCAAGCTCAGGGTTCGCGAGCCTCATCGACGAAGCCAAGGTCGACGTGTTCTTCTTCGACAAACTGGCCGAGACGCTGACGCAGCCGGGTGGCGAAGATCGGGTTAAGAAGCGCATCGATATCGCCACGCAAGAGAAGTCGATGCACCGTTCCATCTCGCTCGATGGCAACGACAAGTGGGAAACCCGCACGCTCAGCTTCGCTGGCGCCAAGGACATCATCACCACGTACCTGTCGATCGTCGCGGGCGCTGCCGACATCCCGGCCACGCGTCTCCTAGGCAAGTCGGCTGATGGCATGAACGCCACTGGTGAGGGCGACCTCCAGAACTATTACGACAGCATCTCAGCGCAGCAGGATGATGATTTGCGCCCGCAGCTCGAACGCCTCGACAAGGTGGTGCTGCCCAGCGCAGGCGTGACCGACGAGCTTAGCTGGCGCTTCTCCCCCGTCCGCACGCTGACCGCCCAGCAAGCGGCAGAGGTCGAGAACAAGGAGGCGGATACGCTCTCCAAGTTGGTCGCCACCAACATGTTCGACGAGCAGGCCCTTGAGGAGTCCTACTCCGGCCGCATGATCGAAAGCCAGCGCTGGCCCGGCTACAAGGAGGCGCGCGATGCCTCGCGTGCTGGTGCAGCCCAAGAGCCTGACGATCTCGACATCATTCCAACAGCGAAGGGAGGTGGTCAGATTTCTGCCGGCACGGGCGGCAACGGATTGGAAGCCGATCTGCCGCCCCGCCGTGCTGCGAATGACGGGAAGCCTGCGGAGGGCGAGGAGTGACCGGCTGTGTCATCATCGCCGGGGCAATCATCTTGGCCGCCCTGATTATTGCCAATGCGGTGAGACCTCGCGAGCGCAGTGGCTATCAGCCGCGCCCGGGCATCCTAGGCACGCCTCCCGCCCCGAACGCTCCACCACCACCGCCGCGCGGCTAACATGCCCATCCAGATCGGCACCGCCACCGTCGAGTACACGCCTGACGGCTGTGTGACGCGCTACCAGGATGGCACCAGCTACGGCGCCCTGCCTCACGACACTCACCACTACCACGTCATCGCCCATCGCTGTGGTTATGGCGACGACATCCTCGCGTACTGCCGGGAGCATGAGATCGCCCACCACATCACATGCGAGTGGATCGTCGGCTTTCCGTCGCACGTCATCTCGTCGCTGGCTGCCGGCCAAGAGCCCCACCAGGGCGTTGCGGTGCTGGAGGAGATGGCGGCTCACACGTTCCAGCGCTGGCTACGCGCGAATGAGCGGCCGATTATCGGCGGCGTTGATTGGGACGGCTTGAAAGCCCGCGCACTGGCTTTGCTCAATGCGGTATGACCTAGCCCAGATCGCGAAGGCAAAGGGTCTCAAGCGCGACGTCACGCTGCGGCCCATACAACCCGCTCGCGGCACCGGGATCGCGCTCAGCAAGCTCTACACTGCCGTCCTGCAGGCATGGAGCGCTGATCGCATCCTGAAAGGCTATACGGGCGGCCTGACAAACGACGCGCCGAGCGATCAGACTGATGCCATCGCCGAAGCCGAGAACACCGTCACCCGACTCATCGCCGAGTTCACCACTGGCCTGCGCGATTGGCTTGTACGGGCAGAGCGCGTTCACCGCTCCCGGTGGTCAGAGGCGATCAAGAGTGGCTTGGGTGTGGATCTGTCCATGCTGCTGATCGGTGGCGAGGTGCAGGAGACGCTAGACGTGTTCCTGCAGCGCAATGTGGCTCTTGTCCGCAACGTCTCGGATGTGACGCGGGGGAAGATCAGCGATGCGGTCTACCGCGGCTACCAAGAGCGACGGCCCGCACGTGAGGTGGCCAAGGACATCCGAGAAGCGACAGGGCTTGCTCGCGATCGGTCGCTGCGCATCGCCGCTGACCAGAATAGCAAGCTGTCGGCTGCTCTGGACCGCGAACGCCAGGCGGAGGCGGGAATTGATCTGTTCCGCTGGCGGCATAGCGGAAAGAAGCACCCGCGCACCGTCCACCTGCACCGCAACGGCAACGTCTACGATCGCGCATCAGGCAAACAGGTGAACGCGGACGGCTCAAAGATGGATGGCGAGACGATCCAGCGTGGCGATTTCCCTGGCGAGCAGCCTTACTGTGGGTGTCGGGCTCAAGCTTATCTGACGATCATGGCGGAGCTTGGGATATGATGATCGTAGTTTGTGGATAGTAAGCCCCAAACCAGTACTCCTCAGCGAATATGTGGAAAGATGCCGGCTCAGCTTCCGAGTCGGAGATCGTTATGCCTAATTACCTTGTTTCTTATGATCTAAACGCACCAGGACAGAACTACGACAAACTCATCAAGCATCTTGAAAGCTATCCCACTCACTGGCACTTCCAGATGTCGGCATGGATTGTTGGCCCAGCAGATGATGCGCTCACTGTCGCGACGGCTGCATGGAAGCATATGGACGGCAACGACAAGTTGGTGGTGCAAGCGTTCACACCTGACTCCGCATGGGCTGGCTACGATGATGAGGGCATATCCTGGCTCGGCGAGGCAATAGAGTAGACCTATAATAACCGTCCGTAGAGACATACCTTGCATGCCCGCACAACGCGGGCATGTTCATGTCGGACACCCTTACACTTGATGGACTTCGCCGCGATAGCGCCGGCAATATGGTCGCGTCGGTGCTGGCTGCTCGTACCGGATGCCAGGACTATGCCGGCTTCGAGGTAGGCAAGCCCGAACTCGCCAAGGTCACCGTCTATCGTCCCGCTGACGAAGTGTTCAGCCGGGACAGCATGAAGTCGTTCGCCGGTGCGCCGGTCACGATCGAGCATCCCAGCGAAGCCGTCACCCCCGCGAACTGGAAGGACCACGCCGTTGGCGAAGCGTCCGAAGAAATCGTGCGTGATGGTGAGGCCGTCCGCGTGCCGTTCCTGCTACGCGACGCCGCCGGCATCCGTGCTGTTGAGGCGGGCAAGCGCGAAATCAGCATGGGTTACGACTGCTCGCTGAGCTTTGAGGACGGCACTGCCCCTGATGGCACGCCGTATCAGGCCGTGCAGCGCAACATCCGCATCAACCACCTCGCCATCGTCGACCGAGCACGTGGCGGCCCAACCCTACGCATCGGTGACCAGGAGAAGAAGATGAAGATCACGATTGGCGACGCCAAGGACGTTGACCTGAGCGACGGCGCGGCAGTTGCCCTCGCGGTCGGTGCCCTCAACACCTCACTCGCGGATGCGCAGACCAAGGTGGGCACGCTCACCGCCGATCTGGCCACCGCCAACACCACCATCCAGACCCGCGACGGCGAGATCGTGGCGCTCAACGCACAGCTCAAGGACGCGGAAGTCACGCCCGAGAAGCTGCAGGCCCTCGCTGACGCCCGCGCCGACGTAATCGGGCGCGCCAAGAGCCTGGCCCCCGCGATCGTCACCGATGGCAAGCCCGACGCCGAGATCCGCAAGGAAGCCGTCATCGCGAAGCTGGGCGACGCCGCCAAGGACATGGCCGATGCCGCGATCGAGGGCGCTTTCGTCGCTCTCACCAAGGACGCGCAGCCTGCGCAGATCTTCGACAGCAGCGCATTCAAGGGCGGCTTCCAGACCACCGTGGACGCAGCCACCGATTACCAGATCGACCGCAACAAGCGCCGCGCTTCGGTGTCGGATGCCTGGCGCACCCCCTTCAACGCCGCTGACGCGGCCGCAGCGGCCTAAAGGGAGGACGAGACATGCCCATCACGGTTCAGGATACCTACCTCACCGACTATGCTCCGGGTTTCCCCGGCATGCTTGCTGACGGTAACACGCAGTCGCGTCCCACCGGCATCATTCAGGATGCGGCCGGCATTGGGTTCGGCAAGGCGGCGTTCAGCAGCTCGGTCAGCACCCGCGCAATCACCGGCACCCCCGGCACCAAGTTCAAGGGCATCGTCATCGCCGACACCGGCGTCGTCGCTGGCCTGAACGGCACTGCGGATGTGCATGGCCAGTATGGCACCTGCTCACTCTGTGACATGGGTGACATCTGGGTGGTCGCAGGAAGCAACACCACCAAGGACGCTGCGGTCTACGTGACCAGCGCCGGCGCCTTCACCGCCACTTCGACCAGCAACACCGCGATCCCGGCTACCTTCATGGATGCCGTGTCCAGTGGCGCGCCTGTCCGTCTCCGCGTCGTCCAGCAGTAAGGGCCCGATCATGTACGCACCCAATCTCATCAATATCGGTGACGCGGCCCGCGAGTTCGGCGTCCCGGTGACCATCAACCTTGCGGATGCGCAGCAGGCGGTTGGCTTCGCTCAGCCTGCCCTCTTCCGCACCCACCGGATGCTTCCACAGAAGTACCCGAGCTTCGACTACGCCGGCATGGTGCCCGTCAACACCGATGGCGACATGTGGGATGTCGGCACGCTGGTGTACTCGGGCGATGTCGCAGGCAAGGCAGAATACCTGGGCGGCAAGGCGTTCGACGTTCCGAATGCGTCGATCAGCTTCAGCCAGGGCGTGACCCCGTTCCACCTGGCCGGCGTTGGCTACGAGCTTTCGCGTCGTGAGGTCGAGCGCTTTGCTCGCATGATCGCGCAGAACGGTGGCCTGACCGAAGGCGGTTCCAACCTGGGCGAGCGCAAGGCCTCCGCCGCGCGCATGGTCGCCGACAAGTTCGTCTACGATCGCGTCATCCGCGGCAGCACCGAAAAGGGCTTCCTCGGCATGATCAACCAGACGGTCGTGCCTACCGCCAATGCTCCGACCGGCACGTGGTCGACTGCCACGCCCGATCAGATGCTCGCCGACGTGAACGCTGCCCTGCAGGACGTGTACGTGAACAGCCGCGAGACGGCCCTCGCCGACAGTCTGCTGCTGCCCACCTCCAAGTTCTTGTTCATCAACAACGCGCGCATCACCAACACCAACACGTCGGTGCTGAACTACCTTGCGCAGAACAACAGCTTCTCGGCCATCAGCCGCCGACCACTCGACATCCGCCCGAGCCGCGAGCTGGAAACGGCCGGCGCATCGTCGACCGCCCGCATGATCGCCTACGAGAAGAGCCCCGACAACATGGAGTTCTTCCTGCCTGGCATGTTCGAGTTCATGCCGCTGTTCCCCACCTCGTCAATGACGTGGCGCGTGGATGGCGTGATGAACGTCGGCCAGTTCGAGCTCTATCGTCCGAAGACGATGAGCTACCGCGACAACATCTAAGGGGCAGGCATAATGACCAAGAACGTCACCAATTACACGCCGGGCCTCAAGGGCATCAACCTCGACGACGGCAGCACCGTATGGGTCGAGCCTGGGCAGACGCTCGACATCTCCGACCTGAAGGTCAAGGGCGCGCTGCCCGACTTCGGCAAGGCCGGTGATCAGGCTGAGAAGGACGCTGACGAGGTTGTCGCCCTGCGCGCTCGCGTCGCCGAACTGGAAGCACTGCTTGCAGGCGGCAAGCGTCCTGTCGGTCTCACTGGCAAGAGCAAGACCGAGTTGCTTGAGATCGCCAAGGCGGAGGGCGTCACTGGTGTTGATGATGCCAAGGCAGACGACATCAAGGCGGCGATCGAGCTGAAGCGCGAGGAAGCCGCCAGGGCCTGACCGCTCACGCGATGCAAGGACAAGGGCCGCTGCTCACCAGGGCGGCGGCCTTTTTCGTAGGAGGCCAGAATGGCTGACGAGCGTACTGTCAATGACGTGAAGGTCTATCGCGATAGCGCGGGGTTCTTTCGTGAAACTCCGAAAGACCCGGCTGACACCAGCGCCAGCCTCCCCATGGCGGACTTCACGCCAGAGCAGGCGGCCATGGCAAAGCTGCCTCTACCCTTTCGCAATCTGATCCGAGATCCGTTTGTTGCGGCGATCGGGTCTACTGCCATCACGACCGCCTACCCCCAAGCCTTCCTTGATGCGATGGCTGCAAAGGGCTGCTCATCCTTCCGCATCATCAATCCGAACCAATGCTGCATTCGGTTCCGCGGCGCCACCGATCCTAACGACCTGATCAAGGAAGGTGAAGGGCGGCTACTCGGCCCCGGCGGCGTGGAAGTGTTCAGCACTCAGAATCCCACCTACCTGAGCGTTATGCCGGTGGCGCGGCCTGGACTGCCGGTTCCCTCCGACCTCGCACCTGTCGAACTCAACTACGGGATCGGCGGCTGATGCTCCGCTCGCTGGGATGGGGTCGCAAGGGCGACGCCGGGGCTGCTGGTGCTGTTGGCCCGCAAGGCCCCCAGGGCGTGTCGGGTCCGAAAGGCGATACCGGGGCATCCGGTCAGACCGGCGTGACAGGGCCTAAGGGCGATATTGGCGCACAAGGGCCTAAGGGCGATGTCGGCCCTGTAGGAACCGCTGGTGCGACAGGTCCGGCAGGAGCCACCGGCGCGACTGGCGCTACCGGCCCCTCCGCTAAAATCGCTCTACCCAGCGTCACACTTGCAGGCTCCATTGCCGTAGGCGTGCTTGCCGGCCCTCGATCGCAGACTCTTGCATGTGTCGGGGCCGTCGTCGGCGATGTGCTGGTCATGACGCCCATGAACGCAATGCCAGCAGGGTACATGCTAGGAGACATCCGTTGTGCCACCGCTGGCACTGTCGAGGTCACGCTCTACGCACCCGCAGTAACCCTCCTGGCCAGCTATTCCATACCCATCAAGGTAACGGCAATTCGATGACCTACACTCCGCCACCCAAAGCCGACTTCATCGAAATCTACCCAAGCTTCGCCGCGGTCAGCGATCCTGCTTACACCTTCTGGTCCACCCAAGCCGCCAATGCGATCGGCCACTTCGAAGACTGCCTTGGCGACCGCATGGGCCTCGCCGGTATGCTCGCCATCGCCCACTATCTCACCAAGGCGGGCATCGGCACCGGAACCGAGGCTCAGATCGCCGCAGAGGGGGCGTCAGGGTTCAAGTCGATCCGCTCAGGCAGTCTGTCGCTCGAGCGCTCGGATGCCTCTGCCATCGCTTCAGGCGGCGAGTGGGGCGCAACTTCATTCGGGCAGCAGCTCTGGCCGATGCTCAAGGCATGCGTAGGCGGGCCGATCGTGTCGTCTACCGGCTATGTGGGCGGCAACTGCGGTTACAACGGCTTCGCTGGTCCACTGCCGACGTGGCAGGTTTGACATGGGGCTGCTCGACGGCGGTATCGCCAGGATCTTCAACGCCACCTTCTCGGGCTTGTACCTAGACGGGCTGCTGCATGCTGGCACTGGCGACCCGATCTATGCGCCTGGGGGAGCTATCACGGGCTACGACGGAGGCGGTGATGTGCCGATCAAGGTGCAGGTCGACAGTGCTTCAGAGGCCATGCGACGCGCCGAGGGGTTCGCAGAAGGCGATGTGCGCCTGATCGTGCTGGCGCAGGGAGTGCCCGCCATCACCTCCGATCACGAAGTTACCGTGCAGGACACGCGCTACTCCATCCAAAGCGTCGAGCGCGATCCTGCGTTGTCGCATTGGCTTTGCCGGGGACGAGCGATCTGATGGCAAAAGTTGTGGGCGTTGACCGACACAGGGCAACTTTGCGCCGCATCCGGGGCCCAGCGATGAAGCGCGAGGTGGGAAAGGCTATTCTCGCCTCGGCCGGATTAGTGGCCGACGAAGCTGCGCTGTCGGTCACTGCAGGAGCTGTGAGCGGACGGGCCCATGTGGCTTCGACGGCGCCCAACCCGCCCAATGCAGACACTCATACGTTGGACCGGTCAATCCACGCCGAAAAGACGGGTGATCTAACAGCGATCGCAGTTGCAGACGCTGATCATGCTGTCCCTCAGGAGTTTGGTACATCAAGGCTTGAGGCACGCCCCTTCATGGCACCAGCGGCTCGCAAAAAGGGGCCAGATGCTGCTCGCCTGGTGTCCGCTGCCGCAAATCGCGTGGTCAACGGTGGCAATCTGTAGGAGCGAATATGGCGCGCATCACCTTTACCAGGAACTATGATCATCGTTGGCCATCCCGCGCCATCACGGCCTTCAAGGCTGGGTGGACGGGAACCGTGAAGGCAGAGGTGGCAGAGCTTGCGCAGTCGAAGGGGGTGGCGACACCGGCACCCAAAGCTGCTAGGCCGCAGAGCGATGAGCGACTTTCCGACAGTAGACGAGGTAGAAAGTTGGATCGATCGCACGATGCTCACGATGTGGGGGCCGGCGTTCGCAATCAACTATTGGATGGGACCGGCGAATGATAACCGCCCTGAGCCCAGCGCTGTCGACCCGGAGCGAGATCATCAAAGCCCTGCAGGAAGACCCGGCGCTGATTGAACTTGGCGTCTCGGTGTATCCTGGCAAACTGCCAAACAAGCCACAGCGTCCCTTTATTTTGGTGCCCACACCGCAGGGGCGCTCTACACATCACGACGGCACTGCAGGCGGCTCTGACATGTCCGGCGTCATCCACGTGTTCACCGAGCGGAGCCAAGGCGTGCCGGATGCCGAAGCTGCCGCTGGCGAAATCAACGCGCACGTCGTTCGCATTCTCGACGGCTTTGATGTGGTACTGGATGATGTGGCTGTATCCGTGCAACCGACGCTTGATCAGGTGATCCGCGATGGGAGTGAAGCCGATGCTTGGCATGGCTTGGTCAACTACGATGCTTCGGCAACTTAGGCGTCCGTAGAGGCTGTGACGCGCCAGCCATAGCGTCCCTGCCAAAGCAGGAGAACGCACTCGGTGGCTTACACGAATAAACTGCGGTCGACCCGCGCTTACATCGCACTTGGCAACGGGGCCGATCCTGAGGTGTTCGCGCCGCTGTGTGGGATCACTACCAAGGGGCTCACCCAGACCCGCGCGACCTCCGAAACGGTCGACTGGGACTGCGCCGATCCCGATGCGACGCCGATCACCGTCCGCGACACTGGCGCGACTGACTGGTCGATCACCGGGAGCGGGCTTCTTCATCGCCCCCTACTACCCACCCTTCAGGCCGCATTCGACGACTCAGCCCCTCAGACGTTCCGCTTTGTCTTCGATGAAGCGACCACGGATCAAGTCATTGATGGCTATTACCAGGGGCCAGGTATCGTGACCGAACTGACCGTGACCGGCGAGAACGGTCAATATTTGAACATCTCACTTACTATCACGGCTGCAGGCCCGATCGCATTCGTCGCGAACGCCTGATCTAAACTCCGTAGCGCTTTCGCCCGCTGCTTGTGATGCAAAAGCGCCCACCGCGGGGGCCCACGCACACGTCGCCGCCGTTGCAGGGGCATGATCCGCTATCGGTCGTCCCTCGTGCGCCGCCGCCTCCCGAATAGCCGCGCGCCCTCCGACCACTACGCTTACGCGTGAAGAGGCTCGATCGCCGCCGCTTAGCTTCGACTGGCTCATGGATGCCGACAGCGGCAACCGCCAGCAAAGATGCGATGAATGCTCGCCTGTTCATGATGCCCCCTGATTCGCCCAGTGAAATTATGCAGGAGGCAAGACGGGAGTCGAGCGACGTCTTTACGGGGTCGATGCTTCCTGCTTAGCTGCCCACTCACCTAACCCTTCCACACTTCCAGGTTGGTCAAGCCACCAAATCAGCGCTGCGATCGCAGCGACAGCTATCACGATTTTTCCCCGAGCATTGCCTCTGCGCTCCTGCTGCCCTGCGGACATTTCTTGCTTTGTGAAAGTGGTTTGGCACCGTGGGCACTTCGCGGCCTCGGCATGGATCTGCTCGCGGCAGTAGGGGCACGTTTTCATTCCGACTCCTGCGTCCGTAGAGCCCGCCATAGCTGGCACATAGCGTCTCGCCATGCAAACCAGCGTCACCCTCCCCTTCGCTGATGGCCAGTACGTCTTTCGCCTGCCCATCAAGCAGATCGTTGAGATAGAGGGCAAAGCGGGTCTGATTGATGCGGTGAAGAACCGCCTGATTCATGGAGGCTTTGGCATTCACGATGTGACCGAGGTCATCCGTCACGGCCTCATTGGCGGCGGCAAGTGCTTGGTCGATGAAGTGTCGAAGGAAGTGGACGAGCTTCGCGCCAACTCTCTGATCAAAGGATATGTCGAAGGCGCACCTCTGGCGATTTCCGCGCAGATCGCCAAGCAGGTTATCGCTGCCCTGTATGTCGGCTATGAGCCGGAGGGCGAGAACCCGCCAAAAAAAACGGACGCTCAGGAGAGCCCGGCAGGCTCGACTGGGGCCTCATCCTCTCCAACTGCCTCAACCTTGGATTGACCTACGCCGACGCGGATCGGATCGTCATGCCTGAATACCTTGCTCTCATCCACTTCCACAGCCAAGACGACGACGGTGAAGGCCCGCCGCCTGACGCAGACGATGTGACTGCTGCCTTCCTACGCATGGAACGCAGCGGCATCGCGCAGGTGCATTGATGGCTGTCTCTGAAAAGGTCATTGTCGAGCTAGAGGCCCGCCTAGGCCGCTACGAGGCTAACGTTGCCGGCGCCGAGCGCAAGTTCAGCGCGGCGATGAGCGGCATACAGAAAAGCGCCACAGCAACGGAAGGCCTGGTGGGGCGCGCGATGGGTGGCATAGCCGGGGCGCTTGCCGGTGTTTCAGCCGTCGCACTTGCCCGTCAGTTCCTCGACATTGCCGATGCGTCCAAGAACCTTGAGGCCCAGCTTCGACTTGCGACTAACGGCTTCGGCTCCTTTACGCAGGCTCAGGCTGATGTGCGGCGTATCGCGGCAGACACGCGATCCGGCCTTCAAGAAACGGCAGATCTATACGGTAACTTCTCACGCAGTGCGAAAGAGCTTGGCGCCAACCAAGATCAAGCCGCTCGCGCGACGGAGACGTTTTCCAAGACCCTGCGCATCAGCGGAGCGGACGCCAACAACTCGGCCGCCGCGACTTTGCAGTTTGGGCAGGCTCTAGCGTCTGGCGCGCTTCGAGGCGATGAGTTGAACAGCATCCTTGAGGCTGCACCACGTCTCTCACGCTTGCTTGCGGAGAGCTTGGGTAAGCCGATCGGTCAGATCAAGGCGATGGGTGAGGCTGGCGAGCTTACATCTGACAAGCTCTTGAATGCGCTAACCAACACGAAATACACGCGCGGCATCGACGAGGAGTTCAGCCAGCTTCCCGTCACCTTCGATCAAGCAATGACATCGATCGAGAACGCCGCGATTATCACGTTCGGTGCTTTCGATCGAGGCGGGCAGTTCTCCACCGCATTGGCCAACTTCATCACCGATGGCACCGCTGGGTTCGCCGATCTGGAGAAAAGTGCTGAGGACTTTGGGGTATCGGCGCGCGCGAACATTGAAGGGCTCGCGTCTGCTTTCGCGCCAGTCTTTGCCGAAGGTAAGCGCCTTTTCGAGTTTCTTGGGAGCGGCTTCCAAGGCGTCGATATCGGCCGCGACATTCAAAAGTCGCTTGACCAGATCGACATGATCACCAGCAAGGTCGGAGGGACGAACTTCGGAGGGCGTTTCAGGGCCGGCCAGAAAGCGGCTCAAGATCGCCTGAGAGGCGAGGCGGGGGAGAGAGCTGCGAACGCTCTGATCAGCCCCTACCTGGACCGATTTGGTAACCCGATACAACGGGCGTCCGCTCCAAGGCCAGCGGCTCCGGCTAGGTCTGTCGGTCCGCGCAGCGCTGGCGGCAGATCGGCGCGGTCATCGGCAGCGAGTGCCGAGCGCGAGCGCGAGAAGGCGATCCGTGATGAAGCCTCCAAAGCGCGTGAAAGTGCGCAGCTTCAAGACGACATCAATGCCGCAAAGGCCTCTATCGCGACGGCGACTTCTGACGTTCTCGCCTTCAACCTAGCGCAGATCGAGAGCGAGCGTGGTCAACGCATCGCCCAGTACGAAGCCGAGCGCAAACTCGGAAAGCTGACCGATCGCGAGTTGGCTGACCGCACAGCGTCGGTGAATGAAATTGCCGGTCTGCAGCGCCAACGGGTTCAACAGATTGCCGATGAAAACGATCGCCGCGATGCGCTAGATGTTCTCCAAGCCACGTCGCAAAACGAACAAGATCTGCTGCGCGCTCAAGGCGCGCTCACCGACATACGTAAAGAGCGTCGCGCGATTGAACTGCGCCTATTGGATCTCGCCTACGACCAGGAAAAGGCAGAGCTAGAAAGCACTCTTGCCAGTAAGACGGCGAGCGACGCTCAGAAAGAAATCGCCCGTGCGCGCTTGGGCATCCTGGACGAACTGCGCGGATACGCGAAGGCAGCTTCCGCTCAGAGCAACGAGTCGCCGCTGCAGGGCTATGCGCGTAAGCTGGGCGAAACCGACATCGGAGATCAGATCGAGAGCTACGTTGTTGACGAGTTGAACGCTGTCCAAGACGGAATCGCGTCTGCGCTTGGCAAGGCGATTGGCACAAAAGATCCGCTAATCACCGGGCTGCTCAACCTGTTCATCCAGCAGGTTATTATGAAGCCACTGGCCGAAGCGTTGCAGAGCGCAAGCGGTGGAGGTGGTGGCGGCATACTTGGTGGACTGATCAACGCTGGACGCAGCATCTTCGGCGGCGGAAGGGATATCGGTGGGGCAGTGCATGCCGGCCGGTCCTACGACGTTGGGGAGAGAGGGCGCGAGCGGTTCATTCCGCAAACCAATGGCGTCATCGTGCCCAACCATGCGCTGAAGAGCAGCGCCAGCCCCACCATCGTCAACCAGACCTTCACGCTCGACGCGCGCGGAGGAATCACCACGCCTGAGCTGCTGCAGTACGTGAACTCAACAGCTTCGCGTGCGGCTACCCAGATGGGCCAAGTCGTGAGCAAAGGCGTGCTCAAGGCTATGCCGTCTCGTCTGTCTGGCTTCCAACGGGACGGCACCTGATGGCCGCCTATCGTGAAAGCACAGTGGTTTACATCGCCTGCGACCCGCCTGCCCTGCTGTGGTCGGGTATCGGCCTCCTGCCTATCCCTGCTGATGCGGTGATCCCCTCGCCTTCCTATGCTCTGGGCGGCGGCGAACTGGTCAGCGTGCCCGACTTTCAGCAGCTCATCGGCGGGACGGCGGAACGCCTCGACTTCACCGTGTCGGGTGTCTCGCAGGAGACGGTCCGCTTGGCACTTGAGGATGCACCGTCCGTCCGCGGCGCTGCAGTACATGTCGGTACGGCCTCCTTCGACGATGCATGGCAGCTTGTCGGCATTGAGTGGGAGCAGGTGTTCGAAGCGCGATCGCTGACCATCAGCCGGCCCCAAGAGCAGAACGGCAAGGTCACGCGCTCCATCACGCTGACCATCGTGCAGGGCGAGACGACGCGCAGCCGGGCAAAGGTAGCTTTCTTCACCGATGCAGATCAACGCCGTCGATCGCCGGATGACCTGATATTCAGCAACGTTGCCAGCATCAACGGCGGCACCACCCGTCGCTTCGGGCCCAAGTAGATGGATCTCGGCGACTTCCTCAAGTCCCAGGGCGGCGGCTCCTGGAACTGCAGCACGATGCCGGCTGATTGGTGCATGGCGCTCGGCCATCTCGACTACGCCGCGGCATGGCGCGACATCACTGATCCGCATGCATGCGAGGCCACTACGGCCCATGAGGGCCTGCTGGCGCTATGGGATCAGGGCATCGGCGATGCTCTGCCTGTGGTGGAGGAGCTTCAAGCTGGCGACATTGCCGTGGTTGCGCTGGGTCCGCTGGAGGCCGGCGCGATCTGGACCGGCGAGCGCTATGCTATTCGCACCGCCCGGGGGCTCCACTTCAGCGACGCGGTGCGCCTCCTGAAGGCATGGAGACCAACCCGTGGGTAAGTCGCTAGGGGCGATCTTGACCGTTGGTGCAGCGATTGCGGTGAACGTCATCCCGGGCGTGGGCCAAGCTATCTCTGCTGCGATCGGTAGCGCTGCCCTTGGGGTAGGGCTGAGCGTCAATGCGGCCTATGCGCTTTACACTGCTGCCTCCGTTCTTCCCGCGGTGATTACGACTGCAGGTCTGCAAGCCGGTGCCGGCCTTCTTGGGTTAGGCCCAGCAGCACAGAAGCCGGACACGTCAGAAACAGCCATCAAGACGGCGCGGCCGCCGCGGGTGTCGGGCTACGGCACCTCAAGGCTGTATGGCGCCTACATCGCTTACGAGACCGCTGAGGACGGCACGGCGGTCGACGTGTATGCGGTGCATGATGGCGAGCTTACCGAAGTGGTTCAGAACTACCTGAGCGACGATCGCGTGACTGTGACCAGCGGCTTTGCGCAGGAGGGCGATGACGGACGCTACGCCGGCAATGCCGTGCAGGTCTACTCGACCACCGGAGAAAGCCCAGGCACCCCTATCGCTGCTGTCGTTGCCAAGATCCCGACGATCTGGACAGATGATCACCGTGGCGACGGCGTGGTCATCATGGCCGTGCTGTCCAAGGCGGTAAAGTCCGACAAGTACCTCGACATTTACCCCAACGGACCACCAGTGGGCTCAATGGCGGCGAAGTGGCAGAAGTGCCCAGATCCGCACGCTGCTGACCCTACCGACACTTCGGGATGGACGTGGACCGAAAACCCGATCCGCCAGTTGATGCACTACAAGCTGGTGCGCGAAGGGTTGGACTACGCGACCAAGATCGCGCCGACCATCGCCTACTGGCAGACGGCCGCTGACGTATGCGACGAGCCCATCCCGCTAAAGGCAGGCGGCACGGAACCCCGCTGGCGCTCGTGCCTCAGCCACAAGCACACCGACCGGCATGCGTCTGTCGTATCAGGCCTGCTGCAGTGCTGCGATGGCTGGATAGCTCCTCGCTCTGACGGGGCGCTAGTGGTCTACGCCGGCAAGTACCTTACGCCGGACGTGACGATCGGCCCTGCCGACATCGTGTCATACGAATGGCAGGGCGTCGGCGTCGACGATGACAGCGCCGTGAATGAGCTGATCGTCAGCTACGTCTCCGCCGAGCATGACTACAACACCGTCGAGACCGATGCCTGGCGCGATGAGGATGATATTGCCGAGCGTGGCGAGATCTTGTCCGACTCGATCGACCTGCAAGTGCCTTCGCACAGCCAAGCACGCCGACTTGCCAAGCGACAGATGGCCCGCGGCAATTCACTCCACCGCGGCACGATCATCACCAACCTGGGCGGCCGCAAGGTTCGTGGTCATCGCTTCATCAATCTTAGGATTGTGGAGGCTGGAGTGACGTTCTTCGACGGAGTTGCCGAGATTAGCGCCGTCACCCGCAACATGAGCACCGGCGGCGTCACATTCTCTTGGGTAGCCGCCGATCCCAACGTCGACGCATGGAACCCTGCCACCGAAGAAGGTGACCCCGCCCCTGTCGGCAATCGCATTGCCCCGCAGCCGCTCGACACACCCACGATTGCTAGTGCCTATGCCGACTTTTCCGACATTGGCCAGAGCGACGATCTGGGTGGTAGCTCAGTCAAAGGCGTGCGCGTGCAGATCGTGGCCGTTGGGCCGGTCCGCGATGACCTGACATGGTACTCTCGCTGGCGGGTCGGTTCGGGCGCATGGTCCGAGCGGCAGACGAGCGATGCAGACCCCGGCCCGGGCGTGTCTCTGGTGACGGACTATGTACCCTACGGCGCCACTGTGACTGTAGAAGTGGCCTATGGCACCGGCGACGGTCGCACCTCGCCTTGGAGCCTGCCGACTGACGTAGACACCAGCCCCTAAGCCGTCCGTAGAGCGCGAGCGCCCTGCCCCACATGGTCGCGGCCATGCCGCTGCCCATCTTCCCCGCGCATCGACTGAACCCGACTGAGGTGAACGCGCGCCCGATGCAGCAGGTCATCAGCGGCGGAACCTCGCTGGCCGGTGAGGAAGACGTAATCGCAACGGATGGCGGCGGGCGCTGGCGCATCGACATGTCGGGCATCAGCCTGCGCACACCTTATCATCAGCGCCTCTGGAGCGCTTGGGCGGGCTATCTGGCGGGCGGCGCCGTAGAATGCCTTGTCCCGCTGCTCAGCCTCACCACAGCACCGCGACCGATGGCTTGGGAACGACCCGCGCGCGTGACCAGCGTCGTCGACAATGACCCGATGTTCCCGACCAGCGTCGCCTATGCCGTGCCCCGCATCGTTGCTCGCCTCGGAGCCAATGCGCCACTACGGGCCACTACCCTGCAGATCGACCTGCAGAGCGCTGGCAAAATCGAAGGCGGCGAGAAGTTCAGCGTAGGCGAGCAAGCCTGCCGCATCATCCGGCGTATCTCTGATGGCGTCTACCAGACCGAACCGCCTTTGCGAGAGGCTGTGTTTGCCAATCAGCCCGTAGAGTTCAACTGGCCGCTGGTGAAATGCAAGCTGGCGCTGGGACAGGACATGGAAGGTGCGATCCGCTTGGGCCGCTTCTCCGACGTTTCGATCAGCTTCGTCGAGTCTGTTCCCGCGCTGGTCCCGGCCTGATGGCGATCGCCCATCGCCTAGATGGATTGTCCTTCTTCACACGGTCGGACCTCAAGTCCCTCATTTCGATTGAGGGCTACGACATGACCGATGTGAGCGGCAACTTCGCTCTTGCCCTCGCGCCTGAGATGGCGCCGGTCCTCACCGCATCCGTCAATACCCTTTCTGTGGTTGAAGACGATGACGGCGTGCCGATCTCGGTCATGCAGATCTTCGCGCCCCTGGCCGCGGTCCAAGCGGCCAAGGCTATCATCGCCGCGGCTGACCCTGGCGCCAGTGTGCCCTTGTACTACGAGTTTCGAGTTGATCGCCTCCCTGGCGACCTTGGCACCCCTGCCGAAACTACGCTGTTCTACGGCACCGGCCCCATGAAAGGTTCGGTCTGATGGCTGATCTGCGTCTTGATTTCGTAGGGCCTGGCGCGCGGCTCGCACTGGCTGCAGCCAAGGCCGCTCAGAGCGCATTCAAGAACCTTCTTGGGCAAGGAACATCCATCCTCGCTCAAGGCAACGCCTACGTCTACGCCGCTGAGATCGCAGCCGCCCGCGCGGAAGCCGCTGAGCTGGTGCTGGAAGTCACGACTGCCGGCGGGTGGTTTGACAGCGAGACCGATCCCGAGCTGCTGGCGCTTCCGAACGGCACTGGCGCCTTCATCAACACCAACGCCGGTGACTTCTACACCGTCGAGATGGTGGACGGCGCGCCAGTTCGCCGTACCACGTTCCTGACGCGCTACTCCGATCGTCATAATGGCATCAATCTGTGGGAGTATGCCAAGGGGGACCGTCGCTACTTCACGGTGGCGGCAACGTCGGGCAGCGCGTCCGTTTCATCGCCCGCCGACACGTTCACGGCGGCTGATGTCGGGAAGCTGATCCTCGTGCCTGGTGCGGGGGCATCCGGTGGGCCTCTTGCTACCACGATCCAGACCGTCACTGATGCGCGGCATGTGGTCATGGCAGCGTCCGCATCCACCACAGTCTCGGGCCAAAACGGCTACTTCGGCACCGACGACACGGCAGCGATCAACCTTGCTCATGCCCTCGCGGCCGGCTTGGGCATCACGCGGGTCAACTACGGCAGCTCGAGCCAGGCCTACTTGCTGGGCGGGCCGTTCGTCACGCTCGGCACCTTCACCACGCCCAGCGGCGCCCCGGTGCCGTTCAACCGACACAAGATCCGGCTCTATGCCAACATGCATCTGGTCGGCTCCGGGGCCACCGTGCAGCTCATGGGCGGCTCTACCTATCCCGGCGGCATCTTCGGGCACCCGTGGTGGGACGGCGAGCGACTGCCAAACGTCAAGGTTCTCGGCATCACCATGGACGGCGACTGGCTCAACCAGATCGTACCGCCGATCCCGGCGAATAGCGGCGGCGGGGGTGGCTCGTCGGTATGGCAGCACGGCAATGCGATCACCGGCTGTTTCGACGGCTTGGAGGTGGCGCATTGCGTGTTCCGGCGGCTGTACGGCCACGGCATCAACTTCAACTGGGCCAGCGCCAATCCCGACGCCTGGGCTGCGCCGCAGCACATCGATGTTCATCATAACGAGTTCGTCGACGTGTTCACGCAGGCCTGCAACGCGGGCGCGTTCGACACGCACTTCCATCACAACACGATCCATGGCGACGGCTTCTGGGTCGGCGGATTTGATATCGAAAGCGGCGACCCCAACTTCCCGATCCGCAACGTCCGGTCGCACGACAACACCTACGATTACCGGGATGGCTTGTGCCCTTCGGTGTGCGTCAGCCAGTTCGCCAGCGACAGCGCCGAGGCCATGGCAGCACGCCGGCATCTACGCCGCGCGGTTACGTCTTACTGCCCTGGCGACGCCTACACGGGCACGATGCGCGATGTCGTGGTGCGCGACGAGATTGCCTACCAGGGCACGTTCTCGCTCAACCGCTTCGGAGCCACCAAGGCTCACAATCTGCGTGTTCGCAACGAGATCGTCGAGGTGCTGCCAGACGGCTACAATGCATCGGCTGTTCACGCGATCGGCATGCTGGGCTTTGGCTGGAAGGTGCCGGACTGCTCCATCACCGAACCCGATGTCGTAAGCTTCATAAAAGACGGACTGGGTGCTTATGTAGACAACGCCGAGAACTTCATCCTGAAAGACGCAAGCTTTCGCGGCATGCCCACCGCCGCCGTCCGTCTGCAGGGGGTGAGCGGTGTTATTGATGGCGTTCGTGCGCGAGACTTTGGCGACGACGACAGCGACCTTCCGGACGACCAGATCGGTGTCTCTTCCTCTGCGGTGGTAGTATTCGGCGGTCAGGCCGACATGCTAGACATCCGCAACGTTCGCGCCACGGATACCCGCTCGGGTAGCGCCCGCCGGGTACGCCATGCGGTCTATGCCAATGTCGGCGCGACCCCGCTGACCAGCATCGAGTTCTGCAAGACCCAGAACGCGATCGGCGTCGTGGTGCGGGATGTGAACGGCCTGGCTTTCAAGGTCGGCAACACGGCTTCGGAAAGCGCCACCTTCTCGGTCAGCTCGGCCATGACGGTCGCAGGCAACCTCGACGTCAACGGCGGCACTCTGGGCATCACCAGCGTGTCAGGCGCCGCCTCTCTGGCAATCAACGCGGCAGCAAGTCAGCAGGCGAAGATCGTGTGGAGTACCGGCGGAAGCCTTGAGTACACCAACACGCTTGAACCTAACGGCCAGGTCAACTTCACGACCTACAACAACGGCACGGTAGTCGCCAATCCGTTCGCCATCGCCAACGATGGGCACTTGGTGATCCTGAACGACTGGACCTACCCGATGCAGGTGGCCGGCATTGGTTACCGCTGGATGGCTGCTGGTCAGATCGAGCGCGTCAAGGGCTCTGCGCCGACTAGCGACACAGATGGTACCGTAGTGGGAGCGCAAAGCTGATGGGGTTCGTTCGAGCATACAGCAGCGTTCGCGATGATGTCGCCAGCGACTTGGCAGGCTTTGCCGGCAAGACCTACGCGACCCCGGCGGAAGGAGCGGCAACGGTCGCTGTAAACCAGCTGTTCGCAGCCATCGCTCCTGCTGGTGCGATCTCGCCCATAGATGGCAACCGTGTGGTTGCTGGCGAGCCTCGCACGTATCAGAAGACTGGCCCATCTTCATGGCTGGACCTGGGAGATGTAGCGTCGCAGCTTACGCGTGCATCCCTACTAGCGACCGGCAAGGCCGGGATCGGGCTCGGTCAAGTCGACAACACGGCCGATTCGGTCAAACCCATCAGCGAAGATCAGCAAGCTGCTATCGATGAGGTGGACGGCAAAGTGACGCCATACATTTGGCGCCAGCGGCCGTCGATCCAGACAGGGCAACTTACGGGAACGCCGTCCGAGAATGCTGCCAGGCTCCAGCAACTGACCAATTCGCTGAGCCAAGATGGCGGCGGAACCTTGCGACTCGTCGAAGACGTCATCGATATCGATCGTCCGATCATTCCACCCTACGGCGTGTCGATTGTTGGGCAAGGTCGTTCGCGGCACCTGCTGCGCAACGTCATGGCCGGATACAGCTTCCGTCAGGCATCTGTGATCCTGCCCGGTAACTTCCATCCCGCATATACCTCCCAGATGCAGGGGCACGCCAACAGTAAGGCGTTGGCCGCGGTCGGAGCGGGCGATCAAGCGGCCTCTCTAGCCAGTCCGGCGGACGCCGCGAACTTCATCGTCGGCGATCTCGGCGTGTTCTTCGACGCTGTAAACTTCTACCTCGACGGCAGCGCAAACCGCATCTTTCTCTACATGGCGATCAGGAAGATCACGAAGATCGCCGGCGCAACTCTGTATGTCGATCGCCCTTTCCTGAGCAGCTTCGCAGGCAGCGTCTACAACTTGCGGACCGGCACGATCGCCGGCGCGCCGATCATGGGAGGGAGCACCGAGCCCGGTCCATCGCTGTTCGCCTGGGGTGGCGGCGAGATCGGCGGCTTCTCGATCGACACACCCGGCTACTGGACCAGCGACACCGCTATTTACGACGGCAACTTCTTCGACATCGGCGTCGAGCGCGCGCGTGCGCTTCACTACGGGAATACGCTGCAATACGTCCAGTTCGACGCCGTCGGCGGTCGCTTCATGATCGGGATGTCGGAGACGTCGCTGAACTCGGAAAGCGTGACTATCTCGAACTTCGACGCGGTCTATGATGCTGCCGCGGCGGCGGCCCTGTCCGCCCAGCTCGGTACGACGGTTCAGTTTGCGCAAGGAGTGTCGCTGCAGGAGAACGGTATAGGCACCACGATCCGCAATGGAACGCTGGATGTGACTGGAGCGACTGGTGGTCCGATCTTTCGGACCATCAACTTTGAGCAGGGGCGTCTGGAAAACTTCTCCGCAGTCCACAAAGGCACCTCCTTCTCGGGTACCGTCGTAGGCGCGGACAACAATGTAGGTGTCGGCCGGCGCCAGAACCGCGATACCTACACGGATATCCGTTGGAGAGGGCCCTGTGGCGACTTCGTCAACATCGGGCTCTCGTACGGCGCCTACATCGATGGCGACTTTTTCGGCACACCGGCCAACCGTGCCATTTTCTTCAACGCAGCGGCGGTGCAACGTAACGAGATCGCGCCAACCGCCTTCTTCGAGAACGGCCCACTTACGATCGTCGCGGGTGCTGCGAACCAGGAGGTTGCCGGCGCATACGTCGGTGGCGGCGTGACAGCCATCGTCGGGGGGGACTGGGATAAGCTCAAGGCGAATACGATCACGCGAGTGCGAACGGCAAAGACCTCGCGACGCAAGGCCGCGAACAATGCATCAAACAGCACGCAGACCGTTACGGGGACCGCGGTCAAAACGCCGGTCATGACAAACCCACTTGGTGCCGGGCTAATCCAATACGGTGATGTGATCGATTTTGCGATCCGCCTCAACTTGACGGGCGTCGCCGGTTCCAAGGTCATTTCGATCGACATAACCGACACGTCCGGACCAACCGTCTATGGCGTTCTGACTTTCACCATCCCTGCCCCGACCACTGGCATCCTGAACCTTAGCGCGCGGATATCGATCCAGACGCAATCTCGCATCTTCGCAGCGGGCCAATCGGACCAGGCGGCGGTGGTCCTAGGGGGCACTGGTCAGATTTCAGGTGTAGACCTGTCCGCCAAGCCTTTGACCTTCACAGCATCCGTCACGCTTTCCGCAGCCGCAGACTCCGCCGGCGTGCAGTACGTCAAATCGACCATCACCAACCCTGTGCAGGAGTAATACATGGAAAAGGACGAAGGCATGACGTGCGGCGGCTGTGCCCGAGTGAAGCCGCGGGAGGACGTCAACGAGCAAGGATACTGCCGACGTTGTTGCGAGCGATATGGGCGTAGCGAGCCATCAGAAGTGACCCCCATGCCCCAGTCGGCCCTATGATCGAGAGAACGAGCTGATGCCTGACGGCCTGGGCGAGAGAGCGCCATGATCCTGGACATACTGCGAGGCGCATCGCTTACGATATGGGCGATCGTGTGTCTGCTGACCTCGCCGGCCTTTGCGCGCCATATGCGCGGTACCGTGAAGCGCGACGATGATTGGTGGTCGCTGGTATTCCTGATCGGCGCGGTGTTCGTGTCATGGGGCGCGCGCAACGTGTTCCTTCCATCGTCTCACGAAGGCGCGGCCTACTCTGCAACTTGCGCTGCCCACGTGCTGACGTGGCTCGTCGGCATGTCCGTCTTGCGCAAGCGTATCGAGCGGGCCCTGTAAATGGAAGAGTGGCTGATCAAGGCCGCATCCACGGTCACTGCCGGCACTGCGAGCGGATGGCTGCTGGTCCTGCTGGCCGTCATCTACATCAACCGGGATCGTCGAGAGGATCGCAAACTGTCTACCGGCGACCGTGAGGCATTGCGGGCGGGCTTTGCGCAGGAGGTGGCTGACCTCCGCAAGGAGAACCGAGAGCAGCGCGACGAAATGCAGGCGATACGACACGCCGCTGATGATGCTCGCAAGCTCTGCCAGCAGGAGAACGACCAGCTTCGCGATGAGATCGTGCTGCTCGAGCAGCGGTTCTCTGGCGTGATGCGCAAGATGGCCGACCTCGCGGTGAGAGCGTCCCGAGGCGAGGTAGACCCCGGCATGGTGGATCTGATCCTGACGTTTGCGCAAGAATCTGGAGCAAAGAAATGACCGATCCCCGCACCCCCGTCTTCGAAGCCGTCCGCAAGATCGCCCCGCCTGGCGTGTTCAACGATCCGGGTAACATGGTGGCTCTGCACAACATCCTAGACGCGCTGGGGGCGGCGCGGGAGGGACAGGCCCACAAACTAGCCGATGCAGGCGCGTTCTTCTCTGCGGTGCGCAAGATCACCGGCCCGCTCGACGCTGTGCAGGTGGCGACGATCAACGACCTTCTCGCCGCCGCTGCTCACTGGCCCATCGGTTGGGTGGCCTATGGACTGGCCACGGCATGGCATGAGGCGCGCCTGAAGCCGATCGCTGAGTGGGGCAAGGGCCAAGGCCGGCCCTACGCTGCAAAGGGCAAGTACGGGCAATCCCAGTACGGTCGCGGCCTGGTCCAGCTCACATGGGATCGCAACTACGAGTGGGCAGACAAGGCCCTGGCGCTCAACGGCTCGCTGCTGGCCAACTTCGATCGAGCGCTGGAACCTGAGATCGCCACCGCCATCCTCGTCAAGGGCATGGAAACGGGCGCGTTCACCGGCAAGAAGCTGGCAGACTACATCACCGATCGAGGCACGCCAGAGGGCTTCACCAACGCGCGCCGCATCATCAACGGGACCGACAAGGCGCCGACGATCGCTGGCTACGCAGAGGCGTTTCTGGGCGCCCTGGATGCAGGAGGCTATGCATGACCGACAACGAAACACCCCCCATGCAGGCGAACCCCACGCCTACCACTGATCAGGCCGCAGCCGCCGTCCGCACGATCCTGCTCTGCATCGGCGTCGTCAGCGCCCTCGCTGGCTTCGTCGGTAAGCGGGATCTAGCGGGCTTCATCGCCTACATGCAATCGAGTGACTTCATCTCGGCGCTGGCCCTGCTCATGGCTGCTGCAACGTTCGTGTGGGGGCAGATCAAGACCCGTCACCGCGCCAAGCAGCTTGCCACCGTTGCGGCCGATCCTCGCGTGCCCAACGAGGTTATCTCGCTCAAGGGTTCGGAGCCCCAGCCATGATCCGCAAGATCCTACGCGGCATCCTCAAGCCTGTCCTCGGCAACCGCAAGGCAGCGGTGATAGCAGAGGGCTTGGATGGCCTGGCTAAGAAGGCGATCGACAGCAAGACGCATGAGGCGGCTTCGAAGCTGGATGAGGTGTTGTAGCTACAAAGAGATTACCAAGAAAACGGCTACCGTCATTACAATTGCGGTTAGCAGTAATTCTCCGGCGCCCAACATGATGTCAGACACGACATCACTCATTCGTGGGCCGCGATTAAGATCGGCATTGCGGTGAAGCCGATTGCCGCCCCATGCCAAGCCGCCAATGAAAATAAACGCAATGATGGTGCCTTTGATGAGAATCATTCCACTCTCCATGCGTCGGTGCAGATCGTGTGCTGGTAAAGTAGCCCACGCAGAAACTCACATCACTCCCCGCGCAAGCTTGATCAGCACGATGGATCGAACTTCCCTCCATCCCATGGATCGCAGGCACTAGATCCATGCCCAAATTCTGGACGAACAATCCAGAACGTTATCGCTAGCGTGAGGCCGATCAGCAGAACCAGCCAACGCTTCCAGCGCGGATAGACGAATGTCATCCCGAAAAGGGATATAGCTACTAATACGGTGCCTAGAAGACCGCAAAAGCCGATGACGTAGTTCACCGCACAACACCCGCCAACTGCTCCACCATCACGCGCACCAGGGCCACGGCGAGAAGAAGCCCTATGATCATGCGGATGGTCTTGGGGGTGCGCATCTAATCGTCCTAGCCTCGCCCGCAAGCAGGATCAGCTTGAAGTACTCCTCCATGCGCCCGGCGTCACGTGCTGCTTGAGCCCTGGCATGAATGCGGCGCTGCTGGTCGGTCATCAATTCTGTTCCCGAATCGTTCTTGCTCGGTTATACCACCGCATGCACCGAGATATTACCCTGCCCGTCGATACCGTAGAGCGCCTAATGGACCTCGCCGCCAGAGCCGCAGTGTCAGATGTCCCCACACTATCGCTTTTCGCTGACGTGAGATTGCGCATCGAGCAGGCCAAGCGCAAGTGACCTGCCGCATCTGCACGGCCAATGATCACGACGCGCTCGTCGAGGACATGGCTAAAGCTATGTGGGACACGCAGATCACGACTGACATGCATACCGACTGGGAACCTTGGGAAGAAGCCTCTCCATTCTGGCAGACGCGCATGCGGGAGTTCGCCACGGCTAGCTTGCATGCGATCAGGCGGGAGATGGCGCGCTAGACCTCCCCCTCACTCATAGCGGTATCGGAGGATGCAGCGCGTGCGCGGAGTTCAGTGGCCGCCTTAAGCCGGTTGAGGGTCCAATCAGGTGCCCAGCATGTTGCGTCTGTCCCGATGCTGTTGGTGTAGATCACTTTGGTCCCAGCATGGTTGGCTCGCACGGCTACAGCGCCGCGATCTGGCTCGAACAGCGCTACCTCGATCAACACATCCAGCGCGTTGTCAGCACCAGTGCCGCTCAGCACACGCTCCGCCAACTCCACCAGCTTCCCGGCGTCAGGTATGACTTGCTCAACCATGGGTCTCCTCCGCGTTGGCGAGTTCGAGCAGCACATCAGCGTGGCAGGGCGCGTCGAGCGGGCACCAGCAGGCCAAGTTCTTGCCGCGTAGCTCGATGATCGCTGCCCGTTCATGCTCAACGCCGTAATTGAGGCGCTTTGACCATGCGTCTTTGGCGATGCAGACTGCCTTGAAGTCCCTATCCGACAAGTGCGCCAGCTTGCCCGGGTCGAAGCCCCATGTCATCATGTCGCGGAAGAGGCTGACGGCCAGCTCGGGGTACACGTAAGGCGGCGCGAACGGATTACCCCAACGCCCAGGCCTCGACACCTTCACCGTGTTCTCCGGCATCCGCCAGCCCTTCGTACGTCGAAGCTGGACGCGGCGGGGCTCAACCATGAGAGGTGTCCTTGGCTTTGGAGAGGGCGGCGCGGATCGAGATTATCATTGGCTCATAAAGCCAATCGCCATCATGCTTCCGGCGCATAACAGGGGTGTCGAGAAATCCTGAGGCGTTCCGCAACGCCTCGACCAACTCCCCCACGAGGCCTGTATCTGTAGGGGTGGGGTGGGCGTAGAGGAGCGACCCAATCTTTATGCCTGTGCGGTTGACGATGCCTGTGAGCGTCTGCTGGTCTGCCCATAGAAGCTGCCAGTTCATTCCAATCACAGCAACCGGCTCCACCCCCTCCCCTGCATCGGTGGGGCTATCGTCCTCTATTCGCGTCCAGTTGCCTTTGAAGAGATGCGGACACGACTCCCAGCGACCTATAAGCGTGTGTCCATTGTTGTCCCTAGTCCAGAACGCTCCATTACTTTCTCGCGTGACTTCATAACGTGTTCCAGCAGTGATATAACGCACGCTGTGTGGCACGCTCCTTGCTATCGCGTACACTTTCACCACGCTCTCAGCTACCGGGGATGTCTTTGGGTTGGTCATGGGAGCGTTTCCTCGAAAGACTGATGCTGTTCACCGTGCAGCCGGATTGCGCCCGCGTTTTCGCAAGACATCATCTGGATACGGAGCGGCAGGTTGTTGCCAGGGCCGAGCTGGTGCGCGAGCCAACCAACGCAATGCACCTGATCGGCAGCCTCGTGTTCATGGCAGGCGAAAGCGTGCCCTGTGCGTCGAAGAGAGCCAGGTTCCGCAATCGTGCTGGCCAGTGCGCGGTGCAGATCCTCACTGTAGCCGTTGGGGATTTCATGGGGATCGCTGTCGACCCGCCACGGGCACTTAGCGCATTGGTTCACGCGCTTTAGCTTCCAGCTACCCACGATCTGCGCCCTCCGCGTTCAGGCGGGTGGGGGTGAACAAATCGCCTTGGTCGGGTGCGGATATCCCAGCCTTTAGAAGCCAAGCGCTAAACGCACAGGCGAGCGCCAATCGAGCTTGCCCCTCTGTTTTCTCACCTTTCCAGAAGCAGGCTGGATAGTTGAGGTTGAATATCCAAGCCTTCGCCGGAGGGTTGATGCGCCCAACAGGAACTTCGCCCATCATGAGGATGTCGATGTCTCCTTGTTTGCGCCATGTTGTTGACGGGATCATCAGCCTTCCACCAGATCAGGATGGGCAATGAGTAGAGTGCGCACAGCGCGTCCAAGATTGGTCAAATCATCTTCGCTATTCACCCACGAGGGGTGGGAAGACACAAGGCCATCAACATCGCTCTCGTATTCCAAGGACGCGTCGAACGCGGGCTCTGCTCCCATAAAACGCCGTGCCTGCCGGCTCATCCACTTGATCCGCTCCGCAGCTTCACGTTCGATCTTCGTCATGCTCTTGCCTCGCTAAACAATGTCGTTTATATAAACAGCATCGTTTATCCGGTCAACATAAAAGGCATCGTTTTGTTGCGAGAATCAGATACTCCGGCTACCCGCCCGCGAATGGGACGACCGCCGCTCAACATGAAGATCGTACCCGTACGCCTGCCGCATGAGGTAGCCGACAAGGTTGATGCGCTGGTGGGTACATATGGTCGCGCCGCCTTCATCCGCGAGGCCGTCGAGCGCGAGCTAGAGAGGCGCGAGAAGGGTCGTTGAAGCCCACGGCCACCGCCCCGATTTCCGTACGAATTGTACAAACCGCGTACAGAGCCATTTCTGAAACGCGATAATAGCTGGCTATAACAAGGCAATAGCGCAAATCGCACCCGGCCTTCACACGGGTGGGGTCACAGGTTCAATCCCTGTCGCGCCCACCATAACATGTTCTGAAATATGGGCATTTTATGGTCAGACCGGGAATAACCCATTTTCTCGATGCAGTTCGATGCACGAACAAACGGTGATTCCCTCAAAGCGTCGGTACAAATCCCGTACAGCACAAACTCATCCCTTCGCGAGTCGCAGGCCGGTTTCGGCTTCGGCAAGGTCGAGGCCATTGCGCCATGCCAAGTGGATCTTGCCTGAGGTGCCTTCTGCATGGGTGTAGACCCGGCGCATAAGGCCTGTGTCTGACCAGCCCCCGAACTCGCCAGCAGCCTTCTCGTCCACCGTCTGGCGCACATTCATCTCTTGGCCGAAACCATGCCGACCGGCAGCGTGGAACGGGATCCGCTCAATGCCAGCGGCCTTGCAGGCGGCATCCCAGCCCTTGCGAGGGCTCGACCGATCGGCGAACCCGAACAGGCGCAGGTTCGACTTCTTGCGCCGATCCCAGCCTCTGGGGAACATCTCAGGCAAGTTGGCGAGTTCTGTGACCATCTCAGGCGGGATATCGACCCAGCGATCGTCATGACCCTTCGCAGCCGGGATGCAGGCGCGTCCGTTCTGCAGGTCCAAGTGCTTGCCGGGGTGCATCTCCACCGCCTGACTGATTCGCGCGCCGGTCGAGAACATAAACAAGGCTAAGGCAGAGTGGCGCGGGGAAGCATGCTCCCGAAACTTTAGCAGCCATTCCCATGAGCCTGGCGTCTTCTTGACCCGGCTGCGTTTGCCACGCCGGCGGTCCTGCTCGACGCGCTCGCGCTGCTCGAAGCCTTTGACGCGGATCGGGGCGCACTTACCCAGATCATGGGCGTTGTTGATGACCGCGCGAATCGGTGTGATGATCTGCCGCACCCATGTGTCGGTGCTGGCCTTGGGCATCATCGACGTGCCGAGATCGCGCACGTACTTGGGGGTGATGTCCTTGATGAACATGGTGCCGATCTTGGCGATG
>Ga0182215_1000007_pt1 | contig 45746 bp, 75 predicted proteins | sample G5R1MG_24_FD_128404 | JGI IMG/M metagenome (GOLD analysis project Ga0182215, IMG submission 128404) | Switchgrass phyllosphere microbial communities from Michigan, USA - G5R2_NF_03OCT2016_LD1 MG | ecosystem: Host-associated > Plants > Phyllosphere > Phylloplane/Leaf | place: USA: Michigan... | reverse complement strand
GGGGTGATCGATGAGGACTACCGGGGTGAAATTGCCGTTCTGGCCCTCAACACCGGGCACGAACCCGTGAGGTTGCCCGCTGGCGCCAAGATAGCGCAACTGATCCTCGAACGAATCTCCACTCCCGAGGTTGTTGAGGTGCACGCCCTGCCTACCACTGACCGTGGGGAGGCTGGATTTGGGAGCACAGGTACATGATCGAAGCACTTGGCACGATCACCTTTCCCGTTTTGATGTTTCTGGTGATCTTCTTCAACGCGCCACCTGGCTAGCGTAAGATCTCGTAAGCTGGCGCGGATAGCCCCTTCCCACTCAGCGTGGGTTGGGGCATTTTTTGGTTCAGCAGGAGGATTGAGACATGAAGCGTATGATTTTCGCGGCTGTGGTGGGTCTGATCACCGCGCACAGCGTCAGCGCCCAGCCGCTGAGCCATCAGCAGGCGGCGCGCGAGTTCACCCAGATGGCGCTGAACATCGAACGTCAGGCCGACTATGAGGAGCACCGCTATCCGTGCTTCCGCCTGTCTCAGCAGGACTGCGGCACCATGCGGCTGCGACTGTCCCAGATGCGGACGGACGCTCTGGCGCTGCGGGCTGCGGCTGAGGATGAGCGGCGGAAGGCGAATGCTGGGATGGTGCGGCGGTGAGCGAGTGGCGGGATATTGAGACGGCGCCGAAGGATGGGACGCGGGTGCTACTTTGGGCCGATGGGTGGTCCGCACCGCAGTCTGGCCAGTGCTACGGCCTGTTCTGGGGCGAAAGCTACGAGGCCGGGCCGTGGGCATACGAGCCAACCCACTGGATGCCTCTCCCCGAACCCCCGAAATAAGAAAACCGCCCGGCTTGGAGTGATCCAGCCGGGCTTATCAATTCCAAACAGAAAAGCCCGCCCTAGGGTCAATCTAGGGCGGGCTTCATTTTGCGAGATGACCATAGGGACAAACCAGGGCGCACCTCAAGACTAACGAACCGAGTACTTGCCTTCTAGAGGTGAAGAATGGCTCAGACAGACCTACCGCCTCCACATACGATAACCCCCTCAGCACAGTCAAGTGCCAAGGGGGCCTCGGGGCGGGACCAGCAGGAAGGTGCGGAGAGTGAAGCCGCGAGACGGATACTAAGCAGCACCCGTGATGAACGCAAGCGCCGATTTAAAGCGAACCACCCGATCCGCCAAACCATTGTAGCCGCCATTGATGATCTTGGTGCAAGCTGACACGTCAGCCCGCGAAGCTGGTACCAACAGCCCGTTAACCCGCCAGAACCACAGCGCCGCAGACACGCCGCCTTCTGGCGTCCGCACGTAAGCCGCAGCCTGTTCCGCCGTGCGCCCGATGGTCTTGCCCCAGGCGGTGTAGTTGGCCCGCCCTGTCAGTTGCAGCGGCCCCCCACCACGGAACAGCCAACCGTCACCCTCCTGCACATTGCCCATTCGGCCACCGTACATGATGTTGGCGATAGCTTCCTGATTGGCCTTCTGCTTGGCGCTGCGGCCATATGCCTTGGCCTGGGTTTTGGTAAACCGGCTCATGCCGGACAGAGCCTCAACCGAATAGTTAAGGTTCTCCACCACGGCAGAGAAGCCGCCGCTTTCATGCGCCAACTGGGACACCAGCATAGCCACGCCGTTCTGGCTGGTGACAGACAGGAACGGATCTCCTGGCACCACAGCGGCGGCATCCAGCAGCGGCGCATAGGTGAGCGCATCCGCATGAGACGCGCCCACCGCCTTCAGCAGCGCCGCTGTGATCATGGTGCGGGGCTTCACCGGACCAACACCGGAGTGCCAGCCCGCACTGGCTCTGGCGGCGACACACGAACCTCAGACACCGTGTCGCTCAGAGCCTTCTCAATGCCCGCCTGAGAGGCGCCGAGGATGCGGACCATATCGGGGTAGCCCTCCATCACCTCAGTCGCCTTGGCGACCACGCTGGCAGCAGGATTGGCCGTGTCCACGATGGCAGATGCCTTGGCGGTCAGCACGGTCTTCAGGCGGGCCGTGGTCTTGGTCGTTACCCACTCTTGAATGGCGGCCTTCAGCATCGGACCAAGACCCCACAGAAGCTTTGTCGCCAGCCCCAGCAAGCCAACGATCAAAGCCACGATGGCCAGTTTCAGAGCCTCGACAGCCGCCAAGACGGTCGGGTCAGTCGTGAGCCAGTCCAACATCAGATCCTCCCCGTAAGCATCAGGATCACCACCACCAGCAAGATCACGCCCAGCGCGCCGGACGGACCATACCCCCAGCCGCTAGAGTAGCCCCAGGTCGGCAGCCCGCCCAGCAGCAGCAGGACCAGCAGGATAATTAGAATCAGGCTCATAGCTTCACCTTTCCATAATGCGACACGATGTCGCACCCAAAGCTGATGGAGATTAGCAGAAGCTGCGGCGTGGTCGCGCTGCAATAAAGAGCGGCCTGAGTTCTCTCGCTTCTCTCAAGCGCAGGCGGGGCATACTCGTAGTCTCCAGGCCCTGCCATGTCGTTCCCACCTTGCCTCTGCGGCCGAAAAATAAAATCCCGCAGTTGGTTCAGCGCGGCGCGGACTCCCTCGTTGGAGCGCGCAATATCAGCCTTCATGGTCTGAATGTCAGCCCGGATGCTGTCGATATCCTTTTGGTGGCCAGCCACCGCGCTGCGCGTCTCAATGAACCGCAATTCGATATCGCGAACCTGATTGGCTAAAGGGCCAAGGGAGGCTTCCAGTCGGGCGGTGCTGGCCACCACGGTGCTCACCTGACCCTGCATGGACCCCACCGTATCCAATCTGGTGGACATGGCGGCAATGCTGCGCTCAACAGAATTGAGCTGGCTTTGCGTGTCGGCCCGCGCCTTGGCCTCCGTGGCGATCCGGTCGTTCTGCGTCTGTGTGTATTGAACAAACCCATAGTAGCCGGCGGCCAAAGCCAATAAGGCAGCAATGCTAAGGGTTCTCTGATCCATGAACCCGACGCGAGCAACTGAATCCGGCATTCTCTCGACCTCACAGGAACCCAACCGTTGGGTTTATTTACACCAAACCAACGGTTGGGTTCATAGAAATCTTCACGCGGTCGGAGCGGCGATCCGCAACGTAGGCTCGCGAAGGTAATCCTGTTCCGAAACGTATGGAGCGCCCTCAGTCACCAGCCAATCCGCCCACTTCACAGCGTCCTTCACGCCAAACTCAGCCAGGCACAGCAGTGAGAACCGGGCCAACTGGGCATAGTCACCGTCGCTGTGTGCCCAGCCATCGCCATTGGACCAGTCTACGGCCTCCGTGCGCGCCTTGATGCCGGCCCAAGTCTTCTCATTCTCGGTCATCAGCAGATAGGCGCACCCATCATGCCCCAGGTGCTCAAAGCGCCCGATCAGGAAGTTGGCCATCCACAGCAGAACCGCCTTTGCGTCCACATTGCCACGACGTGCCGCAGCAGCGGCCGTCGAAGCAAAATAGTCCTGCTGCCAGGGCGGGGTAGCGCCCTCGGTGCCATAGCTGCCTTCCATGCGCCCGAACGCCTCGCCCTGCTTGATCTTCCAAGCGGGCAGTTGCGAGCGAATCCAGCCCCAGTTTGCATCAGACAGGCGCCGGAAATACGCGCGCTCAGGGCTGCCCTCGGGGCTTGCATCGGCAGCCTCATCGATCTGCCGCAGCGCCCAGGCGGAGTGCCGGACCTGAGATCCCACGATTACCAGCGTGCCGTCTGGTCCGCGCTCATTGGTCCACGTATTTACAACGTTCCACGCCGCCTGCGCCTGCAACTCATCCAGATAGTAGCGCCGGCCAGTCAGCAGCCACGGAACCCAGCACAGATCGGGCTGGTGGGCACTCTCAGGCGTCCAGGCCGTCTCGGGCAACTGCACGGTCAGCCCGCTTGCGTTGCGGTCCCCAGGCGTTCCGGTGCCGCCGCGCCCATCGGTCCACACCATCGGGTAGTTCTCGACCGACAGCCACCGGCCATTGCCGGCATCCCAAAGGTGCCAGGGGATACGTGGTGCGGTGTCAGCCTGACCGATCATATAATCCAGCGACACCTGACTGCGCGTAACCAGATAGGCCGCCTGCACCGCAGTGGTGGGACCGATATCTTCCCGCCCGCCCGTGCCCGGCATGTACTGACTGACACCGCGCGAGGAATCCCGCGCGCTCCATTCGGCTGACGCCATGGTGGCGGCCCACTGTGCAGCTTTCTCGCCATCCAAGGAGCCCTGCTTGTAGGGAGCTATCATCTTGCGCGAGATCAGGTCGCTGGTGCTGGGCAGCGGCCAGAATGGCTCTTGCCCCAGCACATAGACTTCGCCCGTGGCAAAAGTCTGGACAAGGTACCGCTCGTTCAGCACCTCACGACCGTCCAGCGTGACCTTGATGGAATACTTAGCCTCGCCCGCACCCTCGCGCATCGCAATGTCATTGCGAGGCGCAACGACAGCCCAGCCAGGGCCAAGATCCACGACCAGACGCAGCGAGGTGACGCCTGCGATCTCTGCGGGAACCTCAGCCATGGCCCGTAGGCCAAGACTGTCTTGCTTGGCAGCCGCCGTGGCGTCCCAGCGCCAGGCTTTGCCATCGGCGCCAACGATATCCACGACGCAGCCGGACACAGCCCCAGGCTGTGGCTGCGGTTCTGGTTCCGGCTGAGGCTCTGGCTGTGGTTCGGGTTCAGGCTGTGGCACTACCACCACCCCGGTGGGGCGCTCCAGCAGGGTGGACAGTTTCTCATCAAGAGGCGACACCGCGTCCGCCAAGGTGCGCTTAAACAGCACCTCAAGTGCGGACAGGGTCGCTTTAGCAAAGGTGATGGCCATCAGAATATCCCTCAAACGGATTCAACTTTACCCGATCTTGCGGAGTGACACGCGGCCCACCCGCAAAATCTCATTCACGGGCGTAAAGTTGAAATAAAACAGGGCGCCTATTTGCAGCAAGATGTAGGGCGAAGCACCGGCAATGGAGGGTACAGTGAACCTCAGCGGATTAGAAACCAGCGTTCCGGTCGAGGATGGCATCATATCATCATTGATTGTCTCGCCAAACTGGTAGAGTGCGCCCGTCACCCCGTCGTTGACGATGGCATTGGCCACCAGGGATCGAAATTGGCCGTTCGACGTGTTCGGGCCAAACTCCGCCACCAGTTCCAAGATGTCGCCCGGCTTGATCGGCCCGGACGTAGATGGGACGATATTGTTGGTGGCAATGCCGACAAAATCCGAACTGCCGCCGCCGTTTACCCCATTGATGGTTACGACCTGCCAGTCGCCAAGCCCGCCGGGCCGGGCCTCTTTGGAATACGCGACAGTACCCCCAGGGGTGGTGATGTTTGGCACAAGGCTGCGCCAGCCCGACGACACCATGCCGTTCGCGTACGCACCGATTAGGTTGCCGCTAGTGCCAGCCTGCAGCCCGCCACCAAGAAAATTGCCGGTGGGGTTGTCAGCAGCCCAGACGTCAGCCGCATTGCCGAACAGCGCATCGGTGACGGGAAACAGGGGACGCAAGATGTTCGCCAACGCTGCCCCGATCCGGGTGGCGGTTCGCCCGGTCCAGTGCAGGCCATCATAGGTGTAGCCGAACATCGGAAGGCCAGTGAACGGATCGGCCATGAAAGGGTCGGGATCGATGAAGGCATAGCCCTGCTCGATGGCCCAAGTGCGAATGGCCTGGTTGATTCGCAACTGTTTGCGCCGGGCGGCTGGGGCATCGGACGATGTGACCACACCCCCGGTCCATGAGGCTGCGCTTCGAGTGGTTTGCAACACATATACAGGAAAAATACCGGCCGCCGCCAGACCGGTATAAATTGCCTGGACCGACGCAATGATCGTGGCGTCCGAAATGCCCCGGTTCACATCGTTGGTGCCGCCGTTGAACAGCACGACTGCTGGCTTGTAGGCCAGAACTTGCGGCAGGCGCGCCAGGATCTCTACTGTCCCCTCACCGGGGACGCCGAAGTTGCCGCTGTGATCGAAACGAAGCGCGCCGTTCAGGTAGCCGCAAGCATACGCAGCCGCAGACCGCGTGGTGTAGGTCGCCCCGGTGCCGACCGTCTTGGACCCGTAGTTCATAAGACTGTCACCATAGACAGCCAAGCGCGGCGATCCCGCCAAAACGCGGCCGGATAGGCGGCGGAATTGCGGCAGCGTCGGCGCAGGAGGGAAACCCATCGTCAGTACTCCCTAGCCGCGAATTGCGCGTTTGCGGTGCCGCACACGCGAATGCGTGCCGAATGCCGGATGCCTGCCTGCGCCATGGACCAGTCAGCACCCTGACCATTGGCGCCGTTGCCGGGGTCAACCAGAATCACCGTGTAGTCGGTGCCGGTGTTATCCTGATCCAAGACCACCTGTAGCTGCGATGCTGACTGGTTCTGCACATAGAACCCAACCCGCGCCGCATTGGCGGGAATGGTTGCCAGAACGGACAACAGGGTCGGCTTGTTGGCCGAGCGGTCGGTGCCAGCCCCAAGGGGAAGGGCGGCCGTTACGGCGCCGCTGACGGGCATGGGGTTGCCGGTCCCGACAGCGGCACCAGCGATCTCTGGGGCGTATCGGGGCGTGCGAGTTAGACCGCCGTCCTGCGTTTCCTGATTGGTGTTCAGAAGGTTCCCAGCCGCATCACGGATCGGCATGCTAGTCGAGGCCATCAGGGTTCTCCTTCAGATCGCCAAGAGGAAACTGTTACCCGGCTGCCCGAAGTCATAAATCGGCAGTCCAAGCACAGCAGAAAGACGGACAGGGTCAACCAGCGTCGCGGCCAGGGCAGCGTTTTGCTCGGCTGCCTTGGCGGACGCCGCAGCGGCCTTTGCGGCATCGGCGGCAGCATCACCCGATGCGGACGCGATCAGCGACACCGGAACCTGCAAGTCATTACCGTCAGCGTCAAACCCCGGAATGGCCACGCCAGCCACGGATTCAGCCACCGGCAATTCCGAGATGCGAGAACCGCTTACCCCGCCTCCCGTCTGAGTGACCAGCACATTGCCCGTCTGCGTGACCAACACCGAACCCTGCGGAGCCACACCAGCGCCGGGCGTGGCCGCAATCAGCAACTCAAGCCAGTCACTCTGGCGCTGCGGGGACTGGCTCTGAAGCCGCACCTCCCACGGGCCACTCCGCGACAACTCAGCGGCGCAACGCCACACTTCGGCCTGCGTGTCCCACACCCCGGTCAGTTCGATCTGCACCGAGCGATCCGCGATCCACCGGAACAGGAAAGTGACGCCGGAGCCCTGTACCGACGTGCCGTCATCCAGCAACAGGCGGCCCTGAACGTTCAGGGTGCCGCCCAGCCAGAATGCCTTATCCGTCAGGATGTCCGATGCGGCCGAAACATCGGCGGTGATCGCAAGAGCCATCTTACTTGCCCTTCATTCCATCCACGCGATCCACCAGGGCAGCCAAGGCGGCACTCAGGCGCGTGATTTCCTCATGAATGTCCGCCTCGGCCGGAACGACCTCCTCGCACTCGACTGGATCGGGCGCGGAGAACTTCTCGCCGCTGTACTTCCACCCAGCCTGAACCTGCTTGGCCTGCTTGGTGGGCACCTCGACCATGCGAGACGCCATTTCAGCCGGCACCATCTCCTCCAGAACAGCGTCCTTGAAGCTGGAAACAAAGATGCCCTCAACCAAACCCTGCTGAATGAGCGCAAACGTCTTGGCCATGGTCGTTCCCCTTAAATAAACAGAGCGATGCAGAGGCCATTGCCGCCTGCGCCGCCGCCACCGCCAAGGGCGCCACCATTGCCGCCGCCACCGGGGAAGTTGCCGGGGGTGCCGGCAGACACGCCAATGTTGGGCTGCGGAATGGACGTCATGAACGTGCAGCCACCCGAGCCGCCAGCAGGCGTGGTGCCGGCAGTCTGAGCCAAGCCACCCGTGGTGCCATTGATGCCCAGAGCACCGCCCGACCCACCGCCGCCAGCCGTGCCAGCGCTGGTGGTCTGCAAGCCGTTCGTGGCAGAGAACCCACCACCACCACCCACACAGCCCATGACGCCCGCGAACGAACTGATACCGCCAGATCCGCCATTGCCAGGAGAGGAACCGGAGGCGCCGCCAGCACCGCCCAGACCGATGGTGATGTTCAGGGACTGCCCGCCAGTCAGGCCGGCAATGATGCCAAGGCGGAACTCACCACCACCGCCGCCACTCGCGGCAGAGCCGGAACCAAACGTACCGCCGCCGCCACCACCAGCAGCCCACAGGAACACCAATGCCTGAGTTTTGCCGGCCGGAACGACCATTGGACCGCTGGACGTCATGACCTGAAGCGCAGCGGCGGAAACGCGAATCCAGTTGGCGCCACCCGAATCCGGGTTGGATGTGTTGTTCTCGACGGTGCTGCACCAAATCGTGCCAGGCGTCGAGGAACTGAGGGTGGCCCCCAGCGGATACCCGCCGATTGCTGCGGAGAAATCGGCATCATACCGAACTGGACCACCGGCCGCCTGCCAGCGATTCCATGCCGACATCATGAACAAGATGCCGTTCATGTCCGTCCCATAGGGCGGTTTGCCACCTGCGGCGAGCGGCGTCCGCGTGGCGGGCGGGAATCCGTCTGTCAGAGACGCCTTGCCGGCATCCACGCCAACCTGGGAGGCGGCAGGAATAGCATTCTTGCCACCACCGTCCGCAAACGGGATCGTGAGCTTGGTGGGAATATTGCCGCTCTGCATCTGCTATTCCTATGCCTGAAAAAACGTACCAACATCGAACGGAGAAGCATCTACAGTACCAGCTTCCGCGAAGCCAAACGTACTCATCTGCGGTATCTCGGCTATTTCATACCCTACGCCAGTCGGAACCGGAAGAACACCCGAATTGAGGATCACCTTTTCTACCGGGGTCAGGTAGAACTCAAAGGTAAACCGGATCTTCATTAGGCCCACGGTGCTGACGTAAGCACGGCCACGCCCAGCGAACAGCTTTTGCAGAAGCTGGTTGGTGATCTCGTAGGATACCAGCGCGATATTGGCCGCAGCCTTGATCAAGATCAGGGCGCGATATGCCTCATCCTCCAGACGGTAGTTGGAAGTCACGGCATCGCCACCAGCAAACGGAGCCTGATCGAAGGGATAGTAATCCACCCCCTCGTTAAACCCGAAATTCATATCCTGCTGGGGGATCTTCAGAACGCGCTCAATACCGACGATCCGGCCCCAAACATCAAGCCCATAACCGCGCGCAGTATCGACGTTCCAGATCAACTGGTAAAAAGCATCGATATCAATTCGAGGGTCAATAGACTGATTGGCGGACTCAATCAGCGTCAATAGCGTGGGGCTATTGGCGTATTGACTGATGATTGTCTTGGAGACGTTCTCCACAATTACACCAGCGTCAGCGTGATGTTGCCGCCGGTAATCGTCGGTGCCTCATCAATGTCCATGGACACCAAATCAGCATAGGCGCCGCCGTTCTTGTTCACCTCAATCTGGATGATGCGCGCCCACGGACCCAGCATGGCAACCGCCGCGTAAAATCGGCTGGCGAATACCTGCCCGCCAATGCGGACGCGCTCACCCTCATCATCGCCATTGAAAGCCGGGATGATCACATTGCGGATTTGATCCAGGGCGGTGGAGGGCACCGAATTGCTGTTGGCCAACGTCACGCGCACACCCACCGGGATCAGGTCGGGAATCTGATACTTGACTGCGTAAGTCGGATATGGCGGCGAATACGTGGTGTCCTGAACATTCACCGTAGTATTTCCTGTAAACCCGCATCCAGGCGCCGCTTTCGTCCAGATTGCGCGCCCGATGTCAGCAGAAGAACCGCCAAGCGCGGCGACATACAGGGAGTGCGCCCCGATGGTGACGCCACCCGTGGTCACGGGTGCATCCGTGACGTTATGCGTCACGTAGGCATCAAGCACGCCATCCACGTTCAGCACGGCGCCCCGAACCGAGGGCAAGCTTCCCTGGGCGTTGAGTGCCACGGAGGCAGAGCGGCGAGATTCAAAGTCAGCCCGCCCCTCCACATTGTTGCCAATGGCACCATCGGTCACCGTCACCGCGCTGTCCCAGCCTGGGATGGTGCGATAGATCACCAGTGTCTGCGCCGGGCACTGGATCGGCCCGCTCACCGTGTTTGCGAAGGGAAGGGTGACGAACCCAGACAGGGGAATGGTGCCACTGGCTGTGCTGGAGTAAACCGAGCCGTCCGCAGCCTGCACCAGCGAACCAACCGGAATCACGACCCCGGCCAGCCCATAGCAGTTCACCTGAATTACGGTCGGCCTGGCAGGGTCGCGCTCAAGGAAGTAAATCCGAGCGATGCCATCCTGCATCCGCCCCTTGGCAAAAGCAGGATCTACCTGGCTGACCAGCAGCAGGAACTGATCGTTCTTGTCACCGATAATGGCCGTGGTGCTGGAGGCAAGCTGGCCCTGTGGCGTCTCTAGCGCCGGATTCAGGCCCCCGCCAAAAGCAGCATCCATATCCGCCTGAACGCCAGCCAAAACCGCCGCCTCAGTCGGAACCAAAAACCCCCTGTCGTCATAGACCGGGCTGGGAACACTGGTGCTGCCACTCATCTCAGAAACCCGCCACCGATGTGTTTCCCATCTTATCCGTCACCTGCACCTGCCCGGTCACCTTACGGCCAGAGATGTCGGAAATATAGCACTTTGCTGAGACAACACCCGGAACAGTCAATGCAGCCCCCTCGAAACGGGCCGTCATCAACGCCACGGACGGAAACTTGCCCAGTATTTGCTCAAAATAGGGAATGCCCTTGGTGGTGTTGTAATACAACTCACCCGCGAAAAGCTTAATGGCGCTGGCCGCATCCTGGGCATATGAATATGGCTCACGCGCCACGGCAATGTTGCCCGATGCGTCCTTGCACAGATCCCAGACCTGGGTGTCAAGCAGCAGGGTTTTCATGTGTTCGGGCTCGGGGGCTGGTTAACGCCGGGATGGCGATGCTGGGTCAGGGTGACGCTGGCGCCAGTGCCGAACCTGGCCGTGATCTCGCCGGTTGCCATCACCTCGCCGTCCATGACGATCTTGGGTGACCGCAGGATGATCTGACTGGAATCCTCCAACTCAATTCCGTCCGAACTCAGCTTGACATACCGGGTAGGATTGCCATTCAGAAACCCACCAAGATACAGCCCGTCCGCCATGTCGAATCGGCGCCGGGAACCTGGGTTGGCCTGATCCCGCGTCTCCTTGACCGATGAGATATCATGGCTGGCAAACGCAGCCATCCCGAGGTCACCAATCACCGGATCAATAATCACCGCGCTCACACCGCCCTGAACCCGGAAGTAGGGGAGGTTGTGAATGATCCCATGCGGCATGGCATTCCCAGCGCCATCCAACTGCGCCACCAGCGGCTGCACGTCCACATACCCCACTGCATTCAGGCCGCCGGTCGGGATGATCTTCACCACCTTCACCAGCGTGATGGTGTTCACTTTGTTGATCCACGACTGCATCAGGAACGCTTGCGTGTTGAAGTCGCTACTGGCTGAAGTCTCGCTTTGATTTGGAACGGGCTGTGTATTATCGGATGGGGGCATAGGCCGGGTCCGCCGCACTAATGTTGGTGAACCATACACCACCATTAGTCTCACTCTCAAGTTCATACGCCAGAGAGTAAACTCGCCACTTTCCACAGGCTGGCGTCAGGCTGCTTTTGACTTCCACCAATGCCCCGTAGTTGATTGATGGATTATATCGCGTCCGCACAGTGATGCCCGTGTCGGTATAGCCCGGATAACCCACCATGCCCGTCTCAGGAGAGATCAAAGGCACCACACCGCCGCGCTGGCCGCTCTTGGGCCAGATGGCCAGGATGCCGTTATCAATGATCCAGTTGATGTTGGCCGCCTTGGCGCAAGACTCTGCCTGAGCCCGCGCGGTGCCTGGGAAGTACGGGTTGGATAGCTTCACATCCACCCCGTTGTTCTCGAACGTCAGCCCCATCTGCGTGGCAAGGCTGGACATGATCACCTCCACACTGGCCGAGCCCTGATAGCTGGACGGCTTGACCGGCGCGATAGCCTCATATAGCCCGGCATGGGCATTGACGATAAACACCACCTCGGGTGCCGCCTGCATATCCGCCCAGGCAGACGTGATGGTGCCGACATACACCACACCCATGCCGTTCTCATCGTCGCCGGCCGAAACCGTCACGCTGTTGTTTCGTGTGGCCAGCGGAATCTTGCCCAGCGTCGATAACTGGTTCATCAACGACAGCGATAGGCCAAACAGCCGCAACTGAAGCGACCCCATGGACGCCCCACCCGCCTTGACGATGGTGGCCTGCGCGCGGTAGCCGGACAACGACACCGTGTCCGTGCCACTCTCCGTGAACGTCGGCCGGGTCACCTCTTTGGTGACAAGATTCTCAGTCGGCCCCATGGTGAACTTCACGTCAATCTTGCGCTTGGCAAACTGCGTCATGGGATATACGCCAGCAGGAAGCGGGAGCCGATACCGGTATAATACACCTCGCCAGCCTCTACCTCAGAAGGTTCGTCCGGTCGGACATCGATAAATCCGATGTCGCCGACGAACCCCAGATATTCGCTCCGCACCAGCTTATTGCCGGTCAAGGCTAGGGCACCCGCAATGATCAGCCGGTCAGCCACATACAGGTCAACGAACACCCCAGTTGACTTCTGGTAAACCGCGATCTTGCACGCCTGGCCATTCAGGATGCAGCGGACTACCTGAGAGGGGATGGGCTGGAGCGGAACGATCCTCATGTCAGCGGCTCACTGGTGAACGTCCGGTCAATCGTGTCTGCCTCATATGGCTGCACCGTACCAAGATCGGTAGGTGAGGCGCCGCTTGGATCTTCCGTAGCCGACTGTGAGAACGTGCTGGTGGCGGTCAACCGCACCTCCTGCACCCACACGTCCACCGTCAGCAGAGACACACCATTACGCGCCGTGCGCCGGAAGTCGTAGTGGGTCACATTGGCGTTCGGATACGTGATCTCAGGCATGACCACGCTGACAATCTCAAGCGAATTGGCCAACTGACCGCACACCGACAGGAACAGCGCCCGCTCAGCGTCAGAACCACCCACCGAGAACACAATGCGCGCATCAAAAGGCGTCTCAACCTTGTTGTAGGAGGAGAACTGGCCTTTCTCTACCGGGAAGTCCGAGATCCGGTAATCCTTCTTGAACTCCACCCCCACGACCGAATCGTATTGCAGCACCGGGCGCCCGGACTGATCGAAGATGCCCCACTGCGGCCCGGCAAATCGCTTGGCAAAGTTCACCACGCCGGCCGCCAGCAACGTCAGGTTCTGAACACCTAACTGAGCCCGCAGCAGGGGAGGGACGCCCTTCGCGAACGGGACGTTCGGATAGAGCGACGTGATGATCTTGGCGAGTGCCATTATTCCAGACCCATCGTGGCTTGGGCCGCCATGGACTGACGCCGCACCGCATCACCCACACCGCGCCCGATAGCCTCGGCATCCGTGGCCTGGGTATGGATCACGATGGTGCCAATGCTGGTTTCGCTGGTGGACGTGCTGGTGCGGTTGTTCGTGGTGGAACCGGCAACCGCCGTGGCCGCACCGCCGCGCAGGTTAGGGTCAACCGTAACCGGCGTTTCAAACCGAATGCCATCACCCGGTGCACCCGCTCCAGTGGCTCGCGACGCAGCCAGCGCCGCGCTAACAGTGGCCTGCGACAGGGCGGGACGGCGCTGACCATCGTGATACCCCTGGCCCGTGCGAGGGTCTTGGATGCTGGCCCAGCGCCGAGCCAGCCCCAACTGGTACTGCTCAGGCGTGATCTGTCCAGCCAGCGCCCTCTGGTGGCCCTCGGCGTCCAGCAGGGCACGCGCCATCTTGTCCTGATTGGCAGGAGTGAACTTGTCGGTTTCCCAGTTCAGCCCCGCCTTCGCCGCGTACTCACGCAGCGTGGCCTGATTGAACTGATACCGCCCCACCACAGAAGAACGCATGGTGTTGCCGGGGTGGGCGATCATCTCGCGCTGCATCTTGTTGATCTCGGCCAACGTCATGCCAGAAAGATCACGCTCACCGCCGGTATAGGCGCCGTAATTGAACGTCTCGTTGTAGCCGCGCCCCTTATCGGTTCCCTCGGCACGCCCGATCAGATCCAAAATCGGCTGATAAGAACCATTGTTGCCACCGCCGCTGCTTGTGGGAGAGGCATCGCCGCCAATCCGCATGAACTCGGGCATGTGTTCATTCCACCAGTTCCGCACCGCGCCGTACGTCTCGCGCTGACGCTGCTGGTTCCGATCCCGCAGGCTCTGCTGGCGACGGGCGGCATCCTCAGCACTCTCACCGAATGCCCCGGTGCCAGGCGCACGGCCTAGCCCCTCGTTCTCCTGATCCTGCGTCTGGGTTGGGGCGGGGCGCATCGCCAAGGCTACACCGGCAACACCCGCCAGCGGCCCCAGCAGGCTCACCAGCCCAGCCGCGCGCAGTACGCCCACGCCAGTCAGCACGCGGCCAATGGCAAGCACCGTTGCCGCACTCCAGGCGAGGGCCGCCGCCGTCATACCACCGAAGAACGCCTTGGCCGCGTCAGGATGCGCCTGGAACCACAGCGCCATGTCACGCAGGGCTTCCAAACCCTTGATGATGGCTGGCGTAAAGTCAGTAAGCAGTTGGCGTCCAACCGTGATGAATGCCTGCGATACATCCATCCACGCCTTCTGAAGTCGCTCCGCAGCGTCCGCCTGCTCTTTGCTGACCGTGCCAAGTCTGTTCTGCTCCCCCAATAGCTGACGAACGCCATCCCGGCCCTTCATCAGCAGATTGATCGTGCCCTGATCCAGACCGAGCCCAGCGCCAATGGCCGAGGCGCGAGCCGGGTCCATGTTCTTGAACTTGTCCGAGATATCCAACAGGATATCAGACATCGGCCGCATCTTGCCGGACGCATCGGCAATCTGCACCCCGATGGCGCGGAAGAACGGAATGACCGAACTCTGGCCGGTCAGCTGGAACTGCTGGAACTCACGGCTCAACCCACTCAGGGTTCCGTCCAGCGCAGAGGCGGAACCGCCGGTCCTCTCAACCGCGCCCTGCCAACTGCTGAGTTCCCGCGTGGTCAGGCCGAGATTGCGAGACAGCCGCCCCAGCGCCGCATCACTCGCGGTCGTCTGGCGCGCGAACTGCTGGAAGGAATTGGCGCCCGTGAAGACTGCGAACAGCCCGATGGCGGCATTGCGGATCTTGCCGAAGAACTCGGCCGCCTGAGCGCCGCGCGCCTCCATCTCCTTGGCAGCGCCGGTTGCTTCATTCTTGGTGCGAAGGACTGCGGAAGCGGCTTCCTTCTGGCCCTTAGTGAAGCCAGAAGGATCGAGGCCGAGGGTGACGACTAGGGCATCAATAACGGTGGCCATATGCCCTAGTCCTTCTTGTTCGCGATGCTGTGGTTGATAGCATCCACGGAAACAACCTCTAACAGATTATAGAGATCTTCCGCACTGTAAACAGTCTCCAACTCATGCAGCGTCGCCACCCGAGCCGATATTACGGCTCCGATGGCAGCGGGGACGTTAGGGTACTCAACGATTCGCCCGCCTCCCGAAGCCGGCCCTGAATCATGGTCAATAGGGGAGCGGGCAGCGAAAAACCCGTAGTCAGCGAGAACGCCTCATACCGGATCTTCAGCAGGGTGCTGATTTCCTCAAAGTCGTCCTCACCCACATCACGGCGCACCTCGGTGCCGGAAGGGGAGGCGCCCACGAACTGCACGCAAGTCATCAGTTCCGCCAGCAGCGGCTCAACCTCATTGAAGTTGGCGCCGCTGAGTCCCTTGAGCCCCACCACCGCAATGCCGCCCAGACCCGCCGCCAGCAACTGCGGGTCAATGTTCAGGTCGGCCTTGGACATCGCCATAGCCGCCCGGATGCCCCACCGCTCCGCCTTCATGGCGGACATCTCGGTGATGACAAACTTCTTGCCATGGTCACGACCCTCAGCGGTGATCGTGACTTCAACCGTCTTGCGCGCCATCAGGCGAGCGGCGCCGGATCGACGCTATCCCAAGTGATCGTGAAAGCCCGAGCCTGAAGCGTCTTGCGAACCGAGGCGAACGCCTGGATCTGGGTGATGACGCCATTGACCAAAACGTAGCTACGCCCCAACCCCGGAAGGGTGATCAGGCCGTTGGCGGGGAACACCTCGCCGACCGCCTTCTGCGCTGACAGCCAGGCATCGAACATATCATTAGACGCGCTGTCGGCCTGAAGGCTGATGGTCATGGGGGTCATGTACGGCACGTAGCCGTAGGACATCTTGCCATCCACGCCCTTCATGACCTCGGCCGGGGTGACGGCCTCCGTCGAGAAGGCGTCATCCGTGGCGTAGCCCTGAATGCGCTGTGGCACGGGGAACAGCCCCGTGATCGACAGCATCAGGATGGAGTTCGCAGCAGTTAGAGTCCGTGCCATGGCTCAACGCCCCTTACTGAATCGCGATGGACGCGAGGTTGATAGACTGCACTGACTGACCGTCAGTGTACCACAGCTTTGCCGGCGGCGTGCCGCGAGCCGCGCGAACCTGCGGGGTGGCGTCCAGCACCTGCAAGTAGTACCCGACGTTTTGCAGCGTGTCCGAGATCTTCAGCCCCGCCGAGGCATTCACCTGCGAAGCCTGCAACTGGCTCAGCGTCACGCCAGCGCGGATGGCGCCGAAGTTCAACGCCGCCTGGATCGGATCAGCACAGGCCGCCTTGATCTGCGCGTAGCCCGAAGCGTTGTAGGGAATCGACCGCGCGTTCACCAGCAGAGTCATCAGCGCCAACTGAAGCGCATTGTTCATCCAGATCTGGTTGATGAACGAATCGCCCCACAGATACTGGCCGCTGACCTGGCCGGGGTACATGAACACAAACTGATCGTTGGCCGTGGCATACGAGCCATAATAGTTGTAGCCGTTGGCGATCAGGTTGTTGGCCACCGTCTGGTTGGTGACATCCGCCGCCAGACCCGACTGCGAGCGGAAGGCGAGGGTGGCCCGGCCGTTGGTTTCCTCGAAGTCGATAGATGCCACGGCGCCGAGCACAAACGCCGCCTTGGCGGCATCACCCGTCGAGAACACCGGGAACACACCGCTGAACTGGTTCACCGTATCCACGATGTACCCCAGCGAGCCGGTAGCAGCCGCCGAGGTGGTCGGAGCCAGATCCGCATCCCAGGGCACATACATGAAGCGATTATTCTGGGCGTTCGACCAAGTGGCAAAGGCCAGCTTGTTGGTATTCACGCCCGGCCCGGTGTCGGGATCGAACAGCGTGGTGAAGGTCGCCCAGTTCTGGTTCTGCGCGCGAACGCTGTCCATGTGAGGACCGGGCGTCATAGCGGCGGAACTCGGGGACACCATGGCGCCAGTGGCTGTGGTCAGGAACAGCGGCGCCGCCAACGTGCCAGAGGCCACCGTGATGGAAGACGGGCCAGAGAACACGAATGCACCGGACAGGCTCTCGAACAGAACCGTAAAGCCGGGCGTGGTGAACGCCGCCTGGATAATCGTGGCGGCATTGCTGAAGCTGGTGGCGCCAGACAGGTTGATGTTGGCCGATGTCTTGACCACGCCGTCAACCGTAATGCTCAGCACGCCGCTGAGGGTCTTCAACTGGTCCAGCGAGATGGCGCCAGCGATGTTACCGCCGCGCATGTAGGCCACCGAGGAACCAGTGGAGTAGCGGGAGAACAGCAACCGGCCCGGCTTCTTGTTCGAGTTGTCGAACCCGAGGAAGTAGATGGAAGCCTTCGCGGCTTCATCGGACAGCGGGCCAAAGTACGACGACACGTCGTTCACATTGGCGAAGCTGATCACCTGGCCCACCGGCAGGCGGGGATTGGTGGTGACAATCAGGCCATTGAGATCAAGCGCGCTGCCCCCGGCACTAATGACCGAAGGCGTAACGGTGACAATGGCCGAGGCCGGGATGCTAGCCATTCGGGGGCTCCTTAGGGAACTGGCACAAGAACAACGGAAAGAGCCCCAGCGAATTGCTGCGGCGCCGTCACGACCGGGTTAGCCTGTAGCACAACATCGATGGACCAGCGGTCCTCGTATTGGTTTTCTCCGGTAATGAACGGCATCTGGCGAGGTTCACTCGTATACAGTGGCTGAACATCATAACCACTAGCAGAGAAAGATGCACACGCATACTCATCCCTGAACAAAGTGGAGATGATCTGCGTGTTGTCTGCCGAACCCGCGCCATACACGTCCAACTGGATGGTGATTTCTGTGGACTGCATGTATTCGCCCACGCCAGCAAACAACGGGCGGCTTGCCACGGTCTGCGCCTGGCTGACCGTGAACGTGCCATCAGGATTGGAGGCCGTCACCGTGGTGCCGTCCAGCACACCATCCCCGTAAACCGGAGCCCCCACCCGCACGATGCCGAACGACACGGCAGTCACCGTCAGCACGGTGCCGGCAATGCTGCCTATCAGGGACGCATCGTTGAACTCATCCACGTTAGTGGCGAGCCTGCGGCGGGAGAGGGGGGTCATGGTGACGAACGGCCCCTTGGGCGACGCCACCCGGTTCACCTGAGCCCGGATCACCTCGACGCTGGGCGGTAGCACGCTCACAAGGAACGTCCGCAGCGCAGTGAATACCGCCTTCTCGGGAATGCTGACGTTCATAGCTGCCTCTGCACGGCCAGCTTGGTCCAGTCAGGCCAGTCCTCCAACGACTGAATCACCAGCCACCGGGTCGTGCCCACCACCAGCAAGTCACCGCCCTTCTTGTCCGGCCGAATCACGCCATCCCACTGACCGTTCAGGTAGGCTGCCCGCGCATCGCCCTGGATGTTCAGACCGTCCAACTGCTTCAGGTCGCTATCGGACAGAGGTTGAATCTGCACGCTAACCGTCACGGGGTCGGCATAGCGCGGCACCTGCACGCCATCATCACCGGTCGCGTAACCGATGGAGCGGAACAGCTTGGCCTGGGTGTGCGGGTTGATCGCGCCGATGGCACCGCGAACGATGTTGTGGAGGTTCACGACTCCGTAATCTCCCATGACACGCTGTTCCAGAGGTGGCCGGTGTCAATGAGCGGCTTGGTTGGGACGCCAGCCACGCTTTCTTCCTTCGCGACGCGCTCAACAGCCTCACCCACAGTCGCCCCAGTCACAACCAAAGACGAATCCTCGGACTTCATCTTGCGAAGCATCAAGGTGACTTTACTAAGGGGCGGCTGGTTCTGCTTCTTGATGGACTCCTGAAGCTGTCCAGAAATGCCCGCACCCACTTGGTTCAGAGTTTTGATGGCGTCAAAGTTGTTCGATACCAGCAAGTTGGACGTGGCGTCGGCCCAGCTATCGGACTTTTCCTTTACCATGGTGCGGAAGTAGGGGCGGGGCGGGATGTTGCGGGACGGCGCGCCAAACTCCTGAATGGCGGCCACCATGGCAACGGGCGTGCCATCCGGGTACGTAGCGTTTTCCAGAAAGCCAACCCTGACGTTGGCCTTGGTTTTCACCTTGCGCGCAATCTCCTTGAGGCGCGCCTCCAACTTAGCGCCGCCCGAGATCACCGCCACGGACCAAACCCCTGCGGATAGCGGCTGAACACCGGCTGCCGACCCGGCACATACCGGAACGTCCGCAAGCTTTGCGTGGCCTGCCAGAACGCGGCGCCATACTTGGTTTGCAGGAACCATGCAGCGGTTCCAGGCTGAGTCCCATAGTCGGCCGAAACGGAGACAGATCCCTCAGTGGCGCTGGTGATACGACCCACCAGGCCCGAGGAGCCCTCTCCGTTTAGGGCGGCTATGTGCGCCACCAGCATATTCAGCAGAACAGCCCGGCGGTCCACATCGGACACCGGGCTGCCTTCGCTGTTGTTCAGATACAGTGCGGCAGCCTCATCAAAATAAGACTGCGCGCGCGCATCCAGCACCTTGTCGGTGAACTCAGGGTATCGCACCAACCACTTGGGATAGTCGAAGGTCACGATACCCATTGTTCTTACTTCTCGGCCTTGGTCACACCGGGGGCAGGCTTCTCAGGATTCACCGCCTCGGAGCCATTGGCGACGCCAGCGCGGGACTTCGCCTCCTTCTCCACTTCACCCTCAGACGGCAGGGCGAAGATCAGGCCATTCTTCACGGCGGGGAAGTCCTTGTGACGGGCCATCCAGTCGTTGAAGAAGTCGGCATCCACCTCGGTCTTGCCGTAGCCGTGCGAGCCCGGCATCAGGATCTTGGAACCTTCCGGCCCCTGATACTGCGAGTTGGTGCCGTTGAGGGTGACGCGCTTGCCATCCTCGGGCACCACGCCCGGAATGGTGTCCGCATCGGCAGCGTCGAGATGCAAGCCACTCGGCAGCTTGCAGGCAACCCAAACAGTCTTACCAGCCATTGTCTCGTTCTCCCTCAGATACCCAGCATCTGGGCATACGCCAGCGGCTGCTTGATGATGGCGCCCCACGTACCCTGGGACTTTTTCTGCTTCCACGCGCTCAGGTCGGTGACCACAGCGTGGGCGCGAAGCTTCTCAGTGAACGCGGTGTAGCCGGTGTCCTGGCCGTCGATCTCGGAAGCGATCATCTGCATCAGGTTGCCGCCGGTCGTGGCGTATTCCGGCGCAGACACGATCTTCAGGCCGGGGTAGTTCTTGGTCAGCACGTCGATAGCACGAACACCGAAGTTGTTGGTGTTCAGCAGGTAGCCTTCGCTGACCGGCGGCAGGCCTACGGTCACCTGGCTGGACGTATTGATCAGGCCCTGCGTCTGGGTGATCAACTGGGCAAACAGCTTCTGGAAGTCCGACAGAATCTCGGTCGGGGTCGCCAGAGCCCAACCCGTGCCGCCAGCAGCCTTGGTGATCGGGGTCGTTGCCGCCGGCAGGCTCGGGTCATTCAGCAGGCCATAGTTGGCCATGCCGGCAACACCGAAGAAGTACGAGCGGTTCTGGAACTTGTTCAGCACGGCCACGCTGGAGCGGTCCAGCATGTTCTTGTAGTCCAGGCCGTTGCCAGCCGCCGCCACGCGCTCAACCTCGCGCTCACCCCACTGGGTGATCGTCTGGTAGTGATACGCCTGACGATACACGAACGAGAAGTTCGCGCTGACAGAGCCGTTGTTGTTCCAGTCGCCGTAGCTGCTGGTTTCACCGGCCATCTCAGCGACGGCGAAAGCCATCGTATCGTGGACCCAATCACCCTTCTTGACCTCGCCACCCAGGATCTCGGTGGCCCGCATCGGGGCAATGGCGTAGTTGATGACCTCGGGGTCAACGGTCGTGGTCAACCACGCCGGCACGCCAGAGTTCGGCGCCGTCAGCAGCGTCGGATAGGCGTCTACGGCAATGGCCATGTCGCGGGCCATCTCGGGAGTCGAGAAGCCCTGGACCGTGGCGGGAAAGAGCACGCCATAGTCCATCGCCACTGCGGCGAGGCGGGCGCGATCCTGGGAAAGATTACGGGGCATAGTGGGTTCCTCAGACCGGCGAGTGGCTGGTGATCTTGATGATCTGGCCGACAGCGCCAGGGTTCGGGGACGGGGACACCTGACCCACCCAGAACTTCGTCTCAGTCGCGCCAGCGATGGTGGCACCAGCCGCACCCGTGGCAATCGCGCCCGTGGCATTGACCGCGAACACCTTCTGGCGAACGGTCGCCAGCGTGGTGGTGATGGCCCAGAAGTCACCGCCGTTGTGTAGGGTGATGGCCTGGCCCGGCTGGATCACGTTGCCGGTCTCGCCCAGCCACGTCGTAATCAGCGCGCTCATGTTGCGGTGCACGAACCCGTCCGGCGAGCCGGTGCCGGTGTTCGACGCCTGGGTACGGGTGGCCGTGTCAAGCCACGCGAACAGGCCGCAGGTCAGGCCGCTGGGGCCTGCCACGAACGCACCGGGGCCAGCAAGAACGCTGGTGTAAACATTGGCGGAAGCGAAGTCGCCGGGCAGGCCCGGAGCGAACTCGGTATTGATAGCCGTCTGGAAGGGCATGAGAAGCGCTCCTTAACCGTGCTTCAGGGGAACAGAGGACTTGAAGCGCTCCGTGGTGGCGGCGCGGTCCATGGCGGGGGCGGGCTTGGACTTGGCCTGAGCCATCTTGACCATCGCCGGGAAGGCAGACGGATGAACGCCAGCCGTCTCAATGCCAAGGTGGGTCAGAGCGAACTCATACACCGCCTCGGCGCTGTCCATCGCAACGGCCAACTCACCAACGATGGGGGCCACATCACGCTCGGCGGTGCGGATGGCGTTGAAGGCCGACAGGGCCTCAGCACGGGCGCCATCGCGGGCGATCTTGATAGCCGCATCCATGGCGGACTTCTTCACCGGAACGGGCGAATCGTCCTTCTTGTCGTCCTTGTCGGCATCAGCGGCCGGGGCAGGAGCCATCTTCTCGCGAAGGGCGGCCATCTGCTCATCCGTCAGAATGGACGCCAGATAAGCCATGGCATCATCGTCCAGATCAGCATCAACCGCAGGCTTCTGCTCCTCCTGCGCCTCAACCACGTCCGCCACTTCCTCGGACGTCTCACCGAGGGTATCGAGAAGCTGAACCACGTCCTCGATATCGGCATCAGCGGCCAGCTTGCCGGCGGTGGCACGCTTCAGCGCTGCCACGATCTTGGGCTTGGAAGCCTTGTAGTTCTTCTGGGTGACGGAGGCCAGCATGGGGTTCAGATCCGGCAAAGCCGCATCAGCCGCCATCTTGGGCTTGAGGTGAACAGAAAGGGCGCCCTTAACCAGAGCGGCCTGCCGGGAAAGGGCTGCCATAGGCTTTAACTCCAAAGGAACAGAATCAGCGACAAGCACGTCAGCACCAGCACGGCCGACGTCAACAAGCGCAACGTGGTTCCCTCTCAGGTTCCGCATCACACCGTCATAGGCAACGCCCTCATACTCACCGGGCGTCATGTCTGCATCATAGCGGTAGGCGCTGGATAACTCGCGCAACTCACCGCTTTCGATGCCTGCAATGGCCTCATCTGACCATGCGGTCAGGCTGCCCTGCAAATAGGGGTGCCGGTAGACTGGGGCGCTGATTGTGCCGCCAATCAGGTCCGGCTGATGGTCGTCAGACGTAACCTCCACATGCTTCAGCAGCAGTGGCAGGTTGTTCCACGTCTCAGCCGCCTTCTGTAGCTCATCCGGGTGGCGCAGAAGCTGATACACCCGGTCAGCCTCAAGCCCGAGGTTGTCCACGCCGCCGGGGATCTCATGGCCGTAGTAGGGGCACACATTCGCCTTGCTGAGATTGGTCCGGGCAACGTGCAGCCGGCCATCATCGTCATACCAGCGGTTGGCGCGGTCAAAGGCCATGGAGGGCGCGGGGGTGCGAGCCATCAACTAAATCCCGGAACGATAGGGCGGCTGACACAGCGGCAGTTGATTAGCTCCCCAGGGAAGATGTATTCCCCATCAATTAACATACCCTTGGCAATATCGTATGTTTTGCCGTCCGCCGCAACATGAGATTTGCGCGGATGCTTGCCAGCAGAAGAATGAACCCAAGTCGCCTCAGTAAGCCCGATTTCCAACTGCCGGGTTTTCGTAATAGTGGCGGTGGCTTTGTTGTTCTGGTCCCTGGCAATCAAAGCCGCCCGGCGCTTGGTCACCCCATACCGGGCCTCAATCTCCTTGGCCAGATAGCCCAGATCACGCCCGGACTGCACCGAACGCATCACCAAGCCCTCCACCTCGGCCAGATGCTGCGAGGCGATAGACTTGATCAGCCCCACCTGCTCACCCACCGTGGCCTGGAACACATCGTTCATGCCGGCGGTCATCTTGAACTGAACGGTAAACCCGGCCTTCTTCAGAATCTGCCCAAGCGCGCCGTCCGCCCGATCCTGAATGGCCTGAGCGAAGTAGTCGGCCAACTCAGGCGCCGCCTCATCAAACCGCTTCTGCCACTTGCGTCCCAGCTTCCGCATCGTGGCCAGCATCTCGCGGGCAGGGGAGGCGTCCTGTGCCATCTCTGGCGTCTCGCGCCGGTATGCCGCTAGCACCCACTTCATCAGGCTCTTGTGCATGGCCAGCACCAGTGCATCCAGCCGCTTGTGATACTGGGCCTGCACGCCTGCGTTCGGACGCACAGCCTTTAGGGCCTGGGGCTGCCCATTGGGCGAAACCAGACCGCGCTTGGGCATGGCGTCGCAGGCGAGCACTAAGGCCCGCCGATCCAACGAACAGCCACGGGCAGGGTTCCGAGAGACAGCGAGGCCAAGCCAGGCGTGGTGAACGTGATGCGGATCTGGCCAGCACCCGTGGCCTCAGCCATGCTGGACATGGAAGATCCGATGCTGATCCCGGTTCCGGTCGGCACCACCCACACGAAATCGCCCGTCTGAATGGTCTGCCCCCGGCTGTCAGCGGGCACCGTCACAGTCACCCGCGTGGTCCCCACCAGCAAAGTGGTGGCCGGCACGTTGACCGACACCGGACCGCCAAACCGGCTCGGAATGCCAACCGGGGCATCGGGGCCAGCGCCATACTCCTGGGCATGGCCAGGGGTTGCCGCCAAAGCCGCGAGGATGAGAAGCCGGGCAATCACTGGACGTACCTCACATGCACACGGACACCGGCAGAGGGCGCCACACAGGTCACCGGACCAGTCGGCATAAAGCCACCCGCGATGCCCGATGCCACGATGTTGCTCATGGGATAAACCTCGCTACCCATGGAACCCGACACCGGAGCCACCCCGTTGAGGGTACAGGTGATGGTCACGGTGGTGCTCTGGTTCTGCGTGAACATGTACGCCCGCGCGGCACCAGCCGGGATCACCACGGCGGGGGTCGTGCCCAGCGTCACCATGGCCTCCGTGGCGGTGCCACGGTTCGGTGCCACAGACACCGCCTGCGTGGCCGGGAAGTTGGTCACACTCACATCGCGGGGCACAGGCGGCACGCTGGTGACGGCCACCGGCATGGGGTAGCTGTCGCTGACAGGGCGAGGGTAGTTGAACACGCTGTCAAACCACATCGCCATCATGGACGGCGCGGCACCCCGCACACCACCAGAGGCGCCTGGCAGGGCGTATTCGGTCTGAGACGATGGCACCGCCGCATAGGCAATGCCACCCATCGCCGCGAGAAGGACAGCCCCCGCGAACAGCTTACGTTTCATCGGTCGGGGCCTCCTCAGCGGGGTCGGGATCTTCAGCAGCGTCAGGAACCTCTGGCACCACGCTCAGGTCCAGGGCCGGGTACATGCCGCCCTCCTGAGCCGCCAAGCGCTGACGCTCCTCCTCAGGGGTCAGCACGCCATCCCCGATATAAACGGATGCCGTCTCAGCGTCGGTCTTGCGAGCGGTGGCCTTCTCAGCCTCGCTCAACTGCCACAGCGGCTCAAACGAGAACCCAAGGTCAGGGTCAATCTCACCGAACAGGTCAAGCTGGATAATCTGCATGACGCGGGTGAGGGGGGCTCGGTAGTCCCGCTCCTGGGCCGCGCTGATGGTGTCGTAGAACACGCGAACTTCACCATCACTGGAGGCGTTCAGGCCGGCGGGCTGAATGCCCAGAAGCTTCACCAACGGCACCCGCATGACGGACGCCATCTGCTCTTGGGACTGGGCTTGGAGGGCGTCCAGGGTGGTGAGCGGGGTGGTGACGTTGAACATGTCCTCATCGGTGTTCAGCATCATCAAGCCGCGATTATCGCGCGTGAGATTGAACAGCGAGGCGCGGCCCTCGATGTCCGAGCCATCGCCACCCTCCAAGGCGGCACCCATATTGGTCTTGATACCTAGCACCGAAAACGAATGCAGCAGATCCGACACACTCTGCCGGGTCCGCAGCCAGTTATCGACGTAGGGCTTGACCATCTGCGAGATGCTAAGCCCGCCGAACGAATAGGCCGGCTTGAGCATGTCGGGCACCTGCCGCGCGGTAAACACCAGCATGCGGGAGGCGTGAATCTTCTGCGCCATGACGTACCAAGCGCGAGGCTTGTAGAAGTCATCGGACAGCGGGTTGGCGCCGTCGTAGTCGGCCGGGTAGGTCCACACCGGCTCAATCAGCTTAAAGCCCTTGAGCGAGCCAGGCTTGATAGTCCTCGGGCTGAGGATCAGCGGCAGTTCATTGTTGCGGCTGCCAACGTCAATGAACACATTGGCGCGGCCAAAGAAACCATCGACCTCAGTGGCGCGGCGGAACAAGTCACGGATGCCAAAACGGTCAAAGGCGTCCTCGATGGCCCGAACCTTATCCGCCTTGTCTGTGTCGTCATCATTGCTGCTATGGATACGGACCCACTTTCGGGTCATTTCCTCAGCGATGACTTCAGAGGCGCGGCGATATTCTGCCCGCTGCGCCATCTCCGACAGGGCCGGATAGCCGAGGAAGAACAGACCCTCGCCATACAGATCACCCGTCGTGGCCCAGGCCGCATTGTCGTGGATGCTGCGGTCCATGGCGAACCCAGCAGGGACCGCAATGGACGGGGGGACGGCGGGCTCGAAGATGTTGCGGGCGACCGGGGCAGGGGGTGCCATGCGCGAGCGGGCAGCCTGGCTCACGCGGAGGGGTTTGCGGCCCTCGGACACCGAAGCCACGGTGAGGGCCTTCTTCTTGCTCACGCCCGCATCTTCGACAGCAGGGCCGGGTTGATCTTGATGGCCGGGCGCTTGGACACGGAATACTGGATCATCACGGAGTCCGCGAGGTTGGGGGATTTGGTGCCTTCAGGGGCCTTGTCCACAACAATCTTCCCAACTGCGCTAATAGAATATGTCGGCTGTGATAGCTCGTTGCATAGCTTCTGGCGATTGTCAAGGTTAGACGGGATCGAGATAATGTCGTCAGGCGAGATGTCCGCCCCCTCGACTACGGCCCGGTAAGTATTCTGGAACCGGGTTCGCAGTGCCCACCACGCCTGCGCCTTGCGGTTCAGGAAGTAATCCTTGTTCTTGCGACCCTTCACGGCCTCGCCCTCGGGGTCAAACACGGCCTCCGACCCACGGAAAGGGTCCACGGCCAGCTTGGTCTGGCGCGGCTCGTTCAGCACCCGCGCATCACCCCGGACGCCAGCGCCCAGGCCGTCGCTGTCATACTTGAACCCGGAATAGCCACCCTCATCGCAGAGCCGGAAGGCGCGGGCGGTCGTGCCAAAGATGTCGTCACCCTTGCCAGACCATTCCTCCAGCGTCTCGATCACCACCCCATGGGCGCCACAGAAGGAGTTCATGTCCTTGCCCTCATCCGCCACATCAAGACTGGCAGTGCGAGCGCCCGTGGGCTTGATGCCAAGCTTCACATGGGCATCAATCGCGGCTTGGACCCACTTGGACGGGATCAGGACGCCCTCAACCGAGGCCGAGTAGTCAAGATCCACCTCCTGCGCGAGCGTCACCGGATCAAGCTGCTCCACCTGCTTGGCGTACCACGCCTCATCCTTGCGGGGGTCATCGCGCCAGTGGAACGTGAAAACCTTCACCTTGCCGCCAAAGCGCTTGATGGCGAAGGGGTTGGCCATGCCGTTTGGGGTGCTGATGTCCTGCCGGCAGTTGGTCGTCTGAGACAGCGACGCCTCTACCAGCGCGGGCCTCTCCAAGAACGCGGACTCATCCACAAAGAAAATACTGGTGCGGTCACCACGCCCGATGTTGTCGCCAGCCTCACCGCTGATGTTGGCGCCAGTCTCGGGGAAGTTAATCCTCATGTGTGGGGCATGCTGTTTCTCATCCCATCCGCCCCGGAACTCTGGAGGTAGGCCAGCCATGAAGGCACGCGCCTTGTAGAACAGTGACTTTGGCGCACCAATTCTATCCACATACTCCTCTTTACGTGAACCAAACCCAATCGCCATACCATCGTGGAACAGGCACATAGAGCACGCATAGGCCACGGACAGCCATGACATACCCATGTCTCGGGTTTTCTCGGTAATGCCTGGCTCGCGATTGCGCCAGCGCTCCGTGATCCAATCCACCCACTCACGCTGCTTGGGGAACAGAATGAACGGCACAGAAGCCGGAAGCCCGCGCTCAACATTGCGCGGGTCGATTGTCTGTCCCCAGTCAGTAATGAACTGTCCGATATTGTCCCGGTAGTATGCCTTCAGATACGGCAACTTATCCGGCTCCGCGCGAATGCGGTTTAGCCGGGTGATGCGCTTCTGGAATACAGAAACGTAGTCCGGGCTGCGGAAGTCGAAGTCACTCACCCATCAGCCTCTGGTACTGCTTGGCGGCTTCAATCGGATCATCCACGGTCAGAACAACCGCCGTCATTGGGCCACCGCCTGGTCCGGTGTGTTCCTGCGTTACTTTGCTGCCATAGACCTTGGGCTTCAACTTCTCGGCCCTCCACTGCCATGCTGCAATCTTAACCTTGTCGGCTTGGAATGTATCGACAGTACAAGCCTCGGCCGTTTCTAGGATCTTGTCATCCATGTAGTCGGCCTGAGCCTCGCGCGCACGCGCGTACTTGGTCGCGAAAGCGTCGTTTTCAGACAACCACCGGATAACAGTTGAGCGATGAGGCATCCCGACTTGCTCGCAAAGCTGACGGAGGCTCTTACCCTCCATCAGCCCCTCAAGGATCTCCTCAGCCACATCCTCCGTATAGCTACTCGGCCGACCGATAGCCGGACGAACCAGCGGACCACCCTCGCGCTGAGGGCAGTCCGAACGGGCGCCACCACAGCCGTTGAGGCAGGCGGGGCATTTAGAGGCGGTCATCTGTCAGCCCCAGATCACGATAGCCGCTATTGCCGCCCACATCGCGGCACAAAAGAACGCCGTTGGCCAACCCATCACCCATCTCCCCTCGGCGCTTCCCGCGCCAATGCCTGCTTGATCGTCTTGGCCAGCCATTCTTGAGCCCGGATCTGGCCTTGCCACTTTGCGGCAGCCTCCCCCTTGGTCTGGGCGGCAAGAGCCTTAGTGGCTAGGGTCCGATACTCCACCTGGGATAACTCGTGCTCCAAGCCCCAGATGAACCCGAGTTGGTGCGGAGTGAGGTCAGTCACGGGGATTCGGCCCCTGGAACGCCACGAATGCTTGGATACGGGCGTCGTTGGCCGTAAGCCAAGCGTTGTGGGCAAGGATGGCGGCGCGGGCGGCCTTGGGGGCGGCGTCGCACCAGCCAAAATCACATCCGTGCTCATCCGCTATCGCCCGAGCCACTGCCTCAACCAGCCCTTCCGGGATATCGGTCATGGCTCTTTTTCCTCAATCTGCTTCTGAAGCTCACCCAAGGTTATGTAAGAAGCCCCTTCAAGCTTCTTGTCCATCCGCGACATATCGTGGCCAAACTTACGCTTTAGTATCTTTTTGTATTGGGCGACCATTCGCAATGCCTCATCTGCCTCAGGGGCATTTCTTGGCCAGCTATCTGCGTAGCTTTGTTGCCACTCGATGGCATCGAACAAAGCAAGCTTAAACGTTTCTTCCTGGGTCATCACACTCTCCTTCCCTTCAAAACCCACAACCCACCCACTCCCACCAGAAACAGCGCCACACTCCAAGGCTCTGGTACCGTCACTGGCTGAGCCACAGTATCACCGGCCTGGGCTACCATATCGTAAACCCCACCCCGGCTATAGTCCACGGAGAACACACGGACGGGCACACCCTCCAGCGTTGCCACGCCCTCGCCAAACTCAGACACCCCAACAAATGCCCCAGGATTGCCGTACAGCGGGCTTGCGTATCCCGGCCACGCAGATACCGGCCCGGCACCAGAACCCCACACAGGCACATCGTAGCAGACCGGCCCGCCCTGTCTGATGCCGGGGTCTCTGGCTGGGACGTGCGGACGGGGCGCATTGAGGTTGCGGAGTTCACCGCGACCGGGTGCCAGGCCGATCTGGGCAAGTACGGCGCGGTCTGAGGCGATGTAGGCACCCGCGCCAGCCAGGGCGGCAACGGGCAGGCAGATTTTCAGGAAGCTGAGCATGGGGGTGGCTCCTTGGGACAGGACAGGCCGCGCGTGTGGTGGTGGATCATCAGATCCACCCCAGTAGGAACGCGATGATGGGAGCCCCAATTGCTGCGATCACGGCGGCAAAGGCCGTCCACATCGCGGTGAGGACCAGCCACATGCGGAGGTCCGACTTGGCGCCCCACTTCAGGATCGTGCGGCATCACGCACCCTCGCTCGACGGCGGCGGCGGGAGGGGGAGTGCGCGAATACGTCGGGCTGCCTCCGATGCCACAGCGGCTTCATCTTCGGTCGGGCTGCCCCCATCCGGCTCGACCAAGTGGGCGTTCTCAGCGGTCCTCGCAGCCGCCTCCCGCATCGCCTCCGCCCCAGCCTCCCACCCGCTGCTGGCCACACGCTTGTTGGTTTCCGGATCAATCACGCCAGCATCCCGCAGGATCGCCCAGACGGTGCCGCTGACATCGCCATCCCAAGTCTCTGATCCATCAGCTGGGGTGAAGGTCTCCAAGCCAAGCGCCCTGGCCAGTTGGCTCAGGATGAAGTCGGCAGCCTCGTCCTTGGCCTCCTCTTTCGCGCTGTTCAGTTCGGACTGCGACGGCGACTGCCCGCTGCTGGGGGGCAGGGCGGCGAGGGCCAAAAGATTGCGGGCGGCCAAAAGATCAATCACTTGATCGACCACGCTTTCCGGCACTTTGTTTAAGCGCGTGTTGATGTCGAAGTTGATCTCGTCCTTAAGGTCAGCTTTCAGCGCCTCCAAAGCCACAGCCGCGCTGATCTGTGCGGGGGTCATGCGCGGGGTTCCTGGGCTGCAACGATGGCCAGAACGGCTCGCTTGCAGGCTTCTTCCTGCCCTCGCGGCAAACGAGACCAGCCGATTCCCTTGAGGACACCGTAGGCTTCGGACCAGCACAGCCCGCCTCTGCGAGCAAGGCTCTCCAGTGACTGGCTGTGGTTTCGCTGCGCCTGCTTCTCGTGCGGAGCCAGGACGCGCCAGGGAATGCTCCGGGGTGCATCCTTGGCCCCCAGGATCGGGAACTGCCGCTCAGCAACGTCACTCATCGCACGCTCTCCTCCGCGCCGGACCCGCGCGTATCGTCAATCTGTACGAACTCGTATTCCACCGGCTGCGGCACCACGGGCTTGGCGCGGTATTCGAGGCCGAAGGCGCGGAGGACTTCTAGGAAGGCATTAAGCCTCACACCTTCCGACCAGCTGATACCGTTCTGTGCTCGTATCCGCACCACCTCCGCCTTCGCCAAGGTCAGCGCGGGGTGTTCGGTGGGGGTGGCGGGTTCGACTAGCTCAATGCGCCCAGTTACCCACCAATACCCATCACCAGGCTCAGCCCCAATCAGCAAGGCGTCGCGGGCGACAGTCTCATTGGTATGCCATCCCAAACGGTCGTCACGACGGATCAAAGACCAGCCGTTCGACCCAATGCCGATGAACGTCCCAAGGTAAATACCATCTGCCCGTACGCGGTCGCCCTTCTTGAACTTGCTCATCACTTCACCCTCCGTGGTGCAGGCACGGACTGCGCCTGCTGTGTTCTCTGCTCCAGCCATTCCGCCACATCAGCCGGGATACCCGTGGCACCCCTGGCCCACATCCTGACCGTACCCTCTTGCCGCTCCAGCATCCTGGCCAGGCCACGCTGGGTCCAGCCAAGGATGGTGATGCATTCGCGGAGGCGGGTGGGGGTCACTTGGTCATCCATTCGTCAATTTCGCGGGTCACATCGCCCAGCTTGCCACTGAAAGTCTTGCGGCCCTTCTTGGCAATCACTCGCATCGTCTCAATCGCCAGAACAGCAGGCTGAACCGTGATCTTGAAGCCGCGATATTCGAAGGTCTGGGTCATCTGGGCTTATCCTCATTCCGGGGCACCAGCGCCTCCGTTTGATGGTTATACGCATATTGCGTCGGTGGTGCAAGCGCAAAATGCGTCAAGGCTGGCACTCCATGTAGGCGGCAATCACTTCGGCTGCGACTTGCGGGACAATGGCATTGCCAGCGGCCTTGATGCCTCCCACTCGGCCGGGTATCCCATGAACCACAGGCACCAAGCCGGATTGAGGGGGCCACCCATGACCTCGGGAAGCTGCCTCCCCTTCTTCCCACCTCCCCGTTCGCTGTACGGCTTGGCATTGGGAAATCGGTAATCTCTCGCGGCTAATGTCGGCAACAAACCAGAGCCGTTGGCGCAGATGGTCCGCCCCAAGGGCATAAGCTGGTATATCCACCGCGTCGAACTGGTAGCCTTCCGCTTCCAGATCATCTCCGACCGCATCGAGCCAGCCGTGCTTAATCGCGCCTGGAGATTGTTCACCCATGATGACCGCCGGTCGGCAATCGGCAATGAGGCGGAACCACTCAGGCCAGAGATGTCGTTCATCAGAAGTCCCTTCACCGCGCCCAGCAACACTGAAGGGCTGGCAGGGGCAGGAGCCGGTCCACAGTTCCCGGTCTTCAGGCCAACCAGCGATCCGGGCGGCGAGGCTCCACCCACCGATGCCTGCGAAGAAGTGGCATTGGGTGTAGCCATGCAGGTCTTCTGGCTGGACATCAACGATGCTACGGGCGTCGACGTCTCCTGCGGGAACATGTCCGGCTGCGACCAGGTTTCGAAGCCATTGGGCTGCATAGGGGTCAATCTCGTTGTAGTAGTTGGCCATCAGACCCGCGTCACCTTGCCACCCTTGGCTGCCTCGGCAACGAGCACGCCATCAAGGAAAGCGCGGTGGGGATACTGGAGGGCATAGGCTGCAAGGCTGCCGGCCAGCGCATCAGCCGTCATCTCCGCCTCACCCTCAACCCGCACCATCCAACCGCAGCCACGGTTCACTTCGATCTTGATGCTGTTCATCGGTTCACTCTCCGTCCGGGGCATCAGCGCCTCCGTGTGATGGTTATACGCATATTGCGTGGATGCTGGAAGCCCCAAATACGCACTTTGCGCCTCTTCACCCAAAAATACGCACTTCGCGTTTTTTCGGGCCAAAAACGGTGACGCCACCAACCCATAAGTCATTGATATCATTCAAAGGGTGACGCATGTGACGGACCTTTTCCCATGTAACTATATATAGATAAAAATAGTGTTTACATGGGAAAAGTCCCGTCACCTCCGTCACCCGCCAATCTTTTCAATAACTTACAGCCACCAGCGTCACCCTTTCGGCCGCCAAACCCGCCCATTTTTTAGGCGATGCTGTATCCAGCCCAACCGGAGCAGGATCTCAATCACCCGGTCCTGCTCACGCCTGCCCACCCGATCAATGGGCAAATTCAGCCCCACGGTGCAGACATCCACCAGAGACACCTTGTCCTTGCCGTCCAGCCAATCGGACAGCCGCTCCTCCCAGGCGTCGGCCGAGAAGCGCTGTTCCTGCTCTGGCTTGATGTGCTCCGCCTCGAATTCGCGATCAGGCCACCACTGGGCGCCCTCCCGGTACAGTGTCACGGCCTCCGCGAAGATCTGATCCCGTGCCGCCCTGAGCGCCGTGACATCGATGGAACCGGTTTTAACGGGCCAGTAGCGCCGTCCACCGGTTGCGTCCTTGAGGTAGGTGGATTCGTTGGTGGTGCCGACGAACAGGCACTGGCGGGGCTCCACCACGTCTTTGCGGCCGAAACTGGGGCGGTATCGCTCCACCGTCCGGGTCACGAAAGCCTTCAGGGCGCGGTCCTCTGCCTTGGTGAAGCTGGATAACTCGCCCACCTCAATCAGCCACTTGCCGCGCAGGTGACCGGATGAGTCCTTGTCCCGGATGTCGGGCAGGCTGTCCGAGAACCACTTGCCGGCCATGATGGAGCACGCCGTGGACTTGTGGGCACCCTGCGGACCCTCAAGGATCAGCATGTAGTCCGCCTTGCAGCCAGGGTCCATGATGCGGGCCACCAGCGCCACAAGGAAGAACCGGCCGATACCCTGGGTGTAGGGGGTGTATTCGGCGCCCAGGTAGGTGTGCAGCCAGCCCTTCACGCGGGGAACCCCATCCCACTTCAGGCCGTTCAGGTATTCCTTGACGGGGTGGAAGCTCATCTCCTCGCAGCGGAGATCTACGGCCTGGTGGCACACGTCCTTGCTGATCTTTGGAAGGCCGTTCAGTTGCAACCACTCTTGAAGCGCGGTGACGTGGTTGTCGTTCACCTGCGCCGGCAGATCCTCGGCCTTCATGCCAGGGATAGGCTTCACCAGCATTGGCGCCCGCTGCATGTCGTCGCGCGCGAAGCAGCCACGGAGTTGATCGGCTTTCCGTAGGGCCAGGAGGCAGTTCGCCAGATTGTCGAGGGGGGTCCCCTTGTCGTTGGTCTGAGCTTCGCGCATCCATGAACCCAGGGGTTCGTTGCTGCCGCGCTGCTGGCCCCTGAGATCGTTCAGGGCGGCGTTGAAGTCGTGCACATTGTCTACCACGGAAGGGGCCTTTTCAGGCCACAGGTGCGGGCGATGCGCCACGCTGCCTTGGCCGGGGAGATGTTGAAGCGCTTCTCATACAGGGAGATCAGGTCAGGCCCCTGCATGGTGCGCGGGCAGTTGCACCAGTAGCCGGACGCCAGATCGATGCAGAGCGAGGTAACAACACGCTGCCGCCCTTCCCACCGATCCTTGGCCTTGATCATGATCACATGGCCTGGCTCGTGGGCTGGCCACCACTTGGGGTGATCGGGCGGATGCATCACGCAAATAGCCGGCCCCACGCCCATCTCGTGGATCAGAGACGGCAGCAGATCCAACGCGTAAAAGTTCAGCCACGACCGATTATAGGCCCACTTGGGCAAGTGCTTTCGCGCGTTGCTATCTTCGCGTGCTTGGAAGTCTCGGGCTTTTTCTGGGTCGGTCAGAAAAAGCGGCTTCCGATAGTCTCGCGGCGGCTCTCTCAAGCCAACATGCATCATTGCCCGCTCATACGGGGTCATGATAGAACCCATTTGCTGCTCACTCTCCAACTCGGCCCGGCCTTCTTCGTGAAGCCGGGCCATTTTTCTTATACGAGCCGGTCGGTCAGCGCCAGAGCTTCCTCTGTGCTGCGGCAGACCCCAGCGATACCTCCAGCGTTGGTAACGGCGGTGAGGAAGGCGGTTTGCTCTGCGGTCGGACGGCCCTTGTTGTTCTTGACCTCAACGGCGGTGAACACAGCCACCTGCTTGCCCACCATGTCCGGCGTGATGGTCTGGCTGGTCCAGCCGATCAGATCGGATGAACCGGTGCAGAGGCCATATCGGATCGGCCGACCAGTGGCGTCAGGGAGCACGCCTACGTTATTGCGAAACACTCGCGACAAGCCACGGCCGAGGGCCAGCATGATGCGGGCCTGAACTTCGCGTTCTGATTTCACCGCATCCCCCTATGCTTCATCACCTGTTCCACCCACCCCCTCTTAAACCCTTTCGCCTTCGCGATCAGCACCAATTCATCCCGCGTGCGGGCCTGCCGCTGAAGCTCGCGGGTGGGTGCCGTCCGCAGGTGTGCCAGGCGCTCAGCCGGCAGTTCCGCCAAGATGCCCTCCACATGCTCAATCTCGCGCGTCTTCACCTCATAGGTGTGGCCGCACTCAGGGCACTGTGGCGCGGGTTCATGCATGGCGAAGCAGCGCGGGCATTGACGCACGGACGGCGCGTCATCCTTCTTTGTGCTGCGCCGCACACGGCCATCCAGACTCCATTCCCGCTCTGTCTCAGGCACGCCATGCCGCAGGGTATTGCCGGCATGGTCCAGCACCAGCAGGTGAGTTTTGCCGGGGGCAGGGCGTAGGCCGCGGCCGACCTGCTGGATGTGCAGTCCAAGAGACTTGGTGGGGCGCAACAGGATCACCGCGCCGACAACCGGAACGTCCAGACCCTCGGAGATCAGGTCACAGGTGCAAAGGATCTGCGTCTCCCCGGTGGCGAGGCCGCCAATGGCACGATCCCGCAGCCCCATGTCGGACGCGCCAGACACCGCCACCGCGCGCCAGCCATCGTCACGGAACTGCTGTGCCATCATCTCGGCATGGGCCACGCTGGGGCTGAACAGGATGGTGGGCAGCCCCGCCGCGTGTCGCCGGTAGTGCGCCACGGCATCCCCGGTGATCTGCGGCTTCGACATGGCATCGGCCAGGGCCTGGGCGTCGAAGTCACCGCCCTTGGTACGAATGCCGGTTAGTTCGGGCGCTTGAGCAGGGGCGAAAATCCGGCACGGGGTAAGGTGGCCGTCCGCCACAAGGGAGGCCACGGTAGGCCCCATGACCAGACGGTCGAAGATACCGCCGGCATCCACACCAAGACCTCTGCCGTCGAGCCGCTGGGGTGTGGCAGTAACGCCCAGCAGCTTGGCCGAGGGGTAGGCGTCGATAACGGCTTTCCATTGTCCTGCAACGGCATGGTGCGCCTCGTCCGCGATGATCAGGGTTGGGGAATCGTGCCGCTGCGTGGCCAAGCGGCGCGCGATGGTCTGCACGCTGGCCACCTGCACCTGTAGCCGGTTGCCGGTGAAGCCAGGCGCGATGATGCCGTGCGGCACGCCGGTCTGTCTGAGTTTGTCGCTGGTTTGCCGGATCAGTTCGCGACGGTGAACAAGGATGAGAACCTGACCGCCTCTGTCAGCCGCGCCTTGGCTGACAGAGGACAGGATGACCGTCTTGCCGGCGCCGGTCGGGGCGACAAGCAGGGGCGCGCGGGCACCGGTACGGAAGGCGCCGCGCACTTCGTCAATTGCGTGCTGCTGGTAGGGGCGGAGGATCATGGGTTCACCATCCGACATAGCGCCAGGACCACAGACACCGGCAGCTTGATGATGGGCTGATTGCCATGAGGGTCTGCGTTGGCAATGGCTGCCTCACACACCGCTTGAAGGTTTTGAATGTCTTGCGGGCGCATCAGAACAGTTTCCCTTGGCGGGCCTCGGCTTCAATGCGTCGGCAGGCGGTTGAGAAGTGGTGCGCCTCGCGTTCTATTCCCACAAACCGCCGACCCAGCATCAAGGCCGCTACTCCAGTTGTGCCAGACCCCATGAATGGGTCCGCGATCACACTGCAGGGCTCCGGTAGGTGGCTGATGGCCCATCGCATGACGCCTACCGGTTTCTGCGTGAGGTGGAACCGCTCCTCGCGGTCCTTCCTTAACATACCATTCCACATGTGCCGGATTAGGCGGACAGCCTTGGGTAAATTGGTCCATGCCATTTCTGCGTCAGCGAAATCACCCGTGTTCTCTTTGTCCCAGATCAACCAGCAGGATGTTGGGGGTAAAGGGAAGTAGTTTCCGCCAAATATGATCTGCCAATGGCTGCTGGCTCGCATCCATTCCAGGATTTCAACAGGACATGGCTCCCGGTCCCAATCATCCTCTCCATAGTCGGTTGGCTTAGCGGCTTTGCCTCGCGTGTTGTTCTTCGCAGCACTCTCCGCTATGCCGTATGGCGGGTCGGTCACGAAAGCATCAACTGCCGAAAGTATCGGCGCGATCTCCCGGCAATCCCCCAACCACAACTCAGCATCCCCAATCACCTCACGACGCGGCGAACGGCTTACCTCTGAGATAATATTCACCGCCCCCTCCCCCTCAACGCCGCCGCAGGATCGGGCATGTCCATGAGACTGCGCCGTGCCGCGCCCAGAGGAAGAACGGGCGTCCTATCGGTCACGTTGGCCACATGCAGAGCCGCCCATTCTGGCATGGTGATGTGCACCGAATCACCCACAAGGGTGTGCGTGACTGCCTGGGCGGGAATGGTATCCGGGATAGTGATGTGTGGTGCAATCAGCGCAATCACCCCGGTCCCGCTGTTCTTGCTCTGCATGCTGCGGCCTGCCGGATCGCGCGAGATCGAAACCACGCGCCGGTCACGAGATGCCAGAACCTTGAACTTCATGCCGGACTCCCACTTCATCAGTGACAGCAGCGCTTTGCCAAGATTGATGTTCAGCGTTTGGACGTTTTTGGCGCCTTGGGACTTGGCCCAGGACACGGTAACGCGAGGAACCAAGGCGCCACGCTTCTCAAACGTGATATCTTCCCACTCGGACTGCATCACTTCGTCCTCCACAGATAAACCCCGCATCCGGCGCACCAAGCGATGCTGCCAAGCCCAGCCGCGATGGTCAGTCCTTCGATCAGTGCAATCACGACATCGCCTCCAGAGCCCGCTGTGCCTTATCCCGCTCGGCCTTTGACAAGCCCGTATCGGCCGCGATATCGCGCAGGCTGGTCCTCACACTGTCCAGTGCATCAGCCTCGGGCTGAAGCAGGCCAACCTTACGGGCTTCCTCGAACAGCGCGATGCAGGCCATCTCAATGGATTGGTCGGAGGCGTGCTTGGTGGCGAGGGTTTCGAGGGCGGCGATGAAGGTGGTGAGGTCGGGTTTCGGGGTGAGTCCGGCGGCGGTGTAGATGGCGCTGCACAGCGGTTCTATCTGCTGCTTCGAAAGATGCACGCCACAGTTCGGTGTCTGAAGATGTACAATCCCCTTGAATCGACTGTCTGCGGGATACGCATTGACGCGAGCGAAATCACCTTCGCTATCCCATATCTCAAACTTACTCACTTCCCACTCTCCTTCTTCCCACTCTTTTCCAGAACTTCCAGCGTAACCCCGGCGCGCTTGGCCTGGGGCATGCGGGAGATGGCGGGCCAGTAGATCGCGGGGATGATTCCGCGCAGCCGCCACTTGTCGATAGCCGGGCGGTTGGCGCCAAGCTGGTCCGCCATGGCTTGTGAGCCGATGGTCTTGATGATGTCGCGGGCGTTCACTTGGAGCGCTCGGCTAGCATGGCGTCGGCCATGGCGTACACGTAGGCGGCGGTATCTGCATTTGCCGCCCCCTGATGCGGCGTGTGCGGAGCGGCAAAGTAGCCAGCCAGCGCCTGCCCAGCGAAGTAGTCGCGCAGGCTCATGTTGCAAGCTATTTCGGGAGTGGGCTTGAACGGCTGCGGCGATCCGGCATCCAAAGCCTCCATTGCTGATTTTGCATGCATCAAGGGAGCATTACGTTCCGCTCTAAAAATTTTGATAGCCTCAATGCGGCGGTCAGAACGCCACATTGCCAGCAACTCTTGATCAGTATGCGCCATCACCACTCTCCTATCCGACGCCCTCTGCGTCTGGACATCTTGTCGCATGGATAAATCTGCGACGCAAGGACAAAATGTCTTTGACAGTCGCGCGACACTGCCATATCGTCCGTCTCACCAAAGCGGCACGGGGTCGCGGCGGGAAGGAGAGTGACATGCGTTTGCAGCCAACCGAGCTTGTGGTGTTCAACCCCCGCCACGCCGCCGCGCGCCACCTGAACCGTGCTTTCGAGGCGTCGCGCCTGGCCTTCCGCAAGCAGGGCTATGATCGGTTCGAGGCGATGGAGGAGGCGCGCATTCGGCTGGACATGGCGCGGATGATTCGTGAACGCGGTATTGGGATGGAGTGGGTGGTATGAGCGGGGCGAAGCACACGCCGGGGCCTTGGCGGGTCAGCGGCAAGCAGTCGATCCGCTGCGAGAGCGGCAATGGCTACATCGCCAAGACGAATTGGGACAACGGCGAGGCCAACGCCCGCCTGATCGCGGCGGCGCCGGACCTGTTAGCGGCGCTGGAGCAGATCGCCATCTTGGACGAAAGCGGCCCGGATTTCTCCCTTCAGGGCGAGGACGGGATCTGGCGCGTCGAAGGAAGAAAGGGCGGGAAGATTGAAGCTATCGCCCGCGCCGCCATCGCCAAGGCTCGCGGCGCATGACCGCCCCCATCGAACGCTTCAACGTCTCGAAGATGTTCCGTACCATGCAGCCAGGCGACCGTCACCTGTTTGGCCGCAGCTACAACCTGATCTCGCTCAACGCCACCAAGCGGCAGGTGAATAATGCGTTGGGCTTTGATATCCGTATCGTGGAAGTGCCAGAGGGTTATCTGGCTTGGAGGAAAGCATGAGCGCGCGTGCCGACGTTGCTGGCTATCCTGCCAGTATCTTTAGGGGGTGGGCGCCTCACGCCATGCGCCGCGCCCACACAAGCGGGCTGCATCAGTCGCTTAACTTAGCGGCCCGTGCGCGACGCCAGATGGCTGGAATTGAGGCCAAACCATTCTGCGCGGACCGGCTCTCTCTTTACGTTGGCTGGTGCGCCAGCATGGCTCAGATCAGGCTGTATCGCGCCGCCATCAGGAGTGCTTCCCAGTGAACGAAACCCACATCATCAACACCCGCGATGCCATCGAAGCTTACCGCCGCAATGGCGATCCAGTGCCCAAGAACCTCAAGCGTGATCCATCGTGTCTGGCACCGTATCTGGTGATCGTGCTGGGCGGTCTGACGGGGTGGGCTATCGTTGGGCGCATGTTTGGTCTAATTTAGCCGGTTGCGCGACAGTCGCGCGACGTATATAAGGGTTGTGGGCAGGGAAGCCCGAAGGAGGATAGAGTGGCAAAGACAGTCAAGGTTCGGATTGCGGTTGCGGTTGACAAGACGGGCGACTGGAATGCGTTCGGGTCCAAGGGTTCGGCGGCGCACGATGCCATGAGCATCGCTGTCGAAATGGTGGAAGATGGCGAGGTTCGTTATTGGGTCACCGCCGAACTACCGATCCCAGATGCGGCAGACGTGAAGGGCGAAGTGGAACCTGCAGCATGACCCCCGCCAAAACCGCTGCCCTCATCCGGCGCGCAGCCAAGCAAGGGTGCGGGGTGGCCGAGTTGTGCCGCCTCGCTGGCCTGAACAAGTCCAGCGTATATCGCTGGAACGCCGGCACGATGCTGCCGACGCGCGGTAATTTCGATCTGCTGCGGACTGCGGTGGAGATTGTGGAGGAAGAAGCCCGTGGCAACAAGTAAACTGAAGGCTGTGGCGCCCAAGGCTGCTGAGCCGTCGCGGCCCAAGATTCTGATCTATGGCAAGCCTGGCGCGGGCAAGACCTGGGCCGCGATTGACTTTCCGTCTGTGTACTACATCGACACCGAGGGTGGCGCTAATCTGAGCCACTACACGGACAAGTTGGCTGCTGCTGGTGGCATGTATATGGGGCCTGAGCAGGGTGCCAACTCGCTGGATGTGATCATTGATCAGATCAAGGCGCTGACCACCGAAAAGCACGAATTTCGCACGCTGGTGATCGACAGCATCACCAAGGCGTTTGACACTGAGATCGCCAACGAGGCCGAACGCTTGGGCGATAAGGCAGTGTATGGCGCCGAGAAGAAGTCCGCCGTGTCGAAGATGCGTCAGATCGTGGCGAAGCTCGACAAGCTGGACATGAACGTGATCCTTGTGGCGCAGGCCAAGGATGAATACGGCATCGATTCCAAGGGCAATCGCGAGGTCATCGGTGAGACGTTCGCGTGCTGGGACCGGCTTGAGTACGAGTTGCATGTGTGCCTGAATGTGGTGCGTCAGACGGCTACGAGCCGCAAGGCAAAAATCCGCAAGAGCCGGCTAAAGGAGTTTCCCGAGATGGAAACCATGCCGTGGTCTTATGAGGAGTTCGCCAAGAGGTTCGGGCGCGACCGGCTTGAAAAGCCCGCCGAGGCTGTGGCCATGGCGACCGAGGAGCAGGTGAAGGAGGTGAAGCGGCTGGTTGAGGTGGTGAAGCTGCCGGACGGCCAGGAAACCAAGTGGTTCACGGCGGCTGGCGTGGACGGCTATGACGAGATGAGCGCCGAGGTTATCGGCAAGGTTATCGAACACCTGCGCGGCAAGATCGCCGCTTAATCGGACGGAGAGAGAAAGATGAAGTTCGCACCCAAGAGCGCTGCCGAGATTGACGCTGGCGACCTGTGGCCAAATGGCACGTATGACTTTGAGATCCTGTCGGCCGAGGAGGCGACCAGCAAGGCTGGCAACGACATGATTAAGCTTCGCGTCAAGATCTTCAACGATGCCGGGCAGAGCCAGACCTTGTTCGACTACCTGATGGAGTCCGTTGCCTACAAGTTGCGCCATGCCTGCGAGGCGTGTGGCTTGCTGGAGGACTATGAATCGGGTGAGTTGAACGCTGAGGACTTCGAGGGCAAGTCTGGCACCTGCAAGATCAACGTGCAGAAGGATAAGAGCGGTCAGTATCCCGACAAGAACGGGATTGCGGATTACCTGGCGCCGAAGGCGGGGGCGAAGCAGGCGCCGAAGCGCCGCCCGGTTGATGACGACGATTCCATACCCTTTTAGAAGGGGTTATTGATTCCGAGATGATGGCGTGCTTCACTGTGGGCTCACGCTTGAGGGTGATACAGTGAAGCAGTGCTTCAGATGTAAAGAGAAAAAGCCTTTATTCGAGTTTTACGCACACCCAAGAATGCGCGATGGTCGTCTTGGAAAGTGCATTTCTTGCACCAAGCAAGACATGAAAAATCTAAGAACTGGACCGTCTCGGGATCGAATATTGGCCTATGATCGGGCTCGGGGAAGTCTTCCCCAACGTGTGAGCGCAAGAGAAGAATACGCTCAAACAGAAAGGGGGCGCGAACGTCAAGCGGCTGGCGTAAAAGCATGGGCAGAGCGCAACCCAGAGAAAAAGCGCGCCCATACCGCTGTCGGAAACGCCATCCGAGACGGGAAGCTTTTTCGACCATCTTCTTGTGAGAAGTGCGGCGCCAAATGCAAGCCGCATGGACATCATGATGATTACAGCAATCTCTTGGACGTGCGTTGGTTGTGTGTTCGATGCCATGCAGACCTGCACTGGCGCTAACCTCACACAACCTTACTATGCCCCCGCCATCGTGCGGGGGTAGCTTTGGGTCGGTAGAGAAGGAGAGTGAAGATGGATGTGATGCGTGAGGTTGATGCGTTCCTGCGGCAGCCCGATCCATTCCGACTGCGGTGGCGCCAGACAGGTAAAACCCGCACCCGGCAATTTCTTCTGTGGTCATGGACGCAGCGGGAAGAATACCGGCTGGTACATGATGCACTGGACGGTTGGTGGGTTAAGCGTCGGTGGGTTCGGGCATGAGCGCGGCGCTGGTGCTGATGGGTGTGGTTAGGAGGCGGGTATGACTGATGCGGTTCGCATACCCTGCGCCATGAGCGGAGAGCGGGAAGTTCTGACAGTTTATCCAGTCGGGAAAGGAGGCGTCAGCTTCTGCTACGGGGATGACGCCTCTGTCATCGTGGATGGCGCCGCGCTGTTGAAGGTGCGTGCCATCATTGACCAGCAGATCACCCCACCCCCGCCCGCGAATATCGGAGCCGATAGCCCGAGCGCGCGGGAGAAGGCGCTGGATGCGGGGATGAGAACGCTGCTTCTGTCGCTTCAGGCAGTCTATAGCGCGCTCGACTATAGGGTGATGTCGGAAGATCCATACGGCTCGACTGAGCCGGACCCTAATAGCGTGATGGGGCAGGCCAAGACCGCCATGCGGAATGCCCGTGCCCTCCTCGCCACCCCAGCGGAGGGAGGCTCCGATGGCTGACATGGTGAACAGCCCGCCGCCCGAACTGCTGTGGGATCTGTGCAATGCACTGCACTCCACCGCACAGATTGAGACGTACCCCGATGGGTCAAACGCGCCCAGCATCGTGAATGCGGCCGAGGTGGTGCATGCCATCCTAGCCGTTCTCAGGAACCACACCCGATGACAACCATGTCCGCCGAACTCATCAAGGATAGCGCCGGCCCATCCGGCAAACGCATCACGACTTTTCAGCTTCGCTTTCCCCGGTTCATCCATGCTGAGTTCATGACGCATCGGATGTTCAGCCGGAATGCGTCCAGTAGCCGTGCTGTGCCAGTGGCGCGCATGATTGCGGATGTGGAGGCAGATCCGGTGGTGCCGCTGTTCTGGGGAAAGAATCAGCCAGGGATGCAGGCTCGGGAGGAAATGGATGAACGTGGCCAAGCTTACGGGCGCGCTGTCTGGGAACGAGCGACAGAAGACGCATTGCATGCTGCACAGTGTCTCATGGACCTCGGCGCCCACAAGCAAATCATCAACCGCCTGCTAGAGCCGTTCTCCCACATCAACGTCGTCTGCACCGCCACCGAGTGGGACAACTTCTTCGCGCTGCGGATGCATGAGGATGCGGAGCCGCATATCAACCTGTTGGCCACGATCATGCACCAGGCGATGCAGGACAGCACGCCGCAGGTGCTGAAGGCTGGCGAGTGGCACCTGCCCTACGTGGATGAGGATATGCCCCTGGAAACGGCGCTGAAGGTCAGCACTGCCCGGTGTGCGCGGGTGTCGTATATGACGCATGACCAGCAGCCCAGCACGGTAGAGAAGGATGTAGCTCTGGCGGAAAAGCTGATGGCGCAGGTTCCGATGCACGCCTCGCCTATGGAGCACCAAGCGCAAGCTTGTGGGTCCGATCAGACTTACGCAAACTTCGCCGGCTTCGCGTCTTATCGCTGGATGTTAGAGCGTGGGTGGACGGCATGACAAAAGAGCAATTCTTAATTGGCCTCTTGTGGGGCTCACAAGTCGGCGCTTTTATCGGGGCCTTCTTTGGTGTCAAAACCCATGTGTTCTGGGGGCTGCCTCCCCAATGGGGCGCGGGAATAGGCGGCTTTATCGGTTCACTTGTCGCCACAACACTTCTCTCTTGGGTGTTTGTCTGGGCGCTCACGCCATGACCCGCGACCAACGCTTCCTCCTCCTTGCGGAATCCGTCGCCACGATCTTCAGCAAGGAGGGCACCAAGGTTGGCGCTGTGGCCCTGGGCGAGCACCCCAACCAACTCGCCATCGGCTACAACGGCCTCCCACCTGGCATCGCAGACGATGCCCGCCGGGATGACCGGGCATGGCGCCTTCCTCGGATGCGCCATGCCGAAGCGAACGCGCTATCGAACGTCCATGGGTTCACGCCCAAGACCATCTACAGCACGCACTACCCGTGCCTTCAGTGCGCCATGGCAATCCTGTCCAGCCGCACCGTGCGCCGGGTTGTGACGTGCCAGCCATCGGGGCAGTATGCCGAACGGTGGGGCGCTGAGTGCCAGGCGTCCGCTGAGGCTTTTGCGGAGGCTGGGGTGAGGGTGGATCTGGTTGACACACGGGAGAGGGGGGAGTTCTGGTCGTGATCCAAGGCACCAAAGACACCATCGTGGCCGAGATGCAGAAGGCCAGGCAGGAAAAGGAGAGTGGGAAGTGACTGAGGATTTTCAGATACAAAGGCCGCACTGGGCTGAGAACGTCTCTGACCCTGTGAACAACCCATCCCACTACAACCAAGGCGGTGTTGAGTGCATCGAAGCCATCAAGGCTGCACTGGGCCAGGATGGGTTCCTTGCCTACTGCAAGGGGCAGGTTGTGAAGTACCTTTGGCGCGCAGACCACAAGGGCAATGCGCTACAGGATGCCGAGAAGGCTGAGTGGTATCTGAAGCGGGTGATTGCAGAGATGCGCGAGAAGAAGGAGGCGGGGAAGTGAAGCTGTGGATATTGCAGCCTATTGAAGATCATCCCAGCGGTAATTGGAGCCCTTGGTTCGATAAAGCCTTTGGTTTTGTGGTTCGTGCCGATTCTGAATCTGAGGCGAGAAATTTCGCGGATATGGAATCTGGCGATGAAAACGGACGCAATTGGAGCAGAAGGGACGTGATGAACCCGTGGCTTGATCCAGAAACATCCACCTGCGTTGAGTTGACGGCATCGGGTGATGCTGGTGTAGTCATGAAGGACTTCCACGCAGCATGACCCGCCCCCTCCTCATCCAACGCCTTTCCCCCGACGCCACCCTGCCCACACGCGGCAGCCCTCACGCGGCGGGATATGATCTCTATGCGCCACTGCCTGTGCTAATTCCCACTGGGGGGCGCCAGCTTGTCCTTACGGGCATCGCTCTGGCCATCCCGCCTGGGCACTATGGACGTATTGCGCCGCGCTCTGGCCACGCGCTCAAGCTTGGCTTGCACATCCTGGCCGGGGTGATCGATGAGGACTACCGGGGTGAAATTGCCGTTCTGGCCCTCAACACCGGGCACGAACCCGTGAGGTTGCCCGCTGGCGCCAAGATAGCGCAACTGATCCTCGAACGAATCTCCACT
>Ga0182215_1000005_pt1 | contig 48098 bp, 54 predicted proteins | sample G5R1MG_24_FD_128404 | JGI IMG/M metagenome (GOLD analysis project Ga0182215, IMG submission 128404) | Switchgrass phyllosphere microbial communities from Michigan, USA - G5R2_NF_03OCT2016_LD1 MG | ecosystem: Host-associated > Plants > Phyllosphere > Phylloplane/Leaf | place: USA: Michigan... | reverse complement strand
GTCCGGTCTCGAAGAGGCGCAGGATCCTGCCCTCCTTCGGCTGCGCTTCGTACGCCCAGCGCCAGACGGACCAGATGCGGCGCTCGCACGGCGTCGCGCAGGTCGACGCGGACAGGCGTTCGGAACGCCAGGCCTTCGCCTGCGCGACATAGTATGCGTCGATCGCCGCGACGGTGGGCGAGACGACGACGCTGTCGGGAAGTTTCGGCATGCTGCTGCTCTCCAGGGAAGGAGGGCGCCGATCCGGAGACCGGCGCCCTTCGGATCAGGACCTCTGCCAACCACCGGCGGGCGGCGCCGTGCGGGCGGGCGGCGCGAAGCCGTTGGTCCGCGGCGGCGGCGGGTTCGTCGCGGCGGGCGGGGTGCGCTGCTGCGTCGCCGGCGCGGGACGCTGCGCCGTCTGCTGAACGGGCTGCTGCCTCTGCTGGACGGGCGAGCCGTCGTACGGCTTGACCGTCTTAACTTCGTTCTTCGGCGTGTATCCAGCCTCGGCCTTCACGGCGACGCGGACGATGCACGGGATCCCGTGCAGCTCCTCGGTCTCCGAGACGCCGTTCGAGCGGCCGACGGCGCGGCAGATCTCGGCGAAGCGGCGCTTGCCGATCTCCTCGGCCTTCGGGCTGGAGTTCTGGAGGTTCTCCTGCTGCCAGAACCGGCGCCCATCCTGTCCGTGGACGCCGTTCTGGACGATCCACGTCAGCTTGACGAACATGCCGGTTCCGTCTTTGGTCGGCTTGATGTCCGACTCCGCGATCGACGCGACGTAGTCGCCGGCCGGCAGGGGCTGGAAGTCGCCGTCGAACTCGTCCGGCGGGACGTCGTCGGCGACGAAGGTGTATCCGAGAGAAGCCATGGTGTTGTCCTTGTTGCTGCTGCTGTTGACGATCGCCGACGGTTAGCCGTTCGGCAGATACTTGGCGAGTTCGGCGTAGCCCTTGCCGCGCTCGAAACGGATCTCGGCCGGCATGTCGTACCGGTTCTTCGCGACCATGCTCGGCTTGCCGACCGTGCAGATCATGACGGGGGAAGACGCCGAACCGGCGCCGATCGCCCTCGTCGAGTTGGGTCCGACCTTCTCCTCCTTGATCTGGACGCTCTTCTTGAGGAGGAGGATCGCGTCGAGATCGCGGGTCAGGTCGCCGTACAAATGCTTGTTCACGTCCAGATCGTAGCGGTCGTAGCTGACCGACTCCGGATCATCGAACTTGGTGATCGCGGCGTGCGCGGTGAACAGGATGTTCATTCCGCGGTCGCGACGGAGCGCACGGAGCCAGCCGAGAACCTCGGAGAGGACGTTGCGTGCGTAGACGTACCCCTTGCCGTAGCCGAAGTCTTCGATCCGGCTCTTGGCGTTGCCCTTCTCGTCGCCGCGGGCGCAGGTCTCTTCGAAGAGGAGCTTCTGCAAGGCGGAGAACGAATCGACGACGCACGTCTGGAAGTCGTGCTCTTCGCCGTGCAGCGACATGAGCGCTTCGATGAACTGCGCATAGGTCTCGAGGTAGCCGAACGAGACGAGCTCGACGCCGGCCGGCGTGCCTTCCTCGACCTGGAGGACGACGGGGTTCGGGAATTCGGACGCGAGCGTCGTCTTCCCCATTCCCTGATCCCCATAAATCAGGGCGCGCAGGGGCGCGTCGTTGCGGACGGACCGGAGGTCCGCGAGAGAGAGTGCCATAGCTGCTATTGCTCCAGAACGTTGCTGACGATGAAGCCTACCCGGCCGGCGTGGTCGGGATGGTAGACGGCCTGCAGGGCTTCGTCCGCAGGCCATAGGGAGACGGCGGCGCGGCCGGAGCCGCGGTCGTCCGTCCATGCCGCGAAGATCGCGACGACCATGCGGTCGTCCTCGATGGTCTTCGTCGAGACGAGGACGTCGAGCAACGCCTTCAGGCGATTGTCGATGTCCGCGCTCTTGTGCTGCCTCTCGACCGCGATCGCGACGACGACGCGTCCCCGTACCGGGTCGACCTTCTGATGCGAGATCGAGACGGTCGCCTCGGCGATCCAATCCTTGTAGTCCTTCGTCTTCACGCGTCCGATCTTCGGAACGTTGCGGAAGAGCTTGTTGACGCTCGGCGGCGTCGGGACGGTGAAGTACCTCACGAGACGGTCTCCCGAAGGAGCCTGTCCGGAAAGCGAACTCCGCGATCTTTCATGAGACGGACGATAGCGGCGACATCCTCGAGCGTGACGCTCGAAGGATCGCGTTCCCAGCGCGAGACCGTAGCCTGGCCCCGTCCGAGATGCCGCGCGAATTCGACCTGCGTCATGCGGAGGTCGTCGCGAATCTGTTTGATAAGGTCCGTCTTCATGGATACGAAACTAGATGAGCCGATTGACCGATACAAGCCCGTTTGTATCCCCAAACGGATAAAAATATCCACACGCGAATAGGAGTGACAATTGAGCAACGCACCGAACGTCGTCCCGAGCGGCGCACCTAACGCCCGCATTCCCGTCGATCGCCATCGCGAGGTGATTCGACTTTTCCTTGAAGGTCGCACATACCGGGAGGTCGCGGACCGGATGGGTCTGACGCGCAACGCCGTCGCATACACGATCCGTCGATATCGTGATCCCGAACTCAAGCAGGCGCCGAAGAAGGTACCGCGGGCGAACGCGAAGCCGAAGGCTTTGCCGAAGGAGGAGATCGCCGGGTTCCAGCGTCTGGACGAGGCCAGGCGGATCGATCGGCGGCTTAACGGCGAGTTCAAGAACCGGGATCGGTATCGGACGGAGGTCGTCGGCGTCGACCCGTCGTTGGCGCGTCCGCTCATGGAGACGACCGAATGCCGCTGGCCGATGTTCGGAGACATCGAGACGGGTTATGCGCTGGCGCCGTTCTGCAACAATGCGCGGGCCGGATCGTCCAGCTACTGCGCGCATCATCTGCGGATCTCGACGAAGGGGTCGTAGAAACGAGGACGCCGTCCGACTCTGGAGAGCATCGGACGGCGTCGGCGACGATCGTCGGCGGCAGCTCACGCCGACGGACGGAGAATAGGACGGACGATCGGGCGTGAGAAGAGCGTCGCCCGATCTATCAACGGGTTCGCGTGTTGCGCTCCTCGCGTTCCCAACGGAGCCGCGCCGCCTCGACCGCTTCCTCCGTCTCGCGACGGTGCTCGGCCTCGTCCGCCGCCTTCGCCATCATGACGCGGATCGCGGAGATCTCGGCGACGAGGAGCGTGACCTGCGTCACGAGCTCCCGAGCCGGCTTCATGTCGGCGATCGAACCATGGACGACCGCGAAGTCCTCCGTCGCCGGCGCGGCGCTCTCCTTCTTGGCTCCGAAGTTCTTCGCCCACGCGGCGAGGATCAGCGACGCGACAATCCCGATGAACGTCGCCCACTGCGCCATGTGATCCGGGAGCCCGGAGGTATCAATGCCTTCCATGATAGACGCTCTGCCTCCCTACATCGACCCACGACCGGAACAGATTCCAGACGTCCATGCCGAAGAATGTCGAATAGGCGACGATGCCGGTCGCTCCGCCTCCCGCATAGACGTACGCGAGAACCATTCCGAGCACGATCTCTCCCCATATGCAGGTGGCGAGGAGGGACGTCATGCCGCGGATGTGCGGCGACCACGGGAATGCCTGTCTAAAAGTCCCGTTGATGAGGAGCGCCATGAAGCGGAGAGACGCGGCCGTGATGAAGATCAGCGACCAGACGCTCTCGTCCGCCCATTGGTTCAGATAGACGAACGACGGTCCCTTGGACATCGTCCCGGGATTGAACGCGAAGACGACGCCGAGACCGAAGAGGGTGAACGTCGTCGCCCACTCCGAGAACCGGACTTCGAAATGGTCGCGGACGCCGCTCGCGACACGCTTGAGGAGGATCATGGTCGCGCCTTCGTGAGCTGCTCTCGGATCTTGGGGATCACGAGACGGGTGAGGGACGCCTCGTCGAGATCAAACCGCTTGATCGCGTCGGGCACGCTCTGACGAACATAGTCCGTCGCCATGCCGATGGCAGCCGCGCCGGCGCCAGGTTCGTATTTCGCGATCGCAAAGAGCGCGCCGTTCGTCAGCGCCGACTGGAGCGCTTCGCGATGTCTGGCTTCGATCTCGACGCCGGTCCATCGCGATACGCGGTTGACGAGAATGCCGCCGACGACGGTCGCGACGATCGGCACGAACGAGTCGACGAACGCTTGGAAGAGGATGAGGCTGAACCCGCTCACGTGCTGCGCTTCCTTCCGAAGATCGCCGCGATCAACGCGAGGATCAGATCGCCGATGGTCTGGTTGGTCGTCGACGCCGTCGGCTTCGGCGTCGTGACGACGATCGGTTCGGACGGCGCGGCACCCGCGCCCGTCGGCATCGGCGCGACGGGATGCGTCCGGATCTCCGCCAGGATGCTCTTCGTCTTCTCGACACGCTCCGTCGCGACGACGGATGCGGATCCTCCCCGCGCGACGAGCATGCGCTGCATCGCCTTCCGCGTGTCAGGTCCCGCGGTCCCGTCGACCTTCTCTCCGACGTCCTGCTGGAACCGCTCGACGACGCCGTCCGTCTGGAGATCGTAGCCGAGTAGGACGAGCGCCGCCCGGACGTAAAGCTGGATCCTGTCTTCGAGACCGTTGACGCCGCCGTTGATTCGGCGCGTGACCATCTCGATGTTGCACGACGCCTCGTCCGCATAGCGGTTCAGGTTGCGCGTCGTCCAATACCAGACGGCCGACAGTCCTTCCCATGGATCGGTGTTGATCGCGTCCGGAGTCTTCGAGAAGTCGGGGACGGGTCCGAGATCGAGGTCGTTGCACCACTCTTCGAACTCTTCGACGTTGGCACGCCCAGTCACTTGAATCGGACCGCGTCCGCGGAACAACGATCCGTCTCCGGCCTCGTCGTTGCCGAGATCCTTCCGTCCCTCGTAGCGCTTCTGCGCCGGGGTCGGCCCCCATACCTCGCGATCGTAGCGGAAGCGGCCGCTCTCGTGCGCGACCTGCGCGAGGAAATGGGCGAGCCGGTGCGGGCGGTCGAGACCGGACATCGCCGCCGTCGAGTTCACCGCGACGACGATCGACGTCATGTTCGCGACGTGCGCCGACGACGCCTCTCCGGCGATCTTGCGGAGATGATCGAGCTCGAGCTTCATGCGGTCACGATCCTTCGATGGGTCAGCCAGGTCTTGCGCGTGCACGGGACGCGGATCGCGAACGGTTCGGAGTCGACGAACCCGCCGTCGGGATCGGTCGCACGAAGGACGATACCCGGCCAGTGTCCGAAGCGCGTCGGCGATCCGACGATACCCGAAATCGTGCGGAGGTTGAAGTTGGCGACGCGTCCGTTGCGGGTCGTGATGTTCGCGTCGCCGAGAAGGGTGTACGTCGGTCCGGCGATCGATCCCTGCTCCGAAGACCGGGAGACGGGACCGATCGACAGACCGGGAGGGAGGACGCCTTGGACGAGGGAGAGCGTCGACGCCGCAAGCTCGACGGGATCCGGAGCGTTGGCGCCGATGTCCGGCTGCGTCTGCGACTGGTTGGTCTTGCCGTTCGACAGATACCAGCCCCAAAGCGCGGTCGCGTAGGCGGAGTTCGTGTAGGGGTTCAGGTCCGTCGCGTAGACGAACGACCTGGAGTCGCGCTCCTCCAGTCCGTCGACCGCGACGTTTTTCCTCAACTGCTTCGTCGGCGCGAGGGTGAAGACCAGTGCGCGCTTGAGGTACATGTACGCCATGATCGCGTCGGCCTGGTATCCGGTCGCGACGTCGGTCAGGCGGATCTGGATCCGGTACATGCGTCCGGTCTGGACGTTCGCCAGATCGAGCGATCCCTGGATGATGTTTTCCGTCAGCCCGGTGTTCGAATTCACGGGAAATGGTCCGGCGCGAAACGAGATGCCTTGCGGGAGCTGGCCTTCGACGACCGCGATCGTCAGACTCGTCGGCGCGAACGATCCTCCGGTCTGGATGCGTGCATGCGCCTGTCGCGTGACCATCTCCTGACGCATGAAGTTGACGGCGTCCTCCGACCACGCCCAATGCGTCTGCGTATTGTAGCCCAGGCCTCGGACTCTTGCGGAGAAGCGCTGTTCGGAAAGCCACGCCATGTCAGGACCCGTCGAACTTCAGGTCGATCGACAACCACGGCAGAGCGTCGGTCGCGGATCCGACGTCGATCAGAATGCCGGTCCCGGCGACGATCGTGTACGGACCGGCCGGCAGTCCGGCGTCCCGGACGAAGACGGGATCGGCGCCGGACGAGAGCGCGATGAAGCCGAGCGTCTGCCCCTTCGTCCCGGTCGATGTCAGAAGGGAGACGGTGAAGACGATTGATCCCGCGGCCGTCCGTCCTTCCGCGGCCGATCCCGCGAAGCCCTCCGGCAGGGTGACGGTCTGTCCGAACGTCTGACGGATCAGGACGTCGTTCGCCGCCAGGCGGTAGTCGAGGTAGACGCCGACGTGGATCTCGGAGCGGACGGTCGCGAGGTCGGTCCACGGCGCCGTGCCGTAGCGCGACTGGAGGACGCCGTCCTGGACGCGTAGCTCCGGCGTGACGCCGTTCGTTCCGTTCGTCCCGTCCTCGCCGTTGGTCCCGTCCTCGCCGTCGTCGCCCTTGTCGCCTTTGTCACCCTTCTCGCCGGTGTCGCCCTTCTCGCCCGGGTCTCCCTTCTCTCCGCCGGGGATGACGATCGCGGCGAGGGGATCGTAGTTGACGAGCCGTCCTTCGGCGCCGTTTCCGACCCACTTCATGACGCGTCCGTCCTCGGGGACGGGCAGGCGGATGCCGTGCAGTCCTCGCGCATGGCGAATCATCTCGTAGTCGTGCTGTCGCAGCAGGAAGTGATGGTCCTGTCCCCAATGTCCCTCGCGATCGAATTGGAGCTCGACGGCCGTCGCGTCGTTGCGGCCGCCGTTTGCGAGGTCGACGACCTGCTTCGGCTGCGTCATGCGACGGACCTCGACGATCCGTCCGGACGCCGGCGCCGCGACGAGACGGACGTAGCCTCCGAGATCGGATCCGGTCCCGAAGACCGAGTAGTCCTGGAAGCGGACGAGCTCGACGTCGTCGAGATAGACCTCGACCGAGATCTGCTCTTCGATCGGGACGGAGAAGGCGAAATCGATCGTCGCTCCGTTCGCGACGTAGCGCCAGATCGTCGTCAGGGGGACTGGTGTCGTCATCGGCGGGATCTCCTGCGAATCGTAGATACTACGACGCGCAGCGAAAATCCCGCCGGTTCCGCGCTATTCCACGGCTTCGTTAGCGGCGGGAAGCAGGACGCCGTCGACGAAGGAGCGGATGCCCATCAGCGAGACGAAGGGAGCGATCCGTCTGAAGGCGGCGATCGTCTCCTTGTCGACGCCCTTCGTGTCCTTGTTCGCCAGCCCGACGCGCTGGTTGAACTCGCCGAGAAGGTCGCCGGTCACGCTGATCGTGTCCTGCACGGTGCCGAACGTCGGCCCGAGCAACGTGGCGCCGAAGTTGCGGATCTGGTAGCGCGACGACCGCGGCCGCCCTTCGGCGCCCGTCGCCGCCTGACCGGCGAGACCCGCCAGCGTGTAGGCTCCGGGTGCGCCCAACCTTTCCGCCATGTTGTTGAACATCATCGGGAACGAGACCAGTCCGGACCTGTCGATGCCCTCCATGACGAGAGCGCCCGGGTTCGCCGTGATCTCGCGACCGGCTTCCTTCTGCTTGATCATGTAGATCATCATGCCGAGCATGACCATCGCCGCGGCGCCGCCCGCCTGGCGCATCGCCTGCCCTTCGGACCCGGCCTCGCCGAGACCGCGGAGCAACAGACGCTGATTCGACGCCATGGCGAACGACTGAAATTGGGTCACCATCCTGCCGACCGGATGGTGCATGAAGAGCGGGACGTCGCCGACGCTCTTCGTGATGATGGTGACGTCGATGTCCTTCTTCACGGCGCCCAGGAACTCGTTGCGCGCCTGGACGTCGGACCAGAGATGCGAGTTCGTGACCGTCGCGCCCTGCACCTTCTCGCCGAACTCGTCGACCATCTGCGCGATGCGTCCCTGCATCTCCTCGTTGAGACCGAGGTACGCCATGTAGCGTTGCTCCGCCTGCGGAAGCCTGTCGAATCCCTTCGCGATGTTGTCTGCGATACGGGCCTGCGTGATCGATGCGGCGATGCTCTTGCCGAGATAGTTCCAGTGGTTGAGGAGCGTCGCACGCGAGAACAAGTTCGCCGCGTTGCCGACGAAGCGTTCGAACGCGGTCCCGTACGCGTTCGGATTGTTGATGTCGGCGAGCGTCGAGAGACGCGTGTTGCGGATGAGGTCGACGAGCGTGCCGGCGTTCTGCGCCTCGAGCTGTCGCATCTTGATGAGAGCGCCGTTCCGGATGAGCGGAACGAGACCGTCGCCGAAGTAGCGGACGAAGCCGTGCCTCATCATCGGCGCGGCGATGTCGGTGACGGACGCGAGCGCGACGCCGCCCATGTCGCTGACGTAGCTCGCCGCCATTCCGACCTTGATCGCCCTGCCCGTGACCGAGTTGTTCTCCTTCGCCAAGTGGTTGCCGCGCAGGATGTCGCGCATGGCGGCGACGTCGCGGAGGATCGTCTTCTCCTCCGCCTGGATCGTCTTGATCCGCGACGCCTTCTGCGCGTCGGTCAGCGTCTGGTCGAGGTCGACCGCCTTCCTCATGGCCTGATACTCGGAGACGATCTCGCCGATTCGCTCCTGCATCGACGGGCTGCCGAACTTGCGCTTCAACTCGATGTCCGCGCCCATCTGTCGCGTATGGCGTTCGGCGATGTGCTCGAGGTCCATCTCGATGAAGTCTTCGACCTTCGTGCCGTTGGCTTCGAAGAGATCGTCGATGTGGAGAGTTCGGTCCTTCAAAGGTCCCCGGATATCCGAGACGATGCCCTCCGGGACGTCGGCCTCCATGACGCCGCCCAACTTGGCGTAGATCTGGTCGACGGCCGCGGTCACGTATCCCTCGTAGCCGCGGTCAGCGTCGAGACCCTCGATCGTCCGGGCGCGGTAGTCCGCCTCGATCCTGCCGATCCGTCCCTCGATGTCCGCGATGCGCGCCTTCGCCGCCTCGGGCGAGGACGTCTTCATCTTCCGGACCAGATCGCCGATGCGGATCGACTCGCGCTGCATGACGGCGCCGGTCTGGCGCATGCGGTCGTCGAGCACCTTGCGGAGCTCCATCATCCTCGCCTGCGGATCGAGCGCTTCGGCGGTGCGGATGCGCTCGTTGAGACGGGCGGCGCGCTCGACGCGCTTCGCTTCCGCCGCTTCGAAGAGCGCCTGCCGCACGGCCATCCGCTTCTCGGCGTCCGCCGTGCGCTTGGCGTCCGCCTTGGCGATCGGATCGTCCTCGAGACGTGCGGCGAGATCGACGGCCGCGTCCGCCTCCGGCGCATCCTCGATCGGATGGTTGCGTTCCCAGGCGCGCAGAGCGTCGTCGGTCGGCGCGGGAAGTTCGATCGTGCGTTCGCCTCCGCCCCCCGCCCGATCGGAACGCAGATCGCGCACGACTGCGACGGCCGAACCGTCCTCGCAGATCTGCGACTGGAGGATCTCGACACGCTCGACCGGGCCGACATCCTTCTGCGCGCCGACGGCGAAGTAGTTCGCGAGGCGGTCGTCCCTCGGCATGGCGTCGTGACGGGCGGCGTTCGTCTTCTCCCATGCCGCCTCGTCGGCCTTGAACCGCTTGTTGATCGCCTTCCTCTCGGCGGCGATCTCCTTGCGTCTGGCCTGCGCGGCGGCGAGCTCCTCCTTGAAGACCGCCTTGTCCGGGAAGACGGCGAGGTTCTGCTTCGCGCTCTCGATCGTTCCGGCCAGGCGTCCGAGCTCGTCGTCGAGCGCCTGGTTCTCGCGGATGTTCGCCTGCGCCGCTTCGTCCCGCGCCTTGCGGGTGACGACGGTCGGCGCCGGCGCGACATCGGGATCGTCGACCGTGCGGCCCGCTTCGTAGAGCTCGCCGATCCGATCCCAATCGATCCCCTCCGCCCGGAGCGCGGCGAAGATCTCGTCGGCCGTCATGCCGTTCGGGTCGACGCCGGTGATCGTGCGGAACTCGTCCTCCATCCCCTCGAACCATCCGAGCGTCTGGTCGTAGTCGTCGAGCTTGGCGAGCTCGTCCTCGGTCCGGAGCGGATTGCCGCGCATCTCGTCGGAGAGCGCGTCGACGATGTCCTGTTCGCGGACGTAGCCGTTGCCGTCGTCCGGGAGATTTCGGAACAATTCGGTCTCGTCCCGGACCAGATTGTCCATGGACTTCCGCCCATTTCTGGAGAATGCGCCGGGGCTATTCCTTCCGTCGATGCCGATCGCACGCATCGCCTGCGCGAACGACCCGTCGGGATCGATGCCGCCCTGCTCGCGGATCCAGGCGAGAACCGGACGCGAACGGAACTTTCGCGACGGATCGTTCGGTTTCTTGGCGGTGATTCCGGCGACGCGGTTCTTCAACCAGGCGGGGAGTTCGTCCTGCTTCTGGAGACGCTTGTTGATGAGGCGTTGGAGCTGCTTCTCCGTCGGGACGCCCTTGCCGTCCCAGCCGAGCTCGCGGCCGATCGCCTTGAGCTCTTCGGGAAACGCCGGTCCATCGATCGTCTCTCCCTCGAGACGGGATCCAGGAGGTCCGTCGATCGCTTCGCGGATCCGGTCGCGGATGTCCTCCGCCTGATCGACCGAAAGACGGTCGGAGTCCGGACGCTCGACGCGGGACGTGCGCCGCGCCTCCGCCATGTCCGTGGACTGCCTGGTGTTGAAGTCGTCGGACGCCTTCCGCGACCGCTCGAGGATATCGTCGAACATGCCCTGGAGACGGCGGACCTCGTCTTCGAGGCGGGCGGGATCCCAGCGTCCCATCTCCTTCTCGATCTTCGACATGGCTTTGTGGAGACGCTGCATGCGGGACATGTTCGCGTCCGCGATCGCGGCGATCTTCGCCCACGCCGCGTTGACGCTGTCGCCCGAGCCCTCGACGCCGCGACGGAGCCGACGGAGCGGCGCCTCGAGACGACGGAGATCGGCGCGATACGCGGCGTAGTCGGCTCCGGCCGCCGTGCGGAGATCCGCGACGCCGTCCTCGATGGACTGGACGGTCGCCGTGTCTCCCTTGGCGCCAGCCTCCGCGCCTCGACGGCGCAGTCCCGCGATCTGGTCGTCGACGACGCCCCACGTGTCGGCGTGCGTCTCGCGGATCGACCGGGCCTCGCCCTCGAGTTCCTGGATCCGGAGCGCTCTGTCCTCGCCGGTCATCGACAGTTCGTCGATCTGCTGGCGCAGCTTGGCAACCCTCGCGTCCTTCACGCCCGTCGCCCGGACGACCTCCTTCTCGACCTGCTGCCGGAAGTATTCCGACATCATGTCGCGGAAGCCGGCCTCGTTCGAACGGATCTTCGACGACGACCAGAGGCGAGGAAGGTAGGAGCGGTCCGGCGTGACCTTGTCGACGACCTTGGGATCCAGGAGCCCGAGCTCGACCGCCTCCTTCTTGAGGTTGTCGAAGTGCGTCCGGTAGTTCTTCGCCGCCTGCTCGACGTATCGGTTGCCGCCCTCGTCCGCGTCGCCGCGCCGCATCGCCTTCGCGACGCGCTCGTTGAACTCCGTCCGCGTCAGGCGCTCGCCGTTGGTCGCGTCCTTCCGGTTCGCCTTCCAGATATTGGCGTGCTCCGCGTTGCGGACCGCCTCCGCGCCCTGATGCCTTGCGACGAGCGTCTCGACGGCGTTGCCGAGCGAGTCGCCCTGGTAGTTGAGCTTGGTGTAGGCGCCGTTCTCGAGGAGCTCCGCGCCGATCTGGCGCGCCCTCGTCGACAGGCTCTTTGACAGACGGAGGATCGGGTTCCATCCCCATCCCTCCGCCATCTGCGTGGTGCCCTTCACGCCGGCGATCGACAGATCGTCCGCATCCGCGATCACACGACGGTCGACGTCGTCTCCTTCCGGCGTCAGCCGGCGGGCCGAAGCCGCGCCGACGGACTGGTCGCCGGCCGTCGACTGGATCCCGGCGACGATCTCGTCCGCCTGCGCCCGGATGTCGCCCGGTCCGAGACCGTCCACGCTGCCGGCGTTCTCGCGGATCCGCGCCGCGGTCGCCGCTTCGGCGTCGGCGACGCTGTCTCCCGTGATGAGGCGGGCCTGCGTCTGCATGTCGACGAGGCTCTTCTGGACGGCGCGACGCTCCGCCCGCGACATGACGGCGCCGATGCCACCGCCGATCACGGCCGAGAACAGCGCGCCGGCGCCGATGTTGATAGCCGTCTCGGACGCCGTGCGGTCGAGCTGCGATCCCTGGAGGACCGCTTCGGACGCGACGGCGCCGAGCGTGCCGCCGATCGCGAACGACTTCGCCGCCTTCAACGCCGACGTCGCGCCCTTCGCCGTCGGACCGCCGATCGCGATGGTCGGGTCGATCACGGAACCAAGGACTTCGGCGGCGATGCCCTTCCATCCGGCGGCGTCCAGCGTGTTGCGGTCCTGCCGTTCGCGCTTCTTCTGCGCCTTCCACGCCTCGTAGTAGCGGGCGTTGAAGATTTCCGACCGCTCCTCGTCGTAGGAGGGATCGTCCCACTCCGTCCCCTTGTCGAGCGCGAAGACGTCGAAGCCTTCGTCCTTCTTGTAGGGGTTCAGACCTCCCGTCTCGGACGCGAGCGGCGAGACGATCGTGTTCTGTCGACGGAAGCCGGCGGCCGCCGCCGCCAGGAAGGACGGCGGCGCGGCGTCGATCGCGTCCTTCGACAGGGCGGCGTCGCGTTCCTCCGCCGTCTGCGGCGTCAGGAACTGGCGGGTCAGCGCCGGAAGGGCGGCCTGGTTCAGGACCTGATCGTCGGTGTCGTATTTGATGATGGGCATCAGCCGTAGGTCCCGAAAGCACGCCGGTTGGAGAGGAACTCGTTGTATCCGCGCTGCTCCTCCGTGCCGCGCAACCTGTTCTGCTCTTCCGAACGCGCCTTGTCGACGTCTTCCTTCGTCATGCCCCACGATCCGGCGCTGTCGTAGTGGACCTGCCCGTCCTCGCCCGTGACGGTGAACCAGAGTTCGTAGCGCGGCGGACGTCCGAGTCGGATGTCGTCGGCGGTGTACGGCATGCTCTTCAACTCGAAGCCTCCGACGGTGCCCTTGTCGCCGTAGGTATCCTTCGCATAGTCGGCGACCGTCTTCTGCGCGTCGAGGCGCAGATAGTCGTGTCCGCCGGCGAGACGCGGATAGTAGGATTCCGGCGGGAATTTCATGGCGCGGCTCGATCCGGCGTCGTTGACGGAAGAGGCGCCCCATACCTTCGAGTCGTCGAGCTGCGCCTGCACGCGGGCCATCGCCGCTTCGGCGTCTCCGGCGGTCTCGAGGTACGCGTCCTCCGCCATCTGCCGGACGTCGGCCGACATCGCGGCGCGGATGCGCGGATCTTTCGGCGCGCCGACGGACGTGTTCCAACGATCGATCATGTCGGCGACCGTGTCGGCGCCCGTCGCCGGGTCGAACGACTCGTTCAGCCATTTCGAAGCGCCGCCGCGGAGGAGCTCCTCGTTGCGCTTGAACTCCGGCTTCCTGCGCTCCATGATGCGCTGCGCCGCCTGTTCCGACGACATGCCGCGGTCGGTCGTGAGAGACCGATACTCCGCCAGATCCTTGCGGATCTCGGTTCCTCCCTCCATCGACTGGAAACTGTCCGGCGCGACCGCTTCGTACCGCGCCGCCGTGTTCATGCTCTGCGAGAACGTCGCGGCGTCCGTCGTCATCTGACCGAGCTTGAGGTCCGCGGCGAGAGCCGACGGGATCATGCGCGTCTGGCGGATGAACGCCTCGTTGAAGGACTGCATCGCCTGCGGATCGGGATTGGCGCCGATGCGCTTCTCGAGCGCTTCGTAGACCTTGTTGACCGTCGATCGGTCGTCCCCGTCGACGGGGTTGAGACCCGTCAGACCGCCGGCGAGGAACGAATTGACCTGCGCCGCGACGTTCGTCCTGTCGTTCTGCGCCGCACGGTACGAACGGATCAGCGAGGCGGTATTGTCGTCGGACAGACCGAGACCTAGGATCGTCTGCTCGGACGCGATGCCGCCGTTCAGGATGGCGAGATCGGCCTTGTCCTTGACGAGCGTCTCCGTCGCCTTGCGCTGCGTCTCGGCGTCCTGCTGGCGCTGGACGATGGACTGCCGCGCCTGTCCCGCCAGCTCCATGCGCTTCGAGAACGGAATGGACGCGAGGCGCGGGTCGAGCGGGCCGACGGAGACCGGCTCCGTCGGCGAACCCGGAAGCTCCTGGAGCGCCGCCATGGCCTTGGCCGGATCCGAGACGTCGGGCGGACGACGGAAGCCGATCGCCTGGTCCTTCTCGTAGAGCGCGACGCTGACCTTGCCCTGCCCCTTCGGACCCTGGTTGCCGCCCAGAATCTTCATCTTGCCGGTCGCGTTGTCGTACCCGGCGAAGATGCCGACGTGTCCCGACGTGCCGCCTCGATCGAAGACGACGATGTCGCCTTCCTGCGGATCGTTCACGGTCGTCCCGAACTTGAGGAAGCTCTTCGCCATGTTGGATCCGGTGCCCTGGACGCCCTGGACGCCGAGCACGCCGTTGACGAAGGCGGCGCACCACGCCGTCTGCGACGGATCGATGTCCGTCCCGCACGCCTGCTTGATGAACGCCGAGAGGGCGCGGCTGTCCGCCTGGTTGTCCTCTCTCTTGCCGAGAAAGGCGGCGGCGACCTGCACGTTCGTCGACGTCGGGCCGGCCGGACGGTCGTTGCGGCGGACGGCCGACTCGATCATGTCGTCCCGGACGCCGCCCGGAGCAGCCTGGTTCCGGTCGAGAGCCTCCTGGATCTGCGCGTCCTCGCCGACGACTCGGCGGTCGATCTCGCTGTCACGCGCCGCGGCTCCCTTTGGCGCGTAGGACGACATCGGGTTGCGGTCGATCGCGGCCTGGATCATGTCGTCGGAGTAGGCGCGGGATGCCGCCTCGCCATGTTCCTGCTTGATGAGGGCCGACATGAACTTCGCCTTCACGACGGGATCGCGCATGTCCAGCTTGGCGTCGACGGCGACGCCCATGTTCCTGGCGACGTTCGCCGCGATCTCCCGCGTGCGGCGCTTCTCCTGCTCGCTGTCGTTGATCGGCGGCGTCCATCCTCCCGGACCCGCGACCAGCGCGAAGACATTGTCCTGACCGTTCGCGACCTTCCGGTCGACGAGCGTCGACATCGCCCGCATGCCGTCCTCCGGCGTCGCGAAGACGATCTGCGGATCGCCCTGGTCCGTGTTCTGGCTCGGACCCAGCATGCCGCCGAAGTTCTTGCGTTGGAAGTCGCTGCCGGAGAACTTCAAGTTGCCCGGATTGTTGTTGCGCATGCCGGCCGGAAGGGACGGGTCGGGGTTCGGCGACGCGACGGGAGAGGTCGATACGTTCGGCGATCCGGTCGGAAGACGGGACGAGACGGCGGGACGCGTGGTGACGCCGATCCCGTCGAGGAGCTTCTGCGGATCGGTCTCGAGGAGTCGGGCGGCGATCGCCGTCGACATCTGCTGGTTCAGCGCCTCGATCTTCGCATACTTCTCGACCGGCGACAGACCGGACATGCGGATGCGATCCGTCTCCGCGGCGATCGCGGATTCGTAGAGATCAGGGTTGTTGTAGACCTGTCCCGCTCGCTCCTCCGCGCTCTTCGTCAGTTCGTGGTCGAACCAGGCGCCTCGCTGCGTGACTTCCGTCTTCGCCGCGGCGCCGACGGTCTGCGCCCGGAGCGCCGCCAGTTGCGACGCGTATTTCGGGCGGAGCGCCTCCGGAACGGTCTTGAGATACTCCTCGGACTGCTGGTTGAAGAGCGTCGAGACGCTCTCCGCGTAGCCGACGGCGTCCGGGCTGATGTTCCGTGTCGCCTCGTCGACGGAAGCGGAGAGACGGGATCCGAAGGATCGGAACTCGTTGTCCGCCTTGAACTCGAGGACGGACATCTGCTGCTGCGCCTGGCGCTCGGCGATCTGTTCGGAGAGCGAGAGCTCGCCTTCGCGGATGTCGGAGTCCGTCTTCTGCGAATCGACGGCGAAGCCTTCGTCCGCCCGCTGCTGGTCCAGCGCGATGCCGAGATCCTGCCGGAGCTTCTGGTCGGCGACGCCGGCGTTGAGACGGAGCTGCGCCTCCTGGATCTGGTTGGCCTGGCGGACCTTGTTCAGTTCGAGGTCGCGGGTCAGGTTCCTGTCGTTGCGGTTCGCCGTCCCGACGGTCTGTCCGAGATTGCCGAGCGCCTCGCCGACGACGCCGGCTCCCTGTCCGGCGCCGGACGCGACGTCGACCTGTCCGATGTTCGTCGTGTCGAGCTGCGTCCCGGCGACGGGCCGGCGGATGACTGCCATGTCAGTAGGCTCCGAAGGGGTTGGAGATCATGGCGCGGTTCTGCTGCGACCGGCGTGCGTTCAGGCGCCTCGTCGCCGCGGCCGTCCGATCGATGAGTCCGGACGTCCGGCCGAACTGCTGCGCCGACAGTCCGGAAGACGCCTCGAACCCTTCCATCGCCAATCCCTGCGTCGCGGCCGACTCCTGCGCGATCATGGATCTGGACGCGGCCGTCCTAGTCGCCTCGCTGTCCAGAGCGCCCGCCTGCGCCCGGAGCGCCGTCTTCTCCGTCCGGAAGTCGCCGTAGAGCGAGGTCGCCGCGTTCAGGAAGGGAGCGACGGCGCCGAAGACGGCCGACTTCCCGGCCTGTTCCGCCTGCCCCTTGGCCGCGTCGGCCGCGAACCGGGCGGCGTCCGTCCGGAGCCTCGTCGAGTAGAGGATCGACTGTTCGTCGAGGGACGCCTGCGTCGCCGTGTCGGCGATCACGTCGTTCGCCGATCCTTCGATCGCGACGCCCGACGTCAGGAAGCTCGAGCGGTTCTCGTCGATCAGGATGTCGTTCTGTCGACGCGTCCGCTCGAGCTGATAGTTCCCGGCGACGGCCTCGAGCTGCGCCTGGCGGTTCATGCGGGCCTGCTCCGCCTCGGCGTTCGCCTGCGCAGCCTTGCCCTGCTGCCAGTTGCCGAACGACGAGAAGGCGGCGGACGCGAGGGTCAGACCGGCCGAGATGGGATCGACGCACATGCTTACGGTTCTCCTTCCACGCGCAGGACGATCGAGCGGACGAGCATCGGAAGCGGCGAGTCGGTGCGGACAGTAACCTGTCCGCCGCCCTCCGCCCAGCTCCCTTCGATCTCGATCCTTTGGAAACCGTCGAACACCTCGGCACTGGATCCGAAGAGATCGTTCGACGCGTCGGGCTGGATGTCGGTCATGCCGAACGCGTTCCCGACCTGGATCTGGCCGGCGCTCTTCATAAGATCGACGTGTCCGCCCGTGACGGTCCGGCGTCTGCCGAAGATGGTGCCGTCTCCGCCGACCGTCGAGATCGGAAGCGTCCTCATGATCGACTCGTACCGCCGTCCGACGACGATGCGGGACGCGGCGAACGGGATCGTCACCGCGCCGCCCGTGACGGTCAGAGGCTCGAGGACCTCCGTCTCGTCCGCGAGGACGCCGACGGTCTGCCCTTCCAGATGCGACAGTCCCTGCACGGTCCTGACGGGCGGACCCTGGTAGACGAGATGGCTGTCGAGGAACCTCGCCTCGGTCAGGTCCTGCCTAGTCCCGTCCCACGCCGGTTCGAGGACCTCGACGTAGCGACGTGTCTGTCCGGCGATCATCCTGCGGACGACGAGATAGACCATTCCCTGCCGGTCGCGTCCCGGGATCGACGTGACGCTCTCGACGAAGCCGCCTCCGATCTGCTGCCTCGCGAACGCGGTGACTTTCTGGTCGCGATCGTACGTGACCGAGACGAGATCCCCGTTCTCGAGGCAGATCCAGATGACGGGGTCGGGGCTCTCGACGTACGTCCATTCGCGGATGCCGGCCTTCAACAGGTGTTCGGCGAGGACGGAGAGCTCCGGCGCGACGTAGCGGTTCTGGTCGCCGAGCACGAGTTCCCTGATCTTCCGCGTGTCGGACGAGACGTAGAGCGTGATGCCGCCGATCGAGAGGGGCTGCACGGGCGACGCGCCGTTCGTCGGCCCCTTCGTCTGGTCGATGTTCCGGGCGGAGAAGCCCGACGTCACGTCGGCCGGACCGACACCGCGGATCTGACCGACGGATCCTGCCAGAAGATCTTCGTCGTCGACGAGCCATTCGATGCGGTTCATCTGCGACGACAGGAGGGTGATCGCCAGACCGTCCGTCGCGAGGACGTCCTGCGCCGTGCCGGCGTCGTCGAAGATTCCCTGTTTCGAGCCGTAGATCGTGACCGGCTTCGACGCGGTGCCGGCGAACATCAAGCGCTCCTTGTAGAGCGAGATCGCCTGCGGCCAGCCGGACGAGTCGGAGAAGGCGCCGAGCTTGAAGCGGGTGATGCGCGTCCCGACGTCGTTCAGACCGAAGCCGTACATGCGGACGTAGAACCGCGTCGCGTCGACGACCGACGTGATCGTCAGATACCGCTTCTTCTCGTCGGGACCGACGAAGGAGATCGATCGGCCGACGTCGGACGGCTGGAAACCGGCGCCGCCGTTGATGCCGTCCGTCCCGGTCGCCTCGACGAGGAACGGGTCCATCGCGTCGCCGTCCTCGTTGATGTTGATCTCCGCGAACCGGGTGTCCGGGACGTCGGCGTTCGGGAAGTTCTGCGCCGTCCAGTAGAAGCGGTACGCCTGGTACGGGATCTTGTTGTCGAACTCGTAGAAGCGCTTCTGCGCCTGCGTCCAGCCGCTCTCGGCCGTCCGGGTGTCGAGGACGACCCATGCCTGGCCGTCGAACCCTTCGAACGTCCATGCCTGCGGAGCGTCGTCCTTGTTCTTGCCGCACGCGACCCAGTATTTGTTCGCGACGCGGGGGACGTTCGGCGTGACCGTGACGATGCCGGCCGGGTCCGGCGTCTCGTATTTGTCGTTCAGGTTCGTATTGAAGAGGATCGCCGCGTTCCCGCGAAGGGCGGAGACGGTGCTCTTGTTCGAGACGGCGCCGGCGTGGATGCCGTGGATCGTCCCGCGGTCCGAGAGGACGAGCGTCGTCCTGGTCCGGTTGTCGTCGAGGTAGGGTCCGTCCTTCATGACGTGGTCGACGATCGTCCAGTCCGTCTCCGACCGGCGCGTGATCCTGCGGATCGGATGGTTGCGGTGCGCGGCGTAGATCAGATCGTTCGCCTGGACGGTCGACAGACGGTGGACGTCGGCGCCCCACGAGTGCTGGATCTGATAGGGAGCGCCGTTCAGGACGACCTGCGCCCGATCGGCGACGAAGCGGATCGCCCCGGCCTCGGAGAGCTCGAGGACGTAGGTCTGGTCCGCGGAGAAGACGAAGGGGATCAGACGCGACCGGACGGCGCTGTTCGCTACCTCGGCGACGAAGCGGGTCCCGGAGCGGCGGCGGAGCCCTCCCTGCACCAGAGGCGTGAGGTTCGTGCACAGCGAGAGGGACGACGCCCAATGCTCGATGTCCGGACGGGACGCGAGGAGCGGCGAGATCTCGCCGCGATTGAACGACGTCTGGATCGGGTAAGAGGCGCTCAATCGATCCATCCCCTGTCGCCGGAGACGCCGTTGCGTGCGTCGATCCAGTCGTTGTCGGCCGCCTCCGTGACCGTGCCTTCGACGGCGTCGATCAGCCATGCCTCGGAGATCGCCTGGTTGAACATGTCCGAAGCGATCTGGTAGAAGCCCGTCTTCCCGGTGATCCAGTGCGCCAGCATCCTCGCGAGATCGGCCTTCAGCGCGTCGATCGCGGCCGACGACCAGCTGTCGTAGTTGACGTTGTCGACGATGTAGCGGAGACGGAGCGGCGCGCCGGCGTCGGTCAGGATCACGTCGTTCTCGACCTCGTAGTCGATCGGACGACCGTTGCGGTGTCCGGTCTGCGTCAGAGGCAGGATCCGGAGATAGTCGGACGGGATGGCGTACTGACGGCTCCATCCGAACGCCGGCCGCGTCTCCATCTGCGCCAGAGCGACGCGACGGATCGCGAAGTTCCATTCCCATTTGGACAGGAGGGCCTGACGACGCTGCGCGAAGTTGCGCCTGAACCAGCGGGCGACCGGCCGGTTGTCGTCGAACGATCCGATCGGCGCCTCGACGAGGATGTCGAGCGCCATGTTCGCGATGTCGGTCTCGGTCGTCATCGATCCTCCGGATACGAAAAAGGGCGGGAGGTTCCGTGCCCTCCCGCCCTCGCCGGCTTCGCCTAGGCTAGCGCGGCTCCGTTGCGGGGCTGTTGCCCCCGGGTATTCACTTCTTCGGAGCGACGACCGGCTTCGCGGTCCGCTTCGGAGCGCCGGTCAGACCGAGCGCCTGTTCCGTCGCGGCGGCGACCTTCGCGGCGACCTCGGCGGAATGGTCGTAGGCCTCGGCCTCCTGCTTCCGCGTCATCGCGTTGAGCTCCTGGAGGGTCGGTTCGGGTCCGGACTTCGACACGGGCTTGGTGTTCTCCTTGGCGCCGTACGTCCCGACGAGATCGGCGACGCGGGACGCGACGGCCTGCGATCCGGTATGGGAGAAGACGGGATCGCCGTTCGCGGGACGCTCGACGAGCGTCGCCTCGCCCTTCGTGATGCCGATGTTGTTGAGGTCGGCGTTGGTCTTCGGACGCGGCGCCGGGTTCGTCTTCGCGAACGAGTCGGCGATCCGGTTCATGACGGTGGAGTCGGTGATCGAGTTGACGCGGTCGCCCTCGACCTCCTGGCCGGTCACGACCTGCGCCCGGTCGATGCCGACGGCCTCGTTGTTGTCCCGCGGCTTGTCGATCAGGCGTCCCGCCGTGACCTGCTGGCCGTCGCCCTTCTCGCCGTTCGCGAGCGGCTCGCCGTCGCCCTGGCCGTCCAAATTCTCGGAAGCGTCTCCGGTCGGAGCGGGCGCGGGCTGCGTGTCGCCGCCGGTCACGCCCTTGTCGTCGCCGTCCTGCGGCTTCGAAGCCTTGGCCTCGTCGATCTGCTTCTGGATCTCGGCCTTGGTCAGCGTCGCGTCGGTCTCGACGCCCAGCTTCTCCGCCTCGGCGAGGAGCTCTTCCTTTGTCGACATGCGGTTTCTCCCCGTCGGACGGATTCGTGGATCGATCGTCGGAACATGCAACGGATCGGGGCGCATTTGAAGCGCCCCGATCCTTCTATCCACGCTTTCGAAGCGCGTCGAGGTGGATGCGGCGGGCCAGACGGACGGCGCCGAGCCTCGTCGACGAAGGATGGTCGGGCGGAACCTTCGTCGTGTTCTCGCCCACGACCGACGTCCAGAGTTCCGCGAGGACCTCGAGATCGCCGTTCTTGACCGAGATCCGACCGGACGTCTTCGAGTTGATCGTATCGACCGTGTAGCCGAGAACATCGGCCGCGGTCGAGTTGGTCAGACCGTTGAGTGCGATCAGATCGCGGAGGGCGTCGGATCGGTTGCCGACGTCGATCATTCGTCGTCTCCGTCTTCGTCGAACTCGGACCAACCGTCCTCGTCCGCTCCCCAATGGTCGACGTAGCCGAGCTCCTTGTTCAGCTCGATGAGCTCCTGCGGATCGAAGAGCTCTATCTCCTCGCGCATCCATCTGACCGACGCGACGAGACCGTCGCGGATGATGCAGACGTTGAAGTCGTCGGACTCGCGCCAGACGAAGCCGGCCTTGATCGCGTCGGACAGGCTTCCGAAGTGGTCTCCATGCCAGGCGACGCCGATCTTCATCTCGCCGGCATCGTTCGTGTAGACCTGCTGCGCCATCGGCATGTATCGGTCGCGCTTCGCCGTCTCTTCCTCGCCGAACCATCCGTGCTCGGCGCTGAAGCCGGCGGCTCCGGCGTGTCCTCCCCCTCCGTAGGCGACGGCGATCCTCGTGCAGTCGCATCCTCCCTTCCGGCTCCGAAGAGTGAATTGCCGTCCCTTCTCGTTGTCGAGGTATCCCGCCGCCAGACCGTTCGGCGACTCCTCGGCGAGAGTTCCGACCGCCTCGGAGAAGAGATGGTACGGCGCCTGGATGCAGGGGATCGAGTTGATGAACGTCCCGTCGACCGTCTTCAGCGAGATCGTCCGCTTCGTCGAGTCGATGATCTGCCGACAGTGCTGCTCCGTCGCGGCGAGCAACGTCTCGCCCTTCTCGACGATCGCCTGCCCGTCCTCCGCCGAGATCAGATCCTGATTGATCTCGCTCCAGAGACCGGGATAGCCGAGTGGCTGGATCTGGAGGTAGGCGTTGATAGACCTCGAGTTCGGAAGGGCGAAGCGCCAGAGATCCCGGTCCTCGACGTAGCGGACGATCGGCGGGACGTGGCTGTCGGGATCGGCGAAGTTGTAGCCGACGACGATGCCCGGATCGTAGTAGTGGTCCCACGCCAGACGGGCGCCGGACTTGTCCATGTCGAAGACGATCTTCGCGTTCTCGATCGGATCTCCGACGAACGCCCGAAGTTCGACCTGCGCGCTCTTGTGGTGGTCGAGGACGACGATGGTGCGGCTGGCATGGATCAGACGAAGCATGTCGTCGTACTTGAACGAGAAGTCGAGGACGGCGACGTGCTTGTCCCGACAGAGCTCGAGGACGTCGTCGGTCAACGGACCGTAGGACATCGGGAGATAGACGATGTTCGGATCCCGGTAGAACTGCTCGCCGACGACCCATGCGGCCGTCCAGCCGTCGTGGCAGTTGCCGTGGTAGAGGACGACGTCGGGCCTGATCGGCGAACCGTATTCGTTGCGTACGCTCACTTGCTGCTCTCCTGCTTGACGATGGGACGGAGCCGGCCGCGGGAATCGCGGACGACGTGGTGGGGGCCGCGAAGGCGGGCCATTTGGAGTAGGATGGACCGCTCGACGTCGGCGAGGATCCACATTTCGATCGATTCGCGTCGACGAGCGGCGTCTCGGGGGTCTTCCATCAGAACTTCCTCGGCTTCTTGCGGTCGGTCAGACCCTTCTTCGACAGACGCACGGCGATCGCGGTCTCGGTCCTCTGGAAGATGCGGGACATCATCGACGGCGTGCTGCCGAGCTTGTGGAGACGGCGGAGGAGATCGTCGTCCTCCGTCGTCCATTTCCTGCTGCCGCTCATGCGAACTCCCCTCCGCGCAGAGCCGTCTCGAACTCCATCGATCCCTCGAGGAGCATGGGAACGGCGCGGAAGAGCATCTCGGACCGCGGGACGGACGCCGTCGAGAACTCGGCGGACCATCGGTCGTGCTTGAGGCAGATCCGGTCCTCGAGGGGGATCGCGACGACGAGACCATGGATCCCGACCTCGAGGATCCAGCTCGGCGCCGCGCCGTGCGCGATCGTCGAAGGTCTCCATCCGGACGCCGTCGCCTCGCAGGCGAAGCGGTAGAGACCGTCGACCGCGTGCCTCGAGCATTCCCGGTGCATCCGGAGCCAGAGGGCGCCGGCCGCGCAGAACCTCGTCCGGTCGGCCGAAAGCTCGGTCCAGAGCTTCGTCGCGACGGCCTGCGCATCGGCCTGCGTGGCGCAGAGCGTCCGGGATCCGGCGAACTGGTCGGTCCCGCAACCCTCGACGGTCTCGACGCAGGACCTCGAGAAGGCGGCGTGGACGCCGTTCTCCAGCGCGAGGATCGTGGCGTCGAGATCGTCGGACGAAGTCTGGTCGGAAGGCAGACCGGGCGTCCAGACGCCGGACAGGCGTTCGTTCCGGAGATCCTTGAGGATGCGGAGAGCCGTCGCGGCGCGGCCGGCCTCCTCGTGGCGGTAGGTGATCGTCGACACGGCGTCGTGTCGGGCGATGACGTCCATGACCTCTTCCAAGGTCGGGGCGACGGTGTTCATGAGGAGCGGCTCCGGTTCTCTTCGCGGTGTTCGCGGATCAGGTGGAGGGACGAGACGACGGCCAGCCAGACGATGCCGGCCGACGGGACGAGGAGGAGGAGGTCGACCATCAGTGCGCCCTCGCCAGTTCGAGTCGGCGCTCGGCGCGGCGACGGGAGAAGAGGGCGACGACCTCGATGCGGGTCACGTCCTCGCCGGACCAGACGTCGGCGACCTGCGCGGCGGTCTCGACGAGCTCGATGTCGGAGTAGCGTCCGATCTCGCCGGCGTCGGTGAGGTCGAAGGCGGCGAGGATCTCCTTCTCGACGTCGGTCGGGTGTCCGTCCAAAGGGATGGCCTCGAGGGCCTGACGGATCTCCCGGATCGCGGCGAGGGAAGCGCTCTCCTGCGCGTTCAGGTCGCCCTGCCACGACAGGGTCGCCTCCTTCTCGGCGAGATCCTTCGAAAGGGCGATGTCCCGCGCCTTGCCGGACGGAGCGGAGTCGACGAGGACGGCGTCGGCCGGGGAATGCGAGGCGTCGATCCGATCGAACGTCTCCCTCGCGGCGTCGTGGTAGCAGTCGTCGCACCAGCGGGTCCCGTCGGTCGGAAGGACGGTGGCGGGCTTGGAACGGCACTCGGTGCAGATCGGCGCCGAGACGGCCTCGACCATGTTGCCGACGAGCGTCGTCTCCTCGATCGCCGTGCGGGGCCAGAGGATCGTGCGCCCGTCGAGGTTCGAGACCGTCGGCCGGCCGTTGGCGAAGAGATGGATGCGGATCGACGATCCGTCGGCTTCGGTCCGCTCGAGGAAGAGGGAGACGCAGTGGCGGGCGCTCCCCTCGGCCGAATGAGGCTGGAAGCCCTTCTCCTGACGGAAGCCGAGATCGTACAGGGCGTTCATGATCGTCGGGAAGGAGGAGCAGGCGAACCAGACGTCGTCGACGACCGCGAGGAGGTCGAAGTCGATCCTGCCGACGTTCCACTTCGACCAGCGCTTGGCGGCGAAGCGGACGGCCGAACCCATCGTCGCGTCGACGCCGCCGGGACGGACCGACAGACCGAGATCGTCGAAGGAGGGGACGAGCGGCGGAGCGGCGACGGGCTCGGCCGGCGCCTCCTCGGCGACGGGCGCCGGATCGTCGTAGTAGCCCTCGCTCTCCTCCTCGCAGTCCTGCATCTCGGCGACGCCCATCGAACGCAGATGGGCGGCGACGTCGGTCCGGACCTCGTTCAGGAAGGAGAAGCAGATCTCGACCCTCGCGTTGTTCGAAGGATCGCCCTTCGGGTTTCCGGAGACCTCCATGCGACGGCCTTCTCCGAGCGAGCGGAGGATCTCGTCGGACCGGTCGAGCGGGTTCCAGCGGTGGTCGAAGAAGCCGCGGAACTCGCCGACGACCTTCCAGCAGCCGCGACGACGGCCGGGAGCCGAACCGCGGCCATGGACGTCGAACAGGTCGACGGCGTGGAAGGCGACGAGGGCGAAGACGCCGACCATGACCTGGATCACGGCGTCGCAGCGCGACGAACCGTCGGAACGGGGCGACAGGCGCTTCGACAGCTGGACGGCGCCGTCGACGAGGGAGATGCCGTCGGGGATCTCGACGGTCGGGACGAAGGGAACGGGGGTCTTCATGGCGATGCTCTCCAGACGGTCCTGTTGCTGCGGGACCGGCGCCGGACGTCGGGGGACGGCCTTCGGGCGCACGATGGAGAATACAGCATGGCTTGTATCCGTCAAGGGGCGATCGACGACGGAGGGAAACGATCGCGCGAAGGACGGGAAACGATCGGACGGGGAACGGAGGGGATCGGAGAGGCGGAGGAAGGCGACGGACGGTCGGGGAGGGCGATGGACGGCGTAACGCAGGGTGCGGAAGACGGTCAACGGAGGGAGGGGCGGAGTTCGGACGGGGTCATGGAACGCGACGGGCGGTGGTCCGATCCTTCGCCGAGCATGGCGCCCGGAACGCGTCGGTCGCGGCGGTCGTCGACGTCGGCCAGGCGTCGCGGTCCTCGCCCGTCGTCGGGCAGTCGGCTCCTGCGGTACGGTAGCGCCTTCCCTCTCCCCTCGTCGACGACGCATGGTCCATACGTCCGATAACGTTCGCTTATCGGACGTATGCGTTCGGCTCGAGGTCGGGCTTCGGACCTGCCAATGGCTGCGCTAGTCGAGGAGGGCGGCGTCGATCGGCGGGGTCGGACGGCGCGAGGGAGGGGGGTCGACGCGTTTCGGCCGACTGCTCGGGCTCGGCGTCGGAACCGCGTCCGGCGATCGGAGGGGGGCGGGGGACCCCGGCTTGGAGTCCCGCCCGCCTATAGGCACCGCCGCCCGCGTCGCCCAAAAATTCCGAAAAATCGCCCGTCGGTTTATTCGGGTTATCTCGTTCGTCATAACCCTATGTTATAACTCTCTATACGTATATCCATTTCTATCTATTAACTACGTATGTCTCTATAGGCGTATTGACCGTTTCCCCCCGGTACCGTAGATACAAAGGCGACAATCGCGAAAACACCCGGTTGTCGCTCTGGAGAAAAGGATCGTCAACGTATGGACATCGAAACCCTGGGCAGGCAGTTCGCCGCCCTCAAGGAGCATGTCGGGATGCTCGAAGGCGAGCTCTTCGCCGACAAGGAGCGGATCGTCGAACTGGAGCGCGAGGTCGGTCTCCTGCTCCGGACGAAGCGTCGGATGCTCGGCGCGCTGACGGCGGACGACGAGGCGCATGCGGATCTCCGTTCGCTGATCGGCGCGTCGGAGCGCCACGCCGTGATGACGGTCTCGGAGATCGACGACGTGGAATACGGCTGGGCGATCGACCGCGTCCTCAAGCTCCTCCTTCCGCGTCCGGAGGGGATGACGGCGTACCAGATCCGGCGGCACTTCGACGTGCGGAAGCATCCGGCGGTCGAGCGGGCTCTGGCGCACGCGGTGCTGGTCCGGACGCTGGTCGTCGAGCGGATCGTCGGGGAGAAGGGCGGACGTCCGAAGGAGGTCTACCGCGTGACGCCGGAGGCGGCGACGTGACCCGCGCCTATCCGCCGGTCGAGCACCGTCCGGGAGAATGGTCGGAGCCGCTCTATCCGGTCGAGGGATTCCGGATGGCGTGCTGCGACTGTTCGCTGGTGCACGAGATGGAGTTCCGCGCCGTGCGGATCGGGCCCGTCGACGCGAAGGGCGGGTTCGTCGTCCTCGAGGAGATCGACGGCGCCCGCGTCCAGATGCGGCTGCGGAGGAACGGGAGGTCGACCGCGGCGCTGCGGCGGAACCGGAAGGGTACGAAGGCATGAAGGCGCGGGAGTTCACCCACTTCTCGGTCGTCGCGGTCGGTCGCACGAAGTCCGGCCGGACGGTCCTCTTCGACGTCGTCCCGAAGGACGGCGGTCCGAAGCTCGGCTCGGTGCATTGGTACGCGCCCTGGCGCCGCTACGTCTTCCAGCCCTGCATGGGGACGATCTACGAACCCGTCTGCCTGCGCGGGCTGGCCGACGTCTGCGAGACCCTGACGAAGGAGCACAAGGCATGAGCGACGACGAGAAGATCGAAGCCTTCGCGAAGGAGGACTTCGAGAAGTCGACCGAGGACTTCATCGGCTATCCGACGTGGAGCGAACTCAAGGCGTCGACGCCGGGAACCTACTACGGCGGGATGTACGCGCTCGCGATGGAGCGCGGGCTCGAGCGCTGGTATCGGGAAGGGCTCGCGGCATGAACGAGGCGCAGACGATCGTCCAGGAACGGCTGCGTCCGTACATCGAGAACCTCGACCCGCTGCACGAAGGAACGCTGCGGGCGATCGTCGAGGAGATCCGCGACGAGCTGATCGCGGACTTCGAACACTACGGCCTCGACGACGGGATGGTCCTGTTCGTCGCGCACGGCCCCGAGGAGAGCGTGGCATGAGCGACACCGAAGGAAGATACGTCCGGCGCGAGCCCGACGTCGAGAACCCGATCTCGGCCTGGAGGTACGTCGAGGGATCCCGCGACCTGCCGGACTGGTTGACGGACGATCCCGACAAGGCGGGTCTCGAGGAGGAGTTCGGTCTCTATCGCGATCTCGTCCGCTTCTGCATGGACGAGACCGACACGGAGACGATCGAATTCGAGGCGGGCGACGGCGCGACGTTCAAGGTCGTCGACGGCGACTGGATCCGTCGCCTGCCCGGACAGATCCGCCCGTGCTCGGACGAGTTCTTCCGGAGCTTCTACCGTCCGGTCTTCGGGAAGGATCCCTTCTGGCATGCGATCCTCGAAGTCGTCGCCAAGCGCCTCGAGAGCGGCGAGTGGGACAGCGAGATGTCGTCCTACGGACGCGCCTTCGCGGAGATCGTGCGCGGGATGAAGGGGGAGCGGGAATGAGCCACGCGCGGAAGGGCCGGCCGTCGCCGGACCATGGTCGGATGCTCGCGGCGCTGCGGGTCGCCCGCGCCGGGATCTCGGAGGAGTTCCCGGACTGCGACGCCAAGCGCGAGATCCTTCGGCATCTCGACGACGCTCTCGGGATGATCGCCGAGAGCCAGAGGACGCGTCGTCTGTCTCGGATGCTGGCGCTCGAGGAGGACCGGCGCCGTCGCGGCGTCTCGACGATCGTCGGACTGCGGGACTACATCCCGGATACGTCCGGCGTGACCAACGAGGAGTGACGACGATGAAGTTCGAACGCGACGACGGGACGACCGTCGACATCGAATACGACTACAAGCCGGGATCGGGTCCGACCTACTCGCCGATGTCCGGCGCCGACGGCGGGGACGCGGACGAGTTCGAGATCCTGTCCGTGACGGCGGAGGACGGGAGCGACGTCCCGATCGGCGACCTGTCCGGCGACGAGGTCGACCGCGCGTGGCAGAAGGCGGCGGACGACTACGATCCGTCCGACGACCACGACCACTGGGACTACGCGGACGGCGACGACTGATCGCGATCTATCCACGACGACGAGAGGGCGGGGGCTGGTCTCCCGCCCTTCTTCGTGGCTACGTACGGATCGTCCAAGCGACGCATCGTCGAACCGGAGAACGAAGCCATGAAGGATCTCTGACGCATGCCGGCCCGTCGCCTCGACCTGCCGTCCTCGCCGCACCATTCCGGGCTCTCCGTCCAGGAGCGTCGGTTCGTGTCCGAGTACTGCATCGACGGCGACGGGACCGCCGCGGCGATCCGGGCGGGATATCCCCGTCGTTCGGCCGCCGGCGTCTCCGGGTCCCTCCTCTCGCGCGACGCGGTCAAGGCGGCGATCGCGCACGAGATGGAGCTGATGGCGAAGCGCGCCCGGATCGACCAGGATTGGGTGATCGAGCGCTACCGCCGGATCGCCGACGTCAACATCAAGGACGTCCTCTCCTGGTCGCAGCAGATCGTCCAGGTAGGCGAGGACGAGGAGACGGGCGCTCCGATCGTCGAGCCGAGGACGGTGATCCAGCTCAAGGACTCGGACGAGATCCCGGACGAGGTCGCGGCGGCGATCTCCGAGATCCAGCAGACGAAGGACGGGTCCTTCAAGTTCAAGCTCCACGACAAGCAAACGGCGCTCGGCCAGATCGGCAAGCAGCTCGGCATGTTCGTCGACCGCAAGGAGATCGAGCACAAGGGCGAGATCGGCGTCGAGGTGAAGGACAGCAGGGAGGTCGCGAAGGCGTTGGCCGCGATCCTCGCCCGTCGGAACGCGCCGACGATCGAACACGAACCACAGCAGCAACTGGAGACGATCGACGATGTCGACGAAGAATGAACTGCCGCCGGCGGGACCGGTCTACTCGCTCTATCCGCGGGGGATCGCCCATTGGGAGATCTGGCGCGACGGGCATTGCGTGTCCGATCCCTTCTTCCTGCGCGGGACGGCGGAGCGCGTCGCCCGTCTCCTCGAGACGGCCTGGCTGACCGGCTTCAACGACGCGAACAAGGCGAACTTCGAGCGATCGATCGAAGTCGAAGAGGCGGTCCAGGTCGCCGACGGCGTGACGGAAGGCGAGGCGCCGGCGGCGTTCGACGACTTCGATCCGTCCAAGGTCCCGGTCTACTCGCACAAGACGACCGTCTTCGAGGGCGACTTCCGCATCGACGAGGATGGCAAGGCGCTCGCCGATCTGACGCAGGACCAGCTCCGCATGGTCCGGTCGACGTTCCTCCTCGAGATCCGGACGCTGGACAAGCTGATCGACGACGGTCCGCAACCGACGATGCTCGTCCGGAACGACGGAAGGGATTCGTTCTGATGGCGATCGAGGCGGTATCCGGTTTTCGCGTGAAGGGTTCTTCGGCGGTCTTCGACACGAAGGAGGACGCGCAGTCCTTCCTGATCGCCGCGGCCGTCTGCAAGGCGATCGCGAAGGACAGCCCGAAGTCCTTCCACGTCCCCGATCCCGAGAAGCTGATGGACGCGGTGACGGACGCGTTGATCGAGAGCGGGATCTGGGAGGAGACGGACGAAGAGGAGGGCGAGGGCGATGGCGCTTGAGCATGTGAAGCGCGTCGAGGCATGGGTCGCGAACGGCGTCCATTACGACACGCAGGAAGAGGCGGTCGCCGCCTACGTCGCGGGAGCGATCAACCGCGCATCGCACCGTCCTTCCGAGGTCGGCGATCCGGACGTGGCGCGCAGGGCGATCGTCGTGGCGCTGACCGAGCTCGGGATCTTCCCGATCGCGGCGCCCCCTCCTCCCGCGCCGGCGTCGGTCAAGCCTCTGGTTCCGACCGCGCCGACGACACCCTTCGACAACGACGACTTCTGAACGGAGAACGACCATGGCGAACCAACGCGTCAAGTATCAGAACATGCCGGCCATGCCGGGGATCTCGGACGCCGTGGTCCAGACGCACGACGTGTCCCGCTACGCGAAGACCGTGTCGTTCGCGGGCAAGGACTACCAGTCCTTCGAGGCGCGCCAGAACGATCTGGCGATCCCGGGCGACAAGCCGGGGGACCGACAGTATCGGACCGAGGCGCGGATCAACGTGCCGGAGGACGACGTCGATTCGGACGAGGTCGCGTATTGGGGGATGACCCATCTCCTGCCGTCCGACTTCCCGGACCTCGTCGACGGCGGCAAGCCGATCAAGGTCACGTTGGCGCAGTGGCACAACGGGACATGGGATCCCGTCGCGACGCTCTTCAAGGGCGGCAAGTTCTACACGTGGATCAACGCGCACGGACCCGACGACGGGTTCCACGAGATCCCCGGAGCCGTCCGCGGGACGCCGTTCCATCTCGACTACGAGTTCCGCTGGAAGAGCGGGAACGACGCGGGTTCCCTGACGGTCCGCAAGGACGGCGCGATCTTCCTCGACCTGCCGAACGTCACGCTGATCGTCGACAAGCGCGAGCGGATCTACGCCAAGTTCGGGACGTACCTCAACTCGACGGCCTCGTTGGACAAGGCGGGATATCCGCCTCTCAAGAGCTACGTCGCGGACGTCTACGCCGGCGCCGCGAACCGTCCCGTCGTCCTCCCTCCCAAAGTAGGAACGCCCGCCGTGCCCGTGCCCGAAGACGACGCCTCGCAGTATGCGATCCTCGCCGACATCCGCGCCAAGATGGCGGCGCTCCAGGGTCCGCTCGAGGACAAATACGGATCGGACGCGAAGTATGCGGGCAAGGTCGTCGAATACGTCGACATCCTGGTGACGAAGCTCCGGAAGCGTGACGCTTCCTGACGTCCTCTGCGGAGCCGGCGCGGGGATCTCCCTCGTCGGCTTCCTAGGCTGGTGCGCGGCGCACGACGTCGATCCGGATTGGTCCATCCGGTTCGTATGGATCCTTCGGACCGGAACGGCGATCGCCCTGGTCGCCTTCGCGACGGGAAGTCTGGCAGCATGATGATTCGAAGAATCGCGGGATGCACCCGCGTCGTCGGCAAGGAGCAGGGTTACGTCCCCCTCCCGCTGCGAGACGAGACCGTCCGGGACACCGCGTCCGGCCGGGACGTGAACTGCATGACGATGGCGTTCGAGCCGACGCACGCCGAGATCGAGCAGCTCTTCGACGGAGCCTCGATCTACGTCTCGATGTTCGGCACCAGTCCTCCGCCGATGATCCTGTCGGTCGGACCTATCGAAAGGGATCCATACCATGACGGACGAGATGAAGAGGTTGCTCGCCAAGACGAACGAGCAGCGGATCCTGGAACTCGAGGAGGAGGTGACGAGGCTCCGGAAGGAGCTCGAGGAAGTCCGTCGGATCGCGGAGACGGCGCGGGCCTGGTCGGCGACGTCGTAGCGGAACCCGTCTCCGCGCTCGTCGATCGTCTGATCGGCGAGATCGCGGTGTGGTCGACGACGGTTTCCCTGCGCGAGTTCCAGATCAACGTCGCATCGGAGATCGTCCGCAACCTGGTACCGTCCGACGCGCAGGACGCCGCCTACGCCGCTCTGCGGATGATCGCGTCCGACTGCGAGGAGCAGCTCAAGATCGACCTGCGCGAATCGATCCTCGCGGCGCGTCTGACCGGATGACGATCCATCCTATCTACGATCCCGAGACCGCGGCCGCGCTGACCGAAGAGGGATGGTGGACGCGGGAGGACCGCGAGCTGGCGATGGAGCGGCTGATGTCGCTCCGTCGCTGCACGGTCGAAGGCGGGACGATGCGCGTCTCGGGCGGCACGCCGCGCCGGGACGGATCGACGGAAGTGAACGGCGCCGGGGAATGGGTCCGCTGGCGCGACGTGCTCGACGCATGCGGGATGATCGATGTCTTCACCGACGACCTCTAAGACCGAAGCCGTCATCGCGCTCCTCGCCGGGAGCCTCGACGTCGACGAGATCGAGAAGATCCTCGCGGGCCTGCCGCCCGAGGATCTCGCCGAGGTCCAGTCTCTCGTCCAGGCGGAGCTCGACCAGCCCTTCATCCCGAACGCGGGACCGCAGACCCGCGCCTTCGAGAGCGAAGCCGACATGCTCCTCTACGGCGGCGCGGCCGGCGGCGGAAAGAGCGCCCTGATGATCGGCGCGATCGCCCGCATGCACTCGTCCGCTCTCGTCCTGCGGCGCGAGGCGACTCAGCTCGACGGTCTCGTCGAGTTCAGCCGGACGATCTTCGCCAAGATCGCCGGCGCGAAGTTCACGGAGCAGAACAAGACGTGGCGCTGGGGCGAACGGATGGACAAGATCCTGCGCTTCGCCGGTCTCAAGGAGGAGGACGACTGGCGCAAATACGCGGGCAACGCCCGAGACTGCTTCGCGTTCGACGAAGCCGCCGAGTTCACGAAGAGCCAGGTCTTCTCGCTGATCGGATGGCTGCGTACCGTCCGGCCGGGACAGCGCTGCCGGATCATCCTCGCGACGAACCCGCCCCGCGGCGGCGACGGTGCGTGGGTGCTCGAGGAATTCGCGCCGTGGCTCGACCCGATGCACCCGCACCCGGCGAAGGAGGGCGAGCTCCGCTGGGCGATCGTCGTCGCCGGCGAGACGACGTGGGTCGACGACGACCGGCACCGCTACGCGCACGACGGCGAGGTCCGCCTCGCGACGGACGAGGAGGTCGCCCGGAAGGACGAAAGGGACATGCTCGACAGGATCGTCAAGCCGATGAGCCGGACGTTCATCGGCGCCCGCCTGAACGACAACCCGTATCTTCGGAACACGGGATACCGCGCCGTCCTCCAGGGCCTGCCGGAACCGCTCCGTTCGCAGCTGCTCAAGGGCGACTTCCTCGCCGGCCGCGAGGACCACGACTGGCAGGTGATCCCGACCGAGTGGGTCGTCGCCGCGCAGGAACGCTGGAAGGCGGCTCCGGAGAAGCGCCGGAGGATGCTGGCGATCGCGGCCGACGTCGCGATCGGCGGAGCCGACAACGCCATGATCGGGTCGCTCCACCACGGATGGTGGTTCGGTCCGCTTCACGCGCTGCGGGGCATCGACGTCAAGTCGCCGACGGACATCGGGCGCAAGCTCCTGGAACTCCGCCAGGACGGCGCCGACGTCTCGGTCGATCTTACGGGCGGCTGGGGATCCGGCGTGAAGGCGTGGCTCCAGGAACAGCAGGAGATCGACTGCCACGGGATCGTCTTCAACGAGCGGTCGGGCGGATCGACGTCCGACGGAAAGATGGGTTTCGTCAATCTGCGCGCCGAGATGTGGTGGCGTCTGCGCGAGGCGCTCGATCCGACGAACCCGAACCACGAACACATGATCGCCCTTCCGCCCGACGCCAGGCTCCTCGCCGAACTGACGACGCCGCGCTGGGAACTGCGCGGGACGGACATCCTGATCGAGAGCAAGATCGACGTCCGCAAGCGCGTCGGTGGTTCGACGGACCGCGCCGACGTCGTCGTCATGCTCTGGCACCGGAAGGACTACGCGACGCTCCGGGCGCTCGAGAGGACGCCGGGATGGAAGCGGAACGACCGCGACCGACGGACCGTCGACGACTCCGGGATCCTCAACGAATGGTGACGGAGCGGCCGGCGACGATGCGCGACGTGACGTGGCTCGCCGCCCGCATGCGCCTCGTCGACCGGAGGGAATTCCTCGCGTCCGTCGACATGCCGCCGACGGCGACGGCCGCGGCGTGCCTCGACGGGTCCGAGATGGCGTGGACCTGGTGGAGGAGCGGCGATCCGGTCGCCGCGGGCGGGATCTCGAAGCCTGCGCCGATGCAGCCGCACGTCCGCGCCGTATGGGCCTTCGGGTCCGACGACTTCCGGTACGCGGCGCGGAAGGTCGCGGACAAGTTCACCGTCCTGATCCCGGCGATGGAGCCGCTCGGCTGCCGTCGCGTCGAGGCGCGACCCATGTCGGAGAACGCGCCCGCCTGCCGATGGCTCGAGCGCTGGTGCAATGCCACGCTCGAGGCGGAGATGGGGGAGTTCGGTCTGCGGGGCGAATCGTTCCGTCTGTATTCGTGGATAGCGCCCTCATGGGGATTGCCGCCGTCCGACGGCTAGGGCATCTCTCGAACAGCCAGGAGTCCGCCCGCGATGTGCACTTCCCTTTTCAAGACCCCGTCCGTCCCGAAGACGCCGCCCGCTCCGGTCGCGCCGTCCGCCGAGGACGACGCCGCGAGGATGCGTCGGGCGAACGCCGCCGCCGCCAGCGCGCAGGCGCAGGGTCGCGCCGCGACGATCACGACGGCGCCTCTCGGCGACTCGTCCTACGGTTCCTCTCTCGGCGGCGCTCGCCTCTCGGGGTTCTGATCGAGTGGGTATCGCGGACGATCTCCTCCGGATGCAGACCGGTCTCGCGATGCAGCGCTACCGCTGGGAAGCGGCTTGGCGGGACGTCGTCATGCTCGCCATGCCGATGGCGAGCCATCTCTTCGACAGCGCCTACTACGGCTCGACCGTCGGATCTTTGACCGCGATCGGACAGGGTCCCAACTCCGAGCGTCGTTCGCGCGAGATATTCGACGACACGGCCGTGTGGGCGCTTTCCCGCCTCGCCGCCGGCATGACGTCGCTCGTCGTCCCGAAGGCGCAGAAGTGGCACAACCTCCAGCTCGCCGATCCTTTCATGCCGCGTCCGACGCACGAAGAAGCGGAATGGCTGGACGCCGTCCGCGACTACCTCTTCGCCGTCCGATACTCGCCGAAGGCGCAGTTCGACCAGTCCATCCGCAAGGCGATCAAGGCGGTCTGCGGTCTCGGAACCGGGATCCTCTTCAACGAAGAGAACGTCAACCGCCGCGGCATGGACCCGGCGCTCGTCCCCTTCTTCTACCGCGAGGTCCCGGTCGTCCAGTGCTATCTCGGCATCGACGCCTACGACTCCGTCGACCGCTGCCTGCGGACGACGACGATGACTGCCCGCGCCGCCGCCAGATACTTCGGCGCCGACAAGATCTCGGCGAAGGTGAAGGAATACGCCGAGGACGGGAAGAAGAGCGAGCAGGAGTTCTCGTTCCTCCACGCCGTCATGCCGCGTGAAGAGGCGGACGAATACAGCTCGCGGACGAACATGCCGTGGGCGTCGTTCTGGATGGAGATCGAGACGCGGCATCTCGTCAACGCGTCCGGCTATTTCGAGATGCCGTACCACGTCATGTATTGGGACCAGACGTCCGGATCCCCGTACGGCGAGTCGCCGATCATGGGCGCGTTGTCCGAGATCAAGCTCCTCCAGCACATCAAGAAGAGCACGCTCCAGGCGGCGCAGCAGCTCGTCAAGCCGCCGCTCGCGCTCGCCGAAGGGATCTACAACTCGCGCATCAACCTGAACTCGGGCGCGATCAATCCGGGCCTCGTCGACGGACAGGGCAACCTCAAGGTCAGGCCGATCACGACGGTCTCGAACCCGTCGTTCGCGGAGCGCCTGATCGAGGCGCAGCGCGGCGTCATCCGCCAGCACGCCTACGTCGATCTGTTCCAGTCCCTGACGGAGGATCCCCGGAAGACGGCGACGCAGGTCCTCATCGAAAACCAGGAGAAGGGGGAAGTCCTTGGTCCAGCGGGCAGCGCGGTCGAAGCCGGCGTGGCGAGCGCCGTCGACCGAGAGGTTTCGATCCTTTCGCGGAAGCGCGCCTTCGAAGAGGGATCGCCTCTCGAGGCTCCCCCGTCGATGGACGGGCGGGAGACGGGCGTCGGCTTCGTCGGACCTTTGGCTCAACTGCGCAAGACTCAGGAGCTTTCCGGCGTTCAGTCCGTCCTTCAGATGGCTGGTTTCCTGGCTCAATACGATCAATCCGTTCTCGCCAAAATTGACACCGACGCGACCCTCGAGATCGCGCACGAAGTGAGCGGCGCTCCGCGACGCATGTTCCGTTCTCCCGACGAGATCGAGCAGATCCGGGACGAGGCCGCGGCCGCGGCCGAACGCCAGGCGGCGATGCAGGCCACGCAGATGGCGGCGGACGCGGCGGGCAAGGGCGCCGGCGCGGTCAAGAGTTTGGCCGAAGTCGGGGAGATGCAGAACGCATGACCTCCTTCCGCTCCGTCTCCTCGACGTTCAAGCCTGGACAACGCCGCAAGTCGCTCGCGAAGGAATGGGTCGTCCAGGCGTACGAACGCCTCTTCAAATCCACGGGACAGGACGCGGAGGTCGTTCTCGTCGATCTCGCGGAATTCTGTGGATACTACGACGTCTGCCCTCCAAACGTATCGAGCGAAGAGCTACGGTACGTCGAAGGGAAGAGGGCGGCGTTCGCGCATGTCCTCCACCATCTCAATCTCGCGCCCGAGCGGCGCATCGCTCTCGAGCAGGCAGCTCGGGAGGAAGCGACGGTCAACGGCGAAGAGGGACTACTATGACGACTGCGAACAGGCTCTCGGGATCTTCGGCTCTGCGTCTCGCATCGTTCGACGGTTTCCGTCGCATCGGCTTCCCGCTCGTGGCGTTCGCGCCCGAGGGTGAGGGCGGCGGCGGCAACGGCGGACAGCAGCAGCAGAACGGCGGCGACGGGAACAACCGCGCAGTGGTCGACATGAATGCCGACGGCGGGGGGTCGTCGCAGGCGTTCGTGGTCGACGTCGGAAATGGCCTCCTGACCGGAGACAACCTGACCGCGGCGACGAACAAGGGCTGGTTCAAGGACGGCAAGCTGGACGTGTCCAAGGCATTGGACAGCTATCGCGCCGCCGAGAGCCAGCTCGGGAAGAGCATCACCCCGCCGAGTGAGACTGCGACTCCGGAGGAGAGATCGGCGTTCTACGCCAAGCTCGGCCGCCCGGAGAAGGCGACGGACTACGGGATCACCTTCAAGCGCGAAGGGGTTCCGGAGGGTTTCGCCTACGACGAAGCCGCCGCCGCGGAGTTCGCGAACTGGGCGCACGAGACCGGGCTCAACAAGAGCCAGGCGCAGGCGCTCCACGACAAGTTCGTCGGACACCAGGCGGCGAAGTTCGGCACTGCCGTCGAGGACTACGGGAAGGCGGAAGCCGCGGCTTTCGACGATCTCGCGAAGTCCTGGGGCGGCGCCGACAGCGACGGCTACAAGAGGAACCTCGAGATGACGAGCCGTGCGGTCGCGCAGCTCGGCATCAAGAGCGATCTCGTCGCCGCCGGCATCCTCTCGAAGGATGGACAGATCCGCAATCCGGGCATCGCCAAGGCGCTCGCGAAGGTCGGTTCGTCCATGTTCGCGGAGGACAGCTATTCGTCGACGGGTCAGACTCCGTCCGGTTCGAACCCGTTCGACCGGAAGGGCAACGACTACAATCTCACGAAGCAGGGACAGCTCGTCCGTTCCGATCCCGCGAAGGCGGCCGCGTTCATTCGCCAGTTGGGTGAGAACCCGGCCGATTATGGTCTCAAGGTCTAAGCGCAGGAGCGAACAATGGCCGTCGTCAGGCTCACGGACGTCATCGTCCCCGAAGTCTTCTACCCCTACATGCAGAAGGAAACGACGGAGAAGAGCGAGATCTTCACGTCGGGCATCCTTCGCCAGGACGCCAACATGGCCTCGTTCCTCGCGGGCGGCGGCGTGATGACGAACGTTCCGTTTTGGAACGACCTCGACAATACGGAAGCCGACCCCGCCTCCGACGATCCGACCGAGATCGGCGTCCCCGGCAAGATCGGTTCGTCGAAGGACATGGCGCGCCGCATCATCCGCACCCGCGGATGGTCGTCCGCCCGCCTCGTCTCCGAGCTGGCCGGTTCCGATCCGATGAAGGCGATCGGCAACAGGGTCAGCGACTACTGGAAGCGCCAGTATCAGCGTCAGCTCGTCGCGACGCTCTACGGCCTCTACCTCGACAACGTGGCGTCCAACGGCGGCGACATGGTCGTGAACATCGCGACGGACGCTTCGGGCGCTCCGACGCCGGCGCAGATCATCTCGGCTCAGGCCGTGATCGACACGAAGCAGACGATGGGCGACGCGGCCGACTCCCTCCGTGCCGTCATCATGCACTCGGTGAACTTCTCGCGTCTCCAGAAGCAGAACCTGATCGAGTACATCCCGAACAGCCGCGGCGAGATCAACTTCGCGACGTACCTCGGCTATCGCGTGATCGTCGACGACGGCATGAAGGTCATCACGGGCGTCAACCGCGTGAGCTACCTGACCTGCTTCCTTGGCGAGGGCGCTATCGCGTGGGCGGAGTCTCCCGTCGCGATCCCGGTCGAGATCGACCGCGAGCCGTCGCAGGGCAACGGCATGGGCGTCGACACCTTGTGGACGCGTCGTCAGACGGTCATGCATCCCTACGGGATCAAGTGGCTCGAAGCGTCCGTCGCGGCGGAGTTCCCGACCAACGCGGAGCTCTCGAACCCGAACAACTGGCAGCGTGTCTACGCCGAACGTCGTCAGATCCCGATCGCGTTCCTCGTCTCCAACTGAACGAGGTCGAGGGCGCGCCCTCACCAGGCCTCATAGGGCGGGGCTTCGGCTCCGCCCTTTTCGTATCGAACGCAAGGATCGTCCTGTGGCTACTCCCTACTCCTTCGTCGACGCCGACGGCGCGGTCATCACGGTCGACGCCGACAATGCGCACGGACCCTTCTACGCCCGGAGCGCCGACGGTTCGATCGTCCTCATCCCGGCGAGCGGCGGCGGATCGGGCGGCGGTGGGGGCGACGGGACGGATACGGTCGCACGCCAGGCGATCGCGGAGGAGAAGGCGCGCAACGACGAACAGGACGAGGTGCTCGCCGGAAAACCGGTTCCCGCCGTCTTCCAGCGAATCGTTTTCGACGAGGTCTCTTCCGTCACGGTGTCGTTCGATCTGACGGTCGACGGCTCGACATATACCGTCGGCGTCAACTACCAGAACAGCGACGGCGCCGCGACCTTCGCCGCGGCCATCAACAACACGCCCGGTCTGTCGGATCTCATCACCGCGTTCGCTCTCGGATCGATTCTTCGGATCGAAACCGTCGTCGAAGGTCCGGACGCCTTCTTCAGCCTTTCGGACGTATTCTACAGCGGCTTCGGACCGCTTCCGATCCTTCCAGGATCCTACTACGGGGCGGATCCCGCCCCGCTTCCGGATCAGATCAATGATCTGCGGGGCGTCGCACAGTCGGCTCTGGACAACGCCAACAATCTCGCGAATGCTTTCTACGTCATCCCATCCGGACAGGCCGTCTTTCAGGTACCGGAGCAGTATGCGACCATAGAGGACGCGTGCTTCGCGGCGCGGAACAACCGTCGATTCGCGGGTCCGCGCCCCAAGATCGATGTCCTTCCCGGGATCTACGCCGAGAATTTCGACAGCAACGGCTGCGACGTCGTCGCCCGATCGTTCCCGGACGAGATCGTCCCGAGTAGCTATCTCTACACGAGCAACAACGCCCGCAACTACGGTGTTCAGTTCACCGTCCCGGCCGGACATGGATGCACGGCGGGCGACAGCGTAGCCGTCAGGAGGACCGCCGTACCAGCGAGCAACGACGAAGCGCGGGGCTTCGGCGACTGCATCGTCACGGACGCGACGGCGACCACGATTACGATCCGGTTCACGGGCAACGGTCAGATGGCCGGCAGCGCCGCCGGGTTCGGGCTCTACCGCTATCCGATCCAGAACCGGCGCAGTCAGCCGTTGATCATCGACGGAACGGACAGCGGATTCGACGGCGTCGGCTTCTCGCCGCAGAGCGCTCCGACGGATTGGGGCAATCTCGAACTCCTCAGGATGCGGAACGGCGCCAGATTGATACTGCCCGGCCTGTTCAACAACGGCGTCATCGTCCGACCGTCACTCGGTTGCGCGAACGCGAACGTCGGCATTCGCATGGACAGAGGCTCCAAGATCTTGGGCGGACGCATCTCGCTCGGGTCCAACAGGTATGAGAACCTCGTCATGTCTACCGGGTCCGAAGTGGACCTGATCTCGCTCGTTTCCTGTCACGGAGCGCAGAACGTCGCGCTATATGAGGGCGCCAAGTTGAACGTCCAGAATTTCGGCAGCGACCGGACAAACACCGTGGTCTCCGGCGGGATCGACTTCGGCATCTACGCTATCACCTCGTCCATTGTCTCGTTGCGGACGGCGACCGTCCAAGCGAACGGGCAGGACATCGCCGCCTACGTCAACGCGCTCGTTTCCCTGACGAACGTCGGCGGTCTCGGAAACGTCACGCCGTCCGTCAACTCGTCCGGAAATCGTGGCGCAGCCGTCTGGAGCTAAGGAGAGAACATGCACTACCTCGTCGTAGCCAAGGATCGGCCGGACAGCATTCACGCCGATCTCACGATAACCGAGTGGGCCTCCTACGGAGCGAAATATCCGTCGGAGCGGTTCGACGTCTACACGACGACGGAGGACGTCTTCGCGCCTGGTCCCGTGCCGGATGCGAAGACGCTCGTCGAGCGAGACGTCGCTCCGCTCCCCGACCGCGTCTCGGCCCTCGAGGCTCGCGTCTTCGATATCGACAACGGAGGAGTGCAGAGCTAATGCCTTCCATCGTCCCTCCCGCCCGCGGCCGCAGGCTCGAGGAGCGGCTGAAGCCCATCGAAGACGCCAGCGCCCTGCACGGCGTCAAGGTGGCGGAGCTCGAACAGGGCATGTCCAAGGCGGAAGGTCGGATCGGTGCGACCGAGACGGCACTCGGCCATATGACGACGGAGACGACCGAACTCCGAGCGATGGTCGCCGCGGAGGAGAGCGGGATGTCCGCCCGCCTCGCGGCCGTCGAGACGGCCTTGACAGACTTCGCCGCGCAGACCGTCGCGAAGAACACGACGCAGGACGCATTGCTCGCAGGACTGGCCGCGAAGGACGCGACGCACGACGCCGCGCTCTCCGCCGCCGCGACCGCCAACTCGCGCCAGGACGTCGAGCTGGTCGCGCTGCGTGCGAAGGACGTCGCGATCGAGACGGCGATCGCGGTCCTCCGCGACAAGGACGTCTCGATCGACGCCGCCGTCGCATCCCTCGTCGCGAAGAACGTGTCGCAGGACGCCGCGATCTCGGCGGTCTCCGCGTCCGTCGACGCGGTGAAGGCGGACATCGCCCTTCTCAAGTCGGACGTCTCCTCGCTCAAGACCGAATCTACCGCGGCGAAGTCGCGGCTTTCCGCGCTCGAGGCGAAGGACGCGGCGCACGACGCCGACATCGCGGCCGCGAAGGCGGACGTCGCCGCCCTCAAGACGAGGACGACGGCCGTCGAGGTGGACCTCTTGGCGGCGAAAACGCGTCTATCGGCGCTCGAGGCTCTCAAGGTCAAGTCGGGCTTCGTGACGTCGGACGCGAACGGCGTGGCGGTGATCTCGTATACCGGCTTCACGGCGCCCCCGACGTTGTCCTACGATCCGTCGGAGTCCGGAGGACGTCCGACGACGGTCAGTCTCATGACGTCTCCCGCGAAGACGGCGACGTCCGCGTCGATCCGGGTGACGCGGACGCGGACGTTCAACGTCGTGATCGGACTTCTGGCCGATCCTTCCGAGATCGCGCCGAACACGCGAGTCGATTGGATCGCCGTCGGCGCCTAGCGCAGGACGTACCAGACCGTCCCTCGCGTCGATCCGGGCGCGAGGATCTCCTTGATCTCCATTTCCTCGCTCTCGACGAGGAGGAGCATGACGTCTTTGAGGTCCTTCGCCCGGACGGAGTGTCCCATCTCGCGCAGAAGCGTCGCGTGCATCGCCCGCCCGCCGTGGCGCTTCAGGATGCGCTTGATCTTCTGCGCCTGCGCCTGCGCCTCGCTCTCCGAGATGTAGTCGGCCGCGCCGGACAGCATGAACCGGGCGGACCGCATGGCGACTTCCGTTCCGTATTCCATGTCCGACGCCGAGATCTTGAGGACCGACTGGCGTCCGACGCAGAGGATCGTCGCGATGCGCAACGCCGTCTCCGTCGTGCGGACGAGGAACGAGGCGAACCGCGGGTCCGCGTCCATCATGGCTTCGACCCGCTTTCCGAAAGCGCGGTACATGTCCCGCGCCTCGTCCGTCCATTCGACTTCCAGGATCCCGCGGCTCTTCGCCGGATCGGCGTCGCTCTGGTTCCGCATGGCGGACGCCAGCTCCCCGGACCGATGGTAGATCGCCCGGACGTCCGTGCGGATCTCGGTCGGGACGACGAACGAATCGAGCTCCGGATCGACCTCCGGCGGACGCTTGGCGCCGGTGTTGATGAGCATGCGGTTCAGCGTGCCGTCCTCGACGGACGACGCCTCCATCGCGGTCCAGAATTGCGCCGGAGTCGAGACGCCGATGATCGACAGGGCGGGGGAGTGGATCGTCGTCGATTCCTTCCCGGCCCATTCCGGCGTCTGGTAGACGGAGAAGCTCGACGACCACATCTGGCGCAGGATCTTCGCGATAGATTTCTCGAAGCCGCTCGCCTTCTTGGCGCCGATGCGCGCCATGAAGTCCCCGAACTCGTCCTGCGGACAGAGCGAGAGCGGCGAGCGGACGACGAGATTGATCGCCGCCGGCATGGAGATGAACTCGGACGGGCCGATGTGGTGCGACAGACCGCAATCGACCATGATCTTCTGGACCGCCTTCAGGGCGTGGTCCTTTCCGGTTCCCGTCTCGGCGATCTGGATCGTGTAGAGATGCGTCCCGCTCCTTGTCGGCCCGACATACTGGCGTCCCGCGATCGTGCCGACGAGCGTCAGCGCCGCGCCGATCGCGAGGTCCGGCTGCGGCCAGCGGGCGGTTCCGACGATCCATCGTGCGATGTCCCCGACCAGTCCCTCCGGATACTCCAGAGGCGGGTCGACGGGCGCCGGAGCCGCCTCCGCGGGATCCTCGACCTCCTCGCCGTCCGGCGTGACGACGACGCCGTCGTCCCGTCGCAGAAGCTTGGCGACGACGGCGTCCGCGTGCGCGAGCGACGGCATGTCGGTGTCCGTCCATCCAAGGGATTCCGGCGAGACGCCGATCGTCGCGCAAAGCCAGATGGCCGCGTCCTTCGGCGTCGACCCGCGATACTCGAGCACGAGGTCGACGCACGTCCGCCCGCCCGCCTGGCGGTCCCCCATGTCCGCGACGCCGAAGTCGCGGATGCCGTAGGGCGTGATCGACAGATCCTCCTGGAGGTCCCGCCCGAGACGTTCGGACGAGACGCGCCATGCGCCCGTCGTCGGATAGTGTCGGGCGTCCGATCCGAAGAGGACCGGGACCCAACGGGCGAGGTTCGCGAGCGCGACGGCGTTGACCTGCGAGAAGAAGTCGTCGCCCTCCCGCGTCGGCGCGATCGACGAGGACGCGACCGGACGGACGACCGGCGCCTTCGTCGGCGTGCACTCCTCGATTCGCTGCTTGAGGGCGTCCAGCGTTCCGGGCGCCGGTTCGATGGACTGCGGGAGCCCCTCGATCCAGTGGCCCGTTATCGTCAGGTAGCGCTGCTTCCCGTAGATCTCGACGCCGGCCGCGTCGCTCTTGTACGTCCTGTCCGGCTTGCCGCGGGCGAGCATGCGGATCCCGCGTCCGGATGGCGAGACTTCTCCGTAGGTCTCGCGGAGTTCGAGGATCGGCAGAACCCAATCGAGGAACGCGCCGTCCTCGTCGATGCAGTCGTCGATGTCGATGCCGGTCACGTCGTCCGTGTCCGTCAGGACGAAGCCGATGCCGGCGATCCCCTCGCGGGAAGCCGCGAACTTGGCGGCGATGTCGTAGGACGCCCAATCGGACGGCTTCGAGTGCGACGCGCCGAAGCCGTTCTTCGCGTTGATCGGCGGCTTCGTCGGCTTCTCCGATCCGGCGCGGTGCACGTATTTCCAGGCGACCCATTGCGCGGTCTGCTTGAGTTGCTCGATCGCCGGATAGGTCGGCAGGTGCTGAAACGTCATGATCTCTCCAGAGCTGCTGGACATGTCAGAACGGCGCCTCTTCGCGGACGGCTCGACGCAGCTCGGCGACGTACGCCTGGAGCTGCGCCGTCTTGAGCTCTTCGAACTCGACGGCGGACAGTTCGCGGAGATCGTACTTCCCGATCCCGTCGCAGTATACCTCCAAAGCCGTTCCCATTGCGTCGAGCGCGGTCTTCTCGCGCGTCGTCCAGGCGCCTTCTTCGATGGATCCGTAGGTCGTCATTGCGAGCTCCCTGCACTCGATGTTGCTGCATGTGAAGGCGACGGGGCCGTCCCGCTTTTCGACGGGACAGTAGGCGAAGCCGCGGCTCTCGCGGCGGCAGATCCGGCAGACGCCGGGGACGTCGAGGTCGATCATTCGAGGGCTCCGTATTTCGAGAGGACGTAGTGGATCGTCGAGTGGTCCCGGTCGAACACGCGGCCGATGTCGCCGAGAGACATGCGAGGCTTGGCCTTCCGGATCTCGACGATCGCGAGATGGCGCGGGACGCAGACACGCCTCGCCTTGTCGCGTCCGAGGATCTGGTCGACGGTGACGCCGGGATGACGAGCGGCGACGCCGCGGATGATTGCGATGGTCTCCTGCTTCGGCGTCATGCCGCCTCCTCCTTGAACCTTCGGGCGACGATCTCCTGATACTGCCCGTTCATCTTCACGTCGATCTCGGAGGGCGGCGTCAGTTCCTTCTGGCGCGCCAGGAATTCGCCGGCGTCGAGCGGCGTAGGCTGCTGTCCCCCGCATGCGCGCCAGAGCCGATCCGCCCGCTTGCCGAACATCCCGGGCTGACCGGGTCCGATCCACTCGAGAATCGTCCCGATGCCGCAATGGTAGCTGATCCTGACGCTGTCCGGACGTCCCTGCTTCTGCCAAAGGCGCATGTTCCAGAAGAGGACGTGACGGGTGTCGGGCGGCGCGAGCTCCGTCGACAGGATCCCGCGGGACCCGTCGGCCGTCCCTTCGTGTCGCTCGTTCTCGGACGGCGGGAACTCGTAGCCGCACTCCTTGCACGTCATGACCGAGATATGGACGTAGCTCTTGCAGACCGGGCACTCCTTGACCGGCGCCTCGCCGTTGCCGGGACCCTTCTCCTTGACGACGATCTGATCGACGGGTCCGTGCCTACGCACGTTCCCGGCGAAGTCCAACACGAGGCAGTCGCTCTTGCCGGCTGCGACGCTCTCGTCGTAGCTTTGGCCGAGAAGCCGAGTCCCGCGTCCTGCGATCTGCACGTAGAGACCGGCGCTTTCCGTCGGACGGAGCATCGAGATGAGGTCGACGCCCGGAGCGTCGAAGCCGGTCGTCAAAACGTTGGCGTTCGTGAGGTGCCGGAGCTGTCCGGAGCGAAAGGCACGGATGATCCGATCGCGCTCGCCGGACGGCGTCTCGCCGGTGACGACCTCCGACGGGATGCCGCGATCCCGCGCCAGATCGCGAAGCATGGTCGCGTGTTCGACGCCGGAGCAGAAACTCAACCATGACCGGCGGTGCTCGCCGAACGTCAACATCTCGTCGAGCGCTTCTTCGGTCACGTTCGATGCCAGGATCTTCTTCTGGAGCTGGCTTTCGATAAAGTCGCCGCCGGCCTTCTTCACGCCGGACACGTCGATCCGTGCCGCCGTCGCTTTCGAGATCAGCGGCGACAGGTAGCCGTCCCTGATGCCGTCGGCGATGCCGTACGTGTAGACGGTCTCCTCGAAGAGGCGATCGTCGCCCCTGTCGATACGTCCGCGTCCGAGACGGTACGCCGTCGCGGTGAAGCCGGCGATCTGCATCTTGTCGTGCTGCTGACGCAGATCCTTGAAGAGGCGCTGGTACATGCCCATGCCCGACGGCGGGATCAGGTGCGCCTCGTCGACGAGGACGATGTTCCGCTTCCCGAGAAGATGCGCCTTGTCGTAGACGGACTGGACGGACGCGAAGACGATCTGGTTGTGAGCCTGACGCTTGTTGAGACCGGCGGAGTAGATGCCGATCGGCGCGTCCGGCCAGATGCGGAGGACGGCCTTGAAGTTCTGCTCGACGAGTTCCTTCACGTGCACGAGCATGAGCACGCGCGTCTGCGGGAACCGGGCGAGGAGCTCCATGACGAGACCGGCGATGACGACCGACTTGCCGGTCCCCGTCGCCATCTCGACGAGCGGGTTCTTTCCCTTGAGGACCATCCAGTAATGCCATAGGGCGTCGATCGCCGCCTGCTGGTAGGGTCTACGATTGATCATGCTGCTTCTCCTTGCGTCGCCTGATGGACCGGGCCGCGGGCGTCTCCCAGTCGAGGCTCTCCAGCTCGACGGGACCGCGGTACCGGGGTTGATAGACGAACCACGCCATCGGCGTAGGGCAGTAGCCCGAGTCGCCGTCTCCGACGAGCGGCGGGATCCGTCTGATGAAAGGATAGACCCGTCGGAGACCGGCTCCGACGAGGAGATCCCGACGCCGCACGCCCTCGAGAAAGGCGAGCTTCGTCAGAACGTAGAAGGGGTCGACGGACGACCGCTTCGCCGCACGGACGAACGCGGTCTCCTGGCCGACGGGCGGATGGATCAGGATAGACCTCGTCCGATCCAGCACGGCGCGGGCGACGTTCGGATGGAGGAAATCGGCGCCGAACACGTCCTGCGATTCGGTCCCGTATTCGACGAGGTCCGTCGACAGGACGTCGATCCCCTCGCGTCGCAGGACCTCGGTCGACTCGCATATGCCGCAAGTCGCGTCCCACACGAAGCGAGGGAAGCGCGGGCCTTCGGCGTCGACGAGCGCGGTGATCGTCTCCTCCGGGGTCCGATGGTAGTCCCGATTGAGGACGAGACCGGTCCTCCATCCGCCCGTCGCGAGACCGCGCAGGCGCCGCTTCTCGCGGTTCGCGAGCCGATCGGCGACGGGCGAGTTCATGCCGTCTCTCCGAACAGATCCATGATCTCCTGATCGGCCGGCCATTCGATGATCTCGCCGGGATGCCGCTCGGCGTGGATCGCGGCGAACACGTTGATCGCGTCCTTCCACGCCTTGAAGCTGGTCGCGTCCTCGCACGCCTGACGCGCTCGATCGACCCGCTCTTGCCAGTCGTCGACGTGCTGGACGACGCCGCCGTCCGTCCATTCCGACCCGTCGTTCATGCGATAGACGACGCGCTCCGCCGCCTCGTCGACGTCGACGATCGTGCCGGGGACGAACGACGGGATGTAGAGGTGTCGGTCGCAGCCGGCCTGCTGCGTCTCGCGATCGAGCGGGATGGCGTAGAGCGAGCACATCCACGCGCCTTTTCCGGAACGCGCCGGCGTCGAGTGCATGCAGGTCCGGCAGTTGCGCGGCGCCGGCGCACCCTCATGGCAGTTGGCCTTCACTTCGCAGAACATGCAGGCGAAGTTCTTCGGATCCTCCGAGATCCGTGCCGGCGCCTCCTTCGCCTCGATCAGGCGCTCCAACTTGGCGAAGAGGCGAAGGCAGCTTTCGGCGTCGTAGCGTACGCGCTCTGCGTGGATGTTGTCGTCGTCCTTGTTCTTGACGACGTAGAGCGCCCGGTCGATGCCGGTCAGATGCATCTCGACCTGCATCTGCGCCCAGTGCTCCGGCTCCGCCGCGAAGACGCCCTTCTTGACGATGGTCGCGAAGTCCTTCGCTTTGGACGTCTTGAGCTCGAGGACGTGCCGCTTCGTCGGAGCGTCGAGCACGCCCTCGACGGCTCCGCCTCGCGCTGGCTCACGGTGAACCAGGGCGAGGGCGAGCCTCGCCAGACGTCGATCCTGATCACTCCCGGAGTCTCGTTCTCGGT
>Ga0182215_1000004_pt1 | contig 50618 bp, 75 predicted proteins | sample G5R1MG_24_FD_128404 | JGI IMG/M metagenome (GOLD analysis project Ga0182215, IMG submission 128404) | Switchgrass phyllosphere microbial communities from Michigan, USA - G5R2_NF_03OCT2016_LD1 MG | ecosystem: Host-associated > Plants > Phyllosphere > Phylloplane/Leaf | place: USA: Michigan... | reverse complement strand
CGCGGCGTTCGCGCCACCGCCGCCGTAGTTCACGTCGATCGCGCGGCCCTTGTAGTGCAGCGACGTCGGGGAGTGCTTCCCGACCCGGCCCCAGGCGGGGTGCCCCGAGATGCGGGCGCCCTTCGACTGGAGGAACCGGCCGATCTGCACGATCGTCGAGTTCCCCCCGCCACCGACGAACGGGTTCCCACCCGGCGTTGACGGCGGGTACAGCAGGGCCAGGTTGTCGTCGAGCCAGTCGGTGACCTCGGCGTACGCCTTCGCGGTGACCGCGTCAGCGGCCGTCGACACGGGCGGCCCACCCTTGACCTTCGGGGGCTTCGGGACCTTCGACGCGGACGTGAACCCGCCGTTGGCGTACGCCTCGAGCCGGCGGATCCCCCCGGCCGCGTACGCCTCGTACGAGTGGTCCGGGTCGTCGTCGCCGTGGTCGTGGCCTTCGTGGCCGGTGTCCACGCCGAGGCGGCGCCCGGTCTCCTCCCAGATCGCAAGGGACCGCTTCCGCTTCGTCGGGTGGAGAGGGATGTACGCCTCACCGCCGGTCTCGTCCTCGGCCCACACCCGCCACGTCCCACCGGGGGCGATCTGCGCGACGTGGTCCTCACGGGTGCCACCGTCGGCGTAGTAGTCCATGACGGCCCCGTCGGCGAGGCCCGTCGACGACGTCGACCCGCGCGCGGCGTTGCCCTTCGCGCGGCCGTTCGACGACACCTCGATCTTCGACTTGCCCACTGCGGTGAGGACCGGGTTCACCCCGTCAGCCAGGGCGACGCCGTACTCGCGGGCGATCTCCTCGATCGTCGCGGTCCCGTTGCCGAGGGCCTCAGCGGCAGCGTTCGCCGCGCCCTCACCAGCGGTCTTCGCGATCTCCGCGAGCACCGGCCCCGCCAGGCGCATCTTCTCGCCCCACGCGAACACGGCGTCCTCAGACCGCTGCGCGAACAGGTCGTCCATCTCCGCGAGCTCCGCGTCCGACGCGTTGACGAGCTCAGCGACCAGGGGGGCGCCCTCAGGGCCCATCCGGCCCAGCTCGTCGAGGGTGCCCTGCGACACCCGCCCGGCGAGCTTCAGCATGTTCGTCTGCCAGTTGGTCTGGTCACCGACCATCCGACGGAGCTCGTCGAGGTACTCCGTGACCGACACGTTGACCGACCCGACGTAGTTCTCCCAGGAGTCCTCCTGCGAGCTCGTCGCCGCGGCCTGCGCCTCAGCTTGCGCCCGGTCCGCCTCGGTCTTCTGCTCGAGGAGGCCCGTGTACGCCGACAGAGGGTCAGCGAACCCGAGCATCGTCTCGCCGAGCTCCATGTACGTCTGGCGCATCTCCTCGGCGCTCTCGTCCGAGAGCCCGAGCATGTCGACCATGCCCTGGAACGACGTCGGCAAGCCCACGGCAGCGGCGGAAGCGCCACTCACCGCGCCGGCGACACCGGACACGGCACCGGCCAGCGCCTGCCCCGAGGCGGCGGCCTCTTCCTGGGCGCGCTTCACGCCGAGAGCGGCGTCGCCGTACTGGGGGAACAGGGCGGTGACCTGCTCGACCTCGACGCCCTGCGCGACTGCGGCTTCCGTGATCGCCTTGAACGCGGCCTCGGCCTCGGCGACCGACCCGCCCTCGGCCATCTGCGCGAGCTGCTGGTCGAGCGCGGAGAACCGGTCGGTGACCCGCTGCACCTCGGTGTCGCCGGTCACGCCGAGGATGTCGACGCCCTTGGCGATCCGGTCGAGGCGGTCGGTGAACGCTTGCCCACCGGACGGGTTGTAGAGCCGCTGGAACGCGGACGCGAGGTCGTCGACGTCGGTCCCGCCGAGGTACTCCTCGAAGTTGCGGAACTGCTCGTCGATGGCGGTGAGGTCGCCCGTGCCGATCCGCTCGATCGCGTCGGCGAGGGCGTTGGCCTCGAGCGCGACCCCGTCTTCGGACAGGGCGTCACCGAGGGTGTCGACGGCCACGGCGACGGCGGCGATACCACCGGCGTACCGGGCGGCCTTACCGACGCCGTCGAGGACGCCGCGGGCCTTGCCGCCTGCGGGGGCGAGCTTGTTGAACGCGTCCTTGGTCTCAACGATCTTCGGGACGAGGAGCATGAACCCGCCGGCGACGGTGGCCGTCACGCCTGCGATGGCGCCGATCCCGCCGATGGCGGTCTGCACGGGCTGGGGCAGCTCGGAGAAACTCGTCGCGAGCCCACCGAGGGCCTCAGCGGCCGTGGTCAGGACGGGCAGGAACGTGACACCGAGGTCGATCGCGGCGTCGTTGAACTGGTTGCGGGCGACCTGGAGCTTCGCCTCGGTCGTCTCGTACCGCTTGTTCGCCTCGTCGACGAGGGCGGAATTCGCCTCCCACGCGGCGTTACCCATGTCGAGGGACTCGGTGAGCATCCCCTGCGCGCCGGCCATCTGGAGGAGGACGGCCGTGTCCTGGGTGCCCTTGATGCCGAGGTTGCTGAGGATCTCGACGACGTTGTCGCCGGAGTCCTTCGCGGCGGCGAGCCCGTCGGTGAACGCGCCGACCGCCCGGATGGGGTCCTCGCCGAACGCCTGGGTGAACTCGGCACCCGACATGCCCGCGACGCGGGCGAACTCCTCGAGCTGCGCCCCACCGGACTGGGTGGCGACGTAGATGTCCTGGAGGGTGCGGGTCATCACGCCGCCGCCACGCTCGGCGTTGATGCCGAGCGACGCCATGGTGTTGGCGAGGGCGAGGACGTCGGACTCGCTGGCACCGATCAGCTCGCCGGCGCCGGACACGTACGACGCGAGGTTGAGGATCTCCGCCTCGGTCGACGCACCGTTGTTGCCGAGCTCGACGAGCGCGGCGCCGAGACGACCGACGTCCTCGGGTGCGGTGCCCATGACGTTCATGAGCTGCGCGAGGGAAGTGGCGGCCTCGTCGGCGGACAGGTTCGTCGTCTCGCCAAGGTCGATCGCGGTCTTGGTGAAGTCGGCGATGTCCTCGCGGGCGACGCCGAGCTGACCGGCGGCCTCAGCGACCGCGGCGATCTCGGTGTGCGTCGACGGAAGGGTCCGCGCGAGCTGCCGCAGCTCGCCCTCGAGCGCGGCCATCTGCTCGGGTGACCCGTCGGTCGTCTTCTGGACACCGGCCCAGGCGGACTCCCACCGGATCGCCTCGCGCGTCGCGAGGGCCAGGCCCGCGCTCATGGTCGCGCCGGCCGTCGCGAACGACGCGCCGAGGGTCTGCCACTCCTGCTGGTTGTCCCGCGCGGACTGGGCCAGCTTGCCGAGGGCGCCCGTCGCGGACGTGGCCTTCCCGGTGGTCTGGTCGAGCTTCGTCGCGGCGCCGGCGGACGCCTTCCCCGCCTTGTCGAGCTGGGTTGCGGCCTCGGCGGCTTCGCGGCCCACCTTGTCGGTCTGGGCGGCGGACCGCTCGGCGGCCTGGCCCTGCCGGTCGATGGCCTTCCCGGCGGCGTCGGCCTTGTCGGCGAGGGCAGCGGACGCCTTCCCCGCGTCGGTGAGGCCCCGCTTGAACTCGGCGATCTCCGCCCGCATCCGGACAACGACGGAACGGTCTGCCATGCTCACCCCTCCAGGTGTGTGGTAACGGGGGATGAGTGGGATGGCTGCGGAGACGACAGAGCGGAAGCCTCAGGCGGGCGACATGGCGCGCGGTTGGGGCGCCCTGATCGGCCTGGTCGCCGTGGTCCTCGGCCTGGTCGGGTTCCTGCTGCCCGAGGACAGCGCCGCGTCCGGTGTCGCGCTGTGGCTTGCCGGCGCGGCGCTGCTCGTCGCCCTGGGGCTCGTCGTCGTGGGCGTCATCGCCCGCGTTGTCGTCCCCACCCGCCGCTAGGTGCGGGACGTCCACTCGAGGTAGTCGATGTCCCCGGGGGACCGCTGCTCGTCCTTCTTTGAGGACTTGAGCGCGGCACACCCGGCGCAGGAGAACGTCTTCCGCTCGTAGTACCCGTTCCCGCCGGCGCCACGGTGGGCGACGTCCCTCGGCTGGTGACAGCCGGGGCAGAGGTCGTCCTCGTACTGCTGGTGGGCGAGGGTGAGGAGGAGGTCCTCCTGGGTCCACCGCCCGGGCTTCCCGCCGGCGAGCCACAGCGAGGGTGGCTGCTGGTGTGCCCGGGCGGTGCGGAGGGCTAGGAGGACGTTCCCCGCGTTCGGGCCTGCGAGCCACCCGGCGAGAAAGGGAGCGTCACCCGCGGGGGGGCACCGGAGGCCGTCACGTACGTCTTGACGACCTCGCGGTACTGGGCCTCGGACTTCTCCCGGAACGCCCGCCAGAACGCGGCGTCGAGGCCCTGGGGGGACACGACGGCGTCGGCGATGTAGTGGAGGGTCTGCTCGTCGCCGTTCTTGTCGAGCTTGATGCCCTGGCCCTTGAGGCGCTTGTCGATGCCGTCGCGGCGGGCGTCGGACTTCCCCTCGATGCGGACGGTGAGGGCGGACGCCTCGAACTGGGCGTAGAGGGCGTCGCGCTGCTCTTCGACGGTCTCGGGGGTGGGGTCGCCGAGGGCGCGGTCTCCGTCGGGGATGGCGCGGGCGACGCGTGCCTGTCGGTCGAGCTCGTCGACTTCGGCGATGAGGTCGGCGCGGCCGTAGATGGTGACGGACCGCTGGGTGCCGGTGGCTCCGGAGAGCCAGGCGGCGGGGTCGAAGTCCTCGACGGTCGGCTCGGTGTCCGTGGTGTCGGTGGTCACTGGGCGTCCTCCTGCTCGGCGGCGACGCGCGCGGCCTCCATGTCGGCCATGTACTTCTCGAACGCGGCGGTGTGGTCGTCCATCGGCTCGACCGGGGGGGTCGGCTCGACCTCGGGGGTGCTCACGCGGCGGCCTCCTCGGTGACGTCGATCGGGGTGACCCGGTAGTGGAAGGGGGGCACCGTGCCTTCGCGCGACCACTCCGTCGGCGTCATGTGACCGTGCGCCTCGGCTGCGGCGTAGGCGCGCTTGTCGACTTCCGCCGGCACGCCGTCGTCGACGGGGATGAAGATGCGGTGCTTGGCGTAGCCCTCACCGGGGTCGCTGAGGACGACACGGGTGCCGTCCTCTCGAAGCGCGAAGACGGTTACGTAGACGCCGTCCGCCTTGCACTCGAGGGTGCTGATCTGCTCCGGGGTGAACCCGAGGTCCTTGAACATCTGCACGTAGCGGGCGCGGGGGATCACGGCGGGTACGGCAGGGATGGTTGTGCTCACGGCAGCCCTCCACGGGTCTGGTGTTGGCCCACGGGTCTGTGGGGTGGTACCCGGGGTGGGCGCGGACCCGTGGAAGAAACGCGCCCACCCCGGTGACAGTGGCCTGACAGGTCAGGCGACGACCGCGCGGAGGTCCGTCTGCTCACCCTGCACGTACAGGCCGAGCATGAACTTCTCGAACCCACCCGACGGCGACAGGGGCCGCGGCTGACCCGTGATCGCACCGTGGACGCGGGCGTCGTCACCCGCCGCCCACGGCTCCTCGTGGGCCTTGCCGATCCGCACGATCCAGAACCCGCCGATGCCGGCCGTCGCGAACGTCTCGTACGCGACGTCGGAGAGCTCCTCGCGGTAGCGGAAGAACTCCATCGCACCCTCGTACGTCGTCTTGCCGGGGGCCTGGTCGTTGGACCGGGACGCGAGGGCGGGGTCGTCGATGGTGTTCTCACCGGTCGGCCCGAGCTGGAAGTTGTTCATCGCGACGATCGTCTGGACGTCGAGGCCGGCGTTGAGGGCCGTCGCGGTGGGGGCGTGGAAGTTCGCGAGCGTGGGGACGTACGTGACCTTCCAGTTGCCGTCGGACAGGAGCTTGGTGCCCGGAGGGGGAGTGGCCATGGGTCAGCTCGCCTTCTCACCGGTGACGGGCGCCGGCTTGTCGGCGCTCTTCGGCTCGGTGGTCGTGTAGTCGGGCCAGTACTTGAGGGACTTCTCGGGGAGCTGGGTTCGCTCACCCGTCTTGGTGTGCCAGACGTCGACGAGTGCGACGGCCATGTGTCCTCCTCGGACGCTGGTGGGGTCAGGTGGTGACGGTGGTGAACTCGAGGGGCACGTAGTACCGGGGTGGTGTGGTGTCCCGGTCGATGCGTGCGGTGACGGCGCCGGGGGCACCGTCGGGTTCGCGGAGGGGTGCCGCGTCGGGGTGGGGGCGCCACCCGTCGAGGACGGTGCGGACGGCTGCGGCGGTGGCGAGGGCCCACGCTTGGGTGCCAGCAGCAGCGTTGACGTACTCGGTGTGGGCGAGCCCGTCGCCGGGTGTCCGTTGGAAGGGCCTGTCTGCGTGCCTGCGGGGGCCGGTGGCCCACACGGCGGCGTACCCGTACACGCGCCCGGCGTCGTCCGAGGGGGGTGTCTCGGTGACGTCGCCGTCGTAGAAGGTGACCAGGGGGAGCGACGCCCGCAGCCGGGCAAGCACGGCGTCGTGGATGACGGCGGGGTCAACCACTGGAGTCGCCTCGCCGGGTGATGTGGTAGCCGTCACCAAGGACGGCTTGCGCTAACGCCTCGCGGTCTTCCGGGGCGATGGTGCAGCGCGAGGCACCGTCGGGACCGCCGACGAAGATGCCGACGTAGCCGCCGTTGAGCGGAACGATCTTCAGCGTCCTGCCGAAGTGATCTCGAGGGGTGCAGTGCACGTCCGCGTCCATCACGTAGGACCTCCCGGGACTACTTGCCGAAGCGGTCGATGATCTGGCCCATGGCTTGCTCGAACGGCTGCGCGTTACGCGCGTAGGCCACCGACAGGTAGGACTGAGGCCCGTGGCGGGATGTCCCAAACTCGACGTGCGCCCCGTAGGAAGCGGTGGGGCCGATGGAGGCGCCGAGCTTGTCGTCGTCGAGGTCGAACCCGATGGACGACCGGAGGTTTCCGGTGTCGACCGGCGCGAACGTCTGGGCGTCTGCGACGACGTCGTGGGCGACCTTGTCGATGACCAGGCGGGCGAAGTCGTCGGCCTCGTCCGCTAGGCCGCGAAGGTCGGCCGCCAGTTCCGCGAGGGGCGTGGTGTCAATCGACTTGGCCACCGGTCACCCCCCGGTCGTGGTCGGGTGCTTCGACTGGTCGAGGGTGCAGACGAGGTCCCGCTGCCACGGCGTGGACCCGTAGGTGACGTCGTCGACGGTGAGGACCCGGCCGATGAGGTGCTCGTCGGCGGGGTTGTCGGTGACGGTGACCCGGTCGCCGACCTGCACGGGCGAGACGGCCATCGGGACCGCGACGAGGTACGTGCCCGTCGTGACGTCCTGACCGGCCGCCTCAGCGCCCCGGGGCTGCGACGCGAGGCGTTGCACCCTCGCAGGCACACCCGTCGCGTACGGGGCCGTCACGGCGCTCGTGGCGCCCATCGTGGGTGACCAGTCACCCGGCGGGCCGGTGCGGGTCAGGTCCACCCTCGTCGTCATCGCCGACTCGGCTGTCGGCCTGTGAGCCGTGGCCCACCCGACGGGGACGGCCTGGTACCCGGGGAGGGGCATCAGGCCCACGACCATTCGGCGGCCTCACCCGTCGACCGGCCCGGGTACGGGTGGAACTCGACCGCCCCGAAGAACCCCGTGTCGTCCGACGCGGCGGCCTTGTCGTCGGCCACGGCAGCCCGCAGGGCGGCGGCCTGCGACCGGAGCGCCGCAGCGACAGCCGGCCCGTCCGTCGATAGGTCCTGCGTGCGGATCTTCCGGGCGACGAGGACCTCGGACGTCGCGACCATCTCGAGGGCCATCGCCGCGGCGAGGCGTTCGTCCTGCCCGTTGAGGGCGAGGAGGTCGTTGAGGGTCTGGTCGTCGACGAGGGGCGGTTCGGCGAGGTCCGCGGTGTGGAGGCGGACCGCGCGGAGCGGCGCGATCCCCGTGGTCATGGCGGCGGTCGGGTCACCGGGGTCGACGACAGGCACGGGCCCTCCTCAGGGGGTGGGGTCCTCTCGCCCGCCCGCCACCTCTAGGGCAGCGGGCGGGCGGGGAGAACCGGGGGTCAGGACCCGTTGGAGACGTACGTGCCGATCGGCTCGGTCGTGGCGCCGCCGACGACGTGACGGACGCGGTACTGCACGGTGTCGTCGTCGAAGTCGCCCTCGCGGGGGTCGATCGCGCCGCCGCCGACGCGGGCGCCGGTCGCCGACTTCACGCGCAGGTCCGGGTCCTCGTGGCCGCGGAGGAACCCGACCGTGACGGCCGGGCGGGGCGTCGTCGGCGCGGGGAGCAGGAACCACCGGGTCGCGGCCTTGTTGTCCGTCGCGACGACGGTGAGCCACGGGTCGACGACGACGGTGACCTTGCCGCGGAGGTAGTTGCCCACGCGGAGCTTCTGGCCCGTTGCGGCGTCCGTGAGCTCGAACTCGGTTGCGTTGACGATCCGGAGGGCCTGCGTCTCGAGCGCCGGCGGGACGAGGAGGACGAACCCGGGGATGACGATGGGGCGCTTCTCGGAGTCCTTGCGGGTCGACACGGCCGTGATGGCCTGGTCGAGGTTGTCCGCCGTGAGCGCCAGCGACGTCGGCGCGTTGCCGTTCGCCGAGTTGAAGAAGGCCGTGTTGACGCCGGAAGCGTTGACGAGCTGCGACACGGCCGTGTGGGACTCGGTGTCGCGGGCGCCCTGCGCGAGGCGCTCGGGGAGGTCGCGGAACGCGTCGAGGTCGTCGTTGACGACCATCTCCCACGTCAGGGGGATTCGGGCGCCCCGCTTGCCGACCGTCAGCTCGTACTTGGCCTCGGACAGCTTGCGGGCGGGGTACTCGACGCCCTGGCCGACCGGGTCGAGGATGCCCTGACCGCCGAGGAGGTCGACGAGCGACTTCGGGCGGAAGTCACGGACGACGCTGCGGCGCGCGTACTGCGTCCAGACCGGCGTGATCTGCTGGTACTGGGCCAGCAGCTCCTTGTCGAACACGGCGCCGAGGAGGATCGGGAAGTCCGACGTGGTGAGGGCCTCCGCGAGGGTGGCGCGGGCCTTGATGCCGTCCACGCCGCCGCCGTACATGGCGTCCTCCCAGACGTGCGCTGCCTCGACGAGGCGGGCGTTGTACTGGGGGTCGCGGGCGGAGCGGCGGAAGCCGATGCCCTCGAGCTTGGCGTCGCCCTCAGCGACGGCGGCGTTCCCGGTGAGGAGCGCGGTCTCGTTCTGCATGATCGTGGTTCTCCTCAGACCTGGGTGACGATGACGGCGAGGGGGCCGGCGGCGGCGCCCTTGGTGGCGTGGGCGTACCCGAAGAGGGTGTTGCCGGTCGCCGTGGCGGTGAGGCCGGTGATGCGGCTGGTGCCGTCACCTGCGACGTACACGGGGGTGCCCACGGCCGTGATGGCGCCGTCGACGGTGAGCTCGAAGGAGCCCTTGCGCCAGACGGTCGCCGTGCCATCTGCGGCCCGGTCGGTCTGGGCGACGCCGACGAGGGAGCCGACCTTGACGGGGTCACCGCTCTTGGTCCCGGACGGGACGGGGAGGGTGATGTGGTCCGCGTTGCGGAGGATCTCGTTCAGAGCCATGGGTCAGGCCCCCTTCCGGCCGAACGCGCGAGCGATGGCCTCGTCGACGTCGGCCTCGGTGACCGCCGTGGTGGTGCCGGTGTGGCCGACACCGCGGACGCGTCCGACGCCGGACGCCTCGGCGACCTGCCCGAGGTAGGTCTCCTCGTCGGCCCGGGCGGCCTCGACCGTCGGGGTGAACTTGTCGGTGTCCAGCCGGCCGGACTCGGCGAGGGGCAGCGGACCGGCGAGGGCGGTCTTGACGATCCGCGCGACGCTGGCCTCGGCGAGGTCGCCGTTGGCCTTCGTGACGAGGGTGCGGGCGAAGTCGCGGGCGTAGGTGCCGGCCTCGGCCTGGCGGGCTCGCTCCTCGGCGGTCTCGGCGCGGGTCTCGGCGGCGGTGACGCGCGCCTCGAGAGCCGGGATGAGCCCGGCCTTCTCCTCGAGGTCGCGGACGCGAGCCTCGTCGACCTGGATGTTCCCCATGGGGGTCTCCTTGGTGGGTGTCGTGGTCTCGGCCGCGGTCGCGGCTTCGTGGGCCTCGGCGGCTGCCGAGGGGGCTGTGGTGGTGCCCGTGTCGGGCACGTAGGTGGTGGTGGCGCGGACGGGGGTGCGGTCGCCGGTCAGTGCCACGGCGCCGTCGTCCCCGGTCGTGTAGGGCTGGGAGTAGGTGGCGTACCCGCCGTCGCCCTCGACGTCGAAGTACACGAGGCCGGTGTCGGGGTCGAAGTCGCGTACCCACACCCACGTGTCGTCGCCGCCGTGGGCGTCGCGGAGGGCGCCCTGGAGGGCCTCGCGGCGGTCGTTGACGGTGGCCTCGCGGACCGGGTTCGCCAGCGGGTTGTCCTGCGCCAGGCGCCGCGACACGTCCTCCCAGATCGCCATGGACCGGGGGCGGGTGTTCGCCTTGGCGGACTCGAGGACGGCGAGGACCTTCCCGCCGCGGCCGGCCTTGGTGACGAAGTCGACGGAGAAGCCCTCGACGAGGCGGGTCACGATGTTGCCCTTGCGGCCCTCGGCCTCCCCGGTCTCCGCTTCGGCGGACGCGCGGATCGACATGCCGATCGCCTCGGCTTCCGCCATCTCGGCGATCGCCCCGCGGAACGGCCCGAAGGTGCGGAGCTCGGCGGCGAGACCGGTCCCATCCCACACGGCGTCGGTCTCGAGGACCCCGGCGAGGTCCTTCACGGACCGCTCGGGCCGGTCGTACCGCTCGGTCTCGGAGGGGTGGTCGAGGAACACCTGGGTGCCCTTGGGCCACACCTTGTCGTCGCCGGCGGTTTCGAGGACGTCTTGGGAGTAGTACCCGGACGATCCCCAGCCGGGGGTGATGAGGTGGATCTTCATGCGGCCGGAGTCGTTGTCGGCTTCCTGGACGACGGCCCCTGTGGTGAGCGTCTCGGTGACCTGTGTGGGCACGCCGCGCCTCCTGGGATGCTGTGGGGGTGGGGTGGGATGACGACGACGACTGCCCGGGGCACGTGTGGGTGTTCACGGGTGCGACGTTGGATGCGGTGGGTGGGTCGACTGAGCAGTACGAGTGCTCGGTGTGCCCGGCGGTGCGGATGGGGCCGCTCAGGCCGCCAGGTCTCGCACGGGAGTAGGCGCGTACGAGTCCCGCCACCCATCGGTCTGACGCCGCGTGGTGAGGTCGGCGAACGGTGTGCCCGCGTTGAGGGCGTCGAGGCGGGCCCTGCCCATCACCGCGAGCTGGTCCGCCTGTGACAGGTCGGCGAACTCGTCGGCACCGGACCGGACCAGCGACGGCGGTTCGTCGAGGTCGAACCCGAGGTCCCGCCACGACTTGGTGAGGGGCACCCGCGCGCACCGGCCTTGCTGGTGGTCGTACGGGCCGGGCTCGTCGACGGGGTGCTCCGAACCGTGCTGCGCCCAGCAGGACGGGCACGTGCGGGTGTCGAGGGTGGCGACCCACTGCCACCCGCGGAGGGTGTCGACGTTCGCGGCGTCCTGAGCGCGGGCGGCTTCGCGGTGCGCGTCGAGCATCTCGGTCCGGGCGATCGTGAGGGCCCGGGTGAGGCCACCGTTGAAGCGGCCCTCGACCCGGCGGACCATCTCAGCGGCTGCCCGGCGGGGGTTGTCCCCGACGACGACACCCCGGATGAGAGTGCGTGCCATCGCCTCGGTCGCGTCGTCCGCGAGGGGGCGGGTGAGAGCGGTGACCTGCCCTGCGGTGCGGCGGACAACAGCGTCGAGGGCACGGGCGTCGACCCGGTCGAACGACGCGAGCATCGCCACGGGGTCCGCCGCGGCGGGCATCTGCGACGCCGCGAGCCGCGCCTGCCACTGGCTGGCTTCGAGGGTGAGGTCGGGGAGGGTCCCGACGATGTTCACGCCGGCGTTCTCCCCGAGCGCCAACAGGGCCTCACGGGACGCCTCGAGGGCCTTCGCGGTCCGCTCCGCCCTCACGACGATCCCACGGGCGGGCCACGCACCGTCCTGCGCCTGGGCGGTCAGGTCCGCGATGGCGGCACGCCAATCGGCGCTGAGTTCGTCCCACGCGCGCGCCCACGCCCTGACGAGCGACCTTGTCTGCTCGTCGACCCGCCCGTCCAGGCTGATCCGCATGCCCTGGAGCAACGACAGCGTCTCCGTCGTGACGCTCACGGCACCCCCAGGTCGTCAGATGCCCATGGGGCTCACCGGAGGATGGGTGGGATGTAGTCGCCGTTGAGGAAGGTGGCGCGGCCCATGTCGGTGAACCAGGCCAGGCAGGTCCGCTCGACGACGCCGGGCTTCCACCCGACGACCCCTGCCGCTTCGAGGCGGCGGAGTTGCTTGCGGGCTCGGGACGGGAACGTCCACATGGTCTCGCCGCACCTCTCACGGGCGGCGATGACCTCGCAGATCATCTCTTCGGCCACCGTCATGTCCTCGACCGCCTTGATGGGCGGGCGGGTCACTCGACCCACTCCTCGCAGTAGCGGCAACCGTGGATGTCCGGGTAGTCCGCATGCGCCGTGCGGTAGCAGTGCTCCGCGTGCCGCATGGAGAAGAGGTCGCGGTGCCCGGCGACATGGCAGACGAGCCGCCGCCGCCACAAGCGGAAGGTCTCGCCGTGCCATTCGATCGCCGCGCTCAGGCGGCTCACCGCAGCGCCTCGGCGGGGTCTTGGCCGCGTCGGAACAGGTCCATCACGGCCTGCCCAGCGGGGATCGTCTGGTCGATGAAGTTGCCGTCGTCGTCGGTGATCTCGTCGAGGACCTCGTCGACGTCTTTCACGCCGAGGGCGTTGAGGAGGAGCCGGGCGACCTCGAGCTTCGGGATCGTCTGCGTCCCGTCGGCCTGCACGACCGCCGAGATGATCGTCTCCATCGGGAGCTCGTCGAGGCGGGGGAACGCGACCTCAACGGTCGGGTCGGTGTTACCGGTGAGGGTGACGACCTCCCGGCCGGTGAACGGGTCCCGGATGAACGTGCCCCTGAGCGGGCCCTGGGGGGCGCGGACGGCCTGCTTGATGGCGTACCCGGTGATTGACCGGATGGTGTGGGCCCACACGGACTGCCGCTGCATCATCGCGAGGGCCGTGGGGACGGTGAGGGTTTCAGCGACGGCGCGGGCGCCGGTCTGGCCGGGGTCGGCGAGGAGGACCGTGACGGGCACGTCGAGGGCGGCGGCGATCATCGCGGCGAGGGGCTTACCCGACTCACTGTCGATGGTGGCGCCGGACTTGGGGATCGCCTCGAGCGTCACGTCACCGGACATCACCGCGGTGCCACCCACGCTGTTCGGGTTGTCCGCGCCCGGGGCGCCCTGCGTGGGGCGTCGGGCGAGGGCCTGACGCATCTGCTGCGCCTTCCCACCCTTGGACGTGGCACGCCACGCGTACTGCGACAGGGACTTCACCAGGACCGCCCAGTCGCCCAGGAAGTCCTTGTACGCCCGCGCCCACGGTAGAGCGGCGTACGCGTCGCCGATGCCGAACGCCCACCCGTCGAGGCCGTTGACCTTCACGTGGTGGACGGGGGAGTCCCAGAACACCTCAGCACCGTTGACCGTCTTCGGCCGGCTGGCGGGGCGGTACCGGAGGGCCGGGTAGTACCCGACCCGCTCCTCGTTCGACAGGACACCGTCGGGGCCGATGTTCCGCTGGGTCCACTGCCGCCGGTAGTACCACGGCTCGTCCCGGTCGTCCGGGTTGGACACCACGTCGGTGATCTCGTCGAACGGCAGCTTCCGGGCCTGCACGAACCCCGTCCTCGGGTTCGTGAAGCACACCAGGAACACGTTCCCGTCGGTGCCGAGGGCCCGCTCGAGGTCCTCCTGCACCTGGTCGCCGGTGAACGCGGCCTGGTTGCCCTCGTCGTCCCAGAACGCCTGCACCACGGCGTTGACGTCCTGGTCGCCACCGTCGCCCTTCGCGCGGGCCTGGACGGTCACGCCCTGACCCCACACGTACGCCTGACGGATCCCCAGGCCACGCTTCACGAGGGGGTGCTGCACCGCCATCAGACGGCCCAGGCCGGCGGCCCTACGGATCCCCTCACGGGAGAACTCCCCGGCTCCACCCGCGATGATCTTCTGCCAGCCGCGGTCCTCCATCGCCAGCTCCGCGTCGGCGAGGGACTCCTCGAGGAACTCGACCTGCGCGGACAGCGCGGCCACCTCGACCGCGTCGGCGTCCTGGCTGGTGGTGTCGGTGCCGGTGACGGTCACACGCCCACCCCCTTGTCAGTAGTCGCCGAGGTACGCGTGGACGTCGTCGTCGAACAGGTCGTCGTCGGTGATGACGTCGCCCTCGTCGAGGATGGGCATGAGCAGGAGCCGGTTCACGGCCTGGGACATCGCGTCCACGGTGTCGTCGTGGGCGCCGTTCGGGAACGCCCGGCACTCCTCGAGGAGCTCGCCCACGTTGGGCAGGAGCTCGGCTGCGGGGAGGATGATGTTCTGGGAGTGCGCGAGGTGGCTGATTGCCGCGGCCCGCGCGTACTTCGACCCCTCAGGCTCAATCGGGATGAGCCCGACGACTTCACGGGACAACGCGTTGATGATCGCGGGGCCGTTGGCTTTGTCCTCGACGAACTTGGCGGTCGCCTGCGGCCACCTTGCGGTGAGCGTGCGGACCATGTCGAGGGAGCCGGTGAAGGACAGGCGGGCGCGGACCTGGTCGACGAGGTACGCGTGGACACCGTCGCGGACCCACACCTGACCGACGACGTAGTCCGACGACGCCTTGTCCTTGAACGCCATGTCGAACGACATTGCGATCTCGACCTTGCCGGGCACCCACCGGGACCCGTCGGCCCGCTCGGTCCACATCGGCTGGTCGTACCTGGCCCACTCGGTCGGGAACAGCCCGCCCTCGTCCGGTGACGGGCGGCCCTGGTACAGGGACGTCCACACGCGGGGTCCGACCTCGCGCTTGGTGGACTCCCAGTCCGCGTCGGTCTTCGGGCGGCCCTGCTCGTCACGGCGGGCCGACTCGAGGAACACACCCGGTTCGCGGCCCAACGGGTCGACCTCGCCACGCTCGGGGCGGTGGTCGGCCTGCGCGGGGATGTTGATGACCCGCCACTTGTGGCCGTCTTCGCCGGCGAGGAGTTTTCCGGCGAGGTCTTCGTGGTGCCATCTGGTGAGCACCAGGATGACTGGTGCGCCGGGGGCTAGGCGGGTGCGGCCGACGGACGTCCAGAACGACCAGGCGCGGTCACGGTACGTCTTCGACGACGCCTGCTCCATGTTCGACAGGGGGTCGTCGATGAACAGGGCGTCAGCGGGGCGACCGGTGAGACCACCGGCGATACCGACGGACCGGACCCCACCACGGTGCCCATCCAGCTTCCACGACGTCACGGCCCCGTTATCGGGGGCGATCCGCATGCCGAGATCGAGGGTGCCGTCCTGACCCTGGTTGGACGTGATGTACGACCGGATGTCCCTACCGAACTCGGCGGCGAGGGACTCCGCGTACGACGCGACGACGATCCGCCGCTCAGGGTTGCGGTGGAGGAACCACACGGGCCCGGCCTTCGTGACCCGCGTCGACTTCCCCTCCTGCGGGGGAAGGTTGATGATCAGCCGCTTGCAGCGGCCCTCCTCCACGTCCACCAGGGCCTGGTCGATGACGTCGAGCGCGGCGGTCTGCACCGTCGACGGGTCAACGGCCTTCGCCAACGCCCCAGGGGTGGGGAACTCGTCGACCCGGTGGGCGTACCTGGCTTGGAGGCCGGCGCGGACAGCGGCTAGCGCGACCACGACCGCCTCCCGTACCTCCTGCTACCGGACGACGTTGACGTCAGCCCACGTCTTGTCCTGGGTGATGAAGGTGAGGGTGCCGGGGTTACCCCGAGTGCCTGTGGCGTTCTTCCACCACGTCGACTCGGACTCGAGCGACGGCGCCTGGATGAAGGTGCGTTGACCGTCCTGCTCGAATCGGAGTGAGTGGAAGTGGCCGGCGAGGAGGATCTGAGCGTCGGCGAGGGGGTCCCCGTTGAACGCATGCCCCTGCCACCAGTCCCAGTGCTTGCCTCGTTGCATGAGGTGCCCATGGGTGTGGCCGATGGTGGTGCCGGAGACGTCGAGGACGAGGTGCCCGGAGTCCCGTTCGGGGACGTGGCAGGTGACGTGCTCAAACGCTGGGAGCTCGGCGAGGACGTCAGAGACTTGAATGAGCGTCTCGGTGTCCCAATTGTCACCCATCGGCATCCGCACGGGTGCCCGCATGGCGTCGCCGTGGTTGCCCGGGACAGCGACGACGGTCATCGTCTCGGCGAGGGGCGCGAGCCGCTTGATGGCGTGCAAGACGAGCCGCCGGTACAAGCGGACCTGCTCAGTCGTGGTGCCTGTCGTCGTCCAGGCGTTCTGGCCCTTCTGCGACGTGAAACCCTCGATGTGGTCACCGAGGAGCGCCAGGTGTAAGTGGCCGATGCCGTAGCGCTTGGCGTTGGCCTTGAACGCGCAGCGAACTTGCTCGACGTGGTCGTGAACGCGGTTGACGGTGCCCTGGACGCCGTCGCCGTCGCCCTTGAAGAGCTGCCAATCGGCCATGCCGACGGCGTACGCGGCGTTGCCCGTGGCGCGCTTGGCAGTCGGCTTGACCTTGGCTGCCTGCCGCATGAGGTCGTCAACGTCGAGGACCGCGCCGGCCCCTCGTGCGGGAGCCAACGACAACCGGTGGGCGTGGAGTGTGCGCCCGTCGTACGCGTCCCACGAGGAGTGCCGTACACCGGTGACGACCCACTGGTCGGGGTCGAGCCCACGGGAGCGAATCTCAGCGGCCTGCTCGGCGGTGTTGAGCTGCGGCTTGGTGGTGGGCTTGGTGACGACGTACCCGCCGTCGTCGCCGACGTCATGGGAGGGCCGCCAACCGGGAGGGGCGGCGGGCGCAGGTGGGGTCTTGAGGTGGTCGGCGAGGTGGGACTCGAGGGTCACCTGCGCGCGTCCCGTGCCGCGCGCTGCTCGGACTCCCACCGGGCGTCATCGGCAGCGCGGCGCTCGTACTGGGCGACCAGCTCGGCGCCGTGCCAGCGGTAGACCCAACGCGGGGTCCAGCCGAGCAGGGCGTGGGTGACGACGTCAGCGACACACGACGGGGACCACCAGCCGAAGCACATCCACCAGGGCCGCCTCATCGTGTGCACACGCAGTCGCCGCGGCGGTGCTCGGACAGGACGGTGTCGGAGACGTAGGGGGTGCCGTTGGCGCGGAGGAGCCGGGCGATCTGGGTGGCGGGCATCCCACCGTCCATCCACCCGGTCAGGGTGGCGGCGTCGGCCTTCGTGAGCATGGGGAGGGCCTTGGCGTACGCGCAGGTCTTCGGCTTGGCGGGGACGAGGTGGTCGGCGAGGGGCATCAGGCGGTGGCCTTGGGCTGGGGCCAGCGCTGCATCCAGTCGCAGCCGTAGCAGCCGAGGGCGTTGCCGTGGTGCTTGCGGGGGTGGTCGCACCAGCGGCAGGTGGTGGCGTCTGGCTTGCCGAAGCCCATGAGGTCGTAGCCCATCGTCATGCCTCCACTTGGGTGCTGGCTGTGGCCCGCTGCCAGTAAGACCGCGGCCGGGCTGCTCGGTGCCCCATCTGCTCCAGCCACCCGATGGGTGCGGGCCTGCGGGCCCTGGCTGGTCCCCAAGGGGCGGGGGAAGGAACACCGCCGAAGTGCGCATCGTGGAGAGGCGTCGGCGGTACGGCGCTGACCCGGCAGGGTTCGAACCTGCGCGGTCCCGGTTAACAGCCGGGTGCTCTGCCAACTGAGCTACGGGTCAAGGGGTGGTGCGGCATGCACAACGGCAGGGCCGTCGCGTGTCCTGCTCGCGCTTGTCGAGAGAGGCGCTGAGGAAGTCGATGAGGCGCCTTGCGTCGGCGTCGGAGAGGTTGGCGCCGATGCCCTTCCACTTGCCGTCGGGCGGGTAGTGGGCGTCGCGGCTGGCGGGGTCGGTTCCGCCGATCCAGGCGTTGACGTGGAGGCCGAAGCGGTCGCTCATGACCTCGAGGAAGTTGCCGCCGGGCTTGGCGTGGAGAGCGAGCACCTGGCGGTTGGGGGTGGTGGTCATGGCGTCTCGCTTCCATCGGTGGGCGGGGGAGTGGTGGGCAGCGGTGGCGCAGGTCGCTGTTGGGCTGGTGGAAGCACCCCGGGGTGGTTGCCAGCTCAGCGCACGGTTGGTGGCAGGCGCCTTCCCGCGTTGACCACCCATGGGGTGCCCGGGGCGCGGGTTAACGCCACCGCTGCTCGTTTGCCCTCCCGCGGGCGCGTTGCCACTCATGGGCACTACGCACCCGTGGGGGGTCTGTGCGGCGCGGCGGGGGCTCGCTTGGCCGGGGGCCGGAGCACGGTCAACCCCAGGGGCCACCCGCCGCGCACGCACAGCGTGACTAGGCCGTCGGGCCTTGTCAAGCCAACAACGGTGGCAGTGGTTACCGCTTGCCGTGGATGAGGACCGCGGCGACGTCGGAAGCCCTCACGAGGTGCTTCCCGGTGATGTCCGTGGTCGACGCGAGCCGGCCGGAGCGGACCATCTTCTTCAGCGCCTCGTACTTCACCCGCCGGCCCCACAGCGTCAGCGACAAGCGGGAGATGTCCATGAGCGTGTGCAACCGCTCGGACGCTTCCTTGACTGCGACGTCACGGACGGTGGCGGTGTCGTGAACGTGCCCGTCGACGCACCTCACGGGGCCGTGTTCGGGGGCGCGGAGGTGATGGGGGCATCCGTCGGTGGGGCAGAGGCCGACGTACTCCCGGGCCCCCTTCGGCTCGACGACGGCACGGACGCGGCGCTCGATGCACGCGAGGTGAGCCGCTGGGGTGTCCTGCCAGTCCGCCGGCGCCCCGGCTGGTCGGTGCTCCACCGGGCACGGCAACGCGTCAGCCTGGTCGAGTGCGTCGGCGTGCGCTGCGACCTTCCGCGCGTTGTCGAGGACGGCGTTGGAGTACACGTCCGACCCGAGCTCGCGGACGTCATGGATCACCTCGGCGTACCCCCACAGGGCGTCCCGCACCTCACGGGTGAGGTTGTGGTGCTCGGTGCCGCCGGGGATGCCGTGGACGTTCCCGGTCCGCCCGATCGTCCCCGACACCTGCGCCTTGATCGAACCGGCGATATTCAGCAGAAGCGGGTACTGCGAAGCGATGCGCGTGGCCGCGACGGCGACAGGGTGGGTCGTGTCGGTCGTGGTCACAGGCCCGTCACCTCGCGGGTGCCCTGCTCGCGGCGTCGGGCCTCACGATCGATCGCGTCGAGCTCGGCCTGCACCTTGGCTCGGACGCCGTCGAGGTTGCGGCAGCGACGTAGCCACATCGGCGACTCGTCGTCGGGGGTGATGTCGGGGATCGTGGTCATGGGTCAGTCCTTCCGTCGGTTGTCGTCGTGGCAGATGCACGCGCAGGCGCGCCGTTCGGTGACGCCGGACCACTCGCCGGCGTGGAGGTAGCCGCGGCACCGCTCGTGGTCGACGCGGTTGCACGCGGCGGTCATGCGGTCCGTCGAGGACGGCGACGCGGGGCGCCAGTCGTCGTGCTCGCGCCCACCACACATGGGGCACAGGTGGGCGGTCACTGGACCGACTCCTCGAGGCCGTCCCTGCACGGGCAGGCGCAGGGCTTCCAGTCGAGTTCGCCGTCCCACCACTGCCAGCGGAGACGGCGCAGGCAGTTCCCGTGCCGGCGCTTGATGCACGGGCCGCAGGTCTCGGCTCCGGGCCCTGCCGAGATCACCGTGCACCGTCCACGTCGAGGAGTTCGAGCGCGGCGGGCACCACGGTCGGGACGAGCCGCCGCTGTTCCGCCGTGAGGGCGAGGCCGTCGAGGATCGCGTCGATCACCCCGCCCAGGGCGACCACGTACGCCTCCTGCACCCGCACCCGCCTCCCCTCCACGTCGAGGCGGACCATCACCTCCACGAACTTCGCCGCCCGGTCCAACGCCCGCTCGTACAAGGCGACCTCCGCGCGGAGCTGCTCCGTCCCCGCACCCGCCGCCGTGTACCGCAGCTCGTTGAGCGCGTTCACCCGCGAGGCGAGGGCGTCCTTCATCGCCACCGCCTCAGCCGCCAACCGCGCCAGCACGTCCAGGGGGTCGTCCACCCCGCTGACGCCCTCCTGAGCCACCAACGCCGCAGCATCAGCCTCAGCCGCCCGGGCGAGCACCCGGCGCTGCGCCGCGGCCTTCACCTGCGGTGCCCGACCGCCATGCGCGACGCACACAGTCGCCCCCTGCACCGCCCACGCATCACACGGCCGGTCATGCTGCGACGACCTCGCCGTACACCGCTGACTCACGACGCACCCCGCACGCCATGGGTGCCCTCGAACGGCGGGTAGTCATGGGTGTCCCCGGTGCCGCAGTAGAGGGCGCCTGCCCTGCCGTGGCGCGGCCGTGGCTTGTTGGTATTGCTGACTGTGCCGCGTGGCAGTGGGGCCTTCAGAAGGTCCGCCAGCGCCTTGTCCTGCGGTCTCGGCCCCGGCCCGACGAGTTCGATGGTCCGCTTGTTGCTGTACCCGTCTCGTCCCGCCCTCCATCGGGCGGCGGGGTCGGCGGTCATCGGGTGACCTCGTTGTCGGGCTTGGTGGGCTCGTCGTCGGAAGCGTTAAGAGCGCCGAACCATGCGCGGCACTCGCTGCGGACGTGCCCGCAGACGCTGCACTCGCCGGCCATGTAGTCGCTCGCTGCGTCGCCGAGTCGGGTGGTCATCGCGGGTCCTCCGGTGTGTGTGGTTGTGCGGGCCGCTGTGGGGCGGTGGGGGTGTGGTTGGGGTGGTTGCCCGGGTGGGCGGGTTGCGTGGCTCCTGGGGGCCCTGGCGGGTCTCCTGGGTGGGTGCTGGCTTCGTTGGTGCGGTGGTAGGCGACGAGTTCGCGGAACGAGGCGGGCATCGGCACCTTGTTCGACCAGTCGCCGGTCACGCTCCACCGTCCGAAGCCCAGCACGCGCGGCAGCGGTCGTGCCTGTCGACGTCGTCGATGCGGGTGCGCTCCGTCACGGCTGGCAGGTGGTTCGCTCGCCCTCGCTCGCGGAGGAGGAGCTGGTCGTCGTGGCGGCAACCGCTCGTGGCGAAGCGGGTCAGGTGCTCGTCGATTCGGTGGGCCCTGGCGCGGTTGTCGCTGGTGGACCGGATGGCGGTAGCGGTCATGGCTTCCTTGGGGGTCGGATGGCGGGTAGGTCCCTGGGTGGGCCGACGAGCGCTGGCACGAGGGCGGGTGGTCGACCATCAGCGATGGCCTGCCGGGTGGTGCGGAGCCAGGCGAGGTACTCGACCGGGGTCATCCCCCCTGGTGGTTCCGGGAGGGGCGTCCGCTCGAGCCGCTGCGACCGGAGACGTCGCACGCCGGCGCGGACGTGCTGGGCGGTGAGGTACTCCCCGGACACCCTGCGGTGCTCTCTGACGGCCTCGATCGCGTCGTCCAGGCGGAGGTCGCGCACGAGGTGCCACCACTCCTCGATGACGAGGTCGTCGACCTTCCGGTTGTCACCGACCTGGATCCGCGCGAGGAGCTCACTGGTCTCGAGGAAGTTCACGAGAACGCGCCCTCCGGCAGTTCGACGGCGGAGCGCCAGACCAGGGCGCCGCACTCGTCCCTGTACGTACGCCACTTGGCGGCACCGGAGTGTGTGGTGAGTGTCCCCGGGTCCCGGCAGACGATGCGGCCCTCAGGGACCGTCTGGTGGGCGTCGAAGGCGGCGATGCCGGAGAAGGTGCGGTGGCACCCGGAGCAGTGGCCGGTGCGGTTGCCGGACTGCCGCCACTGGGTGCCGCAGGTGTTGCAGGTCGGGGTCTGCCAGGGCTGGGTCATGGTCACGCTTCCTGTGAGGTCTGTTGGGCGTCGTACTGGGCTTGGAGGCGGCGGCCCCTCTCGGCGACCTCCGCGGCACGGTCCAGAGGCATCGGGCCCTGAGCGGCTGGTCGGCTGTCTTGGCGGGGCGGGAGGGGGTCGTCGTCCCACCGCTCCTGGTTCAGCCACGTCGCCGGGTGGGGGATCTTCGTGCGGTCGGTGGGGAGGTTCGGGTCGTCGCGCAGGCGGGCTGCGCCGGCGAGGACTCGGTGGGGGCCGGCCTTGGCGACGGCCTTGGTGAAAGCGGCCCTGGCTGCGCCCTTGCCTTCGCGTCGGGGATAGGTGTCCCAGAAGGCGGCGAAGACGGCCTCCCCCTCGTCGGGTGCTGTGCCGTCGGTGGTGGTGACGACGTCGAGCTCGAGGGGCGTTTCCGGGTGGGTGTGAGGAGCAGGGAGTGAGGAGTTAGGAGTTAGGAGTAAGGAGTAAGGAGTAGGGGACCCCTTACCGATACCCTCCGAGTTACCCTCACCCGTACCCTTACCGATACCCTTTCGGGACCCCTTACCGAGGGGGTAAGTGGACGGGTCAACGGACCCCTTCCCCAGCACCTCGAGAGCCTTCGGCCCCCACCCCTTGAGGTTTGGCTGGTCCTCCCGAAGCCTTCGCAGCTCGTGGACCACGACACCCCGAAGGATCTTCGACGCGACCGTCGAGTGGGCCGTCGCCATCGCCACGGCCATCTTCGGCTGGTTCATCAGCCCGTCGTGACGCACGAAGGAGCGGATGAGCGCTTCCTCGGTGTCCTCGTCGACGACGAGGTACAGCCGCTCGATGAGCTCGGCAGCGGCGGCCTCGACGGCTTCCACGGTCCACCCGCCGGCGAGCTTGGCGATGCGCTTCGGCCGCCAGTCGACGGTTCCGCAGTGCGACAGCGTCGGGGACGTGAGGAGCACGAAGTACAGGTGCTGGGCGGGTGGTCGCAGGTCGCGCCAGTCGTCGTCGTCCCAGATCGACACCTTGACGTACGCGAACGTCCGGGCCATCAGGCCACGGCCTTCGCGCGGCGGGTGAAGCCGAGGTGCTCGGGCCCGTTGGTCGCCAGGTTGATGCGCTGGGCGACGTCGGACATGCCGGCCTTGTGGAGGACAGCCTGGAGGGAGTGGCGTTCGATGCCGAAGCGGGCCTCGAGGCCGGGCCACGTCTCGCCGGTGGACGCGAGGAACGCGACGTCGTGGGCGTCGACGTGCCCGGGGGTCCAGCCGGGGTCGGGGGTCTCGTCGGGGTCGTCGGGGTCGAGCCACTGGTTGGGCTTGGCCCAACCGCGGCGGCGCGCCGCAGCGGCGGACTTGGTGTTGCCGCCTGGTCGGTCGCCGAGCTCGTCGTAGAGGTCGCGGACCTTGTTGTGGGTGGCGACGCGTACCTGGCCGGCGCGGTTGGTCATCCAGTTGTGGACGGCGTCCTTGGAGACGCCACCGAGGCGCTCACCGATGGCGGTGAGGGACCACCCGTTAGCGACGAGGGCTTGGACGCGGCGACTGGTTCCGAGGTTGGGGACGACGCGTGGTCGGCCGTTGACCTCGTCGTAGGAGCGGTGCCGCTCGTAGCGGGCGCGCTGGTCGCGGCAGGGCTGACAGTGGGGGGCGTAGCGGGTGTGCTCGCCGCAGCAGGTGCGGTTGCGGGGGAGCGCCTGGGTGGTCATGGCTTCCTCGGGTGGTGGGTTGCGGCGTGTGCGCGGCGGGTGAGGGTGAGCTCGAGCCGGGTGGCGCAGGTGGCGGTCCACCCGCAGGCGCAGGTGAGCTCGGTGGTGCGGCGGCCATCGGGGCGGGCGATGGTGAAGATCACGACGCGGCCGCCTCTCGTGCGCGGCGGCGTGCCCGTCGGGCTGCTTCGCCGACACGGCATGGCTCGCACCTGCACCCGTGCTTGCTGTACGCCCTCTGCCCGCCGTGGACGAGCTGCGGGGTGAGGTCGATGACGCGGCCGTCGTCGTAGTAGGCGCCGGCGGTGAACCCGTCGACGCGCATGCCCGTGCCGAGGAGGGCCTTGCACTGGGCGAGGACGGGGCAGGCGTCGCAGAGGGCTTCCCGCTGGGCGTGCCAAGCGGCGCGTGCCTTCGCGGCCCGGGGCGGGTCGGTACCCCACCAGGCTGGTCGGTCACGGCAGGGGGTGGCGTCGCCGTTGGCGGCGTCGATGAGCCCGTCGAGCGCTTCGAGCTGGGCGGGGGTGGCGAGGGGTCGCCGCTCGACCCGCTTGTGCAGGATGGTGGTCACGTGTCTGCTCCGGTGGGTGTGGTTGGCCAGGCTACGCCGGTGAGGGCGCGGCGGTGCGTCGCGGGAAGGGTGGTGAGGGGCGCGCCGGTGTGGTCGAGGCCGGCCGCGGCGAGGACGAGGGCGTCAGCTTGGTTGTTGTCGCGGACCAGCACCGACGGGTAGCGGCGGACGGTGTCGGCGAGGACGGTGTCCTTGTCGGCGTTGCCCTTGCCGGTGGCGTACGTCTTCACGCTGGCGGGTGGCATCACGGCGACGGGGATGTTGAGCGCGTCCAGGGCGTCGACGACCAGCCACCACAGGCCCGCCCGCTCGGACGCCTTCCCCGTGCGGGTCGAGAACGCGAGGCCCTCGAGAACGACGAGGTCCGACTCCTCGCACGCGGCGACCACCTCGCCACGCAACCACCGCAACCGAGGCAGGTCCGCCAAGCCCTTCGGAGGCTTCGCCGTGACCACCGTCACCGAGTCACCCGTCGGGTCGCCCGGCTCCGCGACGCACAGCCCGGTCCCCGTCAAGGACAGGTCCACCCCGGTCACTCGGGTCACGCCGTCACCTCCCGCTTCGCGGGGAAAGGTGCCAGCAGCGCGAGCAGCGGCGCGAGGACCGCCGCAGCGAGCAGCGGTGGAATGGCGTTGCCGACCTGCTGGTAGCGCTTCGTCGACGTTCCTTGCCACGGGTAGTCGCGAGGGAAGGACTGGAGGACGCCGGCTTCCTCGACGGTGACGCGGACGGAGCCCGGCGTCTTCTGTCGCGGAGGGTCGCCGGGCTTGCGATAGCCAGGGGCGGCGACCACGTCGGCCCTGAAGGAGCCGACGATCGTCGGGGAGGGCCGCTGCTCGGTCCAGTCGAGAGGTGTGTTATCTCCGTCGAGGGCAGCCGTGGGGGTCCAAGCGGCGGTGCCCTTGCCGGTGATGCCGTGGGCTGGCTCGTCGAGGTCGCGGGGCACCTGGCCGGCGGTGTAGCGGGCGGTTGCTCCTGCGCCGGCGAACTGCCACTTGAGCGAGGCCGAGCCGTGCCCTCCGCCGCCGGTCACAGTCATGGCCGGCTCGGTCAGGTCCCGAGGCAGGACGCCGCCGCGCTCCGCCGAGCCGGCGCCGCGACGCTGCGCGAGCTGCCAACGGCTGACGTTGCCGGTCAACGTGGGCGATGGGACGTCGCTGCTGCGCTCGTAGGGTTTGGTGGCGCCACCGCCCATGCCGCTGTTGTTGCCGGTGCTGATGGAGCCTCCGGCCTCCGCACCGAGTGCGGCCGCCATCGACACCCACGGGAGGACGCCGTCGTCGAGGCGAGTCCGGTCGCGGCTGTAGAACTTCGAGTGGGTCGGCGTCGGCCAAGGGGCCCCGGTGAGCCCGTGGGCATCGGCGACGTCCTGGCGGACGGCGACGAGGACGGCGCGCTTGCGGGTCTGCGGGACGCCGTACTGCTCGGCCTGGAGTAGCCCTGTGCGGGCGATGTACCCGAGTGATGACAGCGCTTCGACGTACGCCTGCCAGATCGGGAGGACGGCCGGCACCTGCTCCAGGGCGACCCACCGGGGCCGGTGGTCCCGGATGGTGTTGAGGGGCTCGAGGACAAGGACGCTGCGCTCGTCGAGCTCGGCGTCCCCGACCCATGCGACGGCGTCGTGGGGTGTCATGCCGAACGTCACGCGGCGCACGGCCTGAAGTAGGTGGTCGAGATGCTTGCGCCCCGACCCTTTGCCGGCGGCGGAGAACGTCTGGCAGGGCGGGGAGGCGATGTAGCCGGCGAAGTCGGTGGGGCCGTCGGCGCGGACGTCGCCGTGGATGCGGTCGAATCCGGCGGCCCTTGCGGTGTCGCAGGCGGCCTGGTCGTGCTCGACGCCGATGACGGGCCCGGTGTGGCCGAGGAGACGGAGGCCCTGTTCCCAGCCGCCGGGGCCGGCGAAGTCGTCGCGGATGAGGGTGGTCTCCTCAAGCGCGGCGAGGAGGTCGAGTTGGCCTGGGCAGGTCACGTCGGTGGTCACGCGGCCTGCTCCCGTCCTGGTCGGTGCTGTACGGCCTTGTGCATGCGGATCTCGGCGGCGGCGGGGGTGGAGCGGCCGGGGGCGTAGGGGACGCGGAAGCCGCACCCGCAGGCGGCGTACCCGCCCTGGTCGTCACACGCGGGGGCGGTCACGGGGTCTCCTCGGTTGCGGTGGGGTCCCACCCGGTGGGGAGGGGGTGGATGGGCCAGGTGGGGTCGACGACGGCCTTGGGGTCGTTGCGGCGGAAGTACTCCTGGAGGGAGGTGGCCTGGTCGGCCTTCCACCCGGTCTGCTGGGTGTGGAGCTGGTCGAGGTCGGCGGTGCCGATGTCGGGGTACCTGGAGGCGATGGCCCAGGCGATGCGTGCGGCGGCGAGGGCGTCGGCGGTCGCTTCGTGGGCGTGGTCGAGGGTCACGCCGTAGTGGGCGGCGGTGGCCGTCAACGTGCGGGAGCCGCGCCTGTAGGTGTCGGCGTGCTTGTCGAGGACGAAGGTGTCGACGACACGGGTGGGTGCCGGTGGGGTGTGGCCGTGGCGACGGGCTTCCCGGTCGAGGACGGTCCAGTCGAAGGCCGCGTTGTGGGAGATGACGGGGAGGCCGGCGGCCTGGTGCGCGGTGAGGACCTCGAGGACCTGGCCGATGGCGGTGGCCGAGTCGACACCCTCCGCCTGCGCCTTGTCAGTGGTGATGCCGTGGATGGCCGCGGCGCCGTCGGGGATGGGCACGCCGGGGTTGATGAGCCAGTGGTGGTCGACCCGGGTGAACTGGACGGACGGGTCGGGTCGGGTGAGGACGACGACGGCGACCGTCACCAGTCGGGTCGTGTTGGGCGAGGGCGACGTGGTCTCCGTGTCGAAGGCGACGAGCCCGGTCGCGCACGCCCCGGCGAGCGTGCTGGCACCGGTGAGAGTGGTTGCGGTCATCACAGCCCCTTCGCGGGTGCGGTCCAGAAGTCGGGGTCGTCGGGGGTGGGGACGCGCGGCTCGAGCGGCGGGGTGAGGGGGTGCGCCTTCGTCATCGCGGCGACCGTCGGGTACGTGAGCACGTCCGGGTAGTTCCGGGTGACGAGCTCGGCCACGCCGGTGGGCAGGGTGTGCGGCTCCAGCGCCGAGGGGGCGCGGCTCTTGCCGTTCCAGGACCCGTCACGCCACTCCGGGTAAGAGCACGCGCAGCGGAAAAGCTCGTCCACGCTGTCGTAGGCGTTGGCGTGACTGATGCAGAAGCGCTGTCCATCAGACCGGAAGCCACCTCGTGCGCCCGCGGCGCCGTCTCCTAGACAGCGCGGGTCGAGGTAGGAGCGCCAGGCCACGAGGAGCCGAAGGCCAATCGCGATGGCGGCGCAGGCGGTGGCGATGCCTACGCCGAGACTGCCGTTGGCAGTTGCGGCGACTGCGGCACAGGCGAGCAGGACCGCCGCCGCCAGGCCGGCGCCCCACCTCTGACGCCAAGCGTTCCGCGCCGCGGAGGGCTCGAACGTGAGCGTGGTGTCGACACGCTGGCTCTGGGACGTAGGTGCGACGAGCCCGAGGATCTCGGCCTTCTCGCTGCGGAAGCCCTTGTCGCCGATGACGGTGCGGCCGTAGCCCTTGATGACGGCGGTGACCTGGCCGGGGCCGTTGAAGGTGTTGTCGCCGTTGTGGAAGGCGTAGAACCCGCACGCGCAGTCGGGGTCGAAGTGGTCGGTGTACTCGCGGGTCTGCCCCGTGTCGACGCCGAACGCTTCGCCCTTGGTAGCGGTGCGGGGGTGCCCGCCGCGCTGGCACTTGCAGATGTTCTCGCCGGGCCGCCAGGGCTGCTCGGTCGCGTTGACGGGACAGAGGCGGCCGAGGGAGTCCACCCGGAACGACCGGAGCCCGACCATGTGGTCGTTCGGGACGAGCTCCGGGTCGAGACCCGAGTAGGGGCCCGGGGTGAGGCGGAGGTTGTTGTTGTTGGCGCTGGAGTGGGTGATCTGGCCGCCGACGAGCCCGGCTCGGGTGAACAGGCCACCGGTGACCGTGGAGCCGGCGCGGACGCCGTGCTGGGGGCACCCCGGGTCGGTGAGGAAGCCGGGGACGCACGCGCAGGGGTTCATGCCGGGACCTTCTCTGGCTCGGGGGCGACGGCCGGGGCGGGAGCCGGGGACGGCTCAACACGCTGCGGAACGGTCGTCGGGATGGGCTCGAACTCGATGTACCTGCGGGGCTCGCCGATGTCAGCCACGGGACGCCGCCTCCTGCTGCTCCCAGAACTCGGGCGGAGGGCTGGCGTAGTCGGCGTCGGGGTCGATCTCCCCGTCGATGACCCCGGTGGTCGCGTCGACACCTGCCGGCGTCTGGGGTGCGGCCTCGATCGCGGGAGCCTGCATGGGCGCGTCGATCGCGTCGAGGCGGGTGTCGGTGCGGACCTTCTCGTCGACCTCGAGCGCCCTGATGAGGTTCGGGGACTTCGGGAGCATCTTCACGAGCTGGCGGATCGCGGTCTTCCGCTCCATCCACCGCATCGGGTCGGCGATCTGGGAGGGGCGGGTGTTGCCGCGGAGCTTCTTCACCTGCGCCGGTGAGAGGACGACGAACGCGGACCCGCCGGAGGTGAGGGTCGCGACGGCGTAGTACGCGATGGGGTCACCGTCGGGGCCGTCCATGGACGGCTTGTGGCGGAGGAACGGCTCGAGGCCGTACGCGTAGTCGAACTCGTCGTTCGCGTACACGGCCTGCGCGTCGAGGTGCTTCGCGAGGGGCGACTGCCAGAACAGCTTGGCGTACCCCTGGTAGCCGATGATGAGGGTGGTCTCCCGCTTGTAGGGGACCAGGTAGCACTCGTCGCCGACGCCCGGCTCGAGGCCGAGCTGGGACGCGGACATGAGGGCGCCCATGAACGACTCGGGGGACGTGTTCGCGAGCTGGGGGGTCTTACGGAGGACGGTGAGGGCGAGGCGGACCATGCGGTCGGCGTTGAGGTGTGCGGGGAGCGCGCGGGCGATCTCGGGGCGCATCCGCTCGACCATCTGCTGGAGGGTCGGCTGGCCGCCGTTGGCCTGCTGGTCTGCCTGGCCCTGCACTCGTGCGGTGAGGTCTCGTCCCATGGGTGTCAGTTCTCCTTGATGGTGAAGCGGCGGTGGGTGGTCGGGTTCGTGTAGGTGTCGGCGAGACCGGGGTGATCTGCGCGGAGCCGCTTCGAGTCGAGGCGGCGGGTGGTGACGGGCCGGCACGTCGCGACGGTCCGGTCGCCGACGGCGAGGGCGGTCGCGTCGCCGAGGAGGAGCCTCAGGGCCGCTTCGGCGGTCGCGGCGCGGTCCTTCCCGGCCTTCTCTGCGGCCTTCCCGGCCCGGTACTCGGCGAGGAGCGGGTCGACCCTGGCGGCGGGTGCGACGACGGGTACGGCGGACTCGTCCGCAATCGGGTACTGGCCCTTCACCGCGTCGAGGGCCGTGGCTTCCATCCCGGGTGGGGTGTCCGCGAGGACGTGCCCGGTCCAGAACGTCTCCTCCATGTCGGTGAGGACGCGGATGAGCTCGTCGTCCCGGTTGACGCGGTGGACACGGAAGTCGCGGCCGTCGATGAGGGCGACGACCCAAGCGTGGGTGAGGCCGGTGACGGCGAGGCCGTGCTGGACCTGAACTTCGGCGTGGTCGGCGACCTGGTCGTCCCAGTCCTTCGCGACTCGCCACCCGGCGGTCTTCGACTCGAACAGGCCACCGTCGGCGGTGATCCCGTCGGGCGACAGGAGCTGCCAGGGGCGGGTGGTGGACTGCTGGAGCCCGGCCGAGTGGACGGCGATGCCGGTGTCCTCGGTGAACGCGGTCCGCATGGCGGGCTCGAGGAGCTTCCCCCATCGCATGGCGGCGTTCTCGTCCTCGTCGGTGGCGCGGCCGGTCTTGTCGAGCCAGAGGGCGTACCGGGAGGAGTAGGGGTTGACGCCGGCGATGGTGGACGCGTCGGACCCGCCGAGCCCGGCCTTGCGGGCCTTGAGCCACTGGGGGCGGGGGGCGTCCGCGGGGAGAAGCTGGGTGCAGGCGGGGAGCGTGGGCGCCCCGGTGAGTGTGGTCACTGGTGGGCCGCCTCTGCCATGCGGGCCCTGGCGCCGGCTGCCCGTGCGGTGTCGGCGAGGGCTGCGCGGACCTGGGCTTGGTGGCGGAGGTCGGCGCGTGCTTGGGCGAGGTCGAGGGCAAGGTCGAGCCCGGCCTCGTTGGTGATGACAGGGGCGCCGGCCTGGAGGGCGTGGATGAGGGCGCCGAGGTCGGGGTCTGGTACCCGCTGCGACGCGGGCACGGTGGTGGGTGCAGTCATGCTTCCTCCGGTGGGTGTGGTTGACCAGTGTGCGCGGTGTGGGTGGGCGGTGTCTACGGGTTGGGCTGGCGAATCCGCCTCACGTGTCGTCCTGTGTGCGCGGGCCACGAGCAGCAGCGCCGTCGTCGAGGAAGGCGGCACGCTCGGCCTCGACGCGCTGGGCCATGTCCTCGCGGCCAAGGGCGCGCCAGCGGGCAGGGGTGACGCTGTCGGCGGAGCAGGACTTCGGGAAGCGGCAGCAGCGCGGGTCGTAGGTGCCCGACTCGGCGTCAGGCCATGCCGCGACGCAGTCCGGGTCCCGTGCGTCGTCGGCGCGCTCGACGGCGGCCTCGTCCTCCCCGGCAGAAGGCGCAGGCGGGACGGAGCGGTGACGGACTCGGTCGCGCCAGGCGTCCTTCTGCGTCTCGGTGAGGTCGGCCCAGGGGAGCGCGACGGAACCGCCGTGGGCAGCCAACCGTTCGGCCTCCGCCTCCTCGTCCTCGGTGGGTGCGGCGGCCACGGCACCGGTCTCGCCGGAGCGGTCGTGCTCGATGGCCCGGTCGGCGGGCGCGGTGCGCCAGTCCGGCCAGGTGCGGCCCTCGTTGCGCTCCTGCTTCGCCTTGACCGCGTCGACGATCTCCTGCGGGGACGCGCCGGTCCGCCATGCGCCGTCGAGGGCGAGGATGACGACGTCGACCCACTCGCGGAGGTCGTCGGGGTCGGCCTCGACCTCCCGCAGCTCCTTGCGGATGTGGTCGACGACGCCGGCGGTGCGCCGCCCGGGCCCGAAGGTCCGCTCGGACCACGCGGCCTGCCGGGCGAGGTGCTCGGCGTCGATGCTGGGTGCGGCGGCCACGGCACCGGGAGCGCGGAGGTACAGCGGGGCGGCGCTTTCGCCGCCGTACTCGTCCGCGATGTCGCGAGAGGTGGTCGAGTGGCGGCGCCCTGCGCTGTCGGTCCATATCCACGCGGCGGGGTCGCTGGGGGTGCCCTGCGCCCGGCGGGCACGGGACTCGTCGACCTCGGCAATCAGCATCGCCACCTTCGGGTCGTACATGCCGTGGTCGTTCCCGGCGTACATCGCCCGGAGGTAGTCGAGGTCGTCGTCGGTCAGGTGCTCGGCGTCGGTCAGCTCGTCGGTCATCGGTCCTGCTCTCGGGTATGGGGGACGGGACGGGCAGCCTCGACAGCAGCGCGGTGCTTCGGGCAGTCGGGGTTGAACTCGACCTGCGACCCCGGCTCGACGGCTGACCCGTAGTGGAACCACTCGCTCTCCGGAGTGACCCAGCACTCACAGCCGTCGCCGTACTGGTCCTGTGCGGCGAGGTCCCGGGTCAGGGCCCGGCGGGCGTCCACGGTCAGGTGGGCGGCGAGAGCAGCCACCAGGGCAGGCAGGGCGTCGGGGGAGACATCGACCCCGCCATCGGCGTAGTCGTCCACGGCCATGACGGCGACGTGCGTGTGCTCGTCCCCGTTGTCCTTCGTGACGGTGAGGTAGTCACCGTCGGCGTCGGGTGGGGTGCGGTGGGTTCCGGGCATGGTCACTCCTCGTCCTTCGTGGTGGGGGCCTCCTGCGCGAGACGAGCCAGGGCGAGGTACTTCGGCTTGTGTCGGGGGCTGAGGTTTGTCCAAGCCCAGGGGTGGACGGCGTAGTCGATGCCGTAGGCGGCGCTGTAGATCGCGGCGGCCAGCGCGTCGATGTCGCTGTCGACCTCGGGCTGCCCGAGGTCGCCCGTGGTGCCGGTGGCGGCCAGCTCGGCGCGGGCAGCATCACGCTCGGCCTCGCAGGCAAGGGCGTGGTCGGCGGCGGAGCGGCCGGTTTCACGCGCCCGGTCACGCTGCTCGCGGAGGTTGCCCGCCATGACCATCGCCTCGTCGCCTCGGCGGATCGCCTCGTCGGACTCGCGGCGCAGCCGCTGCACCTCGGCTTCCGCGTGTTCGGCGCGTGCGGTCAGGGCCGCGTGGGCGTTGACCCGGGACACCGACAGTGCCGCGTCAGCGGGGCGGTGGAACGTGGCGACGGGGCGGTCCTTAGTTGGGTCCACGTCCCACGGCTCGTCGGCGTACGCGTGAAGGTTGTAGTTGCCACCGACGCGCCACACGGGCTCGTCGTCCTGGTCGGGTGCGGGTGCCACGGGCACGGAACGCAGGTTCTGAGCGGCGACAAGGTGCCCCGAAGACCCGTCCGGCGCGGTGACCGACCAGTTGGACGAGCGGTACTTGCTGGCCGCGAGCGTGACGACGTCGCCCTCGCGAAGCGTGTGGCACTGGCCGTACTCGCCATCGGCGTACTGGAATTCGGCGACGGCGACGATTGCGCGGGCGCCCACGGTCGGCACCCACTCGGGAGCGGTCACGGGAGACGGGGCAGCCACCAGGACCGCGTCCTCGACCTCGACGTAGTCGTCGTCGGGCAGGCGAAGACCCACGGTGTCGTGCTGGTGAATGTCCTCGACGCGGCCCGCGTAGGTGCCCTCGCCGTGCGGGTCCTTGCCCCTCGCCCACTGGCCGACGTGCTCGGCGGTCACGGGGACGTGGACGATGTTGCCGACGTTGTCCTCGTGAGCGTCTTCGTCCGACCAGCGCACCCAGACGCTGTCCTCGCTGTAGGCGCGCACGACAGTGCCGATGGGCGCGCCGCCGTCGCCCATCAGCGGCTTGTGCCTGATGCGGTCTCCGGGGTGGAACTGTGCGGTCACTTGGTCCTCCTGGTCAGGGCGGCCCACACGCGGCAGGCCAGGGACGGGCGGGGAAGGTGAGCCTTCATCCCGGGATGGGCGAGCTCGAGCGGGGTCACGCGGCGACTCCGGTGACCTTGGTGATGCGCGCGGTCCAGACGAAGCCACTGCGCGGGCACTCGCCGGACATGGCCCATAGCGCCTGATAGGCCGCGTCCTCGTTGGTCGCTTCGATCTCGACAGGAACAGCGCGGTCCCAACGGGTCATGTAGTAGCCCTCGCGGTCGCGCATGGTGCGCTTGAGGTTGAAGACGAAGCGAGGCGTCGCGTCAGCCACGGGTGCTCCTGTGGTGTCGGATGGTCAGGTGGAGGGGGCCGCCCGTGTACGCGGCGACCCGGGCCATGCGGGTGGTGTGGGCGTCGTGGACCGCCAAGCCGAGCGTGCCCACCAGGACCACGAAGCCGACAAGGGCGAGGACCACGACGACGCACGCCCCGAACGTGATGAGCGCGGTCACGGCTCGAGTCCTCGGCCGGCGCACGCACCGCACTCGCGGCCGCGGGGCCCGTCGCCGGTCCCGTTGCAGGGCTCGCACCATGCGGGCCCGTTGGGCTGGGGGCCGGTGCCGAGTGCCCAGGCGAGGGCGTCGGCGACGCCTTGCTGGTAGGAGCGGGCGTCGGTGCCGAGGTCCAGGTCGCGGTCGGCGGCGTCGGCGGCCTGGTCCTTGGCGTCGAGGAGCTCGATGGGTGTGGGCGTGCGGCCACCGGTGTGTGTGGTGGGCAGGACCGTGACGGTGGCGGTCATGCGAGGCCCTTCCATGCGGTGATGACGGCCCAGGCGGCGCCGGCGTAGATGAGGGCGGACGCGGCGATGGAGAGTGCGACGGCCCTGGCGAAGCGGCGGGTGTGCTCGATGGGTGCGGGTGGTCGGGTGGCCCGGGGGGCGGTGGCGATCACGGTCGGCTCCAAATGGTGACGGGTGTGGTGTCGTGGAGGCCGCGCCAGGCGGCTTCCCATCCGGCGGCTAGGTCACCGTCGGCTGCGGCTTGGATGACTTCGCGGTCGGTCATGAGGTCGGTGGGCGTGTAGTGGCGGGAGTGCCACTCGTCGTCCGCCGGGTCGTGGAACGGGGCGAGGTCCGCGTCGGCGTACGAGTCGGTGAACGGGTCCGACGCTGTCCAGCTCACGACGCGACCGGCCAGGTCTTGGCCTGCTCGGCCCGCCGGTGCGCGTCGACCTTTAGGAGGCGGCGGGCGCGGAGGAGCCCGCGGATGACGGCGTCGAAGTCGGCGGGGGACAGGTCGAGGCGGATGCCCTTGCCGTCCTCGTCGGTGACGTCGAGTCCGATGGTGCCGTCACCGTTCGGGTCGACCGTGATCACACCGGTGGTGGGCGGCCACGTGCCGATGGTCACCGCCGACAGCCACCCGTCCGGCGTGAACGCAGGAGTGATGTTCACGCGTCGGCGTCCCGCGTGACGGCCGCCTCGACGTTGCTGCCCTTCGCCGTGCTGCGACGCCACACGCCGGAGACGGACCAGCCGTCGCGGGCGAGAAGGGCGATGACGTCCTGGGCTCGCCGGAACGGGCGTCCGGAGACCGGGTCAGAGACGACGTCCCCGTGGCTGTCGATGACGTTGACGCCGGTGCCGTTGGAAAGGGGGCGGGCGATGTAGGTGGTCACTGCGGTCTCCTGCGTGGTGGTGGGGGTGGGGGAAGTCGCGCTCATCGGAGTCGTCCCTTCGTGGCGGTGAGCGTCCTGCCCACGCTGGTGTGAGTGGTGGTTGGGGCGAGCGGGTATCCGGCGCCCTCGTGTGTCCGGTTGTAGCGGCCAGGGATCTGCCCCCAGTACGGCTGGAGGCGGGCCTGCTCTGCCGTCTCGATGCGGCGTGCGGTCTCGTGGACGTAGGGCCCGGAGAGCCGCCAGCGGCAGACGTAGGGGACCCAGTTGGCCCGGTCGGTCTTGTGCTGCGACCACCGCTTCCGAGGCTGCTTGGTGCACCCGACGTAGAGCACGCGGCCCTCGCGGTCGAGGGCCCGGTACACCCAGTGGGTGCGGGGCTCGTCGCTCACGGGCGGGGCCGGCGGCGAGTGGTGGTCGACTGCGGAAGGTGCACGGGAGCACCGGGGACTGTGGTGACGCGCGGCACGAAGAGGCTGCCGGACGGCGCGTCGAGTGCCTTCTCGATCTTGCGGGCGAGGTCGGGGCGGCAGGTGTTCGTGCGGCCCGAGCGAAGCTGGGCCACGGTCGACCACTGCTTCTCGCCGCAGCGCTCGGCCAGGGAGCGGACGGTGAAGCCGCGGAACGTCATGTACTGCGCGAGGGCGTGCGCCGAGATGAGCTGCACGTCGAACCTCCAGCGGGGCGAGGGGGCCGCGGCGGGCGCGGTGCGGGTGATGGTCGGCATGGGTGGTCGGACCTCCAGTAGGCGGGGCATCTCGCATGCCCCGGTGAGAGTGGACGCTAGCAGGTCCACACGCGGTTGTGTACCTCTTGTGTGACCGATTGCGGCAGGATGACTAGGGGAAGCAAGACACAACGGAGTAGTTCGTACACACGTTGTGTAGATCACCGCTGGACAGCGACCAGCGGCCACCAGGAGGTTCCGTCGTCGTGAGCCAAGACCGAACGCCGGCCCCGGGAACGCGGAGGGCACGCCAGACGGCCCCCGAGCCGTGGGCGTCCCGCATGGTTGAGATGGGCATGGTCGACAGGGGAGCCCCGTCGATCACCCAGCTCGCTGCGCGGGCCAGGGACTTCACGGGCACTGCGACGCCGTCCATGGAGACGGTGCGGCGTTGGGTGTTCGGGGATCGGGTGGGCAACATCCACCCGACGGTGTCGGGGGCGTTGGCGGGGGCACTGGATGTGCCCATCGGCACGATCCTTGAGTGGGTGGGGGCGCAGGCGGGGCAGTCGACCCCGTGGGTGCCTCCGCCGGCGTCGGCTCGGCTCACATCGGAGCAGCGGAAGGCGATGGACCAGTTGGTCCGCCTCTTCGCTATGGCGAACGGTGAGCCGAAGGACGGTGATGGCGGTGGCGACGCGCCCCCCATGACAGTGGAGACGACGGACACCCCGGGCGACGGGATCCGGTTGAGATCGGTGGCGGACCCGGACGAGGTCGGACCAATCCGCGGTGACGAGCAGTCCCGAACCAGTGGATCTACGCGGCGGAGTGGCCGCCGCGGTGTGACGCAGCGTGACGGCAAGGACGCGACCTAGGCCCCGTCGTCGGACCTACCCCGCATGCTGTGACCAGTGTTCAGCGATGAGCCATGGGGGCAGACAGTGGGGACTGTGCAGGTAGTGGTGGGCCGCGGTGGTGTCCGTGAGCCCGTGTGGACTGGGGTGCCGGACGGCCTGTTCGTGACCGTCCCGAAGATGACGTGCACCGCCGCGGGCGCGAGGGCGCTCGAGGTGGTGTGGCAGGCCGCCCTCGACCAGGGGGCGCTCAAGCACGCGGGGCCGGGCGCGGTCGTGTCGTACGCGGTGTGCCCGGTCGTGGACGTGCCGGTGGAGCTGCTCATCACGCCGGGGCGGATCTGTGGGACGTTGTCGGCGGTCGACTTCACGGCGTCGGCTGCGGAGGGCATCGCGGGGATCGTGCGAGAGATGCACGCGTCTCTGTGGGCGTCGGAGCAGGTCGCCTAGTGGGGTCTGTGGTTGACCGGTGGACGCGGCCGGGCCCGTCGGGGAAGCGGGTCCGGTCCGAGCGGTACGGGCGGGGCAAGCGGTGGCTAGCCCGGTACGTGCAGGCGGACGGGTCGCGGGGGAACCTGGCGTGCACGACGAAGGACGAGGCCCTGGCCGTGGTGGCGAGGGCGGACGTCGCCCGCCGGTCTGGTGACATCGCCGCCCCGGTCGGTGGGCCCGTGCTGTTCGGGGACTACGCGGCGTTGTGGGTGTCGCGGCAGGTGCATCACCGTGGGTCGACGGCGGACCGGAACGCGTCCCTGCTGCGGGTCCACCTGCTCCCCAGGCTCGGCGGGGTGCGCCTGTCGGCCGTGACCCGGGGCGTGGTGCAGGACGTCATCGTCGACCTGTCGAAGACCCTCGCGCCGGCCACCACGAGGTCCGTCCTCGTGCTCCTCCGCAGCATCATGCGCGCGGCCGTCGAGGAACGGCTCATCACCACCGACCCGACCCAGCGTGCCCGGCTGCCTGAGTTGTCGAAGGCGCGGGTCGTGCCGATGACCGCCGAGCAGGTCCATGTCCTCACGGATGCTGTGCCGCCGTTGTGGCGACCAGCGGTGGTCCTCGCTGCGGCGTCGGGGATGCGGTCGGGTGAGCTCCGCGGGTTGACGTGGGACCGGGTCGATGGGGACCTCGTGACGGTCGACCGGCAACTCGAGTCGGTGACGCGGGATGGCCGCCCGGTGTGGGGTCCGCCGAAGACGGCGTCGTCCAACCGCAGGTTCCGCCTCGACGAGCGGACGCTCAAGGCGTTGTGGGAGCACCGCGGCAAGCACGGCGAGGGCCCCGAGGGCCTGGTCCTGCTGTCCCGCACTGGCCGCCCGCAGACCCGCACTGGTGCGTCGGAGGCGTGGGGTGCCGCGAGGACCGCCCGCCCTGACGTGCTCGGTGGGACGCGGGGGTGGCATGACCTCCGCCACTTCCACGCGTCCGTCCTCGTCTCTGCCGGCGTGAGTGTGCGCGCGGTCGCGGACCGGCTCGGGCACAAGTCGCCCACCGAGACCCTCGAGACGTACGCCCACCTCATGCCGTCCGATGAAGAACGGAGCCTTGCCGCTGTCGAGTCAGCCTTGTGGGCTTGACCGCTTGCACCGGTGACAGTGGTTGACAGGTGCCCCACCCGGGTGTGTGCTGGTCGGACTTGACCACCCGTGGAAGGGAACCCGATGACGTCCCCAGCGCTCACCCGTGAGCAGGCAGCCGAAGAGTTCGCCGTGTCCCCCTCGACCATCCGTCGGCTCATCGCCGCCGGTCACCTCAAGGCCGTCCGTGTCGGCACCCAGATCCGCATCACCCGGGCCGCCCTCGACGCCTACCTCGACCAGAACGCCGCCGTCCGATGAGCACCCAGGTGCCGGACGGGGACAACCCGGCCATGGACGTGCACAGCCACGGCAGCGAGGATGGTCCCGGGCTGGGATGCCCGGAGACGCGACAGCCCGACGGCACACTGCTCGGGTACTGCCAGCGACGAGGGGGTGGCCCGGTGACCGAGCGGCTGAGCGACCTCAGCGACGACGCGCTCGCGTGGATCGCGGAGCGCCCCGGCGTCGCGTCAGACGAACGGGTTACGGAGATCGCGACCGAACTGCTCGCTCTCCGCGCACAGCAGGCCCCGACCACGGACGAGCCCGCCGCGTGGGGGCTGGTAGACGACGCGGACACCGTCGTCTCCGCCTCGCACTACCGCCTCAGCATCGAGCGGCTGGGTGAACAGCGGGGGCAGCGACTTGTCCCGTTGCACCGCCACCCCGCGCCGGCGACCGACGAGGAGACCGTGAAGCGCGCAGTGATCGCGTTTATCGATGCCCGGCCCCGCGAGACCGACATGGACGACATGACCGGCCAGGAGACGTGGGACGCCGCCCCGCAGTGGTGGCGCGACAACCGCACCCGACAGATGCGCGCCGCGATCAAGGCCGCGCAGGGCGGGGGCGACCGTGGGTGAGCTGGACACCAACCCGGACCGCCGCACCACCATCTGCAACGGGGCCGACACGATGGCCCAGCACCGCAAGTGCGTCGGCACATGGTGGCGGGCAGGGTCTGGACCGAACACAGGCAAGTGCCAGTGCGCATGCCACGGCGACGCCTGACCCGGTGCCAGACGGGTGCCAGCCCTGGCGCGTAGGTGCCACGGTGTGCCATGGCCGAGCAACTACATGCACCGACCTGGTCAGGTCTGGCGGGCGGAAAGTGTGGGCGCCAGTCCTCGAACTGGCGCCCACACTCACCAAAGAGCGGACGAGCCGGCCTGTACGCCGGGTTCCAGAAGGCGTACGCCTGACCAGCGGGGACGCAACCCCGGTGCCTCCCTGGTGCCACCGAGACGACAAGAGACGATGGGTGCCATGACCCTGACCGACTTCCTGCTCGCACGGATCGCCGAGGACGAGGCGGTGGCGCGTTCGGCTGCGACTCAGTGGCAGGACTTCCACGGCGACGCTGGCTACCCCACCCATGGCCTCTACCTGGACATGGGCGGCGGAGACATGGACCGCCTGCCGGGCGAGCACGCCGCCCACATCGCCCGCCATGATCCAGCGCGGGTGCTGGCCGGGTGCGCGGCGAAGCGGCGGATCATCGCGATGAGCGACGGGGGCGCCGACTTCGAAGCGGCCATGCCGACTCGCGGGTACGCCCAGCCGTACCACTCTCCGTCCGCCGACGTGATGACGAGGACCCGCCAGTTGCTCGCTCTGCCGTACGGGGACCACCCCGACTACGACGAGGCGTGGCGGCCGTGAGCCACACTGGTGGCATGACGGCTGCACGGAAGGCGGCGTACGCCCTGCCGCTTCACGCCCTGCCCGGCCTTGCCCCCACCACGACGGCAGCCCCGGACGCGCACTTGGACACCGTCCTCATGCAGGGGCAGGCGGACAAGTATCACGGAGTGACGGCGGAGTTGGCTGTGCCGCCGCACGTGGCTCGCAACGGTGGGCGGGTCGTCTACCAGGACGTTCACCCCGACGGCTCTCGGCACGCCATGTACGTCTACGACGGCACACCGCCCGTCTAGCCCATACGCGGGCGGCCCGTCCGTATGACTTGCGGCCGTGCTCATACGAAGGCGCTGGGTAGCGTGCGCGCGTGGCGACGCGGGTCGAGTGCGTGGACTGTGGCGCCCACCACGAGGGGTACGCGCGCGACGGGGCGGCGTGGGCGAGGGGGCACTACTGCGATGAACGGTGGGACCGGGAGGCCGCGGAGGGCGTGAGCCTGCGGGCGCGGCAGCAGGGGCGGGCTAGGGCCGCACGGACCGCCAGGCTCGCCCAGGATCCGTCCCTCGCGCCGCACGGGGACGTCACCACCTACCGCGAGTGGGGATGCAGGTGCCCGCCCTGCACCGCCGCCTACACCCGCATGAGCGTCAACGCCGCTAAGAGACGGGCGGGTCAGCTCGGACGGTCGTGACGTCGTTGGCGTCGACCCACGTCTCCATCAACGTCCCGTCCTCGTGGCGGACCATCATCACGCGGGCGTCGTCCCCGGCGACCTCGAGGAGGAGGCCGGCGCACGGCCCGTCCTCCGTCGTCACGACGACGTGCTGGTGGGTGAGGTCGAGGTGCTCCCAGCCCATGAGGCGACGGTAAGCCTCCGACACCACCAACCGCTCCGGCGGGGCGTCCCTCCCGTCGACCTGCCGCAGCCCCAACGGCACACCCGGTCCGCGCTTCGGGTGACGACCACCAGCCATGCCGCCGGACCGTAGAGGTGGGTGGGGACAACGCCGCCCCACTGTCTGACCCCGTGGCTAGCGTCGCGTCATGGCACACACCACCAGGTACAAGTTCGTCCTTGAGGGCGCCGTCACCATCGACGACGCGATGGCCGTCGGGCTCGCGTCCACCGGCGGAGCGGTCCCGGACAGCGAAGAGGGCGCGGCCATGCTGCTCCGGTTGCAGATGGACATGCGCCTCGCCCTGCCGATGCTCCTGAGCAAGGCCCTGATGGACGGGCTCGCCCAGCACGCCGACGTCGTCCACTTCGAGTCCGCCGGCGGGAACGTCGCCGTGGTCCCCCACGGCGTCGACATCAACACCGTCGACGTGCCGCAGGGCATCGTCGAGTCTTACGACGCCGACCCGGACGGCCCGCCGCGGGGCTGACACGGCGAAGACGCCCCCACCCGCCGAAGCGAGTGGGGGCGTCGTCGTGCTGGTCAGACCTTGAGGGCGAGGACCGTCACCGCGAGGGAGCCGGCGACGGACACGAGGGTCGTGTTCTTCACGGTGACCCTGCACCCGGTGGTGGTGCGCTGGTCGACGGAGACGACGTCGAGCGCGGAGTACAGGGCGATGGTGTTCGAGTCGATCACCGGTAGCGGCAGGTACGTCGTGTCGGGTGCTGGGGTGTCGAACGGGACGGTGACGGCGTAGGTGGCGCCGCCGAGGACGGTGATGGGCAGGGCTATGGCTGCCCGCCCTGAGGTGACCGTCGGCATGCGGGTCTCGAGCGCGACGAGCCGTGCCGCCAGCGCCGCGCGTGCCGCTTCGGCGTCCTGCCTGTCCGTGTCGGCCTTCGCCTTGAGCGCCGCCTCCGCTGCCATGGCGCGGGCCTTCTCGGTGGAGTCGATCGCCTCAAGCCGGGCAACCTCCGACGACACCCGTGCGGTGAGCGCGTCGAGCTGGGCCTTGTCCCCGGCCTGGCCCGTGGCGACCGCCGCCTGGAGTGCGGTGACGGACGCGTTGAGGTTGGTCCGGTCGGCCTGGAGCCCCGTTATGAGGGCCCTGATGTCCGCCCGGTCCGCCTGCGACGACTGGACCGCCGCAGTGTAGGAAGCGGCCAACGCGTCGAGGTCGGCCTGGTGTGCGGCCTGTGCGTCGGTGAGCTCGCCGAGGGCCTTGATGCGGTCGTCGACGGTGTCGAAGCGGGCGTCCCTATTGAGGACCATCTGGCGGACGTTCGACGCCATGCCCTGGGCGTTGCGGGCGACGGTCAGGGCTTCTGCGGCAGCGGTGTCGTCTCCGCCCACGTTGATCGCGCGTACTGGCATGAGTCCCCCCCGGGCTCGTGCTGGTGGTGGCCGGCGTGGTGTCCGGCTAGTTGATGCCGCCGCCGGTGGTGACGCGGTCGACGCCGGTGTAGTCGGACGGGACGATGGCGAGAGTCCCCGGGGTGGTGTTGCTCACCGTGATGGGCCGGTACACGACCGTCGACGTCTTCGTGGAGCTGGACGTCGCCCGGATCGACAGGTAGCCGACCCCGTTGCGGAAGCGGGTGGTGTCGACGCCCTCGAGGTAGCCGCGCCCCGCACTGTCGAGGGCGGACTTGGCGACGGTCCCGAGGACGGTGTCGCCCAAGCGCACCTCGACACCCGTGGATGTGAGGCCGAGGACGTGGCCGGCGTAGAACGCGAGCATCGCGTTGCGGTACGCGCCGGTGTTGCCGAGGTCGTCGACGAGGACGCCACTGGACGTCTTCTGGGGGCGGCCGGTGAGGGTGCCAGTGATGGTGGCCTTGCGCCCGGGTGCGAGCCACACCACCGTCGGGGGCGTCGTGTCCGCCCCCGCGGTCTCCTGACGGAGGGCGGCAGGGTCGAACGTCGTGTACGACGCCGCGTTCCCAACCCCGTTGACCCCGGTGTTGTTGCCGCCCCACCACGTCGCGTTACCGGGCCCGCCGACGGCTTTGAAGTCCTTCGCGACGATCTGCAACGGGCCTGTGCCGATGGACCGGACGACCTGCCGGTTCGGCATGGCGTCCTCAATCAGCATCGACTCGATGCGCCCGGACACGGTCACACCACCGGCGCCGTTGTTCAGGAAGATGGACCCGTGGTCCTGCTCGGACCAGTTGCAGCCCTTGACGTGCATCCGCTGGGCGAGGTTGTTCGCCATGCCCTTCGGGTTCGAAGAGGCGCCTTCCTCGCGGTCCCACAGGAATCCGCCCGCCGCGGACCCTTCGATGTAGCACTGGTCCCAGTAGATGTCGGAGTTGCAGATCGACACGGTCCCGCGGCCGTGGCCGGTGCCGATGACCCGGTGCCTGATGTACGCGATCCGCACCGACGAGCTGGTGTCGGCTTCACCGGAGTACCGGACCGGAGCGATGCCGTCGTCACCGGAACGCCGGGAGGTGCAGTCGGTGTAGAGGAAGTCCTGGCAGCCGTTTGCGGCGTGGAACGCGTCAGCCCACGTCTCGATCGACTCGCACCGGTTGAACCACACCCGGCGGCCCTTGTACCCGAAGAACCCGGCTGCGCGGGCACCGATGCCGTGGACGTCCTCGACGATGATGTCGTGGACGAAGGGGTCGACCAGCAGCATCGTGTTGCCCTGCTGGTTGAGTCCGGTCCGGCCGACCGCGCCGATCGTCTCGAGCTTCGCGGGCTTGGCCTTCGACCCGTGGATGTAGATGCGGCGGGCGGAGTTCGACTGGGCCTGCTCGTCCGTCACGGACCCGTCGGTCGGGAGGGACTGGCGGTCCCCGAGGAGCCGGATCGCGTGGTTCTCCATCAGCCCGGTCGACGCGTTCGCGTGGGTGTGCTGGATCGTCACGCCGGGTGCGTAGAGCTCGAAGTCGGCGGTGAACCTGGGCATGTCGAGGTTGCGGGCCGCGGTGACGTACGTGGCGTCCTCGGTGAGGACGAGCTTGTCGCCGGCCTGGCGGGTGCCGGAGTAGCCGGTGTGATTGCCGAAGTACCCCATCCACCGCTTCTCGAAGTCGGTCATGCCCGTGGACGTGACCTTGAGCGTCGAGTCGTCGAGGATCGGGAGGGTGTCGAACTGGACGGTGCGGGTCGGCGCGGGCCACGAGGCGGTGCCCTGCGTCGTCACGGGGTTGTGCGCGGCGCCGAACATCGACTGGAAGTTGCCCACCCACGTCGGCTGCGCCGACAGCGTCCCGAGGGCCTGAGGGAACGCCGACACCGTCTGCACGGCGGCGAGGAAGTGCTGCGTCCACTTCCACGTCTCCGCGTTGCCCGCGTCGTCGAGACCGGACCTGCCGAGCCACCACGCCGCCCCGTCAGCGATGCCCGACGGGATCGTGAGGGCCTGCGACCACGTCCCACCAGTGACCGCTATGGAACCCGACAGCAGTGCCGTCCCACCCTCGGTCGCGGCGACCCTGTAGCGGACCTCAGCCACCGTCGGCCCCCTCGATCACGAAGGACCCCAGGCGGGTGGTGATCTGCTCGCCGTTGTGGGCGGAGCGGGCCCACACGTGCCAGCGGCCCGCAGGGAGCGACGCCGGCGGCGTGTACGTGAGCTCCTGCCCGTCCACGTCGATGGGGAGGTGGAAGTCGCCGTCGCGGGGCTCGGAGTCCACGGGGACGCCGTAGACGGGGTGGTCGTCGTGGCCGATGAGCGCGACGCCGATGAGGTCGCCCTCGAACGTGTACCGGATCGGCTGGGTGGGGTCGAGGCTAGGCATCGGTGTAGCCCCCTCCTGCGGTCGTGGACCGCTGCGTGGTCGCGCCGCTCGAGGGCGCGGTGAGAGTGGTGGTGGGGGCGGTCGTGTCCGCCGGCGTGACGCCCGTGTCGGAGTACCCACCCGAGACGGTCACGGACCGCTGCGTGGTGGACCCGGCCGAGGGGGACGTCAGTGCCGTGACCGGCGGGGTCGTGTCACCCGTCGCGGGTCCGATCTCGGGGAGCAGCGGCGCGAGACGGGGCGCGGTCAGGGGCTGTCCACCAGGCGTCGACGGGCTGTTACCCGACACCACCCGGCACGCCTGAATGATCTTGCGGATGTCCGTCGACTTGAACGAGTCGATGAGCTGGGTGCGGAACCACCCCGGAGCGCCTGGCTCGATCTGGAAGCCGGCGTCGCCGCCCTGGTCGGACAGCATCCCGCCGTACGTCTGCATGGCCGTCGCGAGGATCGTCCCCGCCTCGGTGGTGAGGCCGAGGGACGACAGGGACACGTCAGCGGGGATCGCGAACAGCGACCCGTAGGGCAGGTTCCCGGTGAACCGGTCGAGCTCGTAGTCCTGCTCGGTCGCGGGCCACACGTACCCGCGGCCTCGGGAGAAGCCGGCGCGGGGTGTGCCGAGGGGCCACCCGTCAGGGCACCAGTCCGCGACAGACCGGTCGCGCGTGGTGAAGGTGCCGTTGTCGTAGTACCCGTAGTTACCGCCGGGGTTCCACAGGCGGAGGAGCTGGTCGGCGCGGACGAGGACCGCGACGACGTGCGGGATGACCTTCGCCTCGACCTCGTGGGCGCGGATGAGCCCGCCGATCGCGGACCCGCCGTACGCGCGGGTGCCGTTCTGCGGGCCGATGCCGGAGCCGGTGGTGTCGACGCGGTGACGCCGGTACACGTCCCACCGGTTCTCGGTGAATCGTTCGACCCGGTAGTTCTCCTCGAGCGTGGTCCCGTCGGGCTGGAACACGTGGGAGTGCTTGTCGTGGTACGAGTTGGCGGTGTCGTCGGACACGACGGTGCCGAGGGGCGCGAGGAAGGACCCGGACCGGGGGAAGTAGACCCGGTCGGTCGCCCGGACCTCCGGGTCGCCGGTGGCGGCGTGGTTGATGGGGTGGGAGTCCGACCCCTGCGACGCGTGCCACCCACCGTTCGTCGCGGACGTCTCCTTGCGGAGCGACACCGTCGCCGGAGACGTGACCGGCTCGAACGTCTGCGTCACCGGCATCGGCACGTTCCACGGCGAAGCGGACGTGAAGGGGTGGTAGCGGGGGTCGCGGGTCAGGTCCGTGCGCTTCGCGGGCATCGCCCGGTTCACCGGCCCCGCCGACAACGGCACCGTGACCGTCGCCGCGGGCCCGTACGTCCCGTCCGCGTACACGGCCTCTGCGACGACCACGACCTCGGTGGCCGAAGCGAGGTACGCCTCGGACATCTCGAGGCCCGTGGTCGTCTGCCCGGTCGTCGCGGTGACGGTCTTGGTGTGGGTGATCCCGCCGGCGGTGCGGCGGACCCGCACGTTGCCGGTGGTTGGGGTCGCCCACTTGACGGCCAGGCGGCGGATGTTGTTCGGGGACGACGACAGGGTCGTGACGTCGGGGTTCGACGGTGTCGGGTTGGGCGTCGGCGTGGGCGTCGGGGTGGTCGTCGACCCGTCCGACGCGTAGAGGACGTTCCCGAGCCAGTCGGTAACCGACAGGACCGGGGCGGTCGACGTGCCCAGGGTGACGCCGACGGCGTTCTCGAAGATGGTGGCCGTCACCGTCAGACCTCCTCGAGGACGTACGCGCGGGCCGTGACGCTGGCGGCGGACGCGGGCGTGACCTGGTTGGACACGACGTCGATCTCCGCGAAGGCGGCGCCCGACGGGGACACGAGGCCGGTGTAGGCGCGGACGTCATCGGCGTTGGTCGTGCCGATCGCGGCGGACGAACCGTTCGTCGTGGAGATCACGGTGACGCCGTCGGACGCGATCCACCGGATCCGGACGAGGATGGGGGTGGAGCCCCAGTTGGCGTTGCGGCGGACCGTGACACCGGCCTTGAGGTTCTTCCCGCCGGCCATGCCGAAGCGGGTGCGGATGCCGAAGGTGTGCCACGTCCCCGACGCGCTGGTGGCCGTCGCGGCGCCCGCACCGGAGATGACGGACGACGTCAGGGTCGACGAGGACGTCTGCTGCCCGAACAGGGCTGCGTCGGCGAGGTTGCCCGCGGCGAGGCGTTCGTTGACGGGCTGGGCGTGGTTCGTCAGCGTCGGCGTCGTCACCGCCGGCGCGGCCTGCTCGACATACAACACACCCGGGAGGCGCCCCCCGTCGGCGCTGATCTTCGCGGCGATCTGGTCGGCCGTTCCTGCGAAGAACCCGAGCTTGCCCGTGACGACACCGTTGACTCGATCGAGCTCGTCGCCGACGACGACGAGGCCCTGGCGGATCGCGATTACGTCGTCGGGCAGCTTGGTGCGGTCGGTGGACCCGGTCGCCGGGCGGGTTGCGCGGGTGTTGTCGAGGAACGCCCCGAAGCTGGGGATCCGGTCACGCAGGGCCATCGGGGCTCCCTAGTAGGTGGCGTTGTCGTAGGTGGCGTCGTCGTACGTCGAGGACGCCGCGGGGGCGGTGGGTGCCGTGTCCTGGGAGCTCGTGGAGCCGCGGCGGACGTTGACGGTCGTGCCGTTGGCGCGGGTGTTGTCGTAGACGAGGACGCTGGGCCGGTCGGTGGGCGACATGTCGGAGTTGATGTCGCGGCCGGAGGCGGTGCCGTCGAACCTGTTCCCGCTGATCTGGAGGGCGGTGATGGCCGTCGAGATGTTGATGGACAGGTGGGCGGCGTCGAACCAGTTGCGGTCGATGACCCACCCGGTGGGGGTGCCGACGTTCGCCTGGATGAGGATGTTGGAGAGGGTCCGCCCACCGGTGTACTGGCCGACGTCGGGCTGGTACCCGATGGCCGGGTCGCGGCGTGAGACGCCCCAGCAGCCGAGGACCACACCGTTGTCGCCGCCCTGGATCTGGACGCCGTCGTTGTGGGTGTACCCGTCGGACTGGTAGTCGGCGGCGTCGAAGTACAGGTCGTGCCAGGTGCAGCCCTTGGCGGAGAAGCCGGCGGGGTAGTTGGTGGGCTGCCCGTTGGCGGTCCACCAGTTGAACCCGTGGACGCCGAAGGGGTCGACGACCCTGGTGAAGTCGCACCGCTCGAAGCGGGTGTGCCAGCCGAGGAACCCGTTGACCCGGTTGCCGAGGGCGCGGGGGCGGAACGTGCAGTCGATGACCTGGACGTCGTCTGCCTCGCCAGCGCCGACGAACAGGTCGGACGTGACCTGGAGGAGGCCGTGGTCGGACGTGTGGGCGGTGGGCCCGCCGGTAAACTCGCACTCCTCGAACCGGACACCGCGGGAGCGGACGTCGACGCGGCGGAGGAACCGCTGCCGCCGGTAAGTGCCCGGCGAGCTGATGACGAGGGCGGTGGTGGTGTCCGTCGAGTCGGTGAGGGTGGCGCCGGTGGGGACACCGGTGAGGACGCCCGGGATGGGCTTGTCGACGCCGTAGACCATCGTGGTGCGGGTGACGCCGCCGGGCTGCTTCGACGCGTGCCATGCGACGAACCGGGCGATGGAGTCGTTGATCGACGCGGTGACGATGTCCCGCTCACGGGCGGCAGTGGCGAGGTCCAGGACCATCAGGTCGCCACCACCTGGTCGACCCACGTCTTCAGCGCGGCGGCGAGGGCCTTGCCCTGGACGAGGTCAGTGGTGATCTGCGCGAGGTCCGACGGCTGGGTGCGGGTCGCGATGACGGGCAGCGTCGGCAGCGGGGGGAGGGTGACCCCGGCCTGGAAGTTGGGGTCGGCGAGGACCCCGAACGACACGGTGTCGGTGGCGGTCGCGCCGACCGCGTCGGTGACGGTGACCCGCCACGTCAGCGTCGCCGCGTTCTGAAGGGACGGGGCCGTGAAGGTGCGCGTGGCCCCGGACCCACCGAGGGTCACGCCCGGGCCGGCGGTCTGCGTCGCCGCGTAGGAGTACGGGGCCGTGCCCCCGGTGGCGGACGACGTGAACGACGACGCCGTCCCCGCGGACACCCCGGTGCGGGAGGTCCCGGCGATCGCGGCGAGGCCCGTCCCGGCGGGCTTGTTGACCGTCAGGAGACCGACGAGGTAACCGGCGCCGGACCCGGTGTTGAGGCCGTTGTGGGGCGCGGTGCGGGACCCCGACGCGCCCGCTGCGGGGACGAGCTGCTGGTACACGGACAGGGTCGAGTCGGACCCGCCGGTGTTCGTGGCGCCCGTCCCGACGAGGGTCATCCCGTCGGGGGCGGTGAACCCGACGGGTGCGCCGCCGGTGGAGTTGTTCGCGACGACCGCGACGAGGAGCTCGTACGTCTCGGTGAGGTCGACCGACGGGAGGATCTGCCGGGCGTCTGCGGTGCCGACGTTCGACGCGGTCGCGTACGTGCCCGCCCCACCGAAGGGTGCCGTGGCGAGGTCGGTGGAGCGGGCGATGATGACGACCTGCCGGCCCGACCCGCCGGTCCACGCGTAGGAGGACGGGTCGACGGCCGCGTACACGCCGAGGGCGCCGGCGGTGGTGTCGACGGGCGCGCCGAGCTGAGTCCACCCCGTCGGGGGTGTGTGGGGTGCGGTGCCGTTGCGGTTGTAGGTGAACGCGATGAGGCGGTCACCGGTGACGGCACCGGAGGGCTTGACGCCGGTGATGGTGGTGCCCGACGCGACGGTCGTGGCGGTGACGTTGGCGGCGCCGGTGAGGAGCGTTCCAGCCATGGTGGGTTCTCCTGTCAGGCGCCGACGACGAGGGACACGCGCGGGTCGACCGTGAGGACCTGCCCGTCACGCGCGACGCTGACGACGGCGGGGTCGTTGAACCGGTCGTAGGTGTTCGGTGCGATGACGACGGCCCGGTCGGCGACGGACGAGGCGACGTGGATGACGGGGGACCCGGCGCCGTAGTTCGTCTGGTACCGGGTGAACTTGTTGGCCGTCACGAGGAGCTGGGTGCCGCCGGTGATGACGAGGTAAGCCCGGTCGAGGACGGAGGCGGTCGCGGACGGTGCGTCCATCGCGCCCTTGTAGGAGACGCCGTCGAGGACGTGCCCGGAGCCGGCGGTGACGAGGATCGCCTTCCCGTTGATGCGGGAGGAGTCCTGCGCGTCGATCGCGAGCTGGGTGACGTGGGTGTTGTAGCCGCCTTCGATGGTGAGGCCCCACCCGGCGCCGCGGGCGGTGATCATGCACCGCCCGATCGTCGACTTGGACAGCAGGGACCGCATGAAGGGTGTGGCGGTCTGGCTCGAGGTGGACGACGCGGCGAAGGAGTAACCGTCATTGCCGAAGACCGTGGTTTCGGACCCGCCGAGGCGGATGGCGGTATCGGCGATCGACTGGATGAACGACACGCCGGTCGCGAAGGACGTGCCGGTGGTGTACCCCCACCAGACGGTGGAGAAGTTCTTCCACGCGGAGTCGCGGAACTCGCAGTACCAGAGGGTGCGGCCGGCGATCTGGGTGCCGTCCATGCTGTTCCTCGGCATCCAGTGAGTGGTGTTGGAGCCCTGCCACTGGATGTTGTTCATGGTGACGTCGCGGGGTGACCCGTCGGACGGGTACGACTGGTTTGTCTGCCCGTCGGTGGGGAAGACGAGGCAGGAGGTGCCGGAGGCGCCCTGCCAGTTCCAGATGGTGCCGCGGGAGAACTCACGCGACGGTCCTTGGCGGCCCAGGATCGTGGTGCCCGAGTAGAGCTCGATCGGAACCGTCGTGCTGATCATGCGGGCGGGGAGGCGTACCGCGCGGGACGGGTTGCCGCCGTGGGCCTTGTTGTACGCGTTCATTGCCGTGACGCGGGCGTTGTCGTCGGACCCGAACGTGTCGAAGTCGATCTCGCCGACGGCGGCGAGGGTGTCCCGGATCGTCGCGCCGCCACCGGTGGATGTGGGCAGTTGCGACGCGGGGACCTTCCCGCTGACGAGGTCAGCCTTCCCCGCGAGGGCCGTGGCGGTGGCCGTGGAGACGGGCTTGTCGGCGTCGGAGGTGTTGTCGACGTTCCACAGGCCGACGTCGTTCTTGACGAGGGTGACCGCGCCGGTCTTCCCGGCGACGGTGCGGACGTCAGGGGTGAGGGTGATGGTGTCGGCGGCGTCGTTGACGGTGACCGTCAGGCCGGTGCCGCGGAGCGCCGCGCCGATGGTGTCGCGGACGACCTCGGGGTCGGTGGAACCGCCGCCCCCGCCCGTACCGAGGATCGCGCGGAGAGCGTCAGCGGACACGACCCCGGACAGGCCCGCGACGGACAGGACCTCGGGGCGGGACACGACGACACCGGTGGACGACGGGACCGGGACGAGGAGGTCCAGGTCGATCGTTGGGGCGCCCTCGAGGAGCGCGATGTCCGCGACGGGCGGCTGCTGCTGGACGCCGGTGAGGTTCGTCGTGACCCGGTACGTCCAGCGGGTGACGGGCTGCTGGTTGCCGTCGACGAACCCGGTCTGGTCGGTCGCGGGAAGCACGACGGTGGCCATGCCGGCCTCGTCGAGGTCGACGACACGGTCGACCTGCACGAGGGGGGTGCCGGTGGCCTGCCAGATCAGCCACCTCGAGGGGCGGAACGTGAGCTGGCCGCGGATGGGCAGGCCGGTGGTGAGGGAGACGTACGGGCCGATCTCGACGGTGACCGTCTTGATGCCGGGGGGCAGCGCCACGGGGGCTCCTCGTGCTGTGTGTGGGCATGGAGAAGCCCCCGGGCCTGTGGCTTCCGGGGGCTAGGTGG
>Ga0182215_1000003_pt1 | contig 60368 bp, 89 predicted proteins | sample G5R1MG_24_FD_128404 | JGI IMG/M metagenome (GOLD analysis project Ga0182215, IMG submission 128404) | Switchgrass phyllosphere microbial communities from Michigan, USA - G5R2_NF_03OCT2016_LD1 MG | ecosystem: Host-associated > Plants > Phyllosphere > Phylloplane/Leaf | place: USA: Michigan... | reverse complement strand
GTTTCACAGCGCATACTCTTTGGCCACCCCCCTTCGGTAGGACCCGCGGTTTTCCGCCATTCCTGGCCATAATAGGCGATAGAATAGGCCTGATCGCGAAAGCCTATTGACTATACGCGGACAGACATGGCTATTGCTCGCACCTTGTAAGCAACCAAGGCATAGGAGCTTTACTTATGGCGTTTCATTTTCGTTTTTGTTCGGCAGTGATTGGCGCGGCTGTGGCGCTGTCCAGTGCAGCCGCAAGCGCTGCGTCTCATGTCGCCAGCTTCGCGCTTGCGCTTGCGTCCAGCATTGTGCCCAGCCTGGCCAGTGGCGCGTCATGGTCGGTGGCAAACCAGCATCCTCGCTCCCCTATGCAACTGCGACGATATGGCCTTGCCTAGTTCGCTGCATAGCTAGGACGATACGAAGGGCGGTCCGCGATGGCCGCCCTTTTCTTATGCCCATCTGCACCGATGATGTCCGATCCTTTGCGCTGTGCAGTGACGTCGAGGCGCGGCATGCTTCCCCTGTACTTTCTTTCGTATCCTGTAATTTTATCTCTTGTCAGGGCTGCGCATTGGCGTATCTATCCAGCATCGGACGCGCCACGATACGGCGCTAGAATGAAAGGCAATCGACCATGATGAAGCATTCTCTCTCTGCCCGTGAACTTCGCAAGCGTCGTGCTGATCGCCAGGGCATTGCCATCATCTGCGCTTCGTTGTTCGGCTTTGTTGGCCTGTTCGGTGCAGCAGCTTACCACGACGCCAAGCTGACACAGGATCGCATCGCAGCGCGCTACAGCGTGGTGCAGACCATCGGCCAGGATGCTTACGTGGTAGACCATGACTTGACCGGGACCGACTGCAGCGATGCGTTGCGCCACTATCCCAACAGTGTTTGCGAGCGGAGCAACTGAGATGGCGACGAAACAGGCAATCAAGGCGGCTTATCTGCGCAAGCTGCAGGCTGCATATCCGTTCTATATCGAGGGCAATCGACCTTATGAACTGGCGTGCTTGGCTGCTGATGCCGCATTGTCGGGCAAGCAAAAGATCAAGGGCGCATGCTGGGACGCTGCGCTATCAGAATGCGGCATTGTGCCACGCCTTGCCACCCTCAAGGCCCTTGCTGCTCTTCCGGAGGCTTGACCATGTGCCATTCCCTGCACTTCGCAATCGAAGCGTTCCGCCATGCCGATGACGCTTGGCACGCTGAGCTAGTCGCCACCTATGGCAAGGGCGCATGCAATGCGCGCTATGACAGCAAGCGCAACCGTGCGACCAGCCAGCTTGCCACGCTCGACGATGCGCGCACGTTGGCGCACTCAGCCTATGATGCTGCCTGGTCTGCGCACCATGCGCCGACGCATGCGCGCATTGCCTCACTAGCGCAGGCCTAAGGCGATGGTGCAGCCGATCACTTACGCCACATTCAAGGCCGCGCAATCGGCCTTAGAATTTCAGGTCAAGGCCGCCAGCGATGCAATACGCGCCATTCCTGGCCATGCATCCGGGCCTATGGGTCTGACACCTGATGAGGTGAAATTCTCGCGCCCCTATCAAGAGGCACGCGCCGCCTATGATCGCGCATTTAGCGCCTTGCAGCGACACAACATGGCATATTGCCAAGCGTTCAAAAAAGAACGGGTCGCCGAGCGCGATGCGAAGCGTGCGGCAAATAAGGGAAGGATTTTCAACTATGGGTGACTTTGCCAGCGCCGTTGTTTTCAGCCTTGCAGGGGGGATGACCTTTGCCGTTCTGCGCATCGAGATAGGGCGCGCTCTGCAGCCGGATAGCGCCGTGCGCCAGCTTTGGCGGATGATGCGCGACGGCTAGGCGCGATCGGTCGCGGGCCTCACTGCAAAATAATTTCTATTCCGGCAATTTTCCCTTGCAACATAAGCGTTGCGAGGGCATTGCCTATTCATCGGACGCGGCACGATACGCCGCCAGCAACGCAAAGGAACTGACTATGACCACCACCGTAAATCGCCACGATGCAGAACGCGCCATGACCATGCTCGGCGTTCCAGGCCGCTTGCTTTCGCGCATGTCCGGCAATCCTGGCTTTGCCGCTAACGTCTGGGTTTCGCAGACGTGGATTAGCGAGCGCCGCAAGGTGTCTGGTTATGGCCCGAATGCCGAACTGCAAGTGAACGTGCGACTAGATGACAACTGCAAAAACGGCCATTCGACATTCGCCATAACAGGCGACGTTACAACGCCGACGCGCCGCCAGCGCGGTCTCGACATTATCGCTGGCGGTTGCCTGCACGATGACATCGCCGCCGCTTTCCCGGAACTGGAGCCGCTTATCCGCTGGCACCTGACTTCGACTGATGGGCCGATGCATTACATTGCGAATACGGTTTATCACGCTGGCGACCGCGATCATCGCGGCTTGCGCGCGGGTGAACCGACAACGGTTGTCGAAGTGGTGCAGTTTGGCGACGTTCCTATTCGTCACAAGTTGGAAAATGGTCTAGCGCCGTTTTTGCGTACGATCCGCGACCATGGCCACAACACCATTGAAAGCGGGCTGAAAGTTATCACGGTTGCGCATGAAAACCGCCCCGGTGACTCGTACAAGTTCGCGCCTAAGTATGACTTTGCAGGACGTGGGCCGCTCAAGTGGCACGAATGCGCCTTTGATACGGAAGAGGAGGCAGCACGCTTTGCCGATGCGTTCCTAAACCATTCGCCGCGCATTTACGCAATGGCAACGGCGTGGAGCGAAGGCAAGGCGCGCGACCTGGCAGCAGCACGCAATGTAGCCGTCTGGCCTGATGCGACCGATGAAGAGCTATGCGCCGAACCGGCGGAACTTCGCGCCGCACTTGAGGCACGCCACCCGCGCCTAATGGAGCAATTTAAGTGCGACATGGAGGCAGCAGGCTTGTTCCTGTTCCCGTCCGATTACGTCGCGCCGCGTGGGGAGGCTTGAACCATGATCACCATGCATAATCCCGGCGCGAATATAGCCATCGTCACCGCAAATGGTGCGACGCTGTATTTCTCCTATTCCACCTTGATTGCCGCCGAGATTGGCGAGCATCGCATGCGCGGACCGTCGCGCAGTAAGACAACGGCCAGTCACATGACCAAGCTGCGCGTAAAGGCGTGGTCGGAATATGGGGCGAGCGAGAAAGAGTTCTCGGCGATCGTGGAAAACGCCATGAACGGCAACCCTCCCGCATAAGCCGAAACGGCGCGCCATGCGCACGCCGTAGTGCCGGAATGTCCGCCCGGTGCCTGATGAAGGCTAGGACCTGCAAGGGAATTGCACCATGGAACAGACCACGATTATCGCCGCCGCTCCCGCTTTCGCTTCCTTCCGCTGCGATCCCGCCGACCTGGCGCGCGCGGTCAAGTTCCTTAATTCCAAAGTGGTGGAGCGGCGCAACGTCGTCCCCATCGCCGCTTGTGTTCGCATCGTGGCGGAGATTGATGGCGCGCTGATCATCACGGCAACGGATTATGACCAGAGCGTTTCTGTCACCCTATCGGCGGACGTAGACGCGCCGGGCGCATTCTGCACCGATGCCGCCACTCTGTCCGACATGCTGGGCAAGTTGAGCAAGACCATGCGCGGCAAGTTGCTGCAGATGGTCGACCTGGGCGGACCCGCCGTGCAAGTCTCTTGCGGTGAAGCTGCATTCAACCTGCGCAGCCTCCCGGCTGATGACTTACCGACAATCGACATGGCAGACCGCAAGGCCCTATCCCGGTTCATGGTCCCGGCGGCGCGCTTCGTGGCCGACATGACCGCGCTGGCCCCTTGCATGTCGAGCAGTGAGCAGCGGTACTATCTCAACGGCGTGGCGTTCGAGGCGCGCGAGATGGCAGGCCAGCCGCGCCTTGTGATGGCCGCTATCGATGGCGACGCCTTGGCGGTTGCGTCGCGCCCTATCCCGGCTGGCGCTGATGGCCTGGCAAGCTGCATTCTGCCCCGCAAGGCGGTTGCGACCATCATTGCAGCGGCGCGCCTTGTCGGCGACGTCGAGGCGGCATCGTTCGAGCATTGCCAGGATCATGGCGGCCGCTTCGCCATCACGCTTGGCAATGTGCAGATCCATAGCAGGGCCATCGACGGCGCTTTCCCACAATGGGAGGGATGCTTTGACGGTAAACTGGCGCTGTCTGATGACGATGGCCAAGCCATGTTCCCGGACCTGCTACCAGGCGTCCCTACCCCGCGCCTTGAGAAATTGCGCAAGGCCGCCGGCGCGCCAATCGAGTGGCTTGATGCCGTGGGCGGCAAGGTCGGCGTGCTGGCCAGCGATCCGGATATGATTTTCGGCCTGGCTTTCAGCGAGGATAGCGCACTAGGGCGCGGTCTCACCTATGACGCAGGCGTGACGGCGACTGTAGACGGCGACGCAACCGTCTATCGCATCCCTACCGCCAGCGCCGGAACCATCGCGTTGAGCAAGGAACAGGTGCGCGCAATGGTCGGGGAATCGTGCTTTGTCACTTTCGCAGTGTTGATCGGCGGAACCGTGCACAATGTCTTGCAATGGCTCTGGGATGATGGTGCCAGCCGGTTCCTGACTGTGCGCGAGGATGGCCGATGCTTCCCGGGCGGCGTGCTGCTGACAAGGGCGGAGATTGAAACGGCATTGTCCGCCGGTCTCGACATGGCAGAGGATTGCCCGGAAGCGGCACAGGAGGCGCAAGAGCCGGTCGAGCCTGGCGCGGTGGAGCCGGAGGCGCGAATTTACGCTGAGAGCGCCGCTATCGCGGCTTCCGACCCTATCGCGGAACTTACGGCGCGCGTCGCCACCATGGAAGCGCGCCTTGCCGCTATCATGGATGCCGCAGCGCCTAGCATGGATGCTGCAGCGCCTATCGTGGAAGCGCGGGCGGCGCGCACGCCGGCACATGAACGCGCGATCCGCCGCGCCTGGGCGGAGCGTGCCGAACTTCGCCGCGCCGCTGCGGTGATGGCTGACTTGCAGGCAACCATCGATTTGCAACAGGAACAGATCGGCGCGCTGGTCACCACCCTATCGCGCGACCTGCACAAGCGAAGCACGACGGTTCAGCGAGCGCGCCGCATGATCGCCGGAGCGCGCGCGGCTGCACTATCGGCGCAACGTGACGCCAGCCGGGCGCAACAGACCCTATCGCGGCTGCAACGGGACCGATCGGACCCGACGACGCCCGACCGCGCCAGCGACGTCGCCAGGCTGCTGCGAGAGCGTGACGAAGCACGCAATGCCAATGCGGCTATCGCGGCACGGGCGGAGCGAGCGGAACGCGCCGTCGCCGACCTGGCGGACCGTTTCGAGGCGATGGGCACACGACTGGCCATTGCCGAGAGCAAGGCGCGAAGGCACGCCGCCTAGCCCTATCGTGCGACCTGCACCCTATCGGAGGAATGACGATGGCTGACACATATTCAGAGATGCGCAGCGAGCTAATTGCCCTGAAGCGCAAGGCGGAACAGCAGGAACAAGCGCTAAGGTACATTCAGCGGCGGTTGAACGGGCCAGCGGACGGCAAAATCCGCGACATAAGGGCCAAGCTAGACAATCATTTTGCCTACGCGCCGGGAAAGGTGTCTGAACAATGATTGATCCGGAAGACTTCACGCCTGAGGCGCTGCGCAAGATCGCACCGGCCTGCAGCGATTGCCCCGACGGCGGCCAGGTCGACATCGCCGATGGTGAAGCGATCTATCCGCGCCGTCGGGATCTGTGGAAGGATGACGAAGGCGGCAAGCGGTGGTGGTGGCGCTGCAAGTGTGGGGCCTATGTGGGCACGCACAAGGGCACGATAACCGCGCTGGGCAAGCCAGCAGGGGAAGCGACGCGCAAGGCCAGGATTGAGGCGCATGCCGCTTTTGACCCGCTCTGGCGCAAGCGCATGGCCCTATCCGGACTTACCCAGAAGACGGCGCGCGGGCGCGGGTACAAGTGGCTGGCTGCGCAACTCGGGATCGATCGCAAGGCATGCCACATCGGCGACATGACCGCGGAGATGGCGCGCCGGGTGGTCGAGGTGTGCAAAGCAGGTAAAAGTGCTGCCTCTACTGGCGAACGCGACGAATAATACTTGCCACCCCCTCCTATCGTGGGACATACGAGACGCACGCCGCTTGACGCTTCAAGCCAGAACGAAAGGCAACGACATGACCCACCTCTGCCAGCTTGCATCTGACTGGCGCGGCACCACCCCTATCGGGGGAATGATGTTCGAGCAGAAGTTCGACGGATGGCGCGCGCTCCGCTTCCACGGCATTGACGGTGTCGCCCGGCTCTTCACCCGGAACGGCATGATCCTAAATGGCTGCGCGCACATCGAGCGCCGCCTCGCCGCGATTGAGGAAGCATATGGCGAGCGCCTGATGATCGACGGCGAATTGGTGGTCGACGGGACGCTCGAAGCAACGAAGCGGTGGGCGGAGACCGGCTGGCGCGCCGGCGGCGATCGTGGCGTCTTCCACGCCTTCGACGTCGTCCCGTTCAGCGCATGGCAGCGCGGCGGCTGGGATGAACCCCTGGTCAAGCGCAAGGCGCTGCTCGAAGCACTGATCAAGGCCAGCGAGCCGGTCAGCGATGGTTGGACATGGCCTGCTGGGTCGAAGGGCGCCCCTACCCCTATCGCGGTGCGCCTGGTCAAGGATGGCTGGGCGACTGATGCCGACGACGTACTCGACGAAGCGCGCCGGGTTTGGGCCAGCGCAGGCGAGGGCATCATGCTCAAGGATGCGGAGGCTCCCTATCGGCGCACCCGCAACGATGCTTGGCAAAAGGTCAAGCGCGAGAACTACACCAAATGGAGGAACGCGGCGTGAGCGGATACACAGACCAGCCGAAGGCGATGCTGCGCAAGACGATAGTTCACGCCGAACTGGAAAGGCAGATGGTCGAGGAAGGTATCTACGTCATGAGCCCGGAAGAGGAACTTGCATTTGCCATTCGCCATGCCGAGCGCCGGTGCGAGCGAATGAGGATACTAGCCGGCGCCGAGCGCGGACCCGGCAGTCAGTGGGTCAAGGCCATGCTCGATGCTGACATCCTGGCCATGGAAATTTTGATCAAGCGCGCAAAGGAAAGCAACGCAGCATGACTTACGAACATCTCGGCCCCGTCATCGATCGCGGCATCAACCCCGATCGCGAGTATGACCCGCACATGGCGGCTCTGCGCCATGTCACCGCGGCTCTGCAGCACTACGCCAACCGGCGCGCCGCCATGGATTCGGCTATCAAGGCTGCGTCGGTTGCGACAAACCAGTTGGAGTACCGCCCCATCACGATCCGGCAGTCGCGCGGCGCCACGCTCAAGTTCCAAGGCAAGCTGCTGTGCGAGACCGAATTCGACACGCGCAACGCCGACCCCATCTCGATAGCGCTCCAACTGTGGGAGACTCCGACCGGGACGTGGATCGCGACTTCTCGATCGGAAGCCGGCGACGGTCATACGGAACTGTTCGCCACCGTGGTCGACCCTGACGTCGATCAGGTCGATCGCCAGTGCAGCGTCATGGCCGCCTGGGATTGGCACCACACCGCCCGCAAGATGGTCCGGCAGCAACTTGGCTGGCGGTTCGTGAAGGAGATATCCTGACATGACCGAAGAATTTATACGCGACATGAGCGACGCGATTGGCAGGCTGCAGGCCACCTTTAGGAAGCATGGGATGTTCGGTCCCTCTGGTGTGGTCATGGGCGACATCGTCGACTTCCACAACCTGCGCAGCATGCCGCCGCCCCCTCACGTTTTGACGGCCATGGCGGCCAACCCTCTTCCGCTGAACGTCGCGTGCAAGGTGCGCGGCGTCGCCTTCTTGAGGCCAGATCAATGACCACCAAAGCTATCAGCCAGCCAATCACCTTTCAGGGTCTTTTCGTCGACGGTTTCGCCGGCGGCGGCGGCGCCAGCACCGGCATAGCCCGTGCAATCGGCCGCGACGTCGATATCGCGATCAATCATGACCCCATGGCGATCGCGGTGCACAAGGCGAACCATCCGACCACCGAGCACCACTGCCAGGATATCCGCATTGTCTGGCCGCGCGCCGCGACACGTAATCAGCCGGTCACAGGGGTCTGGTTTTCTCCCGATTGCAAGGAGCACAGCAAGGCGAAGGGCGGCCCGGTGAAGGATCGCAACATCCGCCAACTGCCTTGGGAAATTATACCCTGGCTCAAGGATACGCGCCCACTGGTCGGCTGGGTCGAGAACGTGGAAGAAATGCGGATGTGGGGGCCGCTAGACGAGCATGGTCACGTCATCAAGGAACTGCGCGGCAAGGAGTTCCAGAAATGGATACGGGCCATCCGCGCGCTCGGCTATCGGGTACAATATCGCGAGCTACGTGCCTGCGATTATGGAGCGCCGACATCGCGCAAGCGGCTCTACATCATCATGCGCAGCGATGGCGGGAAGATCGTTTGGCCGAAGCGCACGCATGGCCCGGCGAATGACAACGACGTGATCAAGGGCAAACTGCTGCCCTACCGCACGGCTGCGGAATGCATCGATTGGAGCATCCCTTGCCCCTCGATCTTCGATCGCAAGCGCCCGCTAAAAGAGAACACCGAACGGCGCATAGCGCACGGCATCATGCGCTATGTCGTCAACTCGGCGCGCCCCTTCATCATCCCGGTCACGCATAGCGGCGATGTGCGCGCCCATGACGTCGCCGACCCGCTTCGCACCATCACTACTGCCAACGGCGGCGAGTTTGCGGCGGTGGATGCGGTGCTCGCGCCTCACATCACCAAATTCCATAGCGGTTCAGTCGGCTCTGCAGCCGATGCGCCGATGCCGACGGTGACAAGCAACGGTGAACCTGCCCGGCCGGCTGGCGCGGTGCCTCTCGGTCTCGCCGGCGCCACCCTGGTCAGCGTGCGCAATGGTGAGCGTGAAGGCCAGGCGCCGCGTGCGATGAGTTTGGAGAAGCCGCTTGGTGTAGTGACCGCTGCTTCGTCTGGCTTTGGCTTTGGAGTGGCAAAGGTTGCCCCTCTTATCGATCGGCAGTTCGGGAAGTCGCGCGGTGCGCCTGCCAACGAACCGATCGGCTCCACCACGGCTGGCGGTGGCGGCAAGAGCGCTCAGGTCTCCGCATTCCTGTCACGCTTCCACAAGTCCAACACCAATGGCGGTCGAGGCGACTTGGGTGGGCCTCTCGGCACGGTCACCGCCGGGGGCCAACATCATGCCGTGGTCGCTGCGCACATCGAGCAGGCTAATACGGGCGGAATGCTCGGCCGGGAAGCCAGCCGCCCCTTCACAACCGTGACGACAACAGGGGCGCAGCAGCGCATCGTCGAGACTACCATGATCGAAGAGGGCGCTTTGCCCCCAGAGATGATGGATCGGGCGGTGAAGGTAGCCGCGTTTCTGGTGAAGTATTACGGAACCGGCGTCGGGCGTGAAGTCGACAAGCCGTTCGATACCATTACCACCCTACCACGCTATGCCGTCGTCACCGTGACGATCGATGCCGTCACCTATGTGATCGTCGATATCGGCATGCGGATGCTGACACCGCCTGAGCTTGCCCGGGCACAGGGCTTTCCAGATAGCTACATCCTCGATCCGGTGGTGCCGCAGTTGATCCGCGGCAAGTGGGTGAACAAGCCGCTCACGAAGGCCGCGCAGATCCGCATGATCGGCAACAGCGTTTGCCCCGACGTCGCGGCCGCATTGGTGGCGGCGAACATGCCCATAAACGCTGACATGAGGATGGCTGCATAATGACCACCAACTCCTTCGCGGGCGAGTGCTCGCATTGCAAGAAGATCGTCCAGCCTGGCGACGGCTTCGTCGTTGGGAAGCGCGGCGCCTGGAAGGTCACGCACAACGCCTGCGTCCCGATCGCCGACACCACCAAGTACAGCACAGAAGGGAAGAAGCCATGATTGCCGAGAAGGACATCCAGATCGTCTCCGACCTACGCCTGATCGCAATGACGCTGACGAAGCGGTGGGGCAGCGATAGCCGCTATCGCGCCGAAGTCCGCACCATGGGCGAATTCGTCGACTCCTGCGAGAAGATGCTCGCCGCTGGGCCGCCGGCCGGACATCACATCGTCGAGCGCACGTCGTCGCTCGCCCAAGTGCAGGAGGAACTGCACAAGTCCGTCTTCGGGCATGCGCCGGAGATGAGCCGATGAGCTTGCTCCAAAATATAGCCGCCATCATCGATCCGCCGGCGATGAAGACGATCGACGAATTGCGCGCCGAATGGGCGCAGTGGATGGTCGACAATAAGCCGCCGAACGGATGGATGCAGATCGACCCCGAAAAGCACGCCGAGGCATGCGCCCTCGACGAATTTGACGGCCTGGCAACGGTTCGAGCGCGGGCAATGCGCAAGGCCGGGCAGGTGTTAGAACTGATAGTCGTATCACCAGGCGACATGCTCAACGAATGCGTCGCGGAACTTGGCGACGGTCCGTTCACGGTGCAGCGAGACGCTGAAGGAGCGTGGCATGTGCGCTTAGTGGCCGATGCGCAAGAAGGGTAACATCACCCGGAACCTGCGAGCAAAGGCGCGCTGGCGCCGAGCGCTCGATGCCGCTGACGAGGGCCTGACGGTCGACCAAGCTGCCAAGGCAATCGGCATCAGCGTATCGGGCCTACGCACAATGCTGGGTCGCGAGACGGGATCACAGACATGGCCGCCGAAAAGATGATACCTGCACCACCCCATGACAGTCAGGTATGGAAGGTCGCCAGCGAATTGCCCGAACAAGGGCAAGAGGCGATCCTGCGCGGCGTCACGAAGATCACCGATGGCCGGGTGTTCATCGCCGCACAGGGCGCTGCGCTGTGGCAGTTACAGCTACTCGACCTGATCGGCGAGGATGACGCACTAACCCCGCTGGGCGTCGACGTGATGAAGGAACTTATGCGCCGAGAGACCGTCTGGCTGTCGCTCGATGGCCCAGACGACACACCACCGACTGCATGGGTGCAGCGGCATTGGACTATTGTCCACAACGCGGGCGAGGTGATCGTAAGCCAACTCGCCCATTGCTTGAAAGGAACATCGAAATGAGCGGGGGTAAGGCGATCGTATGGCAGATGCCGGTCTGTCGAGAGCTTCCACCTATGCTGCGGCGTGGGCGGCTATTGGCGGCCCGGCAGTACAAGCCCGGCACGATCCCGCGTCATGCCATCCTAGGCGGCTTCTGGGACATGGGATCGATCGTTCGCGACCAGATGCGAACTGTCGAAACTGACACCGAACAGACGAATTAGTTGACGCGCTTCAGTTTCCATTTGGGTGTAGAAACGGGGACGGCGGCAGGTCCACAAACCGCCGCCCCCGCCCATCGGCGCCGAGGCGGCGACACCGACGTGTGAACGCCCGCTAGATCAGCGAGCGTATCTGAAATTCCATCGAGAATGTGCGCGGCTTGACCCCGCCCCGCGCGAACGGTGGGTTACGTAGCCAGCCGAGATAGGTCCGGTTCTGGCGGTACGGTGAGAGCGCCGGGTCGAAGCAGCAGTAGATCACGCGGGTGGTACCGACGTACCCCGCCATCGGCGCGAAGCGGGTCTCGTACTCGTCTTCGTTCAGCCAGCCGAGCGTGAAGTTGAGCGTGCGCAGCCGCTTGCCAGGAACGACGTCGGCGACGCCGAAGCGGTTGATGTCGAGCGATCCCAGATCCTCGAAGCCGCGCTCGAAGTCCTTATCGTAGAAGCGGCTTGGTTCGTACTTGCGGCCGAGCACCAGGCTGGTCACCTCAAACCAGATATTATCCGGGCCGATCCAATCCATCTGGAACCACGTTGCTGCGAACATCTGCGGAAGCTCGAGATGGGAGTGAAAGCGGCCGTCGTATTGGTAGGTGGTGGCGACCGTGAAGAACGGCTGCACGCCACTATCGTAAGGCGCGCTCCCGCCGGTCACCTCCGCCTCCGAGTTGCCGAGACGAAGACGGTAAGCGGCTGTGGGGCTGGTGATGCAGGCGATCATCGCGAAGAAGTCGACAAGCGTTCCTGCCGGCATCTGCCCGCGGACCCAGCCGTCTCCCGTCGCAGTCTCACATCGCCATATCAGTCCGGTGGAGTCCAGCCTGGCCACGTTCGATGCTGGCGCGCCTGCCCCCTGCTGGCTGGCGGTGATGTTGGATAGGTCCGCCGGCATCACGAAGAACGGCTTGCGAATAGCAACCATGCTCAGGCGCCCCACACGTTGAAGGACGCAAGCTGCGTTGCCAGGTCTATGGTGATGTCGGTGATCATCACCTTGGCTTGCACACCGCGCTCTGTGTCGGTCATGGTCGCGGTGAAGGTGTCCTGGCTGTCGAGTAAGTCCTCAAGCCCTTCGATGTCGCTGGTGACGATCTGAAAGCGGCGCCGCTCCGGCGATAGCAGGCCTTGCCGCTCGTCGGCGCGGAACTGAGCCGCAGCCAGGTCGGCGAACCATGAGTCCACGGGATCGGCGCTTTGACGGGCCAGGTTTCCGTGCTTGTCCTTCACCCCCGCCGTCAGAGAAATGGCTCGGCGATATGGTTCGATGACGAAACCGATGCGGGCGGGGGTGGCGGACACTGTTTTCCTTTCAGCAGGACATGCGAGGTCGAAGCAGACCTGTAGGATTAACTGCCGGGCAGAGCCAGCACGTCGAACTGAATGCCGGCGGCTGCGGTGGTCACGGGAGCGATGACGGCGCCTAAGATGCTGACCGTGACGCTCTGCGTCGACCAGCATTTGATCGTTGCTCCGGTGGTGGTGACCGTTCCCGTGACCGGGGTGCAGATCGGCGCCTGCAACGCGCCGGAGGCGACATAGGGCGTGACGGTGAGTTTGGGCACAGACGACATCGCAGGCCAGGACACGGTGCCGGTGCCGCCGGTGACCGTGGTTCCGGAAACGGTGCGGCTGATGCGCGGTGCCTGCGCGTCGATGGGCCGATATTGCGGCGAGCTTCCTGGCATGCCGCTGTTCGCCATATCGGCCGGCGGGATGGTGGTCGCAGGTTTCGGGATCTGCGCCTGAATTGCCGCGATGTCTTTCGCGGTCGCGCCAGGTGGATACGCGACCTGGGCCGCAGCGCTTGGAATTACGAGAAGGGCGGCAAACGCAAGGATGTAGCGCATGTCGGGGTCTCCTTAGAACTGTTCTCGAAAGCCGACGGTAGTGGCGGCCGCAGCGCATACGCCGTAGATCGCGGCAGAGGTGTCCCAGCTATCTGCCACATAGGCGATTGCAGCCAGCGGCCAGCCGGTGCTCAGCGTGACGCCGCTAGGCCCGAACGCGCATTGCGTGGCGCTGACGACGGTGATGCCGAGCTTCTGCCTGCCTGCACGTTGAGCGACAACCAGCGTGGAGGTTGTGCCGACGCTGACCTGGCCTGTAACGACCGTGGCGCTTCCCCTGATCACCGTGGCACCCGTGATCGGCAGCGGCACAGTCGGCGTCACCACAACCGGCTTTCCGGTGTCGTCGATAAAGCGAGTGATTTCTTCCGCGAATGCAGGAGCGGGAGAGAGGGCGACCGCTATCGCGGCGGCGAGTATTCCGATTATTCTCATTTTTATTCCTTCAAGGTTGCTGATCTTCCGGGGATGCGATGGCCAGGCCTTGATCGATCAAAGACTGGCCCCACTGATGAAGCCGATCGAGGCGAAGGGTGTTCTCGACTAGGGCGTCGAACTCGGCGCGGGTGAGCGCCACGGCATCGGCACCGGGTCCGTCAGGATGCGAGGCAGTGTCAGCTTGGCCTGCGGCTCCGGCGATGCCGGCTGCACTTCGAGGATCGGTTCGGCTGATGTCTTGCACCCGGCGAGCAGCGGCGAAGCGAGCAGCAGCAGCGCGATCAGCGATCGTGTCTTGTTTCTCATGGTCAGCCCTTTCAGCGAGCAGGATGGATTTCTGTTCATGCGCCAGGCGCAGCGCGGTAGCGATGGCGGCCGCGCTCTTCTGAGCTTGGCGGAAGTTCGCCTTGGTGGCGATGTGGTTGGCCTTCTCTGCCTTGGCCAGGGCCTCGAAGCGATCGGCGGCCGCATAGCCAGCGCGGCCCCAGAGCAACAGGATCAGGCAGATGATGACCAAAGCCAGCGCAATGCCGGCGAACACCTTTGCGGTGACTGCGGAAAACGGGATCATGTATCGGCCTTTCTCATATCGTCAGCTTCGTCCTGGGCGGCACCAGCGACCTTATCAGCAGCGGCTTGGGCGGTGACTGGTGCAGACGTTACCGGATTGGGCGTGCTCTGTGACAAGCCTTCAGCAAGGGTGCTGCGTTCCTGACTTTCCCAGATCGATCGAATGGCCCCGATAACGAATTGGAATGAGAGAAGCAGCGCGGTCATGATGCCGGCATCGAGCACCGGGACCTTGCCGTCCGGGGTGACATGATCGATCGCCTTGGCGAAGGTAAACCCTATCAAAAAGAGCAGCCCGGCAGCGAGTGACGACAAGGCCACCAACCCTGCCATCTGGATGTGTATCTTTTTCATAGCGCCGCCTGGGCCAGGCTGACGTGATAGTTGAACTGGCGAAAGCCGGTGCCGTTATAACCCCGAACGAAGGGGATGCAGCTTTCGGGATCGCCGGGGCGGCAAGCGCGCAACTCGTCTTCGAGCTTCTTCATGCGGACGAACCGCACGAACGAATCGAGATGGGCCGGCTCGCCCGTTGCAAGCGAGAGCACCATGTCGAAACCGGAGGCGTAATCCATCGCCTCTGCATTCTCGCCGAGCACCTGAAAGGCACCCCACGAACAAGCGGCGATAGCGGCATCAGGATCAAGCGCGCATGCCTTCAGCAGCTTCGGATACTGCGCCGAGAACGCGCCGTAGCCGCCCTTGCCATAGGGGCCGCCCGATATGTCGGGAGCGACCTTATCGAAACGCCCCTTGCTGTGTGCGCTGAACTTGTGGCGCTCGAACAGGATCGATGGCCGTCCGTTCCCGTCAAATGCACCGCGGGGTGCCTCGACACGCCGCACGGCCTTGATAATCGCCACCGGCGCGCGCAGATCATCGGCGGCTCGCTGGATGTCCGCATCGGTAATTGCGACCGGGCTGCGATTGGTAAGCTTTGCCAGGAAGGCGGCGCGGCTCTTTCCGCCGAAGTCGCCATCATCGTCAACACCGAGCCGGCGCTGAAAGGCTTTGATCTTCTCTTCGCTCAAGATCGTTACTCCTGCTTGTCTGACAGGCCAAACGCCTGACGGATTTTTTCTGATACGAGATTGCCCATCAGTTCGATGACCAGCAGGCCAGAGAACCCCAGACCGATGCCCCAGATAACCGCCATGCCCACGCGCAGCGGCTTGCCGTCGCCGATGAACGGAAGCTCGCCGATCACGGCAGTGAACAGCAGGATCAGCAGCAGCAGCGTGAGAGCGATTTCTTGGGTACGGCTCAATTTGCGCAGCGACTTCGGGGCCACCATGCGCGAGAGAACCAACGCACACAGGGATAGGCTGAGAGCGAGAACCGGGACGTCGGCTCCGGCAATAGTGACGATCGCGGGACCTGCGCTGGGCGCAGCTAGGGCAGCAACGACAGCGGCAGGCTTCACCCCCAGCCTGCCTTGCCTACCGTCACTCCGGCTGAGATGAAAAGGACAACGGCGGCCAGCTTGAGCACGGGAAGGAATGCGAGCCAGTTCGGCTTCTTGACCTCACGACGTAAGTCTCCGCGACCAGCCGCGATAAGCTTCTGCGGAATCACCTGGGCGAGCAGCGCGCTGAGACCCATGGCGAATGTAAACGGGATCAGCGAGATGGCATCACCGATACGATCGATCAGGAACAGGACGATCATCGTTCCTGGCCCTTTCTCGCCCCAACACAGCATCACCAACACATCGGGGAAGGTGTTTATGAAAAACGTGAAATAGAGAAGTTGCATCATGATCCGGTACAGGCTGAGCGCCGACCATCCCGGGATGTATTCTGTGCTGACATACCGAAGGCTAACGCATGCGCCCAGCAGCTTATCCTTTCGCGTTTCATGCCAAATAGTTATGATTTGACCTACGCTCAAAAGCGATATCATCGACATGCTGAAAAGTGCGGCGCAGTACGTCCAAGGATTGTCAGCGAAGCTGGGCGGGAACGTGGATTGAACAATATATGCTACTGTTGGCACGCTCATGACGCATCCGCTCCGCCGTTTGGGTCAATGACCAGCCGCCAGTCGATGACAATGGCCGCAGCAAGCTCTGTCAGATTGCTCGCAGCTTGGATCGCGCATTTCGCCTTTCGACGGGCCGCCTCGATCCGGGCACCCACGGGACGCCATTGATCGGCTTGAGCAACCACCTCGCTCGCCAGTTCTTCGATACTCACCCCGACCGCTTCTGCTTCCGCCGTCAGGAACTCGGTGTTACCCGCCTCTCCGGCGAGTACGCGCCGCGCCTCCGCCTCCTTCACCAGATACGTGCCCATCTGCCCCGGCGTACTTGTGATGAAAACTGACCTGACCTTCTCCGCATCCTGATCGACGCTTCCGGCATACGATGCGCGGATCGCGTTCATGTCGATGCCGCTCGGATCGGTAGTCTGCACGGCCTGGCGCGGCACGATCATGACCGCAAAGCCAGGCTCAAGCACTTGGATTGCGGCCGAACCAACCGGACCCTGCCCCTTGGTCGCGAGCGCGCCGGTCTCGATGTTGTAGACGACGTAAAATTCCACCTCGGACTCCTAACGCTTAATTTCGTGGATTTTCAGGATGCTTCCAGTTTCGGCCCACGTTGTCGCATCATTTTCCTGCGAAATATAGACGATTGACAAGGTGTACGTGCCGGGCACCCACCCGGTAGCGATCCAATTCAATGCGATCGGAACTTGGAAGTTGTCGTTCGCACCGACCATCCAGATTGGCCATGTATCTTGAACGACGCCGTCATTCTGATTGATCAGCTTGAATTGACCGACAATGTCATCGCCCGACTTCATGCGTAAATTCGCGTACAAGTCGATAGAGCTTTCGAGGAATAATTTCTGGAACGTCAGTTGAATAATTTGAACTTGCTGACCGTATGTAAGCGTTACGGTACTGGCGAGGCGTGTGAACTGAACGGATTGCGCCGCATTCGCGGCTAGCTTGCTGGTATAGATCGTGCCGTCGACGAAGACGTCGCCGCGGATCGTCAGATCGCCGATGATGTCGACGCCGGCCTGGATGTTTCCGTCATTGTCGAGCGCATAGACCGTAAGCTGCGCGCGGCCGTCACCGGCGACCGCCTCTTTTGACCAGCGCGCGCCGGAGGTGCGATCGTATGCTGTGGCCGCAACCTCTTCCACGGTGTTCAAGCGCGGGCTTTGACCATTGACGTCGACCTCGAGGATTGTCTCAATCCGTGCAGCAGCCTCATCAGCACTGGCGGCAACGGTCTCGACGGTTTCTATACGTGCAACAGCATCACCGACGTCGGTTTCTAGAGTTTCCGTTCGCGTTTCGATATTGTCGGCGCGTTCGATGATACCATCGGTCAAAGTGTCGATTTCATCGATCGCGTCATGCGCGCTTGCGATGCTGAGAAGCACATCATCAGCATCGACGCCACCGACCGCGTTGGTGTCTTTCGAGGTGTTGTCGCCGGTCACATCCGCACCAGCCTGAGCAGGTTGCAGATCCTCGACGGTGGTGCCATCGGCATACTTGATGCCAGATGCCTGCAGGGCGTTTGTCAGCGTGTCCCAGACGGTGAAGTCGGTTCCAGGCAGCACGCCGGCGCGCGGCGTCTGGCTGATGAAGAGCCAACGCGAACCATCCGGCAAGGAGACGATGTTTCCGTCACGATAGATCGTGGTGGCCACATAGTCGCCTCGATCGATCAGCGGGGCATCATAGGCAATCTCGTCGAAGCTCTGCTGCCGCCAGTTGCGTTGAGCGGCCATTGTCGTCTGATAGTACGGCGCGCTGACCGATTGTTCGACCGCCGACTTGACCTGCGGCACGGCGCGCCCCTGCACATCGAACGTCAGGAGCGGGGCGGAGGCGAGGCTGGGCTTGATCGGGGTGAGCACCCCCAGGTTGCTGATGAACACCTGCCAGTTACAGGGCAAGATCATGCGGCGCGCGAAGTCGAGCAATGAAACCTGATCGGTCACCATCGCATCGGAAGCCGTTGACCCTTCGGCATCAAAGGCGCCTAGCCTGCCGGTGTCGAGCTTGTCGGCTGAGAGGCCAGCGATGCTCGCAGCCAAGCTCACAAGTGCCCCGGCCCCGGTTGGCGCCGACGAACCGACGACGTGGCCGCGGATGTCGCCGGTAATCACGCCGGCGGCAGGAGCACCGAGACGGATCATGCCGAGCGCGTTGCAGGTCGCCCACGCCCCTGGGCGTATCGTTGCTGCAACCAGGGCGGCATAGGTGGTGTAATCTGCGATCGGCGCACCGAATGCGCTGGCTCTTTCGTAGAGCGCTTCGACGCCTTCAATCGGCCCGTAGCCGCTGAACTGGTACACGATATTGACAGCGTCGACGAGCACCGGCTCGACGTTGCGCGGACGGCCGAGCGCCAGCGGCTTGAGGCGACCCTTCAAGTCTGCGCCGCCCTCCGCGTCGCCAGTGCCGGCATAAGTGCGGGTCAGGACGTCAGCGCGAAACGGCTCCACGTCGACCGCCGCTCTGACGCCCATCTTCGGGTATTCATCGCCGGCATAGTCGGTGATTTTGCCAGAGAAGCGCACCTGCCAGTTGACATAGCTGTTGCCGACCTTGCCGACACGCACCTCGATCGCGGCTCCCATCCAGATGAATGAGGCGATCGAGGGGTATCGCTTCGCGGTCTGATGCAGATTGAAGGCAAACGCGATCTGCCCAGGATCAACGCCTTGCTCGAAGTCGCCATTCCAGAACTGCATGCCGATGCTCGGCGCCAGCGTGATCGACGGCTCCCACGATTCCCCGCCCAGACCGGTCACGGCACGATCGTCGACGCTGCAGAGCCGCACGGTGGTTCGTGCAGCCCTGCTCGTATCGAGTGGCGTGATCGTGATCAGGCAACCAAGCATCAGAAATTACCTGCGAACTGGATCGGAAGCGACTTCGCGCCGAGTACCGCCGCGAGGGCAGCAGCGTTGGCCGCCGGCTGTGCGATAAGGTTCCGGTTCAGTGCGTCAAGCTGGCTCGACAGCACATCAGTCTGCTTCTCGATGCTCGTCTTGACCTGGCCAGTGCTATCGAACGGGTTGGCAGAACTGCTGGCGATCGAAACGACGTTCGCCTCGGCGTCGATGCGGTTCTTGGTCAGCGCCGTCACCTCGCCAAGCCGATCGAAGTAGCCTTGCTGTGAACCATAGCGCTCGCGCTCGATTTCCAGCAAAGACTGCGCTGCCTGGGCGAAGTCATCGTATGCCGTGGTATCACCAGCAGCCACACGGGCCTTGAGCGGATTATAGGCCTCGATCGCCGCACTGTTCCGATCCCGCAACGAAAGCGCGTCATTGTTGATGGTCAGATCATCGAGCAATCCCTTCAAGCTCGCTACTGTCTGCTTGCCCTTCTCGTCGATGATTTCCTTGCGCTTGATGCCATACAGTTCCTCAAGCTGCGCCATCTCTTCCTGAGTGGCACCAGCCCGGGTGGCGATGCTGATCAGATCCTCAAACGACTTGTTCAGATCATCGATCGCCGCGCCTACCGGGTCTTTGATCGCGCGCAGTTCCTTGAACGCATTCTCGAAGGTGACCGCATCCTGCAAGGCGGATTGCAGATCCTTGCCCTGCTTGATGATGTTCTGCGTCGTAGCGCGGATGCCGGTCAGGACGCCCTGGCTGATCGCATATTCGACGCCGGCCGAGATGGCTTCTTCCTGCGTCTCATACGACTTGCGCCCAGCCGAGTTGCCTGGCGTTGGGTCGAAGGTGTACTTGTCGTCCTTCATTCCCAGCGAGCCCAGATTGAGGCTGCTGTTCAACTTGGCGCCGAACTGGTCAGCGATGTCGTTGAGCGAACTGATCAGGCTATCCGCAGCAGTGCCGGCGGCAGTCTTACGCGAGGTGGAGTTGCCGGCAGTGGTATAGGTTGCCGTGCCATCATCGCTCGCTGTGATGTTGTTGGCATAACCCTTCTTCGTCTTCTTGAAAAGGTTGCCCAGCAGACCGCCGGCGATTGAGCCGATGATTTCCCCGCCCGGGATCGGCAGGAACGATCCGACCGCGCCGCCAAGCTGCGCCCCGGTGCCGGACATTTTGATGCCGATCGCATTGCCGATGCCCGAAACCGTGCTGCCAGTAGCCGCGCCTGAGAGAGCCCCGCCTAGCTTCCCTGACAGTGCGCCACCCTTCCCGCCGAATATGCCGGTAGAGTCGACCAAGCCCTGCGCGCCGCCAAGCACTGCACCAACCTTGCCGGCCTGTGCGTAGCCGGAGATGGCGCCCTTCGCCACGGTGCCCAACTGCTGCGCCAGCTTCGTGCCAAACAGCGGCTCCAACTTCGATACCAACGGGTCGACGATCCCCGCCGCAAACATGTCGGCAAGTTCCTTGATCGACTTGCGCGAAATTTCAGTAGGCTTTTTTCCATTTACGACAATTTCGCCATCTCCGCCTTGCCCGCCTGAAAGAGACATCGCGCCCGGCGGGTTCAGGCCGCCGTGCCATCCAATCGTCTGGCCGTTCATAAGGGCAGAAAAGGCCTGATTAAAATCGGCGCTGCCAACTGCCGGTATTGATGAAATATTATCATTGGCTGGCAGCAAGCTCGATACGGTAGAACCGGCGCCGGCGGCATTTTTGACCGCAGCCGTGAAGTCGCCGAGCGCCAGGGTAGCGACGTTCATCTCGGTCGCGAGATGCTGGCTTTCCTTGCCCAGCGGCGACTGACCGCGAAGCTCGTTTTCGATGTCGCGGAACACCGAACCGAAGACGTCCTCGAAGATGCGCTTACCCTGCAAGTCCGCCAAGCTCTTCTTGAGGTCGCCGAACAGGTCGACCTTGCGACCTGACAGGATGCTGGTCAAGTCGCTCTTGACGGTGTCGAGCGCGTCGATCTGCGCCTCGAATAGCGCCTGCTGCACCTGCAGTTCACGAGTCCGCGCCTTTTCGGCCAAGGTGACCCGGCGAACAGCCGCTTCCTGCTCTTCCGTCAGCGGGCCAAGCAGGTCCGTCATTCGATAGACGTCGGATAGGGCGTCCGCTTCGTCCTGCATGCCGCGCGCCAGCAAGCCCTGCACGGCTAGGCGGCGATCAGCATCCTTCGCCATGTCTCGGAACGGGCGCACCAACGCATCGTCGACAACGCCCTTGGCCTCTTCGGCATCCTTGATCATCTGCTCGAACCCGGGCGGCTTGCGCTCGCTCAAATCCTTGATGATCGCGTCGAGTTGCCGGGTCGCCGCGCTGGCCTGATCGACAAGACGCGGCTGTTCGTTGAAGCGCTCATTGATGCGCGCGATGGATTCGCTCGATCGCTCCCCGAACCGGGCAAGCTCTTCCTGCTCGCGCTTCAATGCCTCCGCTGCAGCCTCTGCTTTGCGCTGCGCCTGCTCCTGCAAGCGCTCGCCGCGTGCTGCGGCCGCCAGGCCATCGACGGCGTAAGTGCCGCGAGGATCGACCGCCTTGCCGTTGACGCGAAGTTCCTGATGCAGGTGAGGGCCGGTGCTTCGACCGCTTCCATCCGCGCCCGGGGCGCCGCCGGATAGCCCGATCTGATCGCCAGCGGTCACAACTTGGCCCTTGGTGACGCCGATCTTGCTCAGGTGGGCGAGACGGCTGATCGTGCCGCCACCGTGGTCGATGAAGACGACGTTGCCGTATGCGCCCAGCTTGCCCGCTTCGATGATGGTGCCGCCCTGCGGCGCGCGGACCTGCGTTCCGACCGGCACGGCGATATCCAGACCGGCATGCTGGTGAGTACCGCGATCTTCGCCAACTCGCCCGCTTACCCGCCCGCCTGTGACCGCCAAGCCGAAAGCGGCACGCTCGAGGCTCTTTCCCTTCCCTTCGGCGTCGCGCGCCGCCTTGATCGCGGCGTCCCGGATCTGCTGCAAGTTCTTGAGGCGCCTCTCGTACTCGCTCGCGCTCAGGTAGGAGTCGCTGCTGGTCGCCAGCGCAAGCGGGTCAGCGCTCTTCTCGCGCTCGACAGACTTGCGGCGCTCCTCATTCAGAAGGCCCAAAGCCTCCTTGTACCGATTGGTGGCGGCGGCCGACGCATCCAGTTCGTTGGTGACGCGCCGCTGCGACAGAGCGATGTTCGCGTTCTCAGCCGCGGTGCGCGCATCGGCAAGTGCTGCCTGGTCGGTGGTGATCTGGCCCTTGAGCCGCCCGATGTTCTGGGTGTTGTAGACGGCGCCGACGACATCCAGGCCGTAACCACCGACACGGCTCGTCGCCTCCGCCAAGGCTTTGCGGTTGTCAGCAAGGCGCTTTTCGAGTGCCGCAACGCTCTGCTGCGCGGTGTTCGACTGCTGGTTGAGATAGTCGCCCTGCTCGGTGATGGCGTTGCGCGTCTCGGCGGCCAACTGCTTCATCGCGTCTGCTGCCGCATTGCCCTTGAGGGCCATAATGTCGAGCGTGCGCGTGAAGTCGTAAGTCTTGGTGTCAGCCTTCTCCGCTTCCTCGCCAACGTCCAGCAATTCGGTGGCGAGCGTAACGGCCGCACCCACAGCCAGGCCAACACCCAAACCCCATGGCCCGGACAAGAACGTGGCGAACCGACCGATGGTGGCATGCGTCTTGTTCGCGCTGTTCTCCAAACCGCTCAGTGCGAACGCAAGCTGTGGAAGCTGCTGCGCGAAGACGACGCCGGCGCGCTGGCCGGAGTACAGGGAGATTCCGATGTCCTGCAACTGCTGCCCGGACTGAAGCAGCGCCACACGGTACGCGCCCTGCGACGTGATCGCGCTGCGGGTCGCCGTGGTGCCCAGGTTCACCTGATCCGACATGCGCGCCTGAATGGCGTTGTAGCGGGTCTGATCGATGATGTTCGCCTGCAAGGCATCGTCAAGCACGCGAAGCTGTGCCGCATAGCGCTGCTGCGCCGCCACAGCAGGATCAACTTCGGCCTGCAAACGGTCGACTGCCGTAGCCAAGCGCGTCGTAGTAGCAGCGGCATCCTCTTCGGCCTGCTGCTGCTCGCGGATCGCCTTAGTCACAGACGCGCTCTTGCCGGCGACCCGACCGAGCACCTGCTCGAGCGTGGTCCCAGATACTGCGGCGCGATCGATCGCAGCCTCGCCGGCGACGATCGCGTCTACTCCGGTCAGGTTGCGGCGGGGATTGACCGGAGCGCGCGCCTGCGCGGCCGCAGCAGCAGCCTCGGCGCGCGCGCCGCGCTCGGCTTCATCAGCCGCCTCGGCCAGCGCTTGGGTGACTTCCTTGCCCTTGCGCGCCACGCGCCCAAGCACCTGATCCAGCGTCGTGCCAGAAGCGGCGGCGCGATCGAGGGATGCTGAACCACTTAACAGCGCGTCGATGCCGGTCTTGGTATTGAGAGGTCCGGCGCGCGCCGGGCGATTGCCGCCTGCAGCCGCATCGCGCTGTGCCCGCGCTAGGTCGCTAGTTCCGCTGGCGGCATCATCCAGCGCTTTCTGCAGACGGGTGTACGTAGTGATTTGATCCTCGGCGACGCGCAGCGCTCGATCGGCTTCGGCAGTCTGTTCGGTCAGCGCGCGCAGATACTCCCGCGTTCGAACGGAGGTGTCGTCAGTCTCCTTGGCCAGCGCGGACGCGACACGCGCCGTTTCCGCCAAGGTCTCACGGTAGACGCGCACCTGCGCCGCCTGTTCTCGGAACTTGCCCACGCCAAGATCGATGCGACCGAACTCAGAGCCGATCCGGCCAACGGCATCGCTGGCAAGCTTTTCAGTCTCGCTGAACGCGGCCTTGAAGCGCCGCTTGGTTTCGTTGGCTGCGCGCTCGCCCTCACTGGCGAACTTATCGAAGACGCCGTTTTCCTCGTAGCGCAGCGAAATATAGGCGGGAAGCTGGTTGGGTACGGACCCGGCCATATCAGCGACGTTCCTTTTCGAGTTCGGCGGAATAGATCGATGGCAGATTTGCCCGCACATCGTTCAGCAGATTGGTGATGTTCACCCTTGCGGCGCGCGCGGTGAACGGGATGCCGATGAAGGCCACGACGAACTTCTTTTCGATCTGGCCGCGCCTGGCAGTGCCGCGCTTGGTGAGAGACTTGGCGCTGCGCTTCCGGCCCGAGATATCGACACCGACGTTCTTGACCACAAGCAGGGGACTGCCATTGACGGACTTGATCAGCACCAACGGCCCGATCTTCGTATCGAAGCCGCGTTGGCGCCACAGGGCAGGCGTGAGGCGCTGCCCCTCGCCCTTTGCATTCGATCCGGCGAGCCGCCTGATCTGATCAGTCGGAATCCACAACCAGCGCGAGCGCACCGGACGAATGTCGCCCCCTTCGGTATATGACTTGATCGCTCCGAGCGTGCGCTCCGATTGCGAGCGGATGAAGAACTGCGCCGAGACCGCGAAACGATCGCCGGCGTAGCGCTTGACCTTGTCCTCTCCGCGGGCATCAATCGCATTGCCCAGACGGCCAAGGCCAGCACCAGCGAACGAACGCCGGATGCTGACCTTGCCGCGCGCAGCCGCTACCTTGACGGTACGGATCGCGGCTCGCTCATGGGTCTGGATCGCGTCCCGACGGAAGTTGTCGTAATCGGCCCGGCGCGGCCCGCGCGCTTCGCCCCTAAACATCGCGCTTCGGGTCAAAGTCGTGGAGCGCCGTCGCTATCGTCGCAAAAGCCTCGATCAGGATGTTTGGCTGATCGAGATAGGCCTTGCCGTCAGGCCAGACCCGCCCAGCCATGCCCATGTCGCACCGGCGATACATCGCAATCATCTCGTACTCCGCATCACCGACTAGGAACCTGGGGTTGGAGGTGAAGGTGCCTACACCCTCAACCTCCCAGCTTTTTACGCCTCGCCAGTCTGTGAAGCGACCGGGGTCGCTTCGGATGGCGCAGGCGAGACGGAGTTTCCCAACGCCTCCTTGGTGCTGAACATCCGGGTCACGCATTCGCGCCCGAGTTGCTGTGCGGGCCGAGCATCACTGCCCGGGTTATGGGTCAGTCGCAGCTTATCGATTGCGTCAGCAATCAGCATAGCGACATCGAGGGTCAGATACCGACCACGCTTCTTGGGCAGTTCAATGTCGACGTTCTCGAAGCCTTCGATGATCGCAGCGTTGATGGCGTGACCCTGCATGCGGCGGAACTGATTGTTCTGCGCGTTCATGCGGCGGTACGGCGCCCATTCTCGCGCCACCTCTTCGAGCACAGCCTCAATCCGATCTTCGCCCTCATACGTCCATTCGGGCATATCCTTTGGATCGGTGAGGGCGTGCTCCTTTTGGAACTCGTCGGCGGCGTCCCACCACTCGCGCACGGTGGCTTCCCAGATAATGCCGTCGTCGCGGCCTAGAATCATAGGCAGGCCCTTGACGATTTCCTCGCGCATCGCGTGCTCGGAATGAACGACGCAGCCCTCGTCATCCAGCAGCCAGCGCATGTGCTCCTTGTCGCGCGGCGACCCCCAGCGAAGATAGAACTTCGGCGGGTTTGGCAGGCCGGGAAGATCGCGAAGGGACTCTGGCGTGAACTCTTCTGCAACGCCAACTTCATGGGGGTACTTGGTAGTCATAGGTTGTGGACCTTCAGTATCTGTGATTGGAATAATCATATTAAAGTCAGATTGTACCTTTTTGTATTATCCGCGTACTAATCGATTATAATCCTGACATGGGTAGAATGGAAATATCAGGTGGGGTTAAATCGCACCAGAATAGAGGGCGAAGTAGAACTTCAATAGTTGTACTACTTGGATCGTCTGAAGGGCCAAATTCCATATCGAAGAAAGGGGCGTACCACCCTGATGTCCCGTCAATACGCAAAGGCTCGCGAACCTTGTCGAAATATCTCCCTATTGCCGCACGCAATTGAGAATTGTCCGGCCATGCATATGCACGATCCGGTACATCGTAGCGCTCACACCACAACAACATAGCGCGACCATCCATCCGGTCCTCCGGCAAGTCGCAAATAGGTTTCCAGTCCATCACACTGCTCCAAAAATAAGATCTACCCTGATTATGGTCAAACCGCCCAATTCACCTTCGCCGCCGCAGCGAAGGCGGCGAACAAGGCGTCATCGTTGCCGCCAGCACCATACGCCCGGTCAAAGAACGCCCACATCGCCCAGCTACCGGCGAAGTTGAAGCTACTCGAGCCACTCGCTCCTACGCCGAAGGGCAGCGGGTTCTGACCGCCAGCATAGGCCACCGGAGAGTCGGCCGTGAGCAGCGGGACAGCGCTGCCGAGGAAGATCCGGCTGCGCTTGTTCGGCGCATCGTGGCTGACACCGAGCAGATAGCTGCCGTTGCTCGCGACTTGGCCGGTGGCCGTCGCGTACGCCGCTGATCCGGTGCCAGTACCATCTGGATCCACCGTCAGTCGGCCCTGGGAGTCGGCCAGGAAACGAAAGCCGCTAGAGCTTGCTGCATCATTCAGGATGTTGTCGCCATCCTTGAGGGTGCCAAAGTTAACCACGGCCATGAAGGTGAAGCTTGCAGGAAGGATGAAGGCAGGCCGGTAGGGCGCCGCCCCGGTCGCCCCGCTTAGCGTCACGGCGGGCTTGCCGTTAAGAGCGGCGAGCGCATCGCTGAATGTCTTCGTGATGCCGGCGACCGTCACCGCATTCATCGCCCGGTCGGTGAAGCCGCTATTGACCGTGGCCGCCTTCAGCTTTTTCGCGCGGGCGAAGGCTATAAGTCCGGGCACGACAATCGCGGCTTTATCGACCGCGTCCATGTCGATCGGCGCGTAAGCCGTGTTGCCGGTCACGCCCGGGACGGTGATGGCAGTACCTGTCGGTATGGTCATTGTTAGTCTCCTTATGAAATGGTGAGGGCGATCTGTTGGTGACAGGCCCAGTTGTGCATGGCGGAACCATCGGCGCAGGCGTCAGCGGAGGTATCGCGGATGCACGATCGAGCGCCGGCCGTGGGTCCGGCAAGTTGGCCGACGGTGCCGATGTCAGCGATGCCGATCGTCCAGCCTGACCCAGCAGGGGCGCTTGCGGCGGTGGCCGTCAGCGTGATGCCAGATATGCTGATCGACGAGAGGGCGATTGCCGCATTGGTATCGGTGTTGACGAGGCGCACGCCGTACTGGCCCGGATCTGTCACTGCTCCGGCGGCATCGATGAAGCAGTTCTTGTTGAACGTGACCGAGATGGCCGTGCCAGTTGCTGAGGCGGCGGTGGCATAGAGCGCGCCAGTGGGCTGACCAGCGCGAACCAGGGCGGCGGCGCGCCCAGCATACTCGCCATAGCGGCGGTAGCCTTGGGACAGCTTGTGAATGCCGTCCGGCGAGAACAGCGGATCGAAATACTGAGGCCCGATGACCTTGATCTGTGCCGGGTTCGTAATCGCGGCATCGAGGATCGCACGGGGCGAATTAGCTGTTGCCCTGTTCAGCCCAGGAGCCGTCCAACTCGACGGCTGCCAGCAAAGCAGCGGGCGGATGAGCGCGTCGCCCATGATCGCGGCGATGTCGGCCGACAGGTCGGATTGGAGCTGAAGCAGCGCGGCCTTGAAGACGGCCAGCGTCTTATCGTAGTCGCTCTCGCCCTGGTCATAGGCCACAAGGGGCACCTCAAGCGTGACCCCGAGATAGTCCGCCATGGCCTTCGCGCGCTCGATGGACCTGATCAGATTGGCGTACGGCTTGGTGCCCTTCTGTAGGTACTGAATGGGGCTGCCGCCGATCGCGAAGGTGTCGAGTAGAAGCGCCGACGACGCCTCGGTTACTCCGGCGCGGTTGAGCCACTGCGCGATTCCGGAGAGTTGCGTCTCGCCAGCGTTGGTAACGAGTGCTTCCTGCAGGTTGGTGAGGGTCAGCAGGCGATCGTCTGTGACCGCCCGCAGATCATCGGAAGTAATCCGATCCCATGTCGGCCCGATCAGAGGGCGAGCACCGCCGTTGAACATCAGCGCCCGGCCGGGGGCGATTGCTGATGTGGTGTAGAGGGCGCCGGAGGAGATCCCCACGGCCAGACTCTGGCCGTACATCGGGATCATGATCAGGCGGGTGTAGGTGCCCGGCGCCCAGGGGCTCAGGCTAAATTGCCGCCGATCGCGGGTCGTGCCTTGCCGATCGATCCACTTGAGGTTGCCGCCGACGATCTTGGGAGCGGGCAGGACAGCGCCAAGCTGGGATGCGATCTTGACGTCGGTGGTGTCGCTCAGCAGTCGCACCGACCCGTCCGTGTCGATCACGGGAATTAGCGCATCGTAGTTCACCGGCGATACGCCAGTCGAAACCGCATAAGGCACTCCGCCAGCAGCATCGATGACAGCGAACAGGTAGCCGTCGTCGAGGAAGATGGGCTGGTACGACAACTGGGATCCGGTGAGACCCACCAGGCCGCCCAGCAAGGGCGTAGCACTTACCGGGTAGCCGTTGCCGTCGAAGGAACCACCTGCGTATCCGTCGTCGAGAAAGATGGGCGTGATGCCAGCGGCGACCGCGCCGCCGGCTCGTACAGTGAGAGCGCCGATAGCACTGGTGGTCGCAGCGATTTCCAGCCCAGCAGGGCTTATTTGACGCCCCAGCAGAGTTATTGCGTCGATCGGAAAGCCATTCGCGTCAAACAAGCCGCCGGCATAACCATCGTCGAGAAAGACGTTCTGCGGGATCGCGCTTCGCTCTGCGGCGGTAGAGAACTGCTTATCACTCGTTTCCACAACGAGCGACGCATCGAGCAACTTGTCGCCAGTTACAGACCGCAGCTTTGCGTAAATGTCAGTTGTAGGCATCAGGCGATAACCTCAAGCGTGATGACGGTGTCGGCCGGCACAAGGCCGCTCAGCAGGAAGTCGCGATATGACACGATCTGGCCGGTGGCGGTGGTGTGGCTGCGCGTCGATTTGTCAGGGGAGATGGCAAGGCCGCCCAGCTTGAAGGCGCTCGGATCGGCTTGGCTGGCGGGCTGCGAATACCAAATGTAGCCGTCCGCAGCTGTGGTGAAGGTAAGTGTCCGCCCGATCTCTGTGGCGAACCACAACTGCGACATGGCGTTCACATCAGCGCTGGTGATGCCGCTAGCCTTGTTGATCGTGCCGGCGTGGCCCTTGTTGGCGAAGGTGATGCTGACTGTCTTCGTCTTCGTGTCGGTTCCGCCAGGAGCGCCAGTGTTCTGGGCGGTTAGGGTTAGGGTCCGCACGCTGTTCACGCCATTGTCGGTAGCGTTGAAGCCTTCAAACGGACCCGTAGTGGTCACCGCACCGGACACACTATCGGTCACCGTGAAACTGGTAACCGTGCCTCTTATCGCGCCGGCAATGGCGACGTTGGCGATGCCGCCCGCTTCAATGATCGATGGCGTGGCGATAAAGTCTGTGATTTGAAGGCCGCCGCCGTATTCAAGCCGACTTACGCGATACTTGATACCATCCAAATCAAGTTCTGCTTCCAACTCATCAGAGAGGTAGTGAGCCGTTAGCTCAAGAGAATTCATCGTGTCACGCACACTGGAAACCTGTTCCGGTGATGCCGGCACTCCATCGATCGTAATAGGGAAAGGAGGCATCGTCTAAATTCCAAATCCTAGTGTTCCAACCCCGCCGATGCCTAATAGGCCGAGTCCCTGAAGCCCGAAGGCATTCAGGGACGGCGACGGGATTAGGCTAAAAAATATGGGAAGTTGATGCAGACGTTGCGGTCGAATACATCGACGTACATGTCGCCAGTTTCCGTGATGAAGTCCTGGCCCAGCGTTGGCGACTGGTAATTGAACCGGGCATCGGGAACGACAACCTGCACCAGTTTGCCGCCGGTGTAGCCCCACTGCGCATAGACCGGGTAATAAGCCTGACCTTCCGCCATCGCCAGCGTGTAGAACTGCGCCTTGAGATAGGCCTGGCGGTCCATATTGATGGTGGTGGTCGACTCCACTAGTTCGCCGGCGCCGGAGCCATCAGCATAGTTCGGATCAGGCGCATAGGCGGTGCGCAGGCCGAAGTCGACGGTCAGGTTCGATCCACCGACCGCCTTGCCAGCGACGAAGAGCTTGCCATCCTTGAACGACGGCGTCGCGCCCTTGGCCGGGATCGCCGGCGTGGCTTCGTCCCCATAACTGTTGATCGTCGCGGTGTAAGTCACCTCGAACGTCGGAGTGGTCGCGCCGTCCCGGGTCGACACCGGCATCACCCAGCGCAAGCCGGAGATGCGGAAGTTCACCAGATCGTAGCGCATGCCATCAAGCCACTGGCTGACCGAAAGCAGCGGTGCGTCACTTTCGCTGATCGACCGCTGATAGGAGACTTGCTTGGGGATCTGGTAGGTTCCGCTCGCGGCCAGGTCCAAGGTCTCCATCAAGGCCGCCAGCTTGGCAGCGCTGTAGCTGCGGATGGCCGTGATCTTGTCGCGCGCCGGGCCGATGATGGTGGGCAGCAGCAACGCCATGCCCTTGTAGAGGTCGACAGCGGTGCCTGCGGTGGCGCCGAGCGTAACCGCAGTGGTGGTGTTGCCGGCACCACCGATCGCTTCGGCCGCAGCCGGGATGGGTGCGCTGACGATCGTTTCGGTGAACTTGGCGGCCTTGAGCACGCGGCCAGGGATGTAGGCATTGGCCACGGGGACGTCATCGCCGCCCGGGGGCCGCATGTTGATGTTGAAACTGCCGCTGATCGTCTTGCCGACGACGTCGGGGCCGTTCTTGTGGATCGAACCCGTGTACTCCGGATTTTCGACGGTAATGCCGGCGATCGAGAAGTTCAGGTTCGATACGGGATAAAGGTCGAGGCTCGCCGATGGAATCACAAACACATCGGTCTGTGCTTGCATCGCGAACGCCATAGCGGTTTTGTTACTCTTGCGTGCCATGTGGCTATCCTTTCGGGCTGGCGATTACTTGGCGTCGTCGCCGACCGGCGGGTCGGCAGGGTCGGCGGGCGGAACGTCGACACCGCTCTGCAGCGGCTCAGCGACATAGGCGACGGGGCCGAGCAGATCGGCGATGCGCTTGCCCTCGATCGCCTCGATGATGTCGGCGACGGTGGCATCCTGCGGCAGGACAACAGCGTCCTTCTCAGCGATCTTGATCAGGTCGGCCTTGGACTTGCCCTTGAGGCTGGCGCCGACGTCGAGGTCGATACCGCGCCCGGAAGCGACGGCTTTTGCTGCTGCGAGTTCCGGACTGTCACCCTTGTCCAGGGCGTCGTGCAGCGCATTGAAGTCCACCGCCTCGGAAGGCAGCGGGGGTACTCGAATTTCATCGATCATGTCAGTGTCCTCAGGATGAGACGATGGTGAAGTGGTCGCCCCGCGGCGTGTAAAATGCGATGGCAACCTGTAGCGACGCTCCGCCGACGCTGCGGCCGTTCTCCATAGGAGGGGCGACGTTCAACTCTTGGGTGTCTTCGAGACGGTCGCCGAGAGTTCGATCTTGGTGAAGTGCGGCGATCAGGTGAGCGATGCCGGCGCGGTTCGCGCGGCTGATGACGCCCACTGTCTCGCTCGACTCGATGCGCTCGAAGTTGATCAGCGCCTGGTGCCGGGTCTGCCCCTGCTCCATGGCCGGATCGAAGTCGTACGCTTCGGCGTAGATGACCCAGCAGGGCATCTCTTCGACTGTGATGCCGTCTTCTGGCGACCGGTCGGGGAAGAAGGTTTCGGTGGCCAGCGGGGCATAGCCCTCCGCCAGCGCGCAGAATGCGTCGATGATCTGGGCGAGCGCGTCGAGTTCTTGATCAGGCACCAGGCATCACATCCTTCACATCGAAAACCCAATCGGACCCGGAGCTATCCGAACCCGGCTTGATGGGCTTGAACGTGCTGCCGGGGCGCTTTTCCAGCCTGATCCGGTCGGCGTTCGACGGCTTGGCCGGAACGCTCGACTTCATGATCGAAACGCGAATGTTCTGGTCGACCACGTCCACGCCCTCGATGCTGCGGGTCTGGTCGGAATAGTCGACGATGGCGGCCAGGGACAGCCACTCGCTGCTGCCCCCAAGCCTGTACTGAATGGTCTCTCCCAGCGTCTCCATCGTCACGCTATCCAGCATGGCGTCGAAAGCTGTGAGGCGAGGTAGACCCATGATCACGCCGCCGGCGCGTCGTCGACATCGCTCTCGGCTTCGTATGCGGCGCGTGCCGCCTCGATCGCCTTGATGATGTCCTGGTTGGTGTTCTCTTCGGATACGCCGCCGACTTCCTCATCGGCGGCGATCTGCAGCAGTTGCGCCTTCGTCTTGCCGGTCAATGCCGGCGGCACGTAGTCTTCCGAGAAAGGCTCGACAGGCGAGGTGGCGCCGTCTTCCTGGCAAGCGCCAGACTGCTGCTCGCCACCATCCTGCTGCGAAGCGGTCTCGATCGCCTCTTCCAGATCGACGTTCTCCGGCAGGGTGATCACGCCGGTGTCGATCGCGGTGTGCAGCAGCGCCGTGATGCCGGAAACGCGCGCCCACATACGGGACGCATGATCCTGCAACTCGACGATCTGCTGACGAAGTAGCGACAGATCATTACCGCCGTCCTGCGGCGAGAGGTCTGCAATCCCGTTCCCGCCGCTGAACTCCGTCGCCAGGCCAGCTTCCTGGCTGCGCGTGAAAGCGCCGATGGGCTGCGACAGGGAAAGCCGAGGGTCATCATCCAGACCCTCGACGTAATCCTGCTTGAACCCGCCGCCCCGCAAGCCCATCGCTGCGATGCCGATGCGCTCGCGCTCCGACTCCCAGCCGCTCGGCGGTTCGATCGTCTTCTCGTCGATCAGTCCTTGCACGAACTCTTCCTCAACCAACGGGCTTTCGCCCGGGTTGAGAACTACCATGCTCAGGCCGTCATGGAAGAACTTCGAGGCCAGCACGTTGACACGAATTTTTGCCATGTCTCGCTCCTTAGATCGTGACGGTCAGGACAAGGTCCGGACGTCCGTTGACGAAAAGCGGGTAGGAGTAAATCTCCGGCTGCACCCACTGCTTCTTCTTGCTCGTATCCTCTTCGAGCAGAGGATAGTAGCGGCGACCCGGCTGATTGAGCAGGTCGAGCGACTCGTTCATCGGCCCCATGACGTGCTGCCACATGCCGGGAACGCCGACAGGGAACACGCGCGCCGAGTTCGCCGGCACCGCGATCGTGGTACCATCATCGGTGCCGCGGTAGTGGTACCAAGTGATGCCCGCGAACGCGAAGCTCTCCCAGACCTTCTCGTCGCGCAGTTCCGACGCGGCGGCCTGGTTGAGATAGGTCTTCTCGAGCAGGGGATGCCCGGTGAGGGCGAACCACAGATCATCGCCGGCAAGGGCGTTGACGCGGAAGCGCGGGTCGTTGCCGGCGCCCGACGCGCGCGCCAGGGCCATGACGATGCGACCGATCTTCTCGCGAAGCTGGCCCAGCGTCAGGTTGGGATCGGTCAGGGTCAGGCTGATCGCAGCAGCCGGCGTGATGCCGAACTCGGTGTAGAAGTTCACCAGTTCGGAGCCGTCGACGTCGAGGATGCGACCATTGAGCGAGCCGAGCCGCATGAACTCGAAGGTCGCTTCGGTATCGGCGATCAGCTTGTTCTGCTTGTTGGCGATTTCGGCCGCCGCGCGATCGGTCTCGGTCTCACCTTCCAGCGGCGAGATATTCGCAAGCTCATGCGCGTAGAGCTTGTCGCCCTTGGCAACGCGCGGAATCTTGAGCGGGCGCGCATCCTTGTCTTCGGGCTGCGCCATCTCGATAGGCGCGCCGCGAAGCGTGGTGCGGATCAGGTTGACGTAGCGACGGCGGCTGTTGACGTAGACGACATCGGTGGTTGCCCGAACCGGCTCGAAGCCGATGATGGCATCCAACTGGTTCGGCACGTAGGGGCGGCGGTCGATACCGCGGATCATCGATGCGGTCGTGAACGCATCGCCCCCGAAGACTGCCATGGAAATGGCCATCGTAGATTGTCCTTCCTAGGAAAAAAGCGGGCTTACTCGCCGGCGTGCTGGGGGAGAACCTTCAGGCCGCGACGACGCATAGCGTCACGCGCTGCCTTACGGCCGGCGGAGTTCATGCTGGCCTTATACGTCAGCATGTTGCCGTTGATGGTGGCCGGACCGTTCTTGGTCGCGACCGCCTTGACGTCGGCGCTGGTCGCGTCGACGCGGTTGAAGAGGATCACGGCTTCCGCGGGAAGCTGCGAACCATCGCTGGCCGCCGTGTCGTGGATCGCATACTTCCCCGACGCGGTGATGGGAGCGATGACGGTTCCCGGGAAGAGAACGCCCTGGCCCGACGCCACAACGATTTCCTCGTTGATGATGTTGGGCGAAACGCTCTCGCCGAGATAGCAGCCATCGCGGCGGTTCTCGAAAGTGACTGCGGGCATCGTGCCTTACTCCTTGATGCCGTGGGCCTTCGCCCACACTGCGTCCGAAGCCTTGCGGGCATCGGCCTTGGGGTCGGAGCCGCCGCCGTTGTTGGCGTCGACGTTGCTGTTCTGGCCGCTGGCGAGCGTCTTGCGCATCTCTTCGCGACCAGCTTCCTCGGCAGCAGCGCGCTGCTGCTCTTCGGTCAGAGCGGCGGCCGGCGCCGTCTTGGGCAAATCGGCCAGCATCTCGGTGATGTCCTCGGCCGTCAGGTTGGGCTTGCCGAGCAAGCGGTTGGCGGCGGCTTCACGCCCGGCATAATGCTCGGAGGCGAAGACGGCGTTCATGCGCGCGGTGCTGGCGGTGAGAGCAGCCTTCTCGGCTTCCTCCCGCGCCTTTGCCACGGCTGCGGCGTGTTCTGCTTCGTCCACTTGATCATTCTCCTTGTGATCGGACTCGGGATTGGAGGCGGGGCCTCCCTCAACTTCGCCCGGTTTCTCCGGAGGCGAATTTTCGGTGCTGTCCGGCGCGGCATCGCTTGCGGTTTTTGCCGCCAGGTGCGCTGCGAGACGCTTGCTAACTGTCATATCAAAATCCTCAGTTGGCGATCACTTGGCCCGGGCTTCGGCTTTCAGAGCCGACCAGGCATCAGCCTCGCTCATGATGCCGTCGAGTAAGCCATGCTTGAGCAGGTCGGGGCCGGTGAAAACGTCGCCGCGCAGGTCGCGTAGCGCGCCCTCCTTGATGCCGCGCATGGCAGCAACGAAGGTGATGATCTGCTCGCTGGTCTCGTCGACGATAGCGGTCAGCTTCGATATCGTGTCGGCATCGATCTTCTCGCCGGCCTGGCCGCGCGCTTTGCGATCGGCCCATTCGGCACGGATAACGATCGGCTCGAGACCAGCCTTCTCGAACGCCTTCGACTTGTCGATCACGTTGATGATCGCGGCGACAGAGCCGCCCATCACTTCGCGGCGGCCGTAGACCTTGTCGGCGGCGCTGGCGAGCACGTAGGCGGCGCTGCTGGCGCGCTCATCGAGCCACGCATAGATCGGCTTGCCGCCTTCGGCCTTCGCCATCGACGCGATTGCTTCGGCTGCGGCGAACATGCCGGCGCACTCACCGCCACCGGAGTCGAGAGGCATCCACATGGCGGCGACCGAAGGGTCCATGAAGGCTGCACGGGCCTGCCGCACGAGTCGATCATATCCAACCAGGCCACTCTCTGCGTCGACCCAACTAGCCTTCTGCACAAGAGAACCGCGAACCGGGATGATGGCGATATCGCCGTCAATCGCGTAGGGCAGGCGGACACCATCGCGCACGCTCACCGCATCCTCCGCCGCGCCCTGCACGGTGATGCGATCGAGGTTGCTCGACGTGATCTTGTCCGGAACGCGGCCGAACATGCGATTCTGCGCAAACTCGCAGAGCACGTCGTTCTTGAACTGATCTAGCGCCAGGGGGCGGTTGTATAGGCGCTCGGCCCAGAGCGGAAAGTCTGTCATGCGGCCGGCTCCCGGGCTGGCGGTTGCGCCGACGGCGGCGCCGGCGGATCGTCTTGGTTGGCGGCGTCTGCATTGGCCGCATCCGTCGCCGCCTTGACGTTGTGGTTGACCGGTTCGAGCTTCCGCTCCTTCCGAGCGTTCTGGTAGTAAGCCTCTTCGGCCAGCACATCCTCAGGATTGCGCCCACGCTCGCGGATGGCTTCAACCGTCGACTTGCGCCCAGCCGCGGTATCAAGGTTGTCCGCGTTCGCCTCCTTGAGCGGGTCGACACTCCCGCGTCCCGGACCGATCCACTCGCACATGCAGAGCGCCGTCTTGTTGCGGTAGAAGTTCGCCGGGCCGCCGGGCACCAAGATATTCCCCAAGGCGACTTCGATTTCGAGCCATGCCGCGTAGATCGGCGTGAGGAAGGCTTGCGTGAAGTACCAGCGATCCTCGACGAATGAGCGCCAGATTTCGTTGAGCATCGCGCGGGCGGACGAATAGTTGATGCCGGCCCAATCGCCGGAGACCTGAGGAGGCGCGACGCCAAGCGATCCAGCGACCTTGCGCAGGATGAAGCTGCCGAAGGCCGCATAGTTCGTGTTCGGGTGATTGCTCTGCGGCGTGTGGACCTTCTCGCCCGGGAACAACTGATTGACCTGGGCGCCGTCGACTTCGACCGGCCGTTCCGAACGGAAACCCATGTAGGCGGCCATCCACGGGTCCATCGTCGACGTATCGCTGACTGGCGCCAGCATGTCTCCAATGTCCTCAGCTTTGCCGGCAGACTCGATGAACAGCGAGAAGATCGCGGCCTTGAGCGCGGCATTCACCTCGGCGCGGTCGACGCGATCGAGCATTTTTGCCGGGAGCATCGCCTCGGCCAGCCGGCTGATGCCGCGGTTCTGTTCTGCCCGACGCGGGCTGAAAACGTGGAGGAACTTCGCGCGTCCGGTGGGTCCGCGCACAGGGATGAAGTCGTGACGCTCGGCCCCGAAGCCGGCGAGGTAATCGCTTGGATGTCCGGATCGCACCCAACCTCCGGTCATGGCGCCGTTGGCGTCGAACGCCAGGCCGTTACGAAGGCGCGGCCCCTCTTCCTTCACTCGCTCCGGCGGGGTGCCGATGCGTTCGGGCTCGATCAGCAGGACGTTCGTGGTGTTGTCGATACCGCGCGCATCGTCACGAATTTCGGCGCACGCCTCGCCATCCCGAACGTATTGCAGGTAGCCGAGCTTCGCGAGCGCGCCGAACGATAAGCGCTGCCTGGCGTCGCACCGACGCTCTACATCGTTGCCCCACACCTCGAAGCGATCTTGGGTCTTTCCCGCCCATTCCATGCGCCACTGAAAGTCACGGTTGAGCAGGTTGAACTTGGGCTGGGCGCTAAGCTGAATGCGTCCGCCCATGACGGACTCGACGCGCCTATCGAGACCGGCATTGATCCAGCCGTTGTTCTCGTCGAGGTCGCGCGCGCGGCCCATAACGGTTTCCCAGCCGTAGTTTCGGCTGAGTCCGGCGAAGTTGATCCCCGCATTCCAGCCTTGAAATTCCGGCAGATCGCTGCGAGCCGCGTCGCGACGCACACCACCGATCGAGCCTAGATAGGCGGATGGACGATCGCGATCCCTCACGCGATTTCGGTAATGCAATGCGCGCATCAGTTCTTCCAACTCAAGCCGATTGCACGGCGCAGGCGCGGCGGTGTGCCGCCCTCGATGTCCGGCAACGCGGCAAGCTCTGCCGCAAGATCAGCGATGGCCGTATTCAGGTCCGCAAGCGTGAGGTGCTTGAACTTCATGCTGCGGCCGTCGCGCGTGGTCTCGGTCACGACCGGGCCGCCGTACATCGCCGAACGCGCCGCGCGCGCAGCAGCGAGGTCAGCCTCAATCTCTGTCCTGGGCCGTTGGCTCATCTACGTCGATTCCCGTTCATTGCATCCCACATGGTCTGCGCTGGTGCTGCCCTTGCCGGCGCTAACGCCGGGTCTTCCTGTCTCGCAACCGCTTGATCACCCCCTTTCGGATTGAGGGACACAGGCCTGGCCCAAGGTGGTAGCATTGCCTCGGACCAAGTAATTCCACGGGGCGCGCGTGACGCATCCCAGATAAGCTCTTCGCGATCGGGCTTGAGCAGCAGCCGCCCGCATTCGGTATAGGCGAGAAGGTCGATGGTCTCCTGCGCGCCGTCGCGAACGTAGGTTCCTTCGATCTTCGGTTCCCGGAACAACTCATCGTAACCCGACTGCGGGAAGTCCGCCGCGAAGTAGATTTGCCCTGGGCCGCCGTCGTCGATCAGCAGGTAGCCGATCCCTTCGTCGTTACCGAAAATGTCGTCTTTCAACACGTCGACGCCTGCGATGTGCAGCGGCACCGGCGGATCGATCTTCTTGCCGTCATCGTCGACACTCAGCCAGGAAGGCTTGACCCCGAGCGCATCGCGCTTCTGCCCGCCGACGCCTTTGAGGCATCGCACCCGTGGCCAAGTCCCCCACCGGCGCCCGGCCATGCGGCGCGCGTACTCGTACGCCTTCGCCGTCACGTTACCGTCGCCGCTGTCGATGAACAGGATCGCGACCGGCAATGCATAGCCGGGCTTGTCCTGCATCGGTACCAGGCGGTCGACCACCTCGTCGAGCGCGTGCCAATCGTCTTGGACGTTCTTCAGATCGATGTCTCGCATCACGCCATCGGCGCGCTCGCGCTGACGGATCGTGCGGCGATCGATCAGCCAGGATCTTCCTTCGAGGTCCCAGCCGCGCAGCAGAACGTCTGCCTTGTGGTGGCCCGGGTCGACTGCCGCGGTGATGAAGCGGACGCCTGCCGGCGCTACACCCATCGGGAAGTCGACTTTCTGATCGCTTGCGATGGCGAATGCCTCCGTTCGCTTCTTCAATCCGCGGGCATCGACGCCCTTCAAGTCAGCCTCGCTCTCGAGCACTTCGCCGAACGTCCGCACCATGACCGACGTGATCTTGGTGTTCTTCCGCGTCCGCTGCTTGTGCTCGAGCGCGCCCTCCAACTGACGGGCCAGGTTGCTCAGCGGCACCTGGGTCGACGTCAGCACATGCGGCCAGAAGCCCCACGTCTCGCTTTCGTGCATCTCGCCGACGATACCCTTGCTGTCATCGAGCGACATGCCCTTGTGCAGGTATGATCCGCCATCGATCATCACCGCGCGCTCGCTTTCGCCCAGCGAACATCCATGCGGACACGCGATCGTCGCGCTCTCGCCGGCGAGCGTCAGGCGCACGTCGATCGGGCTTCCCTCCGGAGCCTTTTCATAATCGAGCCGGAAGCGCGGCACGTCCGGCCAATACCGGGTCGGATATGGCGACCCATGCACTCCGCAGCTTGGGCAGCAGAACACGTAGATGCCTTGCGTCGACAGCGTCCATGCCGCCGCAATGCCGCCAGACCAACCCACGTCAGGGTGCGCGCAGGCGTAGATCAAGCGATCGGTACCCAGGTCGCTTTGCCGTTGCCGGCCCTGTTCCAAGAAGCCGTTGCGGAAGGCCTTGCTGTAGCTGTCCGGCTCATCGAACACGATGTACCCGGCCTGCCGGTTCGTCGTGGTGGTCTTGGACATGACCATCAGTTCGAGCGTCTGGGCGCCGATCCGTTTCAGCGTCTTCGTGTTGCCGTCCGTGCCGGCACGCGGCAGGCGGTCGGCGAAGTGATCTTCCATGATTGGCCGCAGCACACGATCCGCGTAGCTCGCCACTTCGGTCGGGCCAGCCAGGTACCACATCACGTCCCACGCCGGGCCGCCGTCCAAGCACTTCGCCGCGAAGTTCTCCGCGATCATCGTACCGCCGATGCGCGATGGCTTCGGCACGATGATTTCGCGGACGTCCGGGTTGTCGTGCGCCTCGACGATCGGGATCAGAGCCCGCGACCGCTCCGCCGACCAGCCGGTATGCGTGCCATCAGGCTTGCGGATTTTCCGGCGCTTCGTCGCCCATTCCAGCGCCGTCATCGGCACCGGCGGCATTAGGCTAGCCAGCAGACTTTCAGCTATTCGTGGTGGTGCCTGGCAGAACTGATCGGACCCAAGAAGTCGGGCCTGGTCAGCGAGTTCCTGCCGAGAATACACCCTCACGAACTTGCTCCTTCACGAACTTGCTGGCCATCGCATGCACATGGCTGGCGACGCCGCGCAAGTAGTCATCGACCGCAGCCCGAATGGCCGGCGGCAGGTTGCCGTTCGGATCGGCCTTGGTTTTCACGCCCAAGATCGCCGCCGTCACGGTCTGGTTGTACGACTCGATGAACGCCGCCATCTCGTCGGCGCGGGTGTAGAGACCCTGCTTTTCCTTGGCCATCGTGATCGAGAGCGTCATCTCGATCATGCTCTTCATTTCGGCGAAGCTGGCCGCCTCTTCATTCGCCGGCACCACGATCCCGGTGCCACTGAACGTCTCACGCCGCTTTGCCGCGACCTTGTCGACCCGTGCCTCGAAGTGCTTGATCAGCGCATCGATCGTGGCGAGCGGCTTGATCTGCCACTTCTCGCCCTGGCCGCCGCGCTTGACCAGCCCCTTGGCCTCAAGCTGCGGCGCGCTGTCAATCCAGTCTCGAAGCGCCGCCCAGCGCACGCCGACCAGTTCGGACATCGGCCCAGCATCGAGCGCTGGCTTGCCTTTTGCCCGGTCGCGGGCATCTCTCAGCTTCGCGATCTTGTTACGATCGGATGTGGCAGAAGCGCCCATCAGAAGGGCTTTAACGTAAGGATGTGATGGGCCTGGAAAGGCGAAGCATCTGCTTCGGACATTCTTCTGGCGCGCCGGATATGTTCTTTTTTGTCCCGCACGTCAAGAGACCGATCGTTCGGTGTTATACACAAGCTCAACACCGACGGCCTCATAATATTCCGCCAGGGATGAAGTGATTTTACAGAATATGCCAACCTCCTTACCGTTACGGCATTTAATATGTCGAGCAGCTTGGCGGATTGGAATATCATCTATCACTATCATATGAAAGAACTCCAAGAAACGGCCGTCCATCGAACCACGGGCGTGGCGAAGCCTGTCTCTTGCAATCAACTCTTCATCCGTGAATATCATTGCGCCGTTGGGTGACTGTGCCTTGATAGACGCGGTCATACTGTAACTGTTAGACGAATATTTTCCGCCCATAGCAGCCACATCCCAATCGTCTCTGTACCTCAAGCAAGCTGCCGCCGACTTCATCTCAAGCTTGCCGGCTGACCACAACTTAGTGACAACTGGTGTAGATGAACGCCGAACAGACCTTACTGAACGCGAGGTGTTATCCAGAGATTTAGGCGTAAACCGCTCTACCGGGCCTTTTGCTAACCATTCAGGCGTCGGGTGGTTTACCGTATCTTCAATATTGGCAAAGTTACCGGATGCCACTTGGTTGGTAGCCTCGATGCGCGCTTCTTCACGTTCTGCATCAGCACGATCACGCGCAAGCATTTCTCGGACACGATTGCGCTCGGCCCGCTCGGCCCGCTTCGTGATCGAAAGTCCAGTTTTGTCTTCTGACACGTCAGACCTTCCGCTTGCCGTATTGCTTCTCGGCGATCTTGATCAGCAGTTCTCTATCCTGCCAAGATAGCTTCGCCAATGTGTCTGGGAACAGGATGATCGTGCCGTCCTCATGAAATTGCTCGGCGGCTCGGCGCCGGGCGGCCATCTGATCAGGATCGCGCATCAACGGCGCGTAGCGAGTCAGCGACGTATACCCCATCAAACCATCTCCCGCTGCGACCAGGCCGCGTACTCGTCTTCGGTCATTCCCTGCCTCATCATCATGCGAAGGTACGCGATGTGCTTGGCCATCTTCGCGTCATCCCAGCCGTGGTATTCCGGCAAGCGGCCACGTTTCAGTTCGTGAATGGCGAGCGCGTCGACCCCGGTCGCCTTCGTAATCTCGAATTGCAGATCCTCGCCGGCCCGGCTGATCTTGCGATACCAGTACCACCTCTCAAGCTTGCGCGAGGTGATGTTCTGCACGGCACACCATTCACGGCTCATTGGCTCGAATCCCGGCGAAGAGTGAAGCTGCCGTCGGCGTGGCGCCACAGCAGCGAGCGGGTCTCGGCGATCGACTTCCAGTTTTCCGGCAAGCCATCGATCCAGTGCTGATCGGCCTCTCCGCTCGCGAGACGAGCCATCGCTTCGTCCATCCTGGCCTGCATCTCGCTCTGCACCAGGCGGCCGATTGCGCTGCGCTTGCGCGCCAGTGGGTCGGTGGTGTCGACCTCGGCAATCATGTCCAAGCATTCCTTCACGGTGGGGAACCACTTGCAGCGCATCACCGCGGCCTTCTCGAGATAGCGGATCACACGCTCTGGGAAATGACCCAGCAGCTTGCGGTACGTCGCGACCAGCACTGCCTGCGCGACGTCGTTCTGGTTGCGGCTGGGCAGCGTCGACTGCAGCGTCACGATCATCTCCAAGAACCTACCATCGGGACACGTCTCCGGGGCCGGCAAGGGGCAGGACGCCAGAGCCCTCATCTCCGCCAGAGTCTCGTCGTCGATCCTGCTCGGCAAGCTCCGCAGATCGAATGCGAGCAAGCTCCTGCTGCGCGACCGTGAGACCACGGTGACCGCCTGATCCGTTGTTCCCAGCGCTGGCAGCGCCGCCGCGATTTGCTGTGCCATTGCCTTGTCCCTTCAACTCGTAAACGTCTGTCCATTGCTCGATCGTCGATTTGTCGAGCACTGCGGTTGGATCATGGCCCTTGGCTCGAAAGCCATCGAGTTTCTTGATCAGCAGTTGAACGGCGCGGCCTGTTGGTGACTTCCGGCAGGCCGCACGCATTTCGAGATATCCGTTCCAAGCCTCCATCGGCATCCAATCCGGTATCTCCACATCCGCAGTTTCGAGCTTCGGCTTGACCTTGCGCTTCGGCTTGGCGGCAGGAGCATCACCATCACCACTTTCACCCTCGCCCGCGCCTAGAGAGGGAGAGACGTAAGTCTCTTCCTCTAAAGTGGTTATATGGTTCAATGGTTCTTTTGTTGTCCGGTGGCTGTCCGATCGCTGTCCGGTTGCCTGTCCGGCCTCTGAATTTTCAACCTGATTTATCGTTTGTTCGTCGACATTTAGATCAAGCGAGGCCTGTCCGGTTTCTTGTCCGGTTTTCGATCGCCCCCCTGTCCGGGTAACATTGTCTCCTTTTGCACGGATTTGACGCCCGCCAATGTCCTGATATTTGCTGTAATTCATGATGGTGATGACCGACTTGCCCTTGTCGGTTTGGCGTTCGATCATCGCCTCGGATTGCAGTCGGCTAAGGAACCTCTCGACAGCGCTTGGCGACATGCTCCATGCCTCCGCAAGCTGGGCGCGAGACACGCACAACTGCCCTCGATCAAGGGTGATTATCTTGCCGGAGATGTCGAACGGTATCTCTGTCCAGGCCGCCTTCGCGAGTAGCCAGCACCAGGCGCCCAGCCGCGCAGGCTCACCCTTGAACAACGGGTGATTGATCGCCTCGCGTTGAAGGGCAATAAAACCCGTCACATTCAGCCCTCAAACGGCAGGTAGTGGTCACAGCCGTTACGACCGGACGCGCCGCACATGCTGCAAGCCTCAGGGCTCAATGCCCTTACCATCGGTGGCAGCTTGATCGCATCCTTCTTAACCTGTGCCTGGCGCTCTCTCTCACGGGCCTTGGCATAAGCTTTCGGGTCGAATGGTGCAGCCGGCTTCTCGATGCGCCGCGCGCGTGCCGGTCCGGTATCCTTGATGCGTTCAGTGACTTTGTCGAACAGCGCGAAGCCGTCAGCCTTGGTGCGCTTGACGATGGAATCTGGAACGGCGCGCGGTTTCGCCTTAGGCTTCGGACCTGGCTTTATCCGACCACGATCCGGATGCGCGAGGGCAGGTTTTGGCGGCTCCACCACCCGCTCGATCATCTTCGAGACGGCTTTTGTGGCAAGCGAGGGCGGTGGCCCCATCACCAACGGCGCTGGCTTGCCGACCGCTTCGATGATTGCGTGCGCCATCACAGGGACGGCGGGCGGCACCTCGGTATAGGGTTGCAGCGGCAGGCCAGTCTTGTCGACATTCGTGACAACAACAAACTCATCTTCGATGTTCGCTGGCGACTTGCATTTGACCGTGACGGCCGCGACGGCGCGGATGAAGCCGCGATAGCGATCGGGGTGAAGTCGGCCTTCTCGATCTAGCAGGTACCGGCCCGGAGTAAGCTCATGCTGCGGGTGCAAAGTGACCGCGTTATTCATCTTACGTGCCCTTCCATGATGATTTTTCTGACGGCCATGCCGAATGCGCCGAGATGAAAGCCTCTCACCTCGACCAACCCTTGATCGCGCAGATCCCCAAGTAGATCGGGGTGCACGATGTAGCCGTCGAATGTCAGGATCGCCGTCGTCAGCCCGTACCGTGAGTCCGCCCCTAGACTGCGAGCGACTGCTGCGGGTTCCGGCATCTCGATCATGACGTCGATTCCAGCGACAGCGTTGGTCGCAGTGGCTCGGCCGCCATCCAGGGCGGTGTCACACCGGCCAGGAGCAGCGAATATGTCAGGATGCCGATAGCATCAGCTTCGTCGTTTTTGCGCACGTTGAAGCCAAGTTGGAATGCTCTCTGCACTGTCAGCTTCTTGAGGTCGCCAGTCGCGCTAGCTTTTTTGTCGCCACCCTTTCTGGCGCGGCGAACACCGGCACGAATTTCATTCACAACCATTCGCCCGATGAAGTCTTTGCGCCAATGTTCGACATTGACCGCACGCACGATGCGGCAACGTTTCGCCGCGGCGAAGCTCTGAACGTGAGCGGCGATCCCGGCCAGCATCCATATCGTCTGCGCGGTGGTATTGCCGGTCAGATGTCCCGGGCTGATCGGTTCCTCGAAATAGCAATGATCGAACGGCTCCACCTTGTAGATGTCGTTCAGCTTCTTGTGCATGGCCATGTAGGTTTGACCTTCGGTGGCATACTCACTGCCGACGCTGAAATAGCCGTGCCTCAGAGTTGGCCATTCGTCATTCCAGAGAGCCCAGCCTGTGCATTGCTTGCTCTGATCGATACCAATGTATGTCGGCATTCTACTTCCCAGACTGATGCTATCGTCGGGGTGGACTAGATGGGCGTCGCTCAACGAAACCTAGTCCACCCTCCCGTAGCGTCAGTGAACTGCCGCGAGATGCCCCCCGGCCTTGGGGCGACCGGCGCGCCTACGTCCTGCGGGTGCAGGTGCAGGTGCCGGGCTCGGCGTCTCGGCCGACTTCATCGCAGCGCGAGCGCCGGCGCCGGAACCGTCGGAAGTCTGCACGGCTTTGGCGTCCGCTTCTTCCTGCGCCTCACGAACGCGTCGACCCGACTGCTGCGCAAGCTCATCCTCGCTCGCCTCGAACGGAAGATCACCGGGCTCCTTGCCGGGTTCAGCGGAGCCATCTTCGTCTTCCAGCGTCGCCAGGCCGTCACCCGAGTTGGGCTGCTCGGCGGGCACGATCGCGGCGTTCGTCTTGCCCTCGGCCTTCATCACCAAGTCCACCTCAAGCTTGAGCCCGCGCTCCTGCAGACCCTCACTCAAGGCCAGCAGATAGTGCTGCTGCTTGGCTTCGTCGTCGATGCGTTCCAGCGCGAGCAGGAAGTTCATGACCGGACGTGGGTAGTTCGCGTGTTCCTTGATATCGGACCACGGCTGCGAGCATTCGCCGCGCTTCGTGTCGATCACGGCGAGTTTCGGCTTGATCTGCTTGTCGTAGATGTCGAACGCCTTTTTTGCGTCCGGCTTCTTCACTTCTTCGGCGTCGCCGTCATTCTTCGCCATCACTGGCTCCTTGTTTGCCAATGCCGCCGCCCTGGCATCGGGATCATATAGCAACTCGTAGGCGGCTGCTGGGGGAGGATTTCTCGCATCGTCAGCGGCGTGCAAACGCGCTTCGCCGATATCGATGCCAGATGCTTCTGCAGCTTGCTCGACGCTCATTCCATCGCGGCGCGCGCGGCGAAATATGCGTAGCTGCTGAGACCCAAAGTTCACGCCGGCACCCGATCGCCAGACACACTGGTTGTCTCCGCCACCGGAGCATCAAGCCACACCTCGGTCTTAACCTTACCCTTAGTGATGCGCTCGATGTCGTGAGCCATTTGCAGGCTCGGCTTCGCATGCCCCTTGCATAGGCGCGAGACGGTCGCTTCGTTGGTGCCAAGGCGAGAAGCGAAATCTTTCTGCTTCTCGCGCGTCTTCTGCAGGTAAGCCTTGAGTGTGAGCATGCGCCGTATATCGACGGCAAATGATAATTACGCAAGATGCAATTTTCTCTTGCGCGCATGGGAATTGTCGGCGTAAGTGGCGACATCAACTCTTCGGAGCAATTCATGCCACAACTATGCAAGGCCACGAAACGCGACAAGCATGCGGGTGCTACGCGCATGTTCATGGCCGTATGTTTAGGTGCAGCTACTTGGACAGTTTCTCCCGTTGTCGCTTCCACCGTCGTTCATGTGAAGCGTGCCTCCCCGCATGTCGCATCATCCAGCACGATTTGCGCTCTTGCCGCCGGCGGCGCCGCGCTTGCCCTCCTTTCTATGGTAGGAATGTTGGCGGTTCTGTTCTTGGGGCGGAGTAAACCCCGGTGAAGGCGCATACTGATCCGAACGCGCTGACCTGGCGCGAGATAGCGGTGATCATCGCTGCGCTGGTTTTTTCGTCGGCGTTTGGCGCTGTGATAGGCTGGGTTGCGTGACACGCCGCGAGCGCATCTATGCCGATCGCGTCGACACCAAGGTGGAGGTCGAGGGTGCGGTCGACGTGTCTCTGCCGGTGGCAGGGTTCTACCGCACAAAGCTGCGCGGCGATGGTGTGCAGTGCGCGGTCCGGATCTGGCATGGCCAGCCGAACGATCCTGTAACCGGAGAACTGCTCGACCGATCATATCGCTGGCAGGCGCGAGTGAACGGCGAACCTATCGACTTTGACCGCGTCTGGCCTGCCTGCGCTGGTGAGCCCATCAGCCAGGCCGAGTATCGCACCTTCGTGCAGCGTCAGGCTTGGGCAAAGCAACATGCACCGAAGTCGGCCTACGCCGATCCGCGGCGCAAGCACGATCCCCTGAGCAGCGACACGCCGCCACCATTCTAGGAAAGGAAATTATCATGGGTATCAAGCGGCCTAAGCCGATGACTGAAACGCTCCCGGGCGAGACCGTCGATCCGAATCCCCGCGCCACCATCGGCAACAACGAGCCGCCGATGGAAGAGCGTATTCCTCTCGATTTTCGTGAAGCGCTGATCGATCTTGAGGCGGACTTCTTCAAGGTGCTCGAAACCTATGTTGGCGTGACGGACGCTGAGACCGGCGAGCATAAGAATGGCCAGGTCGATATCGCGAAGTGCACCAATGACACGCAACTCGGCAAGTGCGGCGAAGTGGTCAACACCTTGCGCAAGCTGGGCCAGCGCGTCGAGGCGGCACACAAGCAGGTGAAGGAGCCGTATTTGCTTGGCGGTCGCCTGGTCGATGCCGAGCGTCGCGCGCTGATGTCTCGGATTGAGGAAGGCGGTAACCGGGTCAACGGTTTGATGAAAACCTACGGCGACGACAAGCGCGAGAAGGAGCGTCTTGCGCAGCTTAAGGCGGACGAAGATCGACGTAAACTCGAAGAACTGGCCAGGGAAAACGGGATCGAAGCCGTTTTACCGCCTCCGGAGCCGGTCGTGGCAAAGACGGAGCCGGTGCGCTCGCTTGGTGGCGCAACGGTGTCGATAGGCACCGAATGGAAATCGCAGGTTGAGGACTATGCCAAGGCGTTCAAACACGTCAGCACCAACGCTAAGGTTCGCGAGGCGATCGACGCTGCGATCAAGAGCATGGTCAAGGCGACCAAAGGCAACAACGGTAAACCGCTCGCTGGTGTGCGGGTCTGGGAAGACACGAAGGTTGGCGCTCGATGAGCGCAGAGCACCCCGTTGAGCAGCCGATCCGGGCTATCGACATCGATACGATACCCGGTGTCGAAGGCGCTTATATCGTGGGCCAGAGCGGCGTCACCCGTATCGAGGCGTGCAAGAAGCCAGGCATACACTGCGACATTCCGTATGTGCGCGTGTGGAAGGGCGATGTCTGCGAAGCCGAGTTCTGCCAGCACAACATCGTTGGCGTCTACTTCGCCTCCACCTGAATACCGTGCCGGCGGCGCGGCGAACGTCGGCACAGGTCCACATGATCGCCGCAGGAGAATACGAATGGCATCGAAAAGAGCAGCAAGCTCCGAACTCGTCGCGAAGATGCGCGCCGATTACGGGGTGACCGAGGATGCGGCCAAGGTGGCGATCGAGCAGGTGTTCGGCAGCTTGACCAGCCTGGTGAAGCCGGCGGATGCGAAGGTGCGCATCACGAATTTCGGCACCTTCACCACCAAGCATCAAGCTGAGCGCCAGGGCCGCAATCCCGCAACCGGAGCCCCGGCCACCATTCCAGCCAAGAACGTCACCCGTTTCAAGCCCACAATCTGACCACTGCGCGGCGGGAGTTTAGCGATGCCCCAATATGTAGAATGCAAGTTCAGGCCGAGCGACCGCCGCGCCTACACCTATCGCAACGACGGCGATCCGGTTGCGGCCGGTGATTACGTCAAGGTCCCCGACAAGAGCGGAGAAGGCTGGAAGCGCGTCCAAGTCGTGACGATCGAAGTGCCTGAGCCGAACTATTCCTGCAAGCCGGTACTCGGCCTTGCAGATGAACCCGAGCAGCCAACCGGCTTGCTCTGACCTACGGAGTATTGAGATGCAAAAGGTAACCGCGCGAGGTCGCGCAGTAGCGACCGAAGCGCAGCAGATCGACCAGAGCACGGAAAGGGCGATAGCTGCGCGTCGAAGCGAAGCGTTCTCACCACCGCGTCGAATGAGCGCGCTGGAATCTATGTCTATGCGCCTTGGCGTGACCGAGCAGGAGTTGCAGGACACGTTGGTGTCCACCGTGTTCGCAGGGTGCCGCAACAAGTCCGAGTTCCTGGCGCTCTGCATCGTCGCGAACGAATATCAGTTGAACCCGCTGATCAAGGAAATCTACGCCTTCCCCGCGAAGGGCGGCGGCGTCGTTCCCATGGTGAGCGTCGATGGCTGGATCAGTCTGATGAACCGCCATGAGCAGTTCGACAGCATCGAGTTCGAGTACCACGTCAACGGCAAAGACGAGGTCGAGGCGATCGAGGCGGTCATCTACCGCAAGGATAAGGAGCGCCCGACCAAGATCATCGAATACATGGACGAATGCGAGCGCAACACCGATCCATGGCGGAAGTCGCCCAAGCGCATGCTGCGTCACCGCGCGCTAATCCAAGGCGTTCGTGTCGCCTTCGGCTTCTCCGGCATTTCGGCACCGGACGATGAGCACTTGGTTGAGGGCGACTATCAGGTGGTTCCGTCGCTCCCTGACGGGGCCGGCTTCACGGGTGATACCGTCGAGCAGCGCGACCCGACGCCAAGCCCAACGCCAACGCCCGCCGCGACGAAGCCGGCTTCGGCCGCGAAAACTGAGACGCCAGCCGCGGCTGAGCAAAAGACTGCCACCATCGATCAGGGCGATCCGTCGGCCAGTGAAGAGCAGTCCGAGCAGGATAAGGAATGCGACCTGCTGATTGCCGACTTCGAGGAATCGAAGAATGCCGAAGAGCTTGGCACCACACGGAATGCCTGGCTCGACAAGCAGGACCGTAACTACTTCGATGAGGATCAGAACGCCGACATCGAAGACGCGTTCAATGTCGCGTGCGAAAGGCTCGGCATCGATCCGAACACCGGGCAACTGCTCAACCCGCCGGAGACGCCAGCACCGTCACCCACGCCCAGCCCGGCACCAACACCGACCCCGGCGCCGGCGCCTGCGGCATCCGAGCCGGACTATCTGCCCAAGGTGCGCGCGCTTCGCGAGAAGCTGGCCCGCGCCAAGACCGTACGCGCCGTCGACACCATGGACATGAACGAATGGTGCGGCCCGCTTCGTGACCAAGTCGAGACTGCTGACAGCCGGCTCGCCAGGTCGGTCGACAACGACATCGCCGCGCGCAAGCGCGAACTTCAAGCCCCCAAGGAGGACTGAGTACCATGAATGACACCAACAGCATCGCTCGGCTGCAGCCCGGCGAAAGCAATCCCGATGCGATCGACCTGCTGGCCTTCACCAGCAGCATCGTCACCGCCTACGTCCACCAGAATGCTCTTTCAATCGATGACGTGCCACGGCTGATCCGCGAGGTTTACAGCGCGCTCTCGACCGTCGGCACCGATCCCACCACCCAGAGCGAGGAACTGCCCGAACCGGCTGTTTCTATCCGTGCATCGATCAAGCCTGACCATATCGTCTGCCTCGAAGACGGCAAGAAGCTCAAGATGCTCAAGCGCCACTTGATGACGCACTACGGCATGACGCCCGACGACTATCGCAAGCGGTGGAGCCTGCCTGCCGACTATCCCATGGTCGCGCCCAACTATGCCGAGAAGCGCCGCGAGCTTGCCGTGAAGATTGGCCTGGGCCGCAAGCCCAACGCCAATCGCGGCCGCAAGCCTAAGGCAGGTGCCTAAGCCATGCTGACGAAGCAACAGCAATTGATGCTGGCCGTCATGGGCACCTCGCTCGTCATAGACCCCCGTGGCCTTCCCGATCCGATGAAAGCTCAGATCAAAGAGGATCTGCAATCGGATAGCCTCGATGTCGTCGAAATGGTCATGTCGCTTGAGGAAGCGTTCAAGATCGAAATCACCGATGAAGACATCGAGAAGATCGATGCCGAAGGCGCCACGGTTCAGGATTGCTGGGACCTGATCGCGCCGAAGCTTCCTACAGACGCGGAAGCAGGCTGACAATGGCGCTGGCTCCTAACCTTGGCCACCTGCCCGATGAGTGCATCCTGGCGCGCGACGACGAAGGCAAACCAGCCGTATTCGCGCGCGTCCGGGTGGTGCTCTTCAACGGGTACGACACCAAGGTGAAGGAGCCGGCGGGATGGGCCTCAGGCGGGCGCGGCGGCTGCTCTTGGAAGATCAGTCGCCGCCCTCACCCCTACGAAATTAAGGAGTACGAGAAGCTATGACCCACGAAAACGCAGACAATGCGCTGGCCGATGCGCTGTGGTGGCTGCGCGGTTTCGCCGCAGCGCTGCCCGAAGATCAACGCGGCACCGTCGCGGGCATGGCCAATCGCTTGCTCGAGACTCGCCGCTGGCTGCTTGACCTGGCGGAAGGCGACGCCCGCATGATCGGCACCGATGAGAATACGATCGCTTTCGCCATCCGCGAAGTCGAGTTCGAGCACGCCCTCGACGCCCTCCGACACCCATCGACCGATGCCGAGCGCCAGACCGCCGCCAACATGCTGTCCGCAGCATACGAGATTGTGAAGCGCGAACGCAGCGCCGCTGCCGCCGCCAAGAGCAAGGATATCCCGTTCTGATGACCGATGACCGCTACAAGCCCGCGTTCGACGAACTGTACGGCAACCTCAACTGGATACACGACGCCAGTAAGGCGATCCACGAAGTCGCGCCGCGACCGACCTGGGGCCTCAACCTGGGTCGAGTGGCCAACGTGCTGATCTATGAGCGGTATCCGGAACTGCGGAAGTTCATCGACGCGGACGGCAAGCCCACCAAGCTCGATACGCCAATGAGCCACCGTTGCGAAACTTGCGGCACGAAGGATGGCCATGAACCGGGATGCGTCGAGAACGACCCGCCCGAGGAATGGGGCGACCCGATTGCGGTCGACGGCAAGCGGCCCGAATGGCTCAAGGATGGTGAGCGTATTCGCCGCAGGGATCGCGACGCGGTCGATGATCGTAACGACGGATGGGGCCGGGTGGGCAGTGAACACGAAGTCGAAGCCAAAGCGTTAGATTGGCGCAATTGGGTGACGCATATTCGCCTTCCCGCGTCTCACCCGTACTATCTCGCGACCTCGCGCGGCTGCGCTTACTGGCCCGGCGGCAAGACTCCGCCGGCCGATTGGGACGGGGAAGGATATCTGAAACGGGGCGGCGCGTGGTGCAGCTACAAGCCGATACGGTGGGAGTGGATCGACACGGACGCGACACGCCATCACGACGTCATCGGCTATCGCCGCAAGTCCGAGGGAGAAAATATAACTGACGACGACACCGCCAGCTTCTCAAAGTCGCTCTCAGAGGGCGAATACTTCGTCATCATGCAGATGGGCGCCATGGGCTTTCGCTACGGCCCTTACACCGCGCTCGAAGCCGGCGCGATTGCCAAGCAGTGCGTCGAAGAGAAGATACCGGCCTACATGTCGATCAACATGGGCGGCGAGTTCGATTGGGACTTCGCTCGGAGCATCGGCGCAACAGCGAACGCTGACTGGCGCGGAATGGACGAAGCCCCGCAGGACGGCACCGTCATCATCGCTGACGTCAGCGGCATCGAGACCGCGATCGTGTGGTGGGCGAACCATGAGGCCTGGCGCCGCCTGCACGAAAACGGAACCACCGTGCTCGAGCATGTCGAGCCGACCAAGTGGCGCGAACAGACCGCGGAGGAAAAGGGCAATGGGTGATTTCGAGCGCCGTAGCCAGGAAGCGGAACGCCAGCGTGCCCGTGAAGCTCAAGCGAAGGTCGACGCCTACCGGGCAGAGTTGACCAATCAGCGCGGAAGTCGATGCGAGACGTGCCGCTATTGGGACTCGTCGATATCCCTCAACTGCGCGCCTGATCGCAGCCCGTGTAGGATCAATCCGCCGGTGGTGCAGATCAACCGAGAAACGGCGGCATGGCCTTTCGTTTCGCATGAAGACTGGTGCGGAATGCACGTCCTCGATCCGATCAAGGTCGATGATCTTTGCATGGAATTTGCCAGGGAGAACGCCGGTGGCCGATAACTCGAAGATCGTTTGGTGCGATGCCACGCTCAACTATGCGAACGGCTGCTCTCTCGCGTCGCCCGGCTGCACCAACTGCTATGCCATGAAGCAGGCGCATCGCTTCCCGGTTCGGCAAGGCCTGACAGTGCAGAGCAAGGGCGGCATGGTGTGGACCGGCGAAGTCCGCATGAACGACAAGGCGCTGCACCAGGCGATTGCATGGAAGCGCGGCCGGCGCATCTTCTGGAATGCCCACGGCGACCTGTTCCATGAGAAGGTGACCGATGCACAAATCGATCGCCAGTTCGCGGCTTGCGCGCTCTCTCCGCAGCACACTCACATGATCCTGACTAAGCGCTCGGACCGCATGCGGAAGTATTTCAGCAACTGGCCCGATGGGTCCGCCCGCTTCTGGCATATCTATTCAGCGATCATCGATCTGCTCTACCTAGACGGCCGCGCTGGGCAGGGTTGGAGCAGTAGCGATGAAGGCTACAAAGCGGCTGTGAAGCGTGCACATGAAGCATTGGGCATGCACGAAGGTTGGACGGCAGAAACTCTCAAGCGCTGGCCTCTTCCGAATGTCTGGCTCGGCGTCAGTGTCGAGGATCAGCAACGTGCCGATGAGCGCATTCCCGACCTGCTCGCCACGCCGGCGGCGGTGCGCTTCATCAGCGCGGAGCCGCTGCTCGGCCCGGTCGATCTAGGCGCCGTTCGATGGAATGTGGCAGGCTACACCATGATTGGCGCTCTTCCAGATCCAGGCGAAGCCGACGACTTCCGTTGGGCGCATCACGAAGCGCAGGGCATCCGCTGGGTCATCATCGGCACCGAGTCCGGCCACCATGCGCGCCACATGGACAATGCCTGGGCACAGCCGATAGTCGACCAGTGCCAGGCCGCCGGCGTGGCGGTCATGGTCAAGCAGTTGTCGAGCGGCAACGCGCGCCCGCTGCACGACATCGAGCAGTTCCCCGAAGGGCTGCGCATCAGGGAGTTCCCGAACCATGGCTGACCGCGGAGTCCTATTCAGCGCGCCTATGATCCTGACGCTGCTGGCCGGACGGAAGACACAGACCAGGCGCCTGGCCAAGGAGGTGGAGATGGCGAAGGTGCGCGAGGGCGACATCATCATCTCCTGGCCAGCCGATCAGGTGCAGCGGACCGGAGCCGCGTTCCGCCCGGCTTATCTCGTCGGCGATCGGTTGTGGGTGCGTGAGGACTGGTCGATCCATGCGGCGTTCGACGGCATCCGCGCCTCCGATGTGAAAGCCGGGAGCATGCTCTACACGCGCGCCGACGGGATCTGGCACAACGCCGGCGACGTGGTTGGCGAACCCTTTGGTCGACGGCGCGCCTCCATGCACATGCCGCGTAAGCTGTCGCGCATCACGCTCAACGTCACCGACGTCCGGGTCGAGCGGCTGCAGAGCATCAGCGAAACGGACGCGCAGGCCGAGGGATTATACGTCGCATCGGTTTTCGGCCCTGGCGCCCTCGACGCTGGCAAGCCGGCATCGTGGCAACCCTATGACGGTTGGGATGACGGACGCCTCTACAGCACTGGCAAAGAAGCTTATGCCGCCCTCTGGGACAGCCTGCAGCCGCGTGAGGGCGAGCGGTGGCAGGACAATCCGTGGGTCGCCGCCTACAGCTTCGACGTTCGCCTGGGCAATATTGATGAGGCGCAATCATGACCGAAGAATATGAACTGAAAGTTCTGGTCGAGATGGCGGAATTACTTGCGGACTGTGCAAGAGTTCTGGCAAGGCAGCACGGCGTTGATTTGGCCATGGCTTCGTCTGCCTGCGGCTTCGCCGGCACGAAGCTGCTCTGGGAAATGGCCCGCGGCGACAAGGAGAAGGCGATGCAGGCCGCGAAGGTTTATTCCGAGTCCGGACTTCGCGCCATGGCCGACATCGTCAGCGGCCAGGAAACGGAACATGGCACGGCGCAGTGAGCGAGGACTTCGAGGCGATGAAGCGCCGGCTACGCGATCAGGGCTTGATCACCGCAGCCGGCAGGCTGACCGACCAAGGCAAAGAGTACACCGACCAACTCATTATCGAGCTTCGCCGCGCCACCGCCGCCGGGAATAGTGGCGGCAAGCGGATCAAGTGGCGGTGGAAGTATCAAGGAGCGAAATGATGAGCGATCACGGCAACTTCATGGCAATTCTGGCTAGCTTCGGCATGGCATTTTACAGCCATCAGGACACCGACATCCCGCGCTGGGTTCGCGTCCTGCTGTGCGCGGCCTGGTTGGTCATCGGGATCAACTTCATCCTTGATCGCGTAGCCTGATCTGGCTGCGTCGTTGATGATTTGACCAAGGAGGAATGAAGTAATGGCGAACACCTTGCTGCTTATGGGCGCTTTCATAGTCATGCCGACCGCGCACGCTATGTCGTCGCTCTGGTGCTCTGAGCGTGCAGTGATCTGGGCAAAGCGCGCCGTTGCGCTCGGAGCCGCGATGATGTGCGCAGGGCTGTTCATGAAGGGTATGGGTCATGGCTGAGAAAATGCAGTTTAGCACATGCGATCCACGCTTCGACCCGACCCAGCCGGTGCTGATCAATGGCTATCGCTTCGACCCTCATGGCGCCGCGAACATCGCATGGGCGGCGATCCAAGAACTCACCGCCGAGGAAGGCTGCACCTGCAACGTGCTGCCAGCGAACCCCGACTTCAACGGCCTGCCGGCGTACGCGATCGAGTGCAACGGTGATTGGACCGGATGGGTGGACATGCGGTTCGCCCACGACAACCAGCTTGAGTGCTTCCGCCTCGCGGTAGAGCGGATGAAGGAGTTGCGAGTAAAGTGAAACGCGAAAGCCCCTTCAAGACCGAAGCGGAACTGGTCGAGGCGTACATCAGCGCCGCGAACAAGAACCCCTGGCGGGATGATACGAGCAAGTGGGTGCCGTATCCCGAGACCTGCGGCTTCGATCTGGTGATGGTCAACGACGAAACCGGCGTCCAAGTCGGCATCGAGGCGAAACTATCGCTGAACGTCAAGGTGCTCTGCCAAGCCATCTCCGGAGTCGACGGGTGGCGAACGCAAGGGCCTGACTATCGCGCCGTGCTGGTGCCGTCCGCCGGCGTGCAACTCGGATTGGCCGGGCTGGCACGGCGCTTGGGCCTGACTGTGCTTTGCCCCTACAACCATGGGTATTCGGGCAAGCCAAATTGGGAGTGCCGACCGCAGCTTCCCAGCGAGCGCATCAAGTCGTGGAAGGTCGACGATGACTGGTATCCTTGGTGCCCCACCGACCGCTTGAAGCTGCCCGAATATGTGCCCGACGTGCAGGCCGGCAAGCCGTCCCCGGTGGCGCTGACCGAGTGGAAGATACAGGCGATCAAGCTTGCGATCCTGCTCGATCGGCGCGGCCATGTGACCCGGGCCGACATGAAGGCTCTTGGTCTGTCGCCGACGTTCTTCTGCGGGCCTAGCGGCCGCTTGGTGCCGGCGCATAAGGATGGCAGGTTCCAGTGCTACACCGCCGGGCGCGGCATGCTCGACTTCAAGGCCCAGCACCCGCGTAACTACGAAGAAATTGAGGCGGACTTCGACAAGTGGAGCGCCGAGTTGAAGGGCAAGTCGAAGTGATCAGCCACCGCGTCATCCATGGCGAATGCGTCGAGACGTTGCGCCAGCTTGCGCGCGAAGGCCTGTTGGTCGACGCGGTCTGCACAGATTCTCCGTACCATCTCGCCAGCATCGTTGCCCGTTTCGGCGGCACAGATGCCGCGCCGGCACAGATCGGCGCAACCGGCGCTTACCGTCGCGCCTCGCAAGGCTTCATGGGCCAACAGTGGGACGGCGGCGACGTAGCGTTCCGTCCAGAGACCTGGCGCCGCGTGTTCGACGTCATGAAGCCGGGGGCGCATCTCGTCGCATTTGCTGCCACCAAGGGCTATCACCGCCTGGCTTGCGCGATCGAGGATGCCGGCTTCGAGATACGCGACATGCTGACTTGGCTCTACGGAGTCGGGATGCCGAAGTCGCACAACATGCACGGCGATCTGGAAGGTTGGGGAACCGGTCTTAAGCCGGCGGTCGAGCCCATCGTGTTAGCGCAGAAGCCGATCAGCGAGAACAGCATCGAAGCGAACATGCTGCGTTGGGGTGTAGGCGGCTTGCACATCGATGCTTGCCGCCTGTTCACCGAAGAGGAATTGAAGGCCGGATCGGGCAAGCTCTGGTCGCACTACAAGGGCAAGCGGTTTGCGCCCGGGGCCAGCGTCAACAAGAACGGTGCGTGGAAGTCCGAAGAGGAATACGAGGGCGTCTCTAAGCCAGGTCGCTGGCCCGCCAACGTGCTGCATGACGGCAGCGACGAAGTGCTCGATGCCTTTGCCGAATATGGCGAGCGTGGTGCAGTAGCTCCGGTCACCCGCCGCAGCAGCGATGCCGAGATGGAGTCGCGCCGCAACGTCTACAATCGCGGCTTCGGCGGCACGGTCGACCCAGACGCAAAGACCTTCCAAGGCGATAGCGGCACTGCGGCACGGTTCTTCTATTCGAGCAAGGCGACGGTGGGCGAGCGGGTGTTCCAATGCCGGGAATGCGGCGCTCACACGATGGGGCGGCCCGATTGCGGACATGCCGACATGCGGACCCATCCGACGGTGAAACCGCCGTCGCTGATGCGCTGGCTGGTCGACCTGATCTGCCCGGCCGGCGGCCTGGTGCTAGATCCTTTCGCCGGCACCGGGACCACGGCGTTCGCGGCGCGCCTCGCCGGCATGTCGTCCCTCTCGATCGAGATGGACGCCGACCATATCCGCGACATCGGCATCAGGCTTGGCATGCCGGTCGAGCAACTGATCAATTCGGCAGTCGCGGCGGCGCCGACGAACCATGGCGCCCAGGGAGATATGTTCGGATGATGAGCAGCAAGGGGGCCTTCGTGATGCGCCACACCAGCGGTCTCTACCTGCAATCGCATACGGTCTGGCCCGGCTTCAAGCCGTACGAGCGGCGGCCGGCGGCGATCATCACGTACAGCTTGGTGCCCGGGCCGATCAGCACCGAAGCGGTCTGGTCTCAGGAAAATTGGGAAAGGCGGTTCGAGGCTGATGGCTGGCCCGACGTCGCTGACCAGTGGACGATGGAGCCGAAGCCGATATGCGCGTGCTGCGGCGAGACTTATCGAACGTATCTGCTCTACCGGGGTGAGACGATCCGCTGCAAGAAGCATGAGGATCGCAACCCATGCGTGATCCAGGGCTGCACTCGGACACAAGCTGCGCGCGGCAGTTTCACCGATGCCGGCTTCCTCTGTTCAGAGCACTGGCGTCGCTATGTCCCTCCTGGCTCACCCGGCCGCAAGGCGTATCACCGCCTGCACCGCATCGGAAAGCGCCGGGGCTGGCCGGACGATCTGCGCGTGCGCTACTGGCGGTTCTGGGGTGGCCTGGTGAAGCGCGCGATCCGGGACTCCCAACAAGGCCGGCTCGACATGACTGCGGTGAATGCCCTTTTCGGATGGAGCGACGACGAATGATTGCCACCTTCAAGGTTCCGCCGCCGACCATGCGCGGCTTGCCTGCCGATGCGCCGCTGGGAATCGACGAAGGCGAAATGTGCCTGCGTTCGCATGGTGTGGAGCGTCCCTGCCTGGCGACGATTGAATACATGCGAGACGCCCCCTGCGGTTGCGATCATATGCCGATGCCACCGTGCGGCGCGTGCACGTCGACGATGCCTGAATGCCCCTCTTGTGGATGGAGAATGGAACTGTGAGCACTGAACCCGAAGACAAGCCTTTCACCCGCGTGCTTAACCTGGCGCCTGCCGTGCCTTCGATCGAACTCGTCGTCGACGCGGTGCTGATCGTCAACAAGGGTATGCGCGATGCTGACTTCGCGCATTGGAACCGCCCCATATTCGATGCCGCCATGCGAATCGTCGACACCGCCACCGATGCCGCGATCGAGCGCGTGGTCGCTGCGTTGAAGGGGTGACACCGACATGACGCTAGAATTTCACCGGCTTTCTGTGCTCAGCGCCACCATCAACACCAACCGGGTTCCATCCAAGAAGGCCGGCAGGAAAGGCACGCGCCGCGCATGGAAACGCGCACATCCTCCCGGATGGTCTTACAATTTCTGGTCTCAGTTATTTGCAGGAGCAGACGATGAAGCAGCTTGACCACATGACGAAGGACATCGGGCGCAAGTGCGCGTCTGACGTCTCCGGCGCGATACGCCGCAACATCATGCTCGCTGACGACATGCAGGGCATGGTGGCAATATCCGCCTACGGGGCGGCCGCGGCGATCGGCCTGGCAACTGGCATGTTCGCTCAGAAGGCCGGGGCCGCGAAAGGGGAAAGGATTACGGCCGCCATGATCGACGAGTTGTGGATCAACTTCATCCGGCCGATCGCGGTGCAGTCGGAAAGCCAGGTCTGATGACTGACCTGCAATGCCCGTTCTGCCACACCCCCGTAGCGTGGAAGACGATACCTACCCCTCAGGCGAACGACGGTGGCATGTCGACGTCAGACCGATTGGGATGCGACAACCCCGAGTGCTTGTTCAAGCCGTCGGCTCACTATCCGCGCGAGCGGTGGGAGCCGGGCAAGGGCCGTATTCCACAGGACTTACGCCGCCAGTACGAAGCGGCATGGCAAGGAAGGAAGCTTTGATGGCCAAGGAACCACCCGTCCGCGCGCCGGCGTTCGGCGGGCCGCTTGATCTGCCGCGCAGGATCAGACTCACCACGCTTGCCCATAAACGGCTTACTCTCGTCGCTGACACCGTCGAGGGGCTGCTCGAGCAGGACAATGGCGGCGTCATGGTCTGCACCGCTACCGACACCTATGGCGTGATCGGCGACTTCGCGGCTATCGAGCGATTGATTTGGCCGGAAAGGAATTGATCGTGGAACCTTGGACAATACTCGGATGGATGGCAGTCGTTTTCTACAGCGTCACCTTCGTCTCTTTGCCGTTCTTCCTGTGGTGGCTGCACAAGCAGCGTTTGCAGGCGATGGCGAAGATGGAGGAACGTAGCCGCGCTACCGCTGATGCGTGGGAAAGAAGTCGGGTGAGGACTGGCTTTCCGCGGACTAAGGATCTGCGAAATCCTCCGGCCGCCCATCGCAACCCCGATGATGTCGCGGCCGAAGAAGCGTACTACCAAGCTGCACAGAACAGGCGCGAACCGCCTCCAAGGCCGAAAAGGTAACCCGAGATGGACTTTATCGCCTACTTGCACGCCTTTGGGATCGGCTTTGCCGCGGTGCTCGGCGCCCGGTTCGGCTGGGAATGCTACGACGCTCTTGTCATGCATCTCAACCGCTGGGCGCGGGCGCTTGACCCCGAACATGGCGGGCGACCTAAGGCCATGAAGGTCGACGCCACCCCACCGCCGGCGGATCAGGACTGATGCTCTCGTGGCCAGCCATCATCGCGCCAGCAGAGGCGCCACAGCGGTGCATTTGCCCGGAGTGCCGGCGGCTGGATCGCGAGCATCCGCAGGAAGGTTACCAGCTTGCCCTCTTTCCATACCGGGTCGGCCTGCCGCGACTGACGGTGCTGAATTACCTGCTTTCTCACGATATCCGGGCCTGACCAGCCCCGATTGCGACCTATTGACGCACTTTTCGGTCATATCGGAAGGAATGACGATGCTTTGGAGATGGTTGGGCTTCTATCACTGGTCGAATTTCGAGTGATCTGAGCAGAAAGATTACGAATTACGAGGGCCGCTGCGCGATGTTGCAGCGGCCTTTTTTGTGCCTGCTCGCACCAACCAACTTCCCTTCTAACTGTCGCAATACCTGAACATAGGGGGCGGAGGGAAAAATGCGGTTTCACAG
>Ga0182215_1000002_pt1 | contig 73224 bp, 114 predicted proteins | sample G5R1MG_24_FD_128404 | JGI IMG/M metagenome (GOLD analysis project Ga0182215, IMG submission 128404) | Switchgrass phyllosphere microbial communities from Michigan, USA - G5R2_NF_03OCT2016_LD1 MG | ecosystem: Host-associated > Plants > Phyllosphere > Phylloplane/Leaf | place: USA: Michigan... | reverse complement strand
GTGTGTTGTAATCATCATATGTTATTACAATCAAATCCAGTTCTTGAAGACGCTTTAAAGCTCTGCTAACTGTCGCTGGATCCACACCTAAAGGTTCGCCTATGTATTTATTTGACGCTACACAGTTAAACTCGTTGTCTAAGCTATTTACCTCCACAAAAATGACCTTCTCGGTTATACTGATGTCTTTTCTAAGCCAAATATTGGCTGGTATCCAAACACCTTTAAATGCTCTTTCCATCTTTGTTGAGTCCGTTTAGGTGTTTGTTCACTTTCTCTTTATAATTTTTATTAAAGTCGGCACCTAGTGACCAGTTAAGCCATGATATTTGCTCTTGTGTCACCATATCCGACATTAACGTCCCTTTAAACTTACCGAACGGTAATACGAACGCTGCATTTTCCTGCGGTATGTTCTTAATGAATTTTCCGCAGCCATTACACCAAGCGGTGTTCTGCCCTGATTTCATTTCTGTGCGGTAGTCATCTACAGTACCACATCTGTTACATGTTACTTCTTTCATGTTTTTACTTTCAAAGTGTGAATTTTTATTTTCTATACGTAGCCAAAAAAAGCTATACTGTTAATTGCTTAACTAAAGCTATTATCTCTTTTTGCTTATCTTCTGGCGGGGTTCTTTCGCCACTTAGGTACTGACTGAAGGTGCTGGGCTTGATATCCAGCTTCTCGCAAAAGAACTTCTTCTTTAAGCCAGATGATTCGATTCGTTGTTTGATTTCTTTGTTGTTCATGGCTCAAATATACGCTGTGAATTTTTATTTCCAAACTTTTCTGAAAATAAAAAAGCCTGACTGTAAATACATACAATCAGGCCCGTGATAGAGTGATATTATTTATGAAGTAACAACCGTAGTGGTTATAGCAATAACTATGCTACTCTCATGCTTTTGTCTTCAAACATTTCCAATTGGGGATCAGGAGCGTGCTTCAAGTCGGTGTGGTACTCCTGCGCCTCGGTGAGTAGAGTGTCGAACTGTACATCAATCAGGTCAAGCAGTGGGTAGTTCCATCCATCAGCGTTCTTCAGTAGGCTAATTAGAGGCGTTTTAAGCGCAGTTACGCCTCCCTGTGGGGTTTCCTTAGTCCCCAACAATTTAATCCCATCAGGACTGTCTTTGCCTATCACATGGACACCTGTAACGGTGACGCCCTGGAAGCGCGGGTCATCTTTCCACTCCCATTTGTCAAACCATTCCTGGTCGATTGGGAACTTCTTGTCAATTAAGCCGTACTCAGGTTCCGCCAGACCACAGGCAATCAGTAAGTGTGGTGTCATGCGCTCTAAGGCGTTGCGGAAGTCTTTGTGCGGTTGCAGATCAGATGTGACACGGATGTTCTTGGCAACGATACCATTTGCTGCCCGAGATGCTTCTGCCCTGTTTATCTCTAGGAATATCTTTCCTGAGTTCTTGACGATGATTTTTAAAATTCTTAACATGCTTTTTTGATTTTGTTGTTGCTAAATTAGAAAATAAATATGTTGTTGAGGCGCTTGTTGAGTTCTTCTTGCAGGCGTGTAATTATTAAAGTGCTTTTGCGTGTCCTGTGTCCTGTTTCGTTTTCAACGTATTCTGGTTCCAATACTGTTGTTGGATAGTTTTTTAGCAGCATCAGTGTTGAACTTATATCTGCTGTGGTCATTGCCTGTAGTTGTTCTGAATTGATTTCCATTGTTGTTATTCTTTGTTGTCTTTTTCGTAGCAGTATTTGCGCCATACATAATATTCATCCATTATTTGGGGCATGTCAAGCGCAAAATATACCCTATATCCTTGCTCAACCTCATCTGTCTGATACTTTTTGGTGTCTAACCATCTGAATACCTCTTCTTTTGTTGGTTCACTCATTGCTATCTGCGTTTATTAAAGTTTAGCTCTCTCATTTCTTCGGGTAATGGCAGGTGTATATTCCAATCCATTGCCCATACTCTTATCTCCTCGGTGAATGAAGCTGCTTCCAGAGTATTTAAGTCTGATGTATCACGTACATAGGTCAAAACTTCTCCTGTTTTTGGATTGGTCATTATCTCGCCATCATCATCTCTCATCTCCGTAGTCAATAACTGTTTTTTAAGTATATCCTTAACTCTTTGCAGACTGTTCCCCGTTTCATCGGCTATAATGTCGAAATACATGTGCATAAGGTTGTTTTGGCCCCCGCTACGGGACTTTCTATACTTCTTGATACTAATAGACCATTTACCGACGGGAAGCCCTTGTAGCTCTTGTATCAGGCTCTGGTAGCCCGACAGTGTTCCATCGGGCTTCTTCTCTATGACGTAAGTGATTTGTTGTGCCATTAGCTTATGCGTTCTTTGTATAAAAGATATACCAATACACATCCAAGAATTATAAAATATATTCCAATTCCCATGTTTTTACGTTTTAAAATTGTTTACCACCTTCTTTTAAACGGTTCTCTAACTTGTGGTCTTCTCTTTTAGCGTTATACTCCAGTTTCTCCACTACGGCGCCACCTAAATCGAAGTTCATGTAACCCGCTAAGTCGAATATCCGTATCAGCGCGTCAGCAAGTTCTACTTCCATCATCTCACGGTGAGGCAGCTTATCATCCTTTAGCCCCTTACGGTAGCCTTCCATGGCCTCAGAGACCTCTGAATGTATGAGGCATAGCATTTCACCAACATTGCGTTTAAGTGGCTCTCCTGTGCTTAAATCAGTATACCATCCAGCAGCCTTAGAGCGACCATGGCATAGTGAAACTAGCATATTGATGTAGTCGATGAACGGAATCACATTGTCTTTTTTGTTTTTAATGTGTTCGTACACATCGTCACGTAAGTTGCCTACCGTTTCAATGGCATGTTGTACTTCTGATATTTTAACTGTTCTTTCTAACTTTTCGGTCAGTGTCTCACTTGCCTGACGCAGTTCATGGTAGTTTTGGCTGATGTAATCTGAATCTCTCATTGTGTTGTTGTTTTTAAAATATAAGTGTTAATAAATAAATGAATAGTCCTGCAAGCACCAGTGAACCCAACCACATCAATATGGCGGTTCTCTCTTCTCTTTTATAGCTTCTGTTCATGGTTATTGATTTTTATTGAATATTCAGGCTTTATCTCCCCGCCATCAAGCCATTCTTTTAATCCATAATAGAACCTATTTACCATAGGATTATCGTTAAATGTAATCTTTATAAAAATGTCTGGATTTGATGAAATAGCTAAAGAAAGTTGACCAGAAAAACTACTATACGTAATGTTGCGATTGTATTCATCCATGAAACATAACATTAAGCTTTTTGCGGTCAAAAATGTGTCCTGTTTTCTAAATAATGATTCTATTCTATTATTAAATATAGAGCTGGTTTTTCTTGGATTATCTACCTCGCTTCCATTGCTGCCTCCCTCCAGTGCAACTAAGGCTTTTGTGTATTTTTTAACCCAAAAACTATGCTCATCGACAATTCCTTTGTGATAACGAATACTGTCTTTGATTTGGGAAACGACCTTTCCATCGACTCCTCTTATAAAAACCACATGTTTTATTTCTAGGTTGTTAGAAGAATAGAAGTCTTCATATTCCAATTCTTTTTCCCTTGTCTCTTTGTTTTCCATATTTACATTTTCTTTATCTGATGTAATTCCTTTTTCTGTTATTCCTCCTACGGGTACGGTTCTTAAATCTTTATCGCTCATGGCATCACCTCCTCTTTCATAATCATGTTACACACAAATACGTGCGAGTTCAACTCTTTCTTCTTGTTCTCCAGTAGTTTCTCCAGCCGGTCTATTTCCTGTACCAGCTCCGTCTTTCTCTTGTCGAGATAATCAAATGTGGGTTCTGTATTTACTTCTTTGTTGTTACTCATGGTTGTTATACTTTAAAATCATTTTCATCAAACTCGATTGGCGTTTCTTCATTAAGATTTATCGCATACAACACTTGGCCAAATGTGAAACCCATATCATCAGCAATAAAACCAGCGCCCCATTTTTTCCCGTAAAAGGCTTCTTTAATTTCGTAAATGTCTTGACTACTTAGTCCGTTTGTTCCTTTTTCTTCTTCTGTCATGTTATTTAGTTTTTGATTTCCATCCTGCAATTGACGCTATAAACAATAGCGGTAGTTTTTTAACTCTTTTTGGTGTTTTAATTATTGGAAGTTCATCCAATGTTCTAATCTTCTTTTCTTTTTCCATTGTACTGTGTTTTTAGCTGTTTTAAGCGATTATTATTTGTTTTTGATGTCTATATATCACTTGGTGATTAAAGTGTCTTATATTGGCTTATTTGGTGTGTTCTGTAAAGAACCATTCCCGCTTGCCTGTCCATCCGTCTTCCAATAAGTCAAACCGTAGTTTTTCAAGCTTTACTGGTATAGCGCCAGATATGATTTCTTCACTTAAAGCCTTGGTTTTTTCGCCTGCATCATACATGTAGTGATACTTTACCTGCTTGTCGGCTTCTACATACCCATTGGGGTGGGGAAGGCTTTTTATTATTTCTGCTAAGAGTTTAACTGGTATTTTCATAATCGTTGTTTAAAGTATATCTAAAGCATCTTGTTCTGCTGCCCTCTGCCTGCATAGTCTAAGCTGTTTTCTTTCATCTTCCATGTGGCTATCTACAACCTCTATTTGCGCCAGCAATGTTTCTTTTCGTTTGCTTAGCATCTCCAAGTTTTGTAAGGCCATATCATACGCTCTTTGCAACTCCGTGTCTCTGGCATCTATACGGGCCTGTAGTTCTTTATTTCTTTCTTTCATGTTATTTGAATATAATTTTAACTGCTTTATGTTGTGATTTTGTCTGAGCTGTAGCACTTACTTCATTGCTCCTCTTGGCATATTCGTAGTCTTTCTTGTCCTTGTACACCACTTTGAAGGTTTTACCACCCATATTCAGGTACATCCAGCATTTCATCAGGTTAACTGATATAAACCCGCAAGCGTACTGCTGTCCGCCATGAATGATGTACCACTTTCTCATGCGTCAAACTCTCTGCTACCTCCCAACATCGGGTTATACGGCTCCGTAGGTGTACTCTTGGCGAACCTCACTCGTATCTCTATACCTTTTGTCGCCAGCAATTTCTCTCTTTCCTTAAGGTTGCCCTTCCATGTCAGATGAGGGTTTAACTCATAAGACCCATCTTCCCCACTTATCAAATCCAGGTCTTTAAGCCTGCGGATAGAGTTCGACAAATGCGTGTTCTGTATCTTCAGATCAGCACATATCTCTTTCCTGTCTTTTGACACCAGCTTAACCACACTACTATTAAACTCCATCCGTATGCAAAAAGCAGTCAGTACATGTATATCCGTCAGGTGCTTAATCTTAAGCTGCTCTTTGAACATGTGGAAGAAGTTAATGTAAAATGCTTTACTGTCATTTGCCTTTACCAGAATTGGTGTACCATCATTTATCGCCATATAATATACTTGTTTTATTACACTACAAATGTAATACAGTTACTTCATACTACCAAATAAAATGTAATAATGTTACGCCACAACGTAATGTACATACACTGTGGCGTAATCCAATAACGATGTGGCGTAATCACCATGTTTGTAACTTATTGATTAACAGTATTGTATTTGACATGCTCTATCTTATCTATTAGAGGTTCTTTTTATTATACTATTGATATTGGCGCCCAAGTAATATATCCCATAAAAAAATTACAAAATTTTATTGGGGCATATAAAAACACTGTGGATATAGATGGTGAGGATTATCCCCCCTTAATACACCCCACTACCCCTTAAAAGGGATTGATCCCAATACACCGGGGTCCCCTGAATCATGGTATTGTCTTTATACTCATTGATCATTGTTTCCTTGTTCCATTGGTTACAGTGTATTGTCCCTTTAGAGGCATTATTGTGTAGGTGTGTATACATAGTACCAATGTTAGTGTGTAATGAGCGTATACGGCTTTAAACAGGGTAACAGGGATTAAGGGAATAGAGTATGTTGATGGTAATATAATAGGTGATGATGTTATGTGCTTGATTAACAGGGGCTGGGATAATACGCCCACTGCTAACTACTATAATCCCGTATAACCGGGTTAAACAATGTGAGACGGTATTATACAGTGTGACCTGTTGTTAATGTTTGTGTTTGCTATAAAATGATTTTGTATTTGTTTGGGGTTATAATTGGCTGATAATGTATTGAGTGTATTTTTAGGGGATAAATAAAGGTATTCTATTTAGTTATACTGATTAAGGGCTATTAATGGTTTGTTATGTGTGATCAAGGTGTTTAGTATTCATTTTGGTTATAATGGGTGATTTATATTGTGAGGGCCTGTGTTATGAATAATAGTTATAATGATAAGGTGTTTATATAACCCTTCATGCGTGATTAGGACGTCCATTATCACTATTTGTTATATTGATTAAAAGGTGATTTAAAATTACCTCTAAATTATTTGTATCTAATGTTTTTTCTCCACACATTTGTAATGTCAAAACAGTTATACAAATGAAAAAAGGATTTATATATAAGCTTAAATGGAACGGTAGCGATATGGTATATATCGGCAAAACCGAGGATAAGAGGAACAGATTAAGAACACATGTTTCTTCTTTTAAAAAAGGTGATCATTACAATAAGGCAGCGCAATTAATGTATGACATTTATGGCGAACCAACGATGGAGATAGTAGAAGAGTGTAACTGTGATGAACTGGATAAGAAAGAAGAGTATTACAATGGCGTTTTCACCAAACAAAGATTGTGTATAAACAAGCCTCGTAAAGCTGGACGACCTAAGAAAGAAATAAAATCTTTAGCATATAAGGTTTATTTAGTGCCAGAGGACCAATTGACGCTTTGTGAGAAATATGGTTCACTTACAGCAGCCTTAAAACATTTATTAAAATAGTCTTACTGATGATCGCTGGGTGCGTGAAATAAGGTGTAACAGCCTTATATAAGACAAGTGAGTATACAATAGCAGTTGCACGTTATAGCTTTAAACGTGTAAGGGTGCAGCCCCTTTGAAATCTGCCGGGAAATACAAATAGTAGAGTATCCGAAAGACCGTATCGAGTTGGAATAGCCTCAGCGTAAAATAAAAGTTAATGTAGCCGATAGACTGTGATAAGCCAGTGTAAATACAGAATCAACTTTTAAAAAAAACTTATTATGGAAAATATAAAAACATACATTCACGTAGGGAACCCTGTAGTTAACCTGAAGGTTGTGGCAGGTTATAACAAATCTTTAATACTATTTGATAACATACATAAAAAAATAAATGCACGTGGACAAATGCAACATGCCATTGACTGGAAGGTGTTTGGTAGCTGGAAACCTAAAAGACGTTCTACTTATAAAGTAACATAGGTTTATAATGCACTTACAGAATCAATTTTTAAATATATTGTTTAACATTTAAATAGCTTATTAGCGCCATGACTACTCAAATCGAATTTACCCGCGTAAAAAATGACATTAACGGCAACCCGCGTTATGTTTGTCACTTCTTAAGCCTACTAAATGATAAAGACGAAGAAACGATTAAATCTGACTTCGCTTTAACGTTGGCGCAAAATCCCTTTAAACTTACTTCTTTAAAGTACGAACATGCCGTTTGGAAATCTAAAAAGATTGGCGGTAAAAAGTACAACGGTAAAGATTACGGAGGCGGTATTGTATTCCAGTCTTATAATTTGTACGATACAGAAAAAAGCATTTTATCTCTTTTAAATAATTAAAACCATGACCATTTATATAATTCTTCAAGACACAGGATATGATAGCGTATATGCTCCTGATGATGGTGTCTATTTTGTTTCTAAAGAAAAGGCACAAGAAAAATGCGACAGGCTAAACCGACAATTAGGGTATCAACCGAAGGATAATTTTGCACCGTATAGCGTAGACGAATTAACACCAGCCGAATAATTAATTATTAACCACTTTAAAGCCCTTTCACTGTATTCAGGGGGATATATAATAGTAATACAGAAATCACAATGACTACTCAAAAATTTATCATGATCGAAAAAGAACGCAAATACAGCCGTACTTATGGCGGTTCAAACTACACACTAGCAATGTATGAGGTTTTAAATAAAGAACTGAAATATATTGGCGAAGTGAAAGGTTGCACTATGTCGCATAAAGGTGAAACGTCTGAAGCATTCACAGCCTTACAAAAGTTAAACGCCATTAAAAAAAGTATCTTGAAAAAGATTGACAAAGGCGAGCGTAACGATTTAGTGTATTACGGTTACAATTATCGGGACACAGCCGGTTTGTACATCGATACATTATAAACCTCCTACACGGGCTATAAACAGCCTTAAATCAAACATTACAATACACACCAATAGTATAACGACATTTAAAACGATTTTTATCATGACAACTACAGATTACAACCAACAAGCATTGGACTTTCTTAACGCTACATCTACAGCAATCACAGTTAAATGGAAAAAATACGATTACCATTTTGCAGGCGATAAACAAGCACGCCACATATTCAGGGTTAGACTTAAAAACAAACTGGGTTCTTACAACTTTGACTTCGGACAAAGTATTGCAGCCGGTGCAAAAGAACCTACAGCGTATGATATATTAGCCTGTTTAACTAAATATAATCCTGAAAGCTTTGGAGATTTTTGCAATGAATACGGTTATGATAACAATCGCGAAGCTTTGACAATTTACAAACGAGTTGTTAAGGAGTGGGAAGGAATTGAAAACCTGTTTAACGAAGAGCAATTAGAACAACTTAGAGACATACAATAATGAAAGCTATATTAACCATTATAAGCCTGTTGATCGTATTAATGGCTCATGCTACCCCGATTAAGATTAAACTCGTTGTAGACGTTAAAACAAGCGTTAAAGACAGCGTTAAGCTGCGGGAGTTGCATAACAAACACTATCACATCATTGATGCACCGCGTTACGGTAATAAATATCATTTGACTTTAATTAAATATTGAGTTATGGAATCAGCTATAAAATTTCTTATGTGGACAAGCAAAAGAACAACCCACATACAAAACAACGTAAAGAAATACAAAGGTCAGTTTTATTTTATAGACGGTGAAAATCATAAAGGCCGAAACGATTTAAAAGAACTGTATAATGAATTTATCAAGGACGTAACGGGACAATAAAGACCTATAATCAATTATTATTCATTAACCATACCAATACACCATTGCAGTATAGATATGCGCCCATATAGGCTGTAATGGCTTAATATAGTAAATTAAACATCAATAGCTATGATAGAAATAAGAAAAGACATGATAAATAGAAAAACTCTTATGTTTTTAAAAAACAGTGTCAAGGCAGAATCAAAAAACACGTATTCTATTCACCGGGTATTTGACGAATATATTTTAGAAGAAAACCCCAAAATTGATTTAATGAAAGGTATAATATATTTATCAATGTTGTGCATAAATAACGGGACAGAAACTTTTAAACTAAAAAACTAAACAGTCATGATAGATTTAAGAAAGAACAACCAAAGCACACAGTTAAGCAAAAACGAGCGTATCTATTTAATGGGACGCGAACACACACCGCGTAATTTAGAGCTTGCTAAAGCATACGATAAAGCCATGGCGCAAAGTGAGGCGCCGGACATGTCACATTTAAGAGTGATACAACACAATGTTCAACCCCTAAATAATTAATACAATGGCAAAGTTTATACAGCCCTCAGTACAGGGTAACAAAATAGGAAGTACTAATGATGTGGTAAATGTCGATAATGTTATACTATTCTCTTATGGAGAGGATAAAACCGCGCTCGGTGGTAAAGCAACAGGTTACAAAATCACATTCACCTTTTACAGTCAAACGCACATCTGGTTATACTCTCAGGAACAAAAAGCAGAGTATGAGCAGGATTTAAAAAAGTTACAAACCTTATTTGTTTAACATTATGAGATACAAAAATAAAAAAGGCGGCAACCCGTTCGCAAACGTAAAAGTATATGTTGGTAAAATGAAACCTTTAAATCAAGGCTTGTACAAAAGAGATTTTATAGAAAGCAACAGTAAGCCTTTAACCAAAGTATATATTGAACCAAGCGACGAATATTTATTTACAAGGCCGTTTAAGTGGTAGCCTATGAATAAACGATATAACGGAGGGAGGCCGAAGCTGTATGACGAAAAGAAAATACAATCTAAGGTGTATTTAAGGCCCGTAGTGAAAGAAAAGATAGAAAGTGAGTATAAGAACCTGACTGAAGCATTGGAAACGCTATACGGGCTTATATTAGCCCAGGAACAAAAAGATCAAATCAATAACTTATTTAAAAAAGAATCATGAATGTAAATTTTGATAAACTAATCGGGCAAAACGCAAAACTATACGCCTGCAATGACCTAAATTGCTTTCAGCTTGGTACTGTAGTATTTGAAGTACTTGAAGACGAAAGTGACGGTTACAGATCATACCTAGGCGAAGTTAAGATTGTGCGCGCTGACGCTGAAAAAGGAGCCTTTTTAGATGAAGTGATTATACAAGACATTGGAGGCGAAAACAACAACGAAGGGTATAACTTAGTATCAACCCGAACCAAACACGTCTGGTTGTCATTCGGAACCAATAACGACGATAGTTATTACCCTTGTTTCTTTTTCAGTTTTACGCCCTACAATATTGAAAACGAACTATCAACATTAATAAATCAATAACCATTTAAAATCAAGCAACAACATGAAACCAGTACAGCACACATTCAGAACAACAGTAGATTACAGCGTATTTAAAAAGGACGTATTAGAGCGTACCAAAGCAAAGAACGCTAAACGGCAGTTTAAAGCCACTCACGGCAATAACTATAAGCCGGTGGTATCACAGATCATTAACTAAGTTATTAACGCTTATAAGGGCTTAAAATGATTATAGAATTAAAAATCACAGGAGCAGGAACCAGAGAAGAAATTGTCAACAGGTTAGAAGAATACGCTAATCTTGTTCGTACAATGTCGGAAGACGCCATAAAAGCAGGTTATTACGGGGAAAACAAAGACCTATCCATACACTTGGAAGAAGATGTTGACCTCCCTTGGTAAAAATAATTTTGTTTTTGGAACAATCGTTGCTACATTTGTGACGCAAGGTTCTTAAAAAGTATTTAACGCTCCGATACAAAATATGTCGGGGCGTTTGCTTTTTAAAAAAGGTTCACATACCTTTACAGCACTCCAACAGTAGAACCTTGCAATTCTGCCGAAGGACTTAAAAGGCAGATGAAATACAAAAGACACACAGTATACGAAAACAAGACTTGGTTAACCCTCGGGATAATTGAGAAAGCTATTGCTGAAAACTGGATTGATAGCCTGTGTTACTTCGTCTGGCTGAAGTCCTGCAACCGCAAGCCCATTATTTACAACTACTCTTTAAGAAAGATTGCCAGCCTTTTAAGCTGCTCACCAAGCACTGCATCGTTTCACATAGCCCTACTATCCAAAAAAGGCTTAGTCTCGTTCTCAGCGCATGATTTGCACCTTAAATCGAACAATGACTTCTTTAAAGAGAGTAAATTAACCGTACCTGTCGGAGTATCAGAAAAAAATAACAAGCCGATCCAGCGCGACCTTCTCAGGTTCGCAGTTATAAAACGTAATTTACATTTTCAGTTCAGAACAAACCGAGATAAGAACAACGCCTTAAAATTTCACAAACAGGAAATTAAAAGCAAGCAGGAGTATAAAAGCCTCCGCGCCTACTTCAAAAAATATCCTGTACGACACCTTCTTGAAAGTTCTATCCAAAACGTTCTGACTATTTCTAACCAAAAGTTTGGTAAACTAACCAACCGCAGCACCGCCACCGGCATGAGATTGCAACAGCGCCTTAATAGAATGGGCCTGATTGCCTCTAAAAAAAGAGTTGAACAACACTCACCTGAAAGAATGGACAAAAGACAGTTCTATTGTTTATGTCTACCACCAAATTATTTTCTTTCGTCTAAAGGGTATGTGTGGAAACAACTCCCTAATACTATAGAATTAAAGTAGTGAAATAGTAGACTTACATAAACTGGACACTACATTTCACATCGAAATACCCAATATAAACAGGGGTAAATAGCCTTGCTATACCCTACACTGAAACAGATAACAAGTAAAACAATATAAATCATGGAAACACCAAAAAACGCAATTCTAGTAGAAAGCAAAAAACCAAAAACACTTTATTTAGACGACATTGAGAACACGGCCAACATAGGGTTCGATTATGGAGATGGCGAAAAAGGATTTGTGTGTCATGTGGGTAATGATGGGTTTATGCCTATCCCTTCAGAGATGGGATATACAGTTTGTAACTGTGCATACGACAATGGCAGGACGTTTAAAAGCGTACAAGCCGCAGTGAAGTCACTTAACCGAGTAGGACAAGTGTACCAATTTAACACCCGTAAAGACCTTTACAAATGGCTATCAGAATAAACCAATAAACATTATGAAGTACGCCTTTTACATCTTATTGACGGTTATATTCGTAGCCCTCAAGTTAGACAAAGACATAGAATGGGATTGGATATGGGTAGTATCACCATTGTGGCTACCGTTTGCCTTTGCAGCAGGATATTTTCTATACAACCTACTTACTTATACACCTAAATCAAGATAATATGAAACCAAAAGTAACAACCACCCCCACCGACATGGATAAGTTCATCAGCATCTTTCAGGGAGAAAGAGTAAAACAACTATCCAATGGTTTAGAAGTACGCTCCCGTAACTTAGACCGTGACCTGCACCACGCCAAACACATCATTCAAAGCAACGGACTGGCGCTTATAGCCCACACACAAGGCAATATGGCCTCGATGTCCTGCTTCATGGTAGAATACACCACTAATTAATAATAATCGCTTACAGAGCTTAAAAACGCTAGATAACATGAAAGTAAAAGTTATTAAAAGTACTGGAAGTAGATTTTGGTACAAAAGCAAAATAGGGAAAGAGTTTTATGTTAAAAATCATCCTACAAATCAAGAAGATTATGTAGTCAAGAGGTCGCCGCATTTGTTGATTTTAAAACAAGATTGCGAAGTGATAGAACCATGAAACACGCACCACCCCATGTCCGCAGACAGCTCAGGGAGTTACAGCGGATAGAGAACCCCAAAAGAAGAATTAACTACCATCTGATTATCTTATTGACAGGAGTTATCGGATATATATTGTGGAACACATTAAGTAACTAACATCATGACGCAACAGAAAAAAAGCAAAGAGGAGATATATCTGCATAAGGCATCTATGTTTAAAGGAATGCTAACAGGGACGATTCAAGGCGTTATGACTTGGGAAAACATTACCGATAAGCAAAGGGACACGCTTAAAACGCTTTATGAAGAATATAAAGCAATGGAAATAGTAGAAAAATAAACAAACACAATCATGGCAACAGGAGCAGTTATAGCAATCATCATATTGATACTACACGAATCACAAACTAAAAAGAGATGAGGCTCACAATCGTTACAGATATATCATGCAGCACACAAACGCTAAATAATGCCTACGCCTTTTATATCGGCTGTCGTAAGGGCAAAATCATGAAAGCCGGTGAATTAAAGATTAAAACCAAAAATGTTGATGTAGCGGAATTGCAGTGTATCGGTAATGCTTTGTTCACCTTTTTAAAGACACCATTCGAGGGTATCACCTCCATCACTGTATATACAGATAGTATTAATTGTATGTGCAGAATTTTAGGACTTATGGCGCGGTATGACAATAAAGAGTTTAACAAATCATTAGACTTAGTACTGGCGCTTAATGAACGTATCTGCAAGAAGCATAATTTAAAAGTCAATTACCAACACATCAAAGCTCACACGCAGGAAACACACAAGCTGGCGCGTATCAATGACTGGTGCGATAAAGAAGCTGTTAAGTATAGAAAGCGTATGGATTTAAGAAAACCTAAAAAGAGATGAAAAAACTAATCAGAGTATTATTGACGCCACCGAATGAGGATGTGGTGTTTGTGGAGGATGTGAACGTTATCCATGGCGTTGTTGTAATATTCCATGAAGGCATGCCTACAGTAAGGCATGTTATAAAAAGGGATGATGGAATGCACATCGTTGACTTTGAAGGCGTAATTCTTTTTAGCTACAAAGATTTACAGCAATTGGTTGGTAGCCTTAATAATTGCTCGGCCTATCAACTCAATGGCGCAGAAAAACCAAAACGCATTGTACTGGAGAAACCCGACATAGAAAACACCATATCTTTTAAGAAACTGACAGAGAAAAGCGTTTGCGTTTGGGAAAATACGCATGATAGCAAGTACAGAATAGTTGAGGACTTGGCAACTGTTAAACACTTGTTAGGATTAAATACAGAAGTATACTTATTTACAAACCAATGAGAACCATAACCATCAGAGGTAAGCAATACAGTATTGTAGCCTCAAATAAAGCCCGTAGCATCGCTCATTTATACAAAGTGGTACTAAGCCTTGGTTTTATCAAAATCATCGCTCAGAAGCCCCCTAATGAGTTCGTGCAGTCACAGTACACCCGTGAGAGAGCATCGCTATTGCGCCAGATAGAATGGTACGAGAAAGATGTGACGTATCTAAGCCCACCAATCAGTGCAGAATTTGAAGAAGAACGTGACTACTGGCTTAAACCAAAGTTAAACGTGCTGGATGCACTAAAGCAGGACTTGATTTTACTGGACTACAAAAAAGAGTTAAACATTATAAAGTAAACAACAACATGGAGACAATTTTAAGAGACTTAACACAGGAACAAACGCGCTTAGAAAGAAAGCCAATTCAGTTTAAAAAATCAATTACAACAAGAGGCATTTATGAAGATGCCAGTATAAAGCCGAATGAATTTGCTAATATAGATTTGTTGGTTAAAGATTATTTCGAAGCGAACCAAGACCTGATGTTTGCTTATAACTGTAAAGAGTACGGCGTCCTGTACCTAGGGTATTGGAATGACGGTTTTGTAGAACAAGCATAAATAAACAACAAATGGAAGTAACAATCAATTTAAATGGCACCAAGTACGGTGTGGTTGTGGAATCAGGGTCATATCCTGTAAAGAAGTACACCACCATTCAGGATCCCAACAGCAAGAACTACGGCAAAGAGCATGTTGTGGATTTATCTTACCCCTCCACCTTCTCACGGGCCGTACAGCGCATTATCAGGGAAGAGGCGGTACAGAATGACCAGACCGTAGGATTAAACGAATACGCCCAGTTTATCAAGGGTCTTACCGACAGTGTAACAGAACAGTTAAAAGGAATAGATATTTAACATTATGGATTTACTAAAAAACAATTCACCAGAAATGGCAACAGTGGTAGAAACTTTTATAGCCGAAGAAACAGTAGGTTTAATCTACGACAACGAACAGCTTGATAACTGGAACCGCTTGGTTAATGAACTTGGTTTAACAGGACAGACCGCCATTGTTAAACCCGAGAAAAGCCCGATACCATTCATGTTTCTAAAGGCTAATCTAGTTAACGTTCTTGAAACCTTATGTCCGCGTAAGGTAGATGTCAAAGACTACGATAAAACACCCATCCCGTTAGAGATATTGGATTTGGTGGCGCTATCAGTAAAAGAACAGTACTTTAATAAAATACAAATCTGGTACGATGACAAAACACCCGACCCTGCCTGTGTGGGTATGGTGGGACATTACTATGCTTCAAGCTGGGGAAGTTCATCACAACTCAAAGGGCGGGAGTTTAAAACATTGCAAGATTTTATTGATGCAGGCGGCAAGAAAGGCGACGAGTATTACAGCGTCACAGCTACCTATCTGCTTGGTAAGTGGGCAGATGTTAAACGTTCCTTTCAGGAGCTTACAGAGATGGCTACAAAGCGTTATATAAGCGAAGAGGGCCACAGATACCGCAACCAGATTAAAGAGGCTCAGAGAGGCTTAGATGACCTTGAATCAAGGGCGTTTGACAAGTTCGGAGACAGTGCAACCAACTCATCCTCTGACCTTAATTTGCCCTTTTAAACCTTTAAAATACCATCATAATTCATTATATTTAATCAACAACAAACAGTTAAAAGTTATGCCAATTACAGCGCCAGCAGGCACCACAAGAGAGTTAATACCAGCAGGTAATTATGTAGCCGTATGCTACTCCATGTTACAAATGGGAACGTTAAAAGAATCTTTCAAGGGAGAAGAGAAGCACGTGCCTAAAGTTCGTATCGGATGGGAGCTATCAGATGAACTTAAAGTGTTTAAAGAAGGTGAACCGGCCAAACCATTGGTTATAGAAAAAGAGTACACCTTGTTTATGAATAGCAAAGCAACATTAAGAAAAGAGTTGCAATCATGGCGGGGTGCAGCATGGACAGATAAAGAGGCTGCGGATTTCGATATCACCAAGCTTATAGGAGCACCATGTATGTTGAACATCATTCACAAGCCAAGCGCGGACGGCACGAAAATATACGAAAATATCGCAGGCATCACACCGTTACCCAAGTCAATGCCAAAGCCCACACCATTCAATAAGACCCGTATACTGGCGTTTGATAGCTGGGATGATGAATTGTTCAACTCTCTGCCTGCGTTCATTACAGACAAGATAAAGACATCTCCCGAGTATAATGCAATGAAACATCCAGAGCAGTTTAACTTTGTGGATGATAACGGACAGCCTAATGGTAACAATGACGATGACAATTCGGGTCTTCCGTTTTAATCTGACCCTGCAATCTATCTAACAAAACACATCACAGCCCCCTTATATCTCTCATGCAGATATGGGGGCTTTTTTAATTAACAACAATTATGGGAAGAGTAAAAGAATGGATGATGGATAACCAAGAGCAACCCAACATCCGAGAAATGTACGACCCCGATGCTCAACCAATCAGTGAAACACTATTAGAAAAAATAAATTATGTCAGCACAAAACAACAACCTACCCCAACTGATACCAACGGGGTTAATCAACCTTGATAAAGACTCTATAAGCGACTTAGCAAAGACAGTGGTACAAACAGTACAGGAAGGTAATGCGGATGCCTTAGAGACGCTAATACTGGCTAAAAAAGGACAGGAACTGTTCAAAGCTATAGAGGATAATATAAAAGACTCAGTATACGCCAAACAGTATGCTTCCAAAGGTGAAACAACTATCGTTAAGGGATGTAAGGTTGAACAAGCAGAGCTTGGCGTTAAATACGATTACAGCTGGTGTGGTGATCCTGTATATGAGGATTTACTTGCTAGGTTTAACTTGGCGAAAAAGCTTAAAGAGGATAGGGAAAAGTTCTTAAAGACGGTTAAGGGCAAAATGACTATTGTGACCGAATGGGGCGAACCTGTAGAGATACAGGAACCAATCAAATCAGGACAGATGGGTTATAAAATAACAATCAAGTAAGATGGAAAAAAACAAAGCATTAGTAATACCAACAGTATTCGATATAGGCAACCACGCCATTAACATGGAAACCCTGAAAGCTATGATTAAAGCTGATTCAGAAATACTAATTAAGGGTATCGAAGATAAGGAGGGATACAGGGATGCCGTTAAGCGCAGGGCTGGTTATCGTACTGTTGCTGTAGAGGTGGAAAAGAAACGGTTAAACGATACACGCCCAATTCAAAAGCAGCTAAAAGATTATAAAAAGCTAACCGATGAGCTGGCGGCAGAGGCGCGTAAAGGAGAGGAGTGGTTCGACCAACAAATAAAAGCGGTGGATGAAGAGAAAGCCCGTATCAAGAAAGAAGAAGAGGAGCGTCAACAAAGGTTATTATTAGCCCGTATAAACGACTTAACCTCCCATGGCGCGCAATTGGTCGACAACATCTATATCTTGCCGTACAGCGATGCTATTGAGGTTCCACTGGACAGTATACCGGACTTTGATGATAACGGTTGGCTGATTGTACTGGATGCAGTAATTGTAGCGCACCAGATAGAGCAGGAACGTATCGAAACAGAACGCAAGGCTAAAGAGAAAGCAGACCATGAAGCACAGGCAGAGAAAGAGCGGTTAGAGGAAGAGAACAGGGTGATGCGGGAGAAGCTGGCGGAACTAGAGCGGGAGCAAAAGGGCAGCAATCTTAGCAGTTTCAAAGAAGAACTCTATAAAGAACCGAAAATTGACATACAAGATGGAGACATTATCAATGTTAATGGCGCCACCTATCAAGCTTTTGTTCCAACAGATAAATCCCCACAGTTAGATTCATTTGGTGACAGTACGCACGTGTGGCCATACTATCAACTAGCCGCACCAACAGAGATGCTCATGGAGCAACAGGACTTGGATAACATTAAACAGACTACACAATTCAATGGCGCTGAAACATCTGTACCACCAGTGGAAGCGGAAAGGGTGATTAAGTTCCCAAAAACCGGAGTAGAACTAATCAGCGAAGAAAGAACTAAGCAGGTAAACAAACATGGCTATGATGTAAGGCATGATTCTGAACATGTGGGAGATTATGACAATGAAGAATTTTTTGTTTCATCCCCATCCTATCATTCCCCTTTACTAAGAGCGGCTTATTCCTTCTTAAATATAGATGGAGAGGTGAATACAAATTATGAATTAGGAATCGGTGATGAGTTTTGTGAACCACAACCAGATTTGCCTGAAATTTTAGTGCCATCACTTTGGCCCTTCGAGATAGAAAGCTGGAAGGGTGGTGACTTGAATAAGATTGAAAGGTTAACCAAAGCAGGGGCGCTGATTGCAGCAGAAATTGACAGACTAACAATCTTAAAAACCTCCAAGAAATAAAAAGTAAAACTCTATGGTATGGCGTAAGACAGCCATTATTGGTGAATCGAAATCACACCATAGAGCAACCGCCTTTGACAAGCGGCATTCTGTTATTAGGTTTTTGTGAACAGGGGTCGGGGCGAGCCTGATACCCTGTTATTTTTTAATTATTAAAATCATTTTTATGGAAGCAACACCAGATTATTACTACGCCAATCACAAGCTTATTAAGGCAGTGGAGGCCACCAATGAAGAAGTGATACATGGACTACCCCTTTACACTCAGAGCACAATAGAGAGGCTGTTAACCGCCCAAATGGAATACACAGCTGACGAGTGTACGAAAATAATAGAGAAAACATTTAAAGACATGACACATGCGCAAGGTTAACGGTAAAACAAGAAGCATATCCCACACGGCCATGCCTGACTACACCTTGCCATCGTTCAATGCGTACCAGTTCTACCTGCAAATGGAGTATGACCGCACCTTCGGGCTGAACACCGCAGATAAGGTGTTAAACAGGCAGATTGACCAGCACAGAAAGGAGTTTGAGGATGAGAGAAGAGTATGACCAAATGTTTCATTCAGAACGGCTGGTAAATAAGCTGCAAGACATAGTTGAAGAACAAACTGTTTTTTATAATACTAAGTGGGAAAGAGATCAGGCAAGCCCTAATCTGCAAAATGCGCTCCATAGGATAAAACATGGCAGATTATCTAAATTAAGTGGCACGTTTCTAAAAGCAGCTAAAGCCATTGTTGAGCAAGCAAACGAGAAGAACGGATTTATAGACAAAGACGCCATAAATAATCTTTGTAAGAACCACTGTCCAAGAGGTAGAGTGTACGAAAGGTGGCTATCCGACCTGTTATCCAAATTAATTAAGAAAAACGTCCTGAGCCGAGTAGGTGTAGGGCTTTACCAATTAATAGTATACTAATATGAAAATAGAATTAACGGTTCTTGGAGAACCAAAAAGTCAAAAGCGACACCGTTCTACTAAAGTGGGTGGGTTTATAAGACAGTACGACCCATCGTCAGCCGACAAGGGAGACTTTCTTTCTATTGTACAATCACAGGCACCACAACAGCCGTTTACAACCCCAGTTTCATTATTTATTACGTTTTACTTTACTCGCCCTAAGAGCCACTTCCGAACAGGCACTAATAGCCATGTTTTAAAGCCTACAGCGCCACTTTATCACACGGGTAAGCCAGATATTGACAATTGCATTAAGTTTATCATGGACGCTTTAAATAAGGTATATTGGAAAGATGATGGACAGGTGTACAGTTGCAGGGTTTTGAAATACTACGACGATAAACCCAGAACAGAATTAACTATTATGGCACATGAAAGCGAAGGATATTAAAGTCAAACCAATGAATGAGGGATACAGTGCAAAGCAAACCATTTATAAAGCATTCATCAGTAAGAATTACAAGAAGATTGTTGCGATGGTAAACCGAAAGGCATTCTTGTTCCATATTAACGCAGAGGATCTATTATCCCAGTTAAACATATACTTAGCAAGGTCACTTAATAAAGATGGCTTTGAGGGGAATGAAAGAGAGTTCTGGGGTTATATCGCCACAGTTGTACATAACACCGCCATATCGGTCAAACGGAGCGTAAACTTACACTCAGGTAGATTGGTAGATATAGATGACTGCGTAGAGATTGACAGTAATAACCAAGCCAATCAGCCGAACTTAGCACTAAAAGAGTTTCAGAAGATTGTTTACGCCCAGGTAAGAGAATCGTTAAAATCACAAAAACACAAGGATATTTTTGACGAGTACTTTATAAACGACCATAGCTACGAAGATATTTCTAAGATTCTCTCGTTACCCATTGGCACCGTTAAAACAACAATATTTTCCATCAGAAACAAAGCGTATGACATGTTCGGAGAGCAGTACAGCGAAATTATTAACTGATACCGTATGGCGCCCTGTACCACGCTTTGGGTTATATCAGATATGCAAAGAGGGACATATTAAATCCATACGGTATCCTGATAAATTACTGCATAAGTACAACATAAACGGTAACGCAGCATTCGTAGCACTGTACAGAGGCGGTAAACGTTACCAGATAGCAGTGAATAAGCTGGTGTACGAGGCTTTTGTGGGTGCGCTGCCCCATAAGTGCTATGTGTACCCCAAAGACGGTAACGCGCTTAATAATAGCGCAGATAATTTATTTCTATCAACAGTTAAACTAAGATAATTATGAAAGCGACACATTACACTATCAAAAACGGAGTATACACGTTTCACTATTCCTTTTCTGATTGGCGCCAATTAATAAATACTTGCATAGCAGAACAGGATATAAGATGGGTGCTTACAAAGTGGGATGGCAAGTATAAGACATCCCGAAGTTACGATTACAAAAATGGCAGGGCTTTTAAGTTTAATTATTTCATCAGGCACTGCGAGGAGTTGTTCGGGGTATTTAATCCTGACCATGTAGTTAATCCTCCAGAACAAAAATTATTCAAGAACTATGGCGTACTGTTGCCCAAATCATATAGAGATAACTAAACAATGAAAGTTAAGAAAACAGAATACGACAATCTGCTGGATATGTGGGTGGCAATGAAACAAACGGTATTGCTGATGCCCGAACAAGGTTACTCCGCAGATACCATCAAGGGGGTAGCCATGGCAATGCATGTGTTTTATAACCGTTTTAAGAAGCTATCGTTCTATAACCTGCACTTGCGTATGCACGAGTTGAGAAAGTCGCTCACAAGGGCTGAAAATGACCTTAAAGACACCACTGATGCACTGGATGACGCACTGGAAGATAATGGTGTGCTGAAACGTAGAGTAGATAAGTTAGAAGATGAGTTAAGAGAATTAAAGCATACACGATATGAAACCAAAGTTTAGAGTACTGGTACGACATTGGGGCTATTTGTATTACTACAACGGTAGTGTGTTGGGATTTAAAAACCCACTTTGTGGCTACTATGGATTAAATAGTAATGAACTATTTTGGCGTCACTTCATCAAACAACATAACCATGGAAGAATTCAAACTACCACCCCACATCATCAAGGTCAGTGACAAGTGGTATCAGAACGTGGAAACGGATAAATACATCCACCCAGACCATATCCAGGACATCTGTGAGCGGTACTGGGTCGGGATAGCTAACCGTATAGCCGCGGGAAACGCCAAAGTCAAATACAAAAAGAACTTTAAATCATCTAAAAGGAGATGGGAAGATGAACACTGATATGAAATTAGAATTAAAACACCTCGCGCCATATTTACCTTATGGTGTAAAATGCTATGTGGATTTTAAAGATGAGGAAAGCGGAGATGTGGTATATATCCCCACAGTAGATCTTACAACAGACAACATCCAGTACTACTTAAACAGTAGGGTTACGGGTATGATTGCCTTGCGACCACTGTCTGATTTAGTTGATCAAACTTTGATAGCTACACTTTGCAAGAAAGCAATATTTCAGATTTGGGGCTTTGATGATTTTGATTTTATAATCAAATCATACCATAATGAAGGAGATAATTATGGTATTGTAGCAACCAGTGATGATTGGCTTATTGGTTTTACTGTTGATTTCGAGATGCAAAAAGACTTCAGATTGTCATTAGCTACTCCCGGACAAGAAAGCACATCATATATGATGCTGGACAAACTGGAATTATTTAACTGGATGTTAGAAAATCACTTTGACGTATTCGGATTAATTGATGCAGGATTGGCGATAGATATAAATTCAATCAAGGCTTGACAGAAACAAAATAATTCTACATTTTTGTCATGCTGAACAATAATACTTAACATGACAATCATCTCAACATTAACGTAATTTAATATACACCCGAACAAACAGGTGCAACTACTCCTATGGGTATCGTTGTTCAGCACACCTGTTTGCTTTGGGGTATTTTATTTTATGATAATCAATACCCGCAAGAAAAAGAAACAAGGTAAGAAGAAGCTGCCCGACACTACGTTTGAAATGACAGTATATAAAGACGGAGTAGCAACCGTTGTACAGGCAAAACGTATTAAAGGAGTCCTTTATGTAGATGGACAAGCTGACTCTATCTTCAACAAGGCCAACAAGCAAAAGAAGCGCAAACGCCAAAAAGAAACCACCCAGCCATCTGTAGGTGAAACCCTAATAGCCAACTGGTTTAAAGAACGCAATATCAAGTTTGACAAAGAGAAAACCTTTAAAGATTTAATAAGCCCAATATCAGAACTCCAACTACGAATGGATTTTTATCTACTTTACAAGATGAAAGCTTACTGTGTAGAGTTTGATGGCGAACAACATTTTAAAAACTGCCCTAAGTTTCACATAGAACAGGGAGATTCATTAGAAAACCAGCAGCTACGAGATAGAGCAAAAGATGCCTATTGCAAGAGAAAAGGGATAGAGATGATACGCATACGTTACGATGAAATCAATAGCGTTGCAGAAATACTGGGAGAGGTTTTTAAATAAACCTCTTTTGCTTCCCTCTCTCTTCAACTCACTCCCTCTAGCCTGTTGGTCTTAAATAGTTTATTAACACAAATCAATACAACAATGATTAAAAAGAACACACTCATCTGGTACGATGAATATCTAAGTATAAATGGTAAAAAAGAGGAATTAACCAAAAGGTTCTTGTATAAAAATGAGATTTATGATTGCTATGAGTTCAAAGATGCTGATTTACTAATCAAGTCAGCCACTGGCAATTCTTGGTTTGAAAAGGTTATTAGAAAAATAAGAGGAGAAAAATAACTATGACAACACTACCCGACCTGATACTGAAGTATAACAGAGTGTTAAACAACACGCAGATGACGTTGCAAACGCTAAACAGTCATCCGATAACAAACCCTGAACTGATACCTTTCTACAACGGATCAGAATATGTTTTAAAAGATATAATCAAAGACCTCGACCAGTTAAACAACCATAAAGATGAAAACAAATAAACCACATCCATGGCACCGATATTTTTTTGGCCCAGTATTAATTCTGATGATTGGTACAGCAGGCACATTAACCATCTTAACAGGTAATTTTATATTTAACTTCATTAAACATCAAGGTGTGGTGGTGCTGTCCCGCGACATGATAGCCTGCTACATATTCCCATTATTATTTTTCGCTGGTTGTACGGCGTTATTTATTGTTTGGTTATCAGATAAATTCGGATGGTTTTAAAGCCAAAACAGTGTTCTGTCTGCAAGAAGCTTGTAGCTAAGCTATGGCGCTCTAACCCTAAAACGTGCCAACAGTGCGCCATGAGAGAGAAAGTGTCACAGACAGCCCCTAAAGGCCCCACAAAGCCACGTCAGCCCATTAAATCCATATCAGATAAGCAAGACAAGTTAAACAAGGCATACTCCGCACTGCGTAAGGTATTCTTAGAACAACATCCTTTCTGTATGGCGCAACTTAATGGATGTACAGGAGTAAGTACAGATGTGCATCACATGAAAGGCAGGGGCGAATATCTGCTTGACACAGCGACATGGATGTCGTCCTGTAGATTGTGCCATTCATGGATAGAATCGCATAGTGCAGAAGCAAAAGAACTAGGTTTATCACAATCAAGATTAAACAAGTAAAACAATGAAAATATTAAACCTTTATGCTGGTATTGGCGGTAATAGAAAGCTGTGGCACGATTGCGAAGTTACTGCGGTAGAGTATAACCCTAACATAGCTTTAATTTATCAAGACATGTATCCCAATGATACCGTAATTGTGGGAGACGCGCATTCTTATCTGTTAGAAAATTATCAAAACTTTGACTTTATATGGTCAAGTCCGCCCTGTCCTACACATTCTCGGATGAGAAAACATATCAGTGTTGGCGTAAAAGGGGCCAAGCCTGCTTATCCAGACATGAGGTTATACGAAGAGATTTTATTTCTCAAACACCATGCAAAATGCAGGTGGGTAGTTGAGAATGTTATACCATACTATAACCCACTGATTGCCGCCACCTGTATAGACAGACATTTATTTTGGAGTAACTTTACATTAAGAGTTAAAAATTTCGAGAGCGCAGTGTTAAGGTCAGCTAAAGTTAAAGATTTGGAAAAAGTATATGGCATAAGTCTCAGCCGATTTGATATAACAGACAAAAGGAAGATTTTAAGAAACTGCGTAAACCCCAAGGTTGGCTTAAGCATATACTACGATTTTTTATTATCAATCAATAAGAATGGATGAAACACGTACCACTTACTTACAGTGCCATTATAGCGGCTTTAGCGTCCCTGTGCGCTCTTATCATCTACGGGACATATAAACTGTTAGCTTACGCCATAGTGAGCCTATATCTACTGTATCACAACTTAAATCAAACACCATGACTATAGCATTAACCATCAGCAAGGTTCCCATCATCGTATTGATTGCTATAGTAGTAGGAACCATTATTTATTTAATCAGCAAAGTAGAAGAAGAATGAACCTTTTCATCCCATCCCCAACCAACACCCCCGAACCTCACCAATAAATTGAAAGGATATGAAAGATAGTAAACAGCCAAAACCAACCGAAGAAACAGCCTTAGGGTATTATTTTGATGCAAGTTTTCAAAAGAAAGCCGATATACTTTATTGCGCTTTAAGCCATATGCAAAGCGATAACAGTCGAGATAAAGCAACCTGTATTAAAATGGCTGTCATGCAGCTTTACGCCTAACCCCACCCACCCATGAACGATAATTTAATCACCCCGGAAGTAGAAGCTTTTAAAGCCAAATGGATTGGCAGAGAAGTTAAAGTCATTGACCCAAAGCACCCACATTATCGCGATGAGGGCGAAGTGACAGACATAGAACGTACGCCGGTAGGCTGGGGTATGAAAATAAAATGTAACGACAGCGCCAGTTTCTTTTATGGAGAAGAGTTTTACATTTTTAACGGTAAGCAAATAAAGCTAATATGACCGCACAAGAACTTATCACCCCCGAAGATTGGGGTAAACTACCGGAAGAGCAGCGGAAGCTGTGGAAAGAGACCGCCTACCCTTACTGTGATGGTGGTCCAATACAAATGTACCAACGCGCGCCCCTAGATACACCCGTATTTAAAGTAGGGGATAGGGTGATAGCCTGTTGGAACTGTTTTGGTTCGGGTAATATCCGTAGGAAGTATGGGCATAAAGTAAATTGTCAAATCTGTTCGGGGAAAGGGACCATACCCCTCGTCGCCCTTGAACCCGTGCCTGAACCTGAACCGCAAAGCGTGGAGGGGGAGAGCGAGCGGTTTGCATTCAGTGAATACCCGGCTGCAATTATTAATATTCCTGGCGATGACGATTTAAGTGGTGATTTTGATGCTAACGCTGTTTTAAGAGAGGCCTGTATTAAAGGGTGGAATGCTGCTGCCGCCACCCTCACCCAACAACTTGCCGAAACACAGGCAGAGTTGGATAAACTTAGAAAGGAGAAAGCATGATTTTGATTGACCACCCAAAATCATACCCTGGCAAAGGTATGTATAGCCATATGGTAGGCAGCACAATCGAAGAGTTGCATCACTTTGCCGAAAAGTTAGGTATTAAGCGTTGCCATTACTCTAACAAAAAAGGCAAGTTTCAACCACATTACGACATTGCAAAGCACTTGTATCATAAGTGTATTTTGCAAGGCGCAAATCCTGTTGATAGCAAATACCTAAAGCGATTTTTAAACGAAATCTACATACCCCACACCCCATGAGCAACCGAATTTTTAAACACTAGAAACCAAGCAATGATAAAAACCCATGTTATACGATTGTATCCTACGTTCAAGCAAGAAGTGCTTTTTAAAAAGTCTTGTGGCGTGGCGCGGCATAGTTATAACTGGGCTTTATCAAAATGGCAAGAGTTGCACAAGTTGGGAGATAAACCTAGCGCTTACAGCCTTATTAAGCTTCAAAATTCAATCAAAAGAAGTGAGATGCCATTTTACATGGAAGTCAGCAAAACTGCGCCTCAATATGCTATTCACAATTTGGAAAAAGCATATAAATCCATGTGGAAGCTAGGCACAAAATACCCAAAGTTTAAAAAGAAAGGAGTAAGAGACAGCTTTGTAGCAGTCGAGAACAAAGAAGCTTACTGGCAAAAGGATTATCGCATACACATACCTAAAGTAGGCAAAGTAAAGTGTGCTGAAAACTTGAGGTTTGTTGGAAGGGTAAATTCAGTAAAAGTTAAGCGCATATCCGACAAATGGTTTGCCATCATAAATGTTGAAACCAGTGAAACAGACATGTCTGTAAATAACGAGAACCAAGTTGTTATAGGTGTGGATGCTGGTATAAAATCAATGTTTGTAACATCTGATGGTAGTGTTTACAATAACCCTAGATCTTTAAGAGTAAACCTCAAGAAACTAAGAAGAGCAAACAAGTCGCTGGCTCGAAAGAAAAAAGATTCCAACAATAGAGAGAAAGCAAAGATAAAGCTATCAAAGCTACATTACCGCATATCCTGCGTTAGAAGTCACGCCTTACATTGCGCCACAACAAGTATAGTTAACAAGGCCGATAAAATAGTCATAGAAGGGCTAAGCGTAGCTAATATGATTAAGAACAGGAGCCTTTCTCTGGCGCTAAGTGATGTAGGTATAGCTGAAGGTTTTAGACAAATTAAGTACAAGGCCGAATGGCAGGGTAAAGAGGTTATTATAGCTGATAGATTTTTTCCTAGTTCAAAGCTATGCTCTATGTGTGGCAACAAAAAGAAAGATTTAAAACTATCCGAAAGAATGTACAACTGCGATGCTTGTGGGTTTTCTATCGACAGGGACTTAAACGCAGCAATAAACTTGGCTAATTACAGCCCTACCGTAAAGACTACGGGAAGTCAAGCTTGTGGAGATGGGAGTTCAGTTAGTTCGCTAACTCAGCCTGTCGATGAAGCAAGAATTAAAAATTAACAGATTTATTAATCTTTAAACATTAAAGTTTTGAGCAACCCAAAACAACAGGCAGAGGCGCAGGAGCAGCCGAACCTAGTAGCCTGTCCCGAAGTGTTCGGAGAGCAAGAAACCGCTACAGAGGCAGCCGAACGGCTTTTCCCAGTCAATGATAACATGTCAGATATTGACCAATATATTCAATACAGTAAAAGGCATGGTTATTTGATTGGGCATGAAGCATCGGCTCAACAAGCGGTCCACCAACAGGCCCACCTATCCCATCTACAGGGGGAGGTAGAGCGATTGAAGGCAGAGAATGAACGCAATATAAACCTAATTGAAGGTCAGAATACAATCCGGCGTAATCTGTGCGATTTGGTTGAGAAGTATCATGCATCAATAGTCGAATTAAATCAATCTAAGCAAACGTTATTGGAGGCATACGCTGAACTCCAAACCTCTAACCAGGCATTAGTAGAAGCTAATAGGTGGGTGCCGGTGAGTGAAGGTGCTCCAACGGTTGACGGATGGTACATAACAAAAAGGATGGCGCACAACAGCTCATACTTTTATTATCCTGCTTTCTATTGTTCGAACCCATTTGTACAGCACTTTTTACCATTTGATATGAATGGCATGGTTGCTTACAGGTTACTCGAAGAAGTGCCGTATTCACCCCCAACAGTTTAACCCCCATACAGGGGATAAAATAAATGAATTATGAAAGAGCATAAAAAATACATGCCTTATGTTAGGCTAATGACTGGAAAAGAGAAAAGCGGACATTTTGCCGTGGCTTCTAGATTAGCCTTACTTCAGGTTACCAGGATTAACAAAGGGCTTACCGCGTATGTTTTAATACAAAGGGGCCTAAAAGATCCAGTTTGGGCAAGCAAGACAAAAGTGGAATTGCAAAAAATATCGAAGGCGGTTCGTCAAAAAGTTCTTAAAGATAGACAATTGCAGCCCATCTAATGCCCTCCAACATCACCCTATCCCAACTCCGTGCCCGTGGCTTTGTAGAGTACGGGGTAGGTCATTAATAATCAATACCTTTACAAGAAAACTTATGAACGCACAAGACAAGTTTAACGAACGCGCCCAGAAACACCAGATGTTGGGGGCGTACCAAATTGCACCAGGAGAGGGCGAGTTTAAGCTTCAAGCTTATCCAAAAGATATTATTGGATTTTTAGTATACGAGCGCAATCAGTCATACGGATATGCTGCATGGGGAGGACAAGGCAAAGGCGACGCCTTATATCTCGTAGCAGGGCGTTTTGAGTATGCAGACCTACGTACAACACCAGACTACTCCCCATCTCCCTATGACCTGAAAAACAACCCTAAGTTTACATTGACCGCAGGTGCGTTTTTAGGCGATATGGCGGGGCTTTGGGTAAATGGGGAGTTGGTGGGCACGGTAGAAGCTACAGAGTCTTCACGGGCTTATAAAAACCCCTATGACCTTAATGTCCGTACCACTAAGAACACGCTATTCATAGCCTCGTTGACTAATAAGTTCAACCCCGAGATGTTAGACCAACTAACGTCAGATATTGACGACCTGCTATTGGGAATGGAGACCACTGTTGCTCCGCCAGAAATGTACATTAACGAGAAAAACGATAACGAAACATCAGTCATTGTATTATGAGTTCAAAAGCACAATACCGCAGGAAAACAACCAACCCCAATGCACCATGGACGGACGGTTTCACACCAACAACCGTCAAACGCCCGACTACTTTTGAAAGGCGTAATGTTAGAGAAGATGGAGTTATATCCGCCATTAAAACATCTGTTGTTGGTAAGAAGCCTCGCCTGAAGAACAAGTTATACATCCATCACTATATGGCCTCATTTGCTGGCGTGTATGGCGAGGAAGAGCTTGATCAGGAATTACGCCACATGATTGAAGAGCAGGGCTGTAATGGCCTCTGGATACACCCAGAAGACGGAGACTTTGTTATCAGGGACGGAAATCAGTATTCCAACGTGGTTAAGGTCGTCCGGGGCTGTGAGCGCGTAGGCTTACCATTCGCTGTGGGACTTAAACATGGCGGTGCATGGGGAGATGTATGGCAGGCATTAGACCTGACCATTAATAGCCCTATGGGATTAAAAGATGTGGAAGATAGGCCTTTATTGTTTGATTACCATCTGTTCCCTGGTAACTATATTAACGTAGTTAAACAAGTGGAAAGCAGAGAAGGTTGGACAATGGATGATGTGTTATACCTGCCAGAAATGCAACTACCTTTGGTACAGGGCGGTTTAGACCATGTGGATCCTTATATTGAGCGGAACCCTGACGGGTCAGTCAAACGTGTAGTGCCAGAGTGGAGTGAAGATAACCCTTATCCTATGTACCAAGGGTACGGAGCGCCACAAAGTAAAGACATGGTTAACTATTTAGCAGAACATTTCTTTGACGCAGCAGGCTTTATGGGATGGCAAGGAGAGAACGTAACTGCTGATAGCATGATTGCCAATGCAAAATCGTTCTTAGATGCTTGTAAAGAATCGAAGCGATTATGTGCCCCTGCATGGGTGTTTAGGTACGCTTCTGATACGGGATATAGTGACATTGGTTTTGCAGGGGGATTGAAGTACTGGCAGTGGTTAGTATCCCTTAAACCAGAAGACAGGCCGGACATTCAGATTGCTATTACGGCTAATGACTGGGCAGAAAGCACACCACATAACAAGCTGCCAAATGAGTGGCCTTTTAAGGGCTTGGGCGGACTTTTAAAACTTAACCCTCACTTTGGTAATGGCGACAAGATACGTCATCCTGACGTCCAGAATACAGGCATAGACGCAGCGTTCTTACCATTCATCAAGTGTTTTACTAATGATGATATTGCGCCAGTAATTACCGAGGATAAAGTGTTCTACAAAGTAACGTTACACCCCGCTGATGTTAAACCTCGAACTAAATCGCCACTGTTATACCAAGAAAGCGACGAGTTCTACAATGCAGGGTTCGCCAACAGTATGTATGCAAGACCGTATGGCGTCAGTACAGTCGCTGTAGCGATGCAACACGCTACCAATGTAGCTGAGATACTAATTCACTCCAAGTCGCCTGTACAGGGAGAAATAGCTGGTGTGAGGTCAGATATGTTTCCAGCAGGATTTAGTACATTCTCAACTGACTTAGGCAACAAGGAAGGAAGTATTCAGGTTCGTACGTTGGTAAAAGGCAAACAGGCACTAAACGCCTATACGGAACAGCCTCGTTTGAATGACATCTTCCCGTATGCGTACAAACCCATGATACTGGAGGGTAACCCAAGTGGTAAGACTTATCCAGCCAAGCCTGTATTAAAGGTTAAGGATGGCGTAGTAACAGCAACGGTGAGTAGCAAACTACCTATTGTGTACCGTTTAGACCACAGCTTACCAAAACCTTATACCGGCCCTGTAAAGATACCAGACGGACTAAGGGCATGGTTCTACACCGAGGAGACAGATAAGTACAACGAGTCACCAGTAGCACTATATTAATTATGATGAAATTAATCAAGCGAATATTTGGAAAGCGCAAAAAGAAAATTCTCGAGATAGAAGAGCAAGCACCAGTAATAACAATTACACACTACTTGCCACTCCCAACCTTTAAGCCTTGGGATTTACCAACATTCTTTAATTAACCACATTTATAGCCCCTGTGAGCCACTATTTATCCATCTATGGTACATACTATAGGTAGAGAGATATAGGAGCTTACAGGGGCTTTTTTAACAATAAACAATAATGGAAAACAGATCTATAGTCATAAAGTATAAAGTCGGAATAATGAGAAACGTGTTGCTTGTGAAGAAAAGGGTTCGCCAATTACAGGAACATGGTGAATTTATGACTACACTCAAAGTGGGTAGGATTAGAATCGATGTTACTATAGAGCGGTTATTACAAACACAACAATATTTAGAAACACAGTTGAAAGCATGAAACAGCTACTCTTAATGCCCATAAGATTCTTTTATATAAAAGGTCAGGCAATCACACATCCACACTGGTTAGATTTTATAAAAAGATATGATTAATATGAAAGTATACGGAGTGTATACAGGTGATATTTGGGAAGGAGGCGGTGTAGCACAGCCGTTGTATTATAAAAAAGAAGATGCCCTGAAACAAGCAGAGAAATTCTTTGCAGAAGAACAAGAAGAGTGGAAAGAAGTATGGGGTAACGAACCTAAAGAACGGTCAGAAACATACAAGTGGTTTAAGTCTGATAAAATTGAAGACTATTGGGAGAACTCTGTAAGATGTATTCAAATTATGGAATACGATATTGTCTAAAACAAATAAGGGCGGTGTTTAATTGCCGCCCTTTACTTTATATCCTTCCTGTTAACTTTAACACTGTCCCTAATCCCACTAGGGCTATAAAGCCTCCCAGTATCCAGATGGTCTTGGTTTTGTTTTTATTCTTTTCCTCACTCACCCTCAGTTTCTCTTTGTAGATAGTTAAACTATCCCTCACTACCACGTATTTAGCGTTACTAACCGATACGGCTGCATTATCTCTCAGATAAACCGTATCTGTTTTACTTACCGTTCTGGTGATATACTTCTGGTCAGGACACTTCACATAAACTGTTTTACCCTTCTCTGCCGGTGGACACGGAACACTATCCGTCTTGATAGTTACCGTATCTAATCTCACCACCGTATCTCCTTTTACTATTCTTAATGTATCTACTCCGTAGTTATCTGCACAGAACTGTGCTGCAACGTCTTTATGGGCTTCTAAGAACTCGCGTGTGCGCCTCAATTGCTTCTGATAGGTATTGCATCCGGTAAATATTAATAATGTCATACCGGAGCTTAAAATGAGTCGTTTCATGGCGTTGTTGTTGTTTGTGGGTCTGTAGTAGTAGTGGTTGCTGTTGGACTGTCTCCTGTTTGTACAATGCTTGGTGTCTCTGTCTTTTTTGGATTACCTCCTGTTAAATACTGACTATTGCTGGATATGAACCCTAACAAGAACGCCAGTGCTATATCTACGAACCGTTGGTTCTCTTTCGGTATCGGGATAAAGGTTATACACATCACATAAAGTAAAACAATAACAGTTATTGCGGCTATGTACGTGAATATGGATCTGAAATGTCTTTCTTCTGGTGTTTCCATGTTTATTTCATTAATGCTTTTTTGAACATTTCATAATATCCTGCTATCCTCTCTGCTTGATCTTTTCCATTGATTATACGTCTTGCGTTAATGGGTTGTTCAACTTGGTCGTTAAAATAGTCTGACAGTTTCTTTCCGGTGAACATGCCGTTTAACATTCCTTTCTTCAACACCCAAGCACTCACCTCCATCGTTAATAATAATTCAGGATTGTTTAACAGGTCCCATGGCTTACCCTCTTTCTGGGCTGCATTGCCCATGGCGGAATAGTTTTCATACCATGTGAGCTGAACCAGTCCCCTGCCGTAGTATAACTTGTCAGGCTTGTCATATGGCTTGCGCGACATCTTCAATTTCTTCCCGTAATCATGGCCTTTGCCTCTGCCATACTCTTCAATAGGTTGCATGGTCTTCGCGGTCTCGTGGTAGGCTGTCGCAAGACCATAGGCTACGTACCGTACATCGTAGCCATTAAATGCCTCTAAGATGGCATGTATGCCATCAAATTCCTTTTGTGATAGTGTAGCCCCAAACATGGGTCTAACTTCGTTATAGAAAGCTGTTAGTATTGGTGTTAATATGAACTTCATATCTTGTAAGTATTACATGCCTGTAGCATACTCAAAAGTACGAATAAAATACAAATTGGAACTAAGCACCAACTGGGGTACAGGTTGTTGTCAATCTTCATAATAGTACAAAAGTAAAAAACCCCTGTCGTTTCCGATGCAGGAGTTTTTAGCCACGCCATGTGGGTTTTTAAAAAACCATGCGAAAGTCCACAAAGACTGTCGGCCAACCAGCTGGATTCTTACCAGCACAGTTCGCGAGGCGGGAGTCGAACCCGCAACCGTGAGATGCCTCCCCCACTCTTCCATTGAGTTACTCGCGACCCATAACCCGCAGAACGTTGCGGGAAACTACGGGTTAATCTTTAAGTGTTAACTTCTCACTATGCCAAATGTAATCACTTTGAACAGACACTGAACCGTCTTTTTTTATTTTCTTAGCCTTAATTGTTACATCATTACTGTAGTTCAATTCAAAACCACAAACAGAAACTTCCCTTTGTTGACCCTTGCCGTTTGTGACTATAACACGATCTAACAGCTTAAATTTTGAATTACTTTCGATGTATTCATTTTTTGCGTCATTTAACCTATTCTTTAAATCTGCTATTTGACGTTCTAATTCTTCTTTTGTTAAAAGAAATCTTTGCTTATCCATGTTTGCAACATTTTTATATCAGCACCATTGCTGACACTACAAACATACAGCAAGAAAGTATCACTTGGTTATTCCAATTTATTATAACACTACACAGGGTATGTAGTACATTTGGTTATAACGTTAGTCCTCGTCTTCGTATTTACCCTCAAACCAGCTACCCCTGTAACGGGAGGACAGCAGGTACATAATAATACCACATACGCCCATTGCTGCCCTGTCTTTAACACCCATCATAATTAGATCCATCTGGATATGTACCACCTCAGCCTTCACCCACGCATCGTAGAACCGATGGTAAGCGTAGTAATTTGCCACCAGAAACGATAGCACCAAAGAAAGCATCAACCAGTGGAACGAACGGTTGTCTTTCGTCTCAGGGGCTAACAGGCGCATGAACTCCTTAATGCCAATCACCAGACACAATATCATCAACGCCCCGTTCAGTACAGAGATGCCTACCCCGCATGTATGTAGAAATTCACTGCTCATATACTTACTCATCGTCTTTGAATTTAACCTTACGTACCAGTGCCACCAATGTAGTAACACCCTTTATCCCACTTATCAGGCCACTTACGATCCAGGTGATGAGTAAAGCTAAAAATAATATCGCATACTTACTGACGCCAATGATCTGCGTGATCTGCAATTGTGCAGCCTCCCGTGTCACTACAAAGAATATTAAAGAAGAAGCTAAGAAAACATTAAGAAAGACAGTCTGGATGCCTGTTAGTACCACTATAACAACATTCCACCATCTCGCGAAATCGCTTCCGGCAGGCGGGGTAACATTGTTATCTTCCATTATTTAGGTTCGGTTTTGAGATTAGTGGTTCGTTTTGTGAGGGCAAAGATAAGATTAAAAAGACTGATGAGTATGATGATAATAAGCAGGGCAAAGTTTAAATACACCGCGCTTTTTACTACCGCACCGCTGAATAACGCCTGTTGTTTGGTTTCTTTACTAACCGTAGCTTTTTTGCTTAACACGTCCACTGTCTTGTTCAAACGGTTAATATCAACAGTCTGCTGTGACAATATATATAGCAAGTTGTTGATATTCTGACTATTCACCATCTGGCGCATCATCGCAGTGTCCATTTTGGATAACATTCTGTCCTGTTTCAGTGAGATGTCATCTGACTTGCTGCTCACGTTACGCCAGAACGCTGTTATACTGTCTCTGTAGAGCTTAAATCCAGGCGATGGGTATGTATAAGGGGCAGGTTGTTTAACTGTCTCTACGGGCTTAATAATGGTGTTCTCGACAACAACCCCATTGATGGGAGCCGGAGAAGCAGAGACAACAGCTCTTTTGTGCATCATGCACGAGAATGCACTGACGACAATGGTTAACAGGATATATATGTAGGTCTTTCTCACTAAATTCATGGCGCTTCTTTCCTTTGGTTCTTAACCCGCCAAATTGGTGCCACTAATCTTGTATCTTCTCTCATGCGGTGGTTGTTGTATGCTCCAAATATAGGGAGATTAGGGCAAAATAAAAAAGCCCCTCCGTGCATAGACGAAAGGGCTTGAACCAAATAGAAACTCGACTAACTAAGTGGGTCAATATCGGTTGGTGTTATCCATCTTCTAATAGTACATCTGGCCGTTGTATTAGCACCACTACCAGAAAACGAATCTTGACTATTAAAGTAATTGTCAGGCTCCCAGCCTTCTGGACATGTCTCTAAAGCTAATTTATACGCCAAAGCGTTCCTTTCTTCGTAAGTATACTTTTCAGGCATATCAAATGTGTGTTTTTTAATCTCTTGCTTTTTACCAACTTTATCAAGGTTATGTACTTCAGCCTCACAGGGGGTATAACCTACCCTACTCAAAGCAGAGGATAACTGTTCGGGTGTTAGTTTAATATCAGCCAGCGTTACGCCAGATAAAGAATCATGCAGTTCTATCGTAGTGTAATCTACACCAATAAGAATAGTAATTTTAGGATTTACCAGTTTCATTTTGTCGAGTTTATTTGGCGGTATTGCCAATGCAAGTATAGTTCAACTTACATCGTGGCGCAAATTCTAAATGGTTATAAGCGCCATACTTTTGGTTATAACAAAAAAAGCCCCTTGTTACGGGGGCTAATCATGGGAATGGAAAGAAAACAGAATTAAACTTGTGCCTTGCTGAATAAGCCTTTTTTATAACACTTGTACAATAGTATGATGGTGTAGACTACCATGGCGGCTATAAAAATATAAAACTCATCAATGGTTTCACTTATAATATCAAAGTGGTATAGTGCTATTAAAATAAAGGAAACAGAAAGCGTTAGTTTATTTAGCCAGTTGACATATTGATGAATATAAGATGTGTAACCTATTATCTCATCAACCCAAGTAGCTAACATAACCACTGCAAAAGCTATATAAATAGAACCTTTTATAACATGAAAGGAAACAAGAGGATGCTCGAAATTGGAGAGGTAGTAAACAAAGAATATACAATAGGCTACAAGCAATACACCCATCATCAATGCCCTGGCGTTCTTCATGGCTTACAAATCACGCTTGCAAACACCACCAGAGTTATACCACCCTTCAGGACAACGTCCATTAGCATCTGGCACAGGCACAGTGTCTGGATCATCACCTGTCGGATCTTCATCGCCCTGTGTATTTACAGTGCCGCCTAAGCCTAATAAAGAGTATAACTCTTGTTTCTTCTCTTTCGTTAACGCCTGCACAGCCGCAACGATTTCTTTAACGCTTTTCATGTTCCTTTTGAAATTTAAGTGATTACTTTGAAACAGCCGAACAAGAGTACCATGGCGATTATAAAGAACAATTTCATCTTAGCCTTATTGGTTTCGCTGATCGCCATGAACTCTTTTGTTGTCGGTTGCTGTCTCATGCCCCCAAAGATAGAAATCGTTTAAATAAAAAAAGCACTCCTTTTTGAGAAGTGCTTGATAAATATTCTTTTTAGCTCTACAAAACCACCTTCATAGCTTCTATATCTATCGTGCCCGTGACCGCCAAAGCAAGTAAAGCATTATTCCGCAACGTTATTACCACGCTCGTTGTGTTCTTTACAATGCTCACCAGCGTGAACGTGCCACCCAGCAATACCACACCACCGCTGCCCAGTATCATAGGTTGAGTAATCTGATAATTAGTGTCACTGAATGTCTGGTTAAGTGGAACCGTAACCGTATTTGTACCACCCGCTAATAAAGAGGATGTCGTAAACGAGGCTGTACCTCCTCCTAATAAAACATTCTTCACCACACCTGCCAAAGAGGCGTTTAGGCGGGTTTTACTTACTAAACCTGTTGCACTTGCCGTGTCTGCCAAAAGCGTCCTGTTAGCGCTTAAATCACCTCCTCCTGTCAATCCATAGCCTGTAGCTACTGTTCTGGACTTAGGAGTACCATTGGTTGTGTACAGCGGGTCTGTTTCAGTATAGCTACTGATATATCCAGCAGGGTTGGTCGAATTATAGGGCGTATAGCCCAGTGAAGACGTTATCTCTGCTGAGGTGGGTGTATACCCTATAGGCTTGTAAAACGCGCTGTAATCGCCTGTCTGGGCTGTTATAGCGCCTGTACGTCCAAACACACTTGTCACCGGTACAGAGGTTAGATAACCATTAGGATTGGTTGTGCCATTGTAAGGGGTATAACCAAGCGCTGTAGCTACCTGTGCGGAAGTGATACCGGATAGCTTGTTGTTAAACGTGTTCCAATCAGACGCGGTTAGAGCTCCTGTAAGCGTACTTGATGCTGTTTGGATAGATATATTGTTTCCCGTAATTAAAAGCGGCGTAGAGGCTGTATTGGGAGTTGCTGGCGTTCCTGCTGGTCCTTGTGGCCCTGTGCTTCCTGTAGCCCCCGTTTGACCTGTTGTGCCTTGTATACCTTGCGACCCAGCAGGCCCTGTTGCTCCTGTTAAACCAATCGGCCCTTGCGCCCCGGTGTCGCCCTTATCGCCTTTGATGCCTTGCAATCCAGTAGCACCTGTTGTACCAGTAGCGCCCGTCAATCCGGTCGTCCCAGTATCACCTTTGTCTCCTTTCGGGCCTTGGATGCCCTGTAAGCCTTGGTCGCCCTTTAAACCCTGAGCACCTACAGCGCCATCTATACCGTTGCTCCCATTTGTACCATCCTTACCATTGGCGCCATCTTTACCCGCCGGACCTTGTGGGCCAGTTAAACCAATTGGGCCTTGGCTTCCAGTAGCTCCAGTCTGACCCGTTGGCCCTACTACACCCTGTGGCCCTTGCTGTCCTTGCGGCCCTGTCAGTGTACCAATCTCACTTCGTCTAACGTAGTTCTGGTTGCCTGTACTTAACGTGATGTAACCTGCGCCATTAACTAATTGTAGATTGTTCGTTGGTATCACTCCTTTAGGAAATCCTCTTGCAATCAATGTACTATCCAAGTTCCTGACAAATGTGGCATCAATAAATGTTCTTGCCCTTGACCAGTAGCCGACACCCGCCATATTCCTCACTATACCCCCTGTCGTATCTTTAGGAACAATATAGAAACGGTTCGCTAACATCGTGGCTAAGTTTTCTGTACTACTATTAGTTATCGGCCCAGTGCGCCAGTAGTATATCCTTTGCTCGTCAGCACCATACGTCTTGTACGTGTAAATAACACTCGTGGTTAGTATGTTTGGTGTTGTTCCAGGTGCTATGTATTCTAACTCCTTGGCGTCATTTACATAAATCATCAGCCTGGTAGACTGTGCCTGTACCTGCTGTCCGTAGTTCACCCTCACCAGTACACACAAGAGGGCTGTCATTAATAATAACTTTTTCATATCACTACCAGTTTGTTGGGTCGTACGGCATACGCTCCCAGTGATTTGTACTTACACATATATAAAAGTAACCATTGTTGTACGCTAACGTTCCCGCTGTACCAGGAGAGGTCTTTGTTGTCGGAGGGGTAACAAAACGTACCACGTTGGTTAGCTGATCCAGAAACGCTACCTGATGCCACCCTCTGTAGTCTCCTGCAAAACCCCTGCTGAAAAATAGTTCGTCTTTGTCCCATGTACCCGCCAGCATATACCCGCGCTGCAAGTCTCCAACCTTTAGAAAGTTAAACCGTAAACTTGTGGTGTCTGGGAATCCTGTTATCTTTTGAGGGAAAGAACGCCTGTCCACATACCCAAAGATATTATCAGGTAATGTTTTGATGTCTCTTGGCCCTTCTCCTTTAAATACCCTTACAAACGGATAAAAGCCCGACGAATCAGGCTTGTTAAACAGTACGTTCCTATTGATCCATTGGGCGGGGTAGAACAGACTATACTTCCCAGTCTTAGGGTTATACCCGTTGTACAGTACAGTGCCTCCTACGGTCTTATACGACCACTGTAAGCCCCCTGGTATATCTGTCATGCCACTTAACCTTACACTGTCAGGCTGGACTTGCGCCATCACACTCATACAGCCGGACATGAAGCTGATAAGGAAAATGTATATTGTTTTTAAATGCTTCATATCAGTACTAAGTTTAATCTGTAATTACCAATTGAGTTACCATCTTCATCCATCGCTATCTCTACTGTGAACTCATCATCATCCCTTGACGTTTGTATTGTATTCGCCAGTGTATAACTACCGTCCACGTTCAAATATTCTACGAAATAATACTTGACCTTCATAGCGCCCGTATAGTCGTATTTAAAGGGTATAGGAGAGCCTTCTGGTATCGGGATAGATAATGCACCCGCATCAACACTTGGAGCCACTACAGGGGCTAAAACGGAGCCTACAGGGATAATAGTCAAACCATCAGGCACAGAGAGAGAACTGTTGTAGTTGGTTCCTGATAATCTCACCATATCAAAGTATAACTTACTTCCTAAGATGGTATTGATTAAGGGGCGCATGGCCCCTGCTGCCCGTATCTTCTTGTAGTAAGCTATCGGTTCATCCCAGCAGGGGTCGCCTCCCTCTTGTTCCTTTTTGATTTGTCGGGTCACTAACCTCGCCATCGCAAGCCTTGCATTGAGAATGGCTATATCGTATTGTTCTACTGTTAGCATTACAAGTCTTTTAAACGTTGATAATAAGCTTCAGCCAATACCTCACAAGCGTTGTCACCCGGGTGGAAGAAAGCATCAGACACACCTGACATAATAGCACGGTTATCATACGCCTTAATTCCGTATTCTGTACCAATATCTAAAATAGCTTGTACAATTCCTGCGTAGTTAGGTCTTGCCTCATTCCCGTAGTAGCCTGCATTCAGGATAATTCTTTCTTTAGGCCAGCCCTTAGCTAACACCGCATTGATCTTGGTACGGTAGTATGCTTTCTCTTGTTCAACTGGGGTATCAGTGTCGTTCGTTCCATAATTGATGAAGAACCACCGTGGTATGTCGTTAGTATACGGACGGATATTCTCTTCAATCATTTGCTGGATACTTGTACCACTAACGCCAAAGTTGTTAATCTGCATATTAAGCTTATTACTTAATTTATACATCCAACCATTCAGCATTACTGATGCGCCGATTGAGTAGGTAATAGAATCTCCAAAAGCCTCAATATCACCTATTCTCGGAGTAACATTGTAAGCAGTCAGAAACGTTTCCATCAAGTCGTAAAAAGCAAAACAATCTGCTTCTACCATATCAACCAAAGCGGCCTGATAATAACCCGTAGAGGGGCCACCACCGTAGTTTGGCTGACCATCAAAGTTAACCGCACCTACCAGCATCTCATCCTGCAACACAGACATACTTCCTTTGTCGCTATTTGCAGGAAGCTTGGTTTTGTTGAAGTAAATAGAGTAATCTTTAGACCCCGTTCCGTAAATATTAACCGTTACAGCCCCTTTAGTTAGGTTGTTTGTGAACACCGTTGTACCGGCCCTGACTTGATCTCTGCTTATCCCCAAGCCCGTATTATTAGCCGTATAGGCCATCCCGAACTCCCATTGACCACCATTAATCGCAGGTCTATCGTTGTAGGAAACTATAGTTATCTTTTCTCCTAAATCAGCTGGTTTTATACCTGTCCTACCAAAAGAATACTGCTGTTTAATGCCCTTGTAGTTATAATCAAAGAATGGGTTGGGCCTGCCGTCAAAGCCCGGAGGCGTTTGACCAATAGACATGTCATACTGAGCGTAGTTACGAATCAGGTTCTTACGCCCCGTATTACCCTTATACAAATATATGCCACGCGCCTTAGTGAATATATTGGCAGCTTTCATGCCCTTAACCAAATCATTTACCGCCTTGATGTATGGTTGTTCAGTTATACCTTCTGCGGTAAGATATGCTTGGGCATCGGCATCAACCTCCAAAGGCTTATCTACTATGGCAACTTCAACAATATCGGAAGTAACTGTCTGATCGTAATCATCGGTTATAATCCAATAGAACGAACCACTGTCGGTTGTTTTGCTGACTTCAATCTGGTACTGGCCTGTGGTGTTTTGATTGATTTGTGCATCGCCTTTATACAAGTTAAATACCTTACCATTTGGCGCCACCACCGACAAGTCCAACACTCCACCACTATAGCCATTAAACCCAACCGGTTGTTGGGTTATTTTTAGTTCAGGCTTATCTGGGTCGGGATCGGGATCAGGATTATCTGGTGGATTTGGTGGTTTAACGATGACTATATTCGGCTGCTCGTTTGCCTGACGCAGAAAGAATGTAATTAATTTCAGGTTACCCATAGCTACGATTTATGATACGATTAAACTCCAAACACCACCGATTAATTTCCTGCTCAACCCGCCACTCACTTCAACTACACGGATATTATCCGCGTTCACAAAGACATTGGTTACTGTAAAGTCTTGTTGAGCGCCTGAGAAGTTTTTAAGTGCCGCTTTTACACGTATTTTATCACCATTCTTAATACTTGATGGGAACGGGCTTTCAAAGTCAACAAAGGTATCAGTACTGCCGTTAGTGTCAACACTGATAAAATTCCTTAAACCACTTCCAGATGTTCCATTTCCAGCTTTTCCTTTGATTTGTCTCCACTTAACACCCGATATAGGAGAATCGGCAACATTAATTTGATTGGCGGTATTACCTGTTCCGTTATCATCGTACGACTTAACTGTTATACGGTTGTCACCAAAGTTGGTGTTAATCTGGAATATAGTATAGTAAGCTAAATTAACATTGTCACCGGCCAATATCTGAATGATACTGTATTTACCATCCGTTACGTTTATCTGGTTGACATCATCCGCATATACTGTATTAGCTCCTGCAATAGACTTTAAGTCATTGCCGCCAGTAAACACAAAGTTGCTGTTAAACTTGGTGACGAATGGTTGTCCTGTATTTACCAAAGCAGCGGAAGCTGGCTTTCCTGTACGAGCTTGTTCACGCACCGCAAAATCTCCAGCAGCTATATTCTGATTAATCACCAGTTTATTATCTGCAATACCAGTCCATGTCTTAGCACCACTATAATTGATACTATATTCCTGAGTTGACGGGCTTAACGTATCAGGTGATTTTGTCCATCCAATAACGGCGGTAGATATATCGTCAGGGTTTTCATCTGTAAAAGTCAGGTTGGTTGGTGGGGATATTAACGATCCCTCATAAGGCAATGCGTTGGTTATGGCTGTAGAGGCGCTGTGTGTAGTGGTTTGTTTGTATCTAACCGACAATGCTCCAGCAGCAAGGTTAATATCACCTACAGGCAAAGGATAAGTAGTCACATCACTATAAGCACCACCGTTAAAAGCGTATTCTGCGTCTGTCGGAACCTTACCCGTAGCATCTGTCCATTTATAGGTATTGTTCGTATCATCTACTACACCGTTCTTTGGTGGGTCTTGAGCCAGTTTTTGAACCTTAACAACCGCAACATCGCTGTCTGCCTGCTGTTCTACCATTTCTGTGGTGGTGGTATCGGGATCACCGTTCTGTCCAGGAACAGTAGTGGTTACAGGTATTTTGTTATACGCCCTGAAGAATATAGGTAACTCTTCCTCGGTAGCTACAAACGTATAAACAGCTTTAGTGCCTCCTGGCAATGTCTTTAGTGCCTGAGATGTGCCAGCAGGATCACCACTACGCACCTCTGTTTTATACGGTGCTGGTGTGCCGCCAAACTCTGCTTCTAATGTTACAGAAGTATTGGGGTCATAAGTACCACCACTAGGGCTGGAAGTCACGTATACGGCCTCTGGCTCACCCACAGTAATAAAGATAGCATCGCTTAACGTTTCACCATACAAGTTCTTCCCCTTAACGAAATACACGCCTGATGTTTTATTAGCAGGGACGCCTGCACCTTCTGTTACTTTAACCCTTGCCGCAGGAAGAGTACTGATAACGTTGGTTTCGTCATTGAATAAAACCTCATAAGAGGTAGCATTTAAGAACTTTCCAAAAATATTAGCCTCTGTACCCTCTAATACTGATTGGCTAAAAGACTGGTCAATTATACGGGGTTTAAGCGCTTGAACAGAAGGGTCGGTGTGTAGGTCTAAACCACCCGCAATGTAACGACCCACTATTAACGTATCTCCGAAATCAGCTAGTTCTACTTCTTTTCCATCTAGCACAAGCCTTTTAAAACCCGCTACGGGCTGACGTACAAACAACTGGAATATGTAATTCTCTACAGCGCCTTCTGTATTGATATACTCAATAGGATTAACCAAGTCACGCACAGCGTTTGGTAGTTCCGCTACGTTCCAAAGAGACCCCTCCAATGGTGCGAACTGCTTGATGTCATCTACAATACGCATATTGTCGGGATTGAAGTTCATAGCGTATAGCTTTACCAGCTTTTCTTCCCCTGGCTTACCAAGCAAACCCAATACTTGAAGATCGCTACGATTGTAATCCCCACCCAAGCTCTGAGCATCTGTGGCGTCTGTCTTGGGAACGGGCGGATAATAATTAGAATTGTTAGGTACTATGTTCATTTCTTTAGAGTGTTAAAATTTTACCGTTGATATATATTGGGTTGTCTTGTATAGTAATTACTGGATTCCTTCTGTCGTATACCTCTGGCTCAATCTCGTGTACCACAGGGATGGTTTTACTTATCGTGTCACCGTACCCCTCAGGAGCAGCTTTTATAAGCAATGTAGCGGCCTCAATGGCCTCTTGGGCATCTTCTGCCTGTCCTTGCTCAAAGTACGTTACAGCAGTGTCTTTACACAGTATAGCCTTGAATAAATCATCATCACATGAACGGCGTGTACCGCACTTCGGATGCTCGTAGTTGTATAACAAGGCCAAAGCAAAGAACTGCAAGGACATCTGACCGAACGTGGTTCTGTATTCGTTGCTATCCTCATCCACCCACAATAGAGTAATGTTCAGATAGGCGTCCTTATCTATGGTAAAAGAGACAGAAGGAGAGCCATCGGGGATGGTTACGGTTTTAATGAAGTTGTTTCTCCCGTCAGCAATCAACAGCTTGCGGGTGTAAAGATTGGCTGGGGGGCTAACGCTCGTATCAGTAAAGGTGATATACTTCGCGTTCGTTGATTGTACCAATGTCCCCGAGGGAGTGAATGTTGGCATAGTGTTTTTTTAGTAAAGATAGATGTTTTGGAATAATTGTTTAAAAAAATAAACCCCGAACACTGTCGGGGCCTACTATTGTCTAATTTAAGGTGCTTTTTAAGGCTTGTAGGGCTACTTCTTTCCTTTGCTGTCATAAGTCTGCACACCGACACCAAACGTTGTTGGAAGCCCTACTTTGAAGGCTCCAGACATTCCCTCATCTCTAAACGCTTCCCACGTATCTTGCAAGGTTAAAGGTACAACATTGCGCCAGAAGGCATCTTCGGCTTTAAATGGTTTTCCCATGGCGTCTTTCTCATCTAGCGCGTTCACCATTACCGCTGGAATAGGCGCAAGCTTATTCCTAAAAAAAGTAACCGCAACACCGGCCCTTGTTCTCGCTCCAAACTTCTTACCACCCAGTTTAGATATTTTGCCAGTAGTGGTTGATTTAGTTTCTCCACTTAGTTCTTGCGCTATAAACCTTACATACTGTGAGAAGCCCCCCCAAATATCCCATCTCCTTTTCCCACTTCGTATTTTACCAAAATCTGAACTCCTTGGATCAGCTTCGGTTTGCAGTCCATTTAATTTCGCCAATGCTAATACGGTCGTTCCCAGTGCTAACATTTTGCCCATGTCAGCAATTGCCATTTTTTTTACTGGGGGAGGTAGTTTTTTATACCAGAGTATATTTAACAAGTTAATACGCGCTGCCATTAGGCGTGGAGAAAACATGACCAAATTTAAAGATTGAGCTAGGTTCTCATTCTTAAAGTCGCCCCTTCCTGTCGCATTGTTAATCCACTTAGCTAGTCCTTTGTATGTTTCAGGGCTGTTCTCCATGGTTAAACCGTCCTGCTCAAACAACTCTGATGCTTGCCTGAATATATCTACTCTTAATTTATTTAAGTATCCAACATAAGCTCTTTCTGAACCTTTAACTAAACCCCCTATTCTACGGTCTGTGTAAGGTATTTTTATGGAACGTCCCAAGAACGGTATCTTTTCTGCGAGGTTATTCATAAAATCCTCTTCTCTTGCAGCTAATTCAGGAGCATTCGGATCAGATATGTATAGCTTGGATTCTTTCATCTTTTCATAATCAGGCGCTTCTTTTAAATCGTAAAACCATCTGTCGAATGTATTCTCACTCCATGCAACTTTGAACATGTGAGCAAAAGCTTGTGCTGCTTTAATAGGGTGCGAAACCGATAGAACTAAACCCTGTCTTAGAGGTGCAGAGAAATCTGTAGAGGCAAGCAAGGCCCTTGGTGTATTAATTACTTCTGTAGCTCTATCTAACCATTTCTTTCCTGGAGTTCTATTTCTTAACTGTTCTTTATAGCTTTCAATTTCGTAATTACGCCTTGCCTCCTCTAAGGCATCCCTTAACCTTAACCCTTCCTCATCCAGTTTAATTTTTACTCTTGGCTTTTTGCTAAAGTCCCTGTTTGCTGTTCTTTCTTCAACATCCCTGGTAGACCTTTGCATTCTTGACTTAACAGCACCCAATGGGTCTTTAGAGGCATTATTTTCTTCGGGGATGTTACCTATCGCCTCTAATATATCGGCGCGTTCTAAACCATCTATATCGTTCTTAAAGTCATTGTAGATATTATCTACTACTTCTGTGAGGTTAACTATACCTTTCTGAGCATAAAGCTTAACTAAATTGCCAAGTTCTACAGCAAACTCTAACGGTAACGGGTTGGCGCTAAGGTTACCTAATGATTTCCGAACAATCTTTTTAAGAGCGGTCTTTGAAGCCTCAATATCTTTATCCAAGTCTTCAACCTTAGTTTGGCGTTTAACTGTACGTTCTTGTAGCTTTTTTAACCTAGCCGTGGCTTGCTCGGATAATAAGCTTTCATTTTTGGATTCTAACTCTTTAATCTTGGCCTCATAGGCATCTGTCTTGGTCTTCAAATCATTGTACTTGGCTGTAGTTTCGTTAATTTGTTCCTGCGTCAAAGGATTGCCACCATTGGCTGAACGCTTCCTGATTAACAGGTTCGCCAATGAATAGTCTCTTACGATAGCTACCTTTCTGGCTTGTAAAGCGCGACCCGCCGCTGTACCACCTGCTTCTGATGCATTATAAGAACGTTGCAGGTCGTCCAGTACTGCATCACGTTCTTTAACCAGCCGTTCAAAAGCATCAGGATTGGCCGTGGCGGATTCTTTTTCTATACGGTCATTAACATCAATCAATTGAGATTCTTTGGCACCCTGAAATTTAGCTATCACCACACTCTCCACATCGGTGGGAACATGCTTATCGTTGATAACCTTATCCATTAGTTCATGAGCATCGTAACCTTTAGCTATTTCAGCATCCGCCTCTTTAACAAGTTCTTCATTTGGTTTAACCGTACGCTCGGCGGGTTCGTCAAACCCATACTCTTTTCTTTTGGCCTCAACATCTGCATTACGCAGGGTAGTGGTTTCGCTTGGTACTTCTGTTGATGGAGATTCCACTAGCACTTCGGTATCTTGGTTTAGCTGTTGCCTTGCATCTCTCTCCAATCGTTCAAGGTCATAACGCTCCTTAGTAATCTCTGTGGGTTTGCCATCAATGTTTTTGTAGTACTTACCTGTTTCTTTATCAAAACCATAAGTTAAACGTGCTCCGCCAACTATACCCTGCAATTTATCGTTAGCCTGTTCAATCTTGGCATCAAGTAGCGCCTCTTCTCTGGTGGGTATATCCCTCACTGCTTCGTCAATGCCATTTTTAGCCTCTGTAACAGCGTTTCTCCTTGCCAGTAACTCATCTCTACCTTTAATCAAATCAACGGCCTCTACGAGTTTATTTGACTTTATATCTCGAGGTAATCTTTTGGCTATGGATGCGATTTCTGACACCTGCTCATTGGTGGCTTGTGTTTCCTCTGGCGTCCAACCGTTCTTAGTTCCATAATCCGCCAATTGTTCGTGGATTTTAGCCACGTTAGCTTCCGATGGGTCAGCCATCAAAGACTCAACCGCAGCATTCTTATAAGACGAATATGGGGTTAATTTTCCAATATCACCCGCTACACCCGCTAGTCCGAATAATGGCGCTTGTTTAATCACCACATCGGAAACGCTTTGCGCCAAGTCACCTAAATTCTCATTGAACACAGGAGTGCCATTCTGCTCGTCTGCTGCTTTCTTCAATACAAACTGCGAGGTATTTAACGCAGACAAATCTATAGCGGCCTTAGCGGTGCCTTTAACAGCATCCAATCCAAACCTTGCAACCTTATCTTCCCACGTCTTAGCGCCTGCTTCTAGCAAGCCCCTGAACGCTTCTCCTGTTAATTCCTTACCCGCAGCTTCCTTTAGTGCATCCGCTGTGATACGTGCTGTTATATCGCCCCTAAGACCCGCTGGTAGCTTTCCGAAGATACTTGCCACATCACCCATCAGCACTGCGTTAACAGCACCACCGCCTGCAATAAGCGTATTACGTACCCATGGCTTCAATTTAGTTCCACTACTCTTCTCAGCCCTATCAACCACCTCGTTCATCTGCCCAAATCCCTGTAGGGCGAATGTAGCAGCCTTATTAGTTATCCCTCCTGTATAAATAGCAGGCAAGAACTCTGTTACGCCACCTACGGCTTGTAATAAATGTCCGCCTTTACCATCTTCAATACTTGCGATGTCGCGCTTGTTCAAACCAACGTCACTGTACTGGTCTAACTTGTTTACCTCATCTACAACTCTTTTATCACTTCCAGCACCAACCGTATTGTCAGCAAGCCATGCAGCACCCTTGGCAATCTGTAATGTTCCCTTGGTAGCTTTGGAACCCAAGTAAGCCACTGTGCCTAATATCTTTCCTGGAACCGTCTGCATGAACTGGTCATGTTTAACTTCTTCCTCGGTTGGTTCTGATAGCTTGTCAGGATGCGCCTGTGAATAAGCAGTTATCTCTACAGCCTTGTCCCACTTGCCTTTCGCTTCAGGGCTTAATCCCTTATAGATGTTTTTAAGCTGATTAGAAATACGCTGTTTCTCCACCTGCTGTGCCTGACGTATCTCTGTGTCTTTTTCCAGTTGTACTTGTCTTGCAGGGGTTGTCAGTGGCGCATAGTCCAGCGATTGATTTATCGGCTGACTAAAACTTGTCAGGGAATTTGGGTAACTCTTTGAGCCACCTGCTGATATCCCTGAACCATTCTTTGAGGCGGGTGGCAATGCTTTTTTTGGTACTTCGTATTGCGACCAGTCTTCGGTCTGTGGTGCCTCGGGTTGTTTAACCTCGTATTTACTCCAATCTTCTTCTTGTTGTGCCATAATCAAAGGTAATAATTGTTATAAACAAAAAAGCGGCTCCATTTTCATGTGCCGCCCGTATTAAAATTGTGAACTTATTTCTTTTTTGCTTTCGGGAATGATTTAAGAAAGCTTCCCACCTTGTCTGCTGGTATCTGGAACATCCTTCCATCGACCTCAAAACTTTGTACCGCTGTAGACTTGGCGGTAGAAGGCTGTGTCGATGCTGATTGCCTATTCTGCCCAACATACTGGTTTTCTTTTTTCTTATACAACGGACGTTTAGCAAACAGGTCTGTCTCATTCAACAGTCCGTTAATAGTTTGCATAGTTCCCTCCGATACATCTTTAGGTATAGTATAAGTTTTGTTAGCCATTACTGTTTTAGAAACCATATTTCCGCTACCGTCATCAACCATTTCTGTGGTTTTTCTTGGTATCGTCACTGTGAACCCAGACTTGGATGGTACAAAGTGACCGCCAGAACGATTTACAGCTCTTACAAGCTCTGCTCTTGCATCAGTGTCCTGATTAGCCAGCGCCTGAACAAACTCGTCTCTACCGTCATCCTGTAAATCCTTAGCTTTGTCTGGCCTACTACGCCTCAGCATTTCAGCAAACATCATCTTCTCTTTCCAATTCTCAGGCTTGTAGTTTGGCTTAAACTGCGGCGCTGTGCTTTCTGATAACGTTCCTGTGGCGCGTCTCTTATCAGCATAATCTTTTATAGCTAGCGCTTTGGCTGTTTTACTATCATTGTTCAAGAACACATCGGGATACTGATCTTGAAGATACTTTCTAAAATTCGGTTCGGTATCGTAGATGTTTGCATAAGCAGCCATTTGTTCTGCTGGTGCTACTTCTCTCTTGTTGTATACCATCAAACCATTCTTGTCTCCCTGTGCGCCTCTGGTTTGTACTGGATTACCCCACTGTGACTTCTTTAATAACGTAGCGTCAATACCTGAAAGCGTTTTATCTATCTTCTCAGCGTCTACTTGTCTTGCAAGCCCTGTGAAGTCTTTGATAAACCTTTGGTCACGCATTGGTAGTTTGTTAGATAGTTGTACTGCTTCAACCGCGTCATCTTTGAACTGGTCACGCAAACGACTATCTAATAGCTTGCCCTGAAAGTCAGTGTACTGTTTCCCGTAAGTTTTAGACCGCTGGGCGAAGTCATTCAATTCAAGCAACTTCTTATTCACCTCAGCCTTTAACTGCGCTCTGGCGAAGTTATCACGCTCATACGGTATCTTAGCAGCTATATCTTTAAGCCCTTGGTATTGTTTGAAAAAATCTTCTCTGTCAGGCTCTCGTACGCCATCTATCTTGACTGTTTGCAGCTCGTTAGCCAACGACTGTTCCTCCGCGGCGCGCTTGGATTGTTGCATCTGCAATTGACGCGCGTACAAGTTGATTGTATTGCCGGTGTTGAACACTTGGGCTTCACCTGTACCAATACCTCTTGAACTATTATAACCTTCTGCCATATCCATTTACATTAGGTAGGCCCCATTGAGCGCCAAAATTAAACTGAGGTTGCATTCCGAAAGTCATCCTGTTAGGTATACCTTTCTGTTGTACCGACAAAGCAGCCTGTGTAAGCGGAGATAAACCATTATCAGTAGTAGCAACAGATGTGTTATTTTGTGGCTGTCCTGTGGCGTTTAAAATGCCCAGTTGAGCTAAACCATCCAAGGCACCAAAAGCATTCTGCATACCAGCTCCTTTGAGCGCCGCTGCTGCATTAGCGTTCTCCTGATACCTCTGCATTTTATCCCAGCTCTGCTTGGCTAACTGTTGTTGTCCCAGCACCCCTCTCTGACCCATAGCAAACCTCTGGTTATTTAACCTTGCGCTGGCGTCTTGTGCATCTAAGTTCATGGTTGCACTATTGGTCTGGCGTAATAACCCCGCAAGGCCAGCGCCAGCGTTTGCCGAACGAGAAAGTACACCCAAAGCACCGGCTTGATTGCGGTTGATATTGTTTAACGAAGTGTTGTACTGTTGCTGTGGCAGGCCCACTTGTGCCATGTTCTCCGCCATCGCTAAGTTATCTTTAAACTCTTGTGGTATCTCGTAGGTGGGGCGGGTGTTGTTTTTCGCCAACTTGTTTCCTTTGAACATCTGAAATGCGCCACTGATGCCCTTCACAACGGAAGGAATGGCAGCGGCGGCTAATAATGGTAGTGGCATTTCTTTTCTCCTTTTGTTTTAATAATCAAATATAGAGTTAATTGTGTTTTTATCTGCTCCCTATTTTAGAAGCTGTGGTAACTACCTGTACGGTGAATAATTCCAACTGGTCACCATCAACAGTAGTTTGCAATTCTACAACAAGATAGTTGCCCTTTAAGGGTGCGCCATTAATCAAGTCGTCATTAGCATCGCGCAAGAACGAAGCTGCGTACACACCCTCTCTACTGTAAACCTCCACGCTTTGTACGCCATCCGATAATGTATCTTTTAACCAATCTATATCGGCCAGTTCCGATACCTGCCCCAGAGAGGTTGTTATACCTCCCTCTTCGACTACCATTAATTGATTTGACTGTACAGATATTGACTTGAAAGATTTAATTGCAGATGCTGCCTGGTTGAAAGGAAGCTTGATTATGCTTTTGTACTGTACCCCTGCAAAGTTATTCCTGCTCTCGCTACCATGCCTATGTGCGTATAACCTGCCGCCCTTTAGCGTGTAAGTATTAGTAAACATAGATGCCCCGCAATCTGGTACGTAAGTCCGGTAATCCGTCCACTTCTTTTCCCTATTGTTGTACGCTATACTATTCTTTTGTTTAAGCGCATCATCTGTGGCAATATCCTGGACAGTTAAAGGTAGTATAACACAGTTGGCGTCTGAATAAACAGTTATTTTAGGAACGTCACCAGAGGCGATTATCTGCTCCTGTTTGAACCCCGCCGTTGTATATTGTTCACCACCCGTGTCACCTATAAATACCTGCACATATCCGTTAGATATGCTCTCTATAAAGAAAGTGATATTGTAGGTTTTGCCATTAATGAAACCATAATCCAGCAAATCTATAGTTCCAGCATTACAACTATCATGTATAGCCTTATTGCCTGATATTGTCCAGCCTCTTGTTTTCGAATTGGCAACCAGATTTATTTGAACCGGAATACCCTGTATTGTTTGAAAGCTCATATTAACTTACTTCTTGTTCACCACCTGTGTTTGGGTCTGGATCTGACGGACTTGGGTTAGCTCCCTGTGATACCCGCATACCAGTAATACCGTTTTGTTTTTCCTGCTGAATTTGTGCAAGTGTTCTGTTAAATAAAACTCCGCCATTGTTCGACTGTCCCTGTAGCTGGTTATCAGGTATCGATCGCGCAACCGTATAGTCTGTCGGCGCGTATACAAATAACGTTGCATTGCTCCCCGACACGCTGTTAAACGCTTGTTCTGCATCCAAAACACCAGAAGGTTGAATGCTCAGGATACCCGTATCATCTGAATCGGAGGTAAGCCTATAAGCAACGTAGTTATTGGAGAAATCGTTAAACACCCTGTAAGGGGCGTTAGCACTGTTATCCGCAGCCGCAGTAGAACTTACATTCAAAACACCTCCAGTTGGCGCATCGTAAAAGAATACAAGCTGACCATCGGCTGGGATTGGTTTTGTTTGATTGAACAACTCTTGTAGAGGGCCAGTCGTAACAACACCTGTTAGCGTAGGTGCAAACCCTGTGCTTTGTATCTCTGAAAAGAACTGAAATCTCAAGGTTCCTCCTCCGGAAACATCTACATAACTTTCTTCATTACCATTAATAGTTCTGACCTCAACGCCGTTAAGTAGTATTCTGAGGTTTGCATCAGCGTATGGGTTGCTTGGTTCTACTACCTTGTAATTTACCGTTGTTATCACACTTGCGCTCGTAACATCATAGGTATCTGACTCATCAGAAACAGTAAGTGTTGCCGATACGGTCATGTTCTGCTGCCCAGATGACATCACCCTAACCCTAACATCATCGTTGGGGTTAACCATGCCTGCTACTGTTTTCCAGTCGCCTTGGTTAACACTATACTCACCACCTGTTATACTAATTGGAACAGGCACGTTGTTTCCTATAATGAATATGGAGTTAGAAATGTAATACGAACTTAAAGAAGCCGATGGCACATCGTTAAACTTGAACTGGTTTATGCTGGTTGTTCCTGCTGTAATCTGTCCACACTCTTTCTTAGTAACCTGATGTCCGTTTACACTAAACCCATAAGTAAAACTATCGCCTCCTGTGTAATTGCTGTTTGAAGTATAAGTAGCCATCCCGTTAGAACTGTTGTAAGCTACAGAACCGTTCTGAGGCTGACTGATAATGGATATAGCAAATGCAGGAACATTATAATCATCAAGAGTTTTCCACTGCGCTACAGCAAAGGATAAGTCCTGTACCACATCCCCATTGGTTTGTATAGAGACAATATACTCTTCATTGTAGTCATCATAGTACCCTGACAAGCCATATCCTGCCATTACAGCCTCTTTTATTCTTTTCTTAAAGAACTTACTCACCTTGCCACTAATCACGCTCACACCGTCCAATCCGGCCCGTACAGGCTCGGCTCTGTTGGTATCTATAAAGAAACAGTTACTATCCCTTACCGCAAAGGTTGATTTGCCTGTCCCTATGCCTATATCTGACGGGTTGTACCTTATCTTGTCAAACAATCTTGAAGAGGCTGCGATTTGTTCCTGTTCAGCTTGGTCGGTTAGTATAGTGCCGTACACTTGTATGTAACCCACACAGGTGTCTTGGATAACCATCAGAACATTACCCCGTTGGTACAGCTTGCGTATCGCCCCTTTACTTGAAGATGTCTCTCCTGCGCCCTCACCATATATTCTGTTTGGGTAGAACCTTGTTAAGCCGTTGTTCCTGCTACCCAATACAAATACATCCGAATAACGTATGCAAGCTTTCTTTTCTGTTGCCTCCAGTGTATCAAATACTGTTCTTGGTCTGCCGTAAGAAGTAAAGTTACTTGGATAGAAATCACTGAAGTTAAACTCTTCCACAGCGAATGTAAACAGCTTGTTCGGGTCAACCGCGCCAGCATACTCCCTGCTTTTGTAATACACATCTCCGCCAGTGATATTGCCCGTTAGCTTATCATGTTTTCCGTCGGTGATTGCATAACGCTCTCCAATCTCATAGAAGATCGTAGAGGCATTATTATCTGCGCTGTTATCATCACTAACGTCTGTGCGTTTAAGTGGCGTATATAGCTCCATAAGCACGTCTTTCCCAGCAAGGGTTGTAGGTGATAAAGATTGTGAGGCACGAACCTTTAATATTTGAGTAGAGGCATCATATCCTTCTACCTGTACATCTACCGTAGGCGAGTTGAACCATGTCTTTGTGTTGTTGTCTGTCGTGTAATAAGCAAATGTTATTCTGTCTCCTTGTGAGAAATCATAGTTAAGCACACTATTGCCCACTTGTGAGTTCTTCCTGTTAAATAACACCAATGGATTTATCTTAAAATACAGGTAAGATAACGTCGATGACAAATCACCCTTGTCTTTACTGATAACATCCCATGACAAACCGTTATAAACAACAAAATCACCAGATTGGTAATCACTGCTATTGCCGCCTAAATTGGTTTGACTGTCCCCAGTCTTGGGTTGTATGATTATATAAGTGTCACCTACTGTTCCTTCGTTAACTTTTAGTGCTGGGCTGTTGTTCTTCGCATCCCACGGGCCTTTATAATTTATAACAGCGCCATTAATATACAGCGTTGATTGGTGTGAGGTGTTCTTGGAAAGCAGTATCTGATAGTCTACAGCACCTTCGGGCGCGGCCTCCTGTATGTTCCACTGTAATGTTGGCGAACCGCCTAATGTCTGCGCGTATGAGGCGGTTTTGAATATAAAGTCATTACCTGTAACCAGTGGGAAATAACGCCCGAACCTATCCCTGTAAGATATAGCAGCCTGATAACTGGAGTTGGATTTAAGCGCCGACACAGACCGTGTGACACCTGAGCCTTTGTTAAATAGCGTAATAGAGGCAGATAATATCTCGTAGTATGGATCACCCCTGAACTCAAAACCTGTCTCGGTAGCTGACACCCTTGGTGAAATAACAGAGTTCCATGGTATTATTGGCGCTGAACTACCAACCACACCATCCAAATAACCATCTTCAGTACTTTTTACCGTGTATTGATAACTTACGGTCTGGTTTATATCACGTATATCATATAATGTTATCTTCCACGTATCACCTGTTCTTGGCACTCCTGTAAATATAACCCTCAACAATCTTTTATGATTACCCAGTCCGCTACCTGAACCGCTGGAGTAGGTAGAACTTATCCTGAATGGATTGGCGTTGGTGTTGTTGACTATCTGGAGATCTGGCTGGTAACTCACAGACTTAAACGTTGCTTTAACCTTGGGCAAAGGATAGCCCTCTTTTATATCACCCAAGCATATAATGTTTGAGTTCAATTGCGCCAAAGAACCTGCTGATAGCGGAACGTCATCATAGGCTAAGTCTGTTTCTACTTCCGATATAGGTTCGTATAGCCCATCATTATAGAACAGGAAAGAATAAGTATTGGTAGCGGGGTCATAAGCCTCATACGCCTCTGTTGAGGTGTTTATAGTTGTATTTGTTAAACTGGTGATGTAGCTTCTCTCTACTTGCTTAATGACAAACCAAGACAGGTCGTTGTACCTTGCGCCTATTCGAATGGTACGGGTTCTGCTGTTGCCAGCGTTCACATAAACAATTATTGCATTGTTCTTAGAAACATCGACTGTTACTGTGGGAGTACTCTCTTGCTGTGGTATAATCCTCTTACTGATGGTTGACCATGCAGAATAGTCATCATAATACCCAATCCTTTGAGTGATGAACTGGAATAACTTACCATACAGAAGATTAGATGATCTGCCCGTATCGCTTATGTACACACCTGTAGCGGGTCTTAATGTCTGCGGTTTGATTAAGCTTAGGTCTTCCTCAATAAGTGGCGATATAGCGCCTGATTTAAGCCTTTTGAGGGATAATAGGTGAGGTGTACCACCATCTGTCCACGCTAAGTACTCTCCGTTAAACAGTGCAATGTCATCAATGTTGTTATTGGAACTTAATGGAAGAATGTTTACACCCGCACTGTCGGTAAGATTGGTGAATAATACACTTACAGTATTGCTGTCAACATCTACTTCTAACAATTGGTGGTAGCCTTGCGAGTTGAATACAAACGAATAAAGCTTCCTCGCATCGGGGAAGCCTGTTATTCCTAGTCCTTTATTTATTCCTCCTGGCATTACCCTTGGGATTTCCTGTGCGCTCTCGATGTTTGTTCCCTTGAGCGCGTCTTCCTGTGAGGTTCCTGTGGTTCTCAGGTTCCACGCTTCAATATAATCTGGCGATTGTATCAGGTCGGGCGCATCGTCCAGATTCATTCCGCCACCTGCAATATTTCTTAATTCTTTGTTCATCGTTTAGGCTTTAGCTACCAGTTTAATATTCGACCTGAACACCGCCTGCATATCGCTTATGTTTACAGGATTTAACCTCATCTTCGCCAGTCTTTTTTGATTGTAAAACTCTCTCTTGTAATACTGGACATCGCCTGTACTGTATTTCTTACGGTTGTCTTGGGCATTCTTCCATCGGATGTATGACATCATCGCTTCCTCAGCCTTAACATCAATTACGAAGTCATCACATTCGCTGTCATACCCATCGCTCAAGTATTCCAAAACTATTTGCGAGTACGGCCAATCGGACGATAGAAATATAGTTCTGCATTCTTCGTCTATCTTATATTCACCCACAGTTCCCGTACCGCTCCCCAAACCAAACAGGTGATAACCTTCACTTCCAGACACCGTAAAATTCAACCAGATAAAAGGAAAGCGTGTAGGACTTGTTAGGGCGTTTATAGGGTCAATAGCAGGATAGGTGTTACGGTTATCCAACTGATCCGTGTACTCTGCGTGTAGAGCATTTAAAGCAGTATTCTGACGAAACGGTATCACTTCTCCGTTAGCGTTCAATACACCGAGCTTAGATAGCGTCAAATAGTCGGTTGGCAAGTCAGCAGTCTTGTTGGCGGCAACATCCAATAGCACTGTTTTAAACCTGCCACTGATGTCAAGATTAAAGGATCTCGCGCCCATTACCCCAATGTTCCACAGGCGCATAAACTGATGCTCGGACAGGTCAGCAGAGGATATAAAATTGGCTATAATTGTTTTTAGTGGAATATTCATGGTATTTTATTATGCGGTTTGTGTCTGAGAATCGTTCAACACATCTCTTGGTACAGTCAACCGTGGGTTTAACTTTAACAGTACATTATCCATGATGGTAGCTTCTGAATCTTTGGGTAGGCTTAACTCCGCATCCAATAACATATCTCCTGGCAACACGCCCGTTAATTTCACGCTTACATTGCCGTTGGTTAACTGTGATACGTTCTTAAAAACTATTCTATCACCCTCTACCACATAGTTCTTTATTCCTTTTGGATGCGTAAGGAAGTTCTGGGCGAACGTGTCCTTTTGTTTGATGGGAACAAGTTTAATGAACGGATAAGCAGTGAAAGCTACCGAAGATACCTCTTGGTTGTTGGGCATCATCACTGTCTTCGCAGGCATATCCACATACTTCTCGCCGGTTATATCATCTGTCTTTAGCTTTAGACTGTTATAGACTGTTACAAACTGGTCATTCACAAAGAACGCCTCGCCTGCATTGCTGCTCTCAATAGCTGACTGTTTAACGATACGGTTAACTTCTTTGGCAACTTCAAAGGCTACCAACTCGGCTACGTGGCGAATGGTTATAGTTGCATCGTCACTGGGGAAACCATTATAGTGCCTGTCTATAATCAGTTCGCTTATTTTTCTGTATGTGGTCATGCCTGTTGTTTAGATTGTAGTTGTGTATAGTTTTCCAGTTCGCCATCCTTAGCGTTCATCGCGTAATCTTTCAAAAGTTCGTAGATGATTGAATCTATATCGACGTCAGCCCACTCTGTTTGTACAGAGCTATCTGCATCATACAATGGTCTTCTTGTTCCTTCTGGTAGCGTATAGGCCCATTTAACGTCCGTAGGGCGCTTTAAATAAGTAAGGTTAACACCGAATACAGTTTTGGGGTAGAATTGCATATAACCCTTGTATTGGACGTATATAGGGAACTCGTTACTGGGTGCATCATACGTGCTGGATAAGTTATTAGCAACCCTATCTGCCTCTACCCGTTTAACTTGTTTTTGCGTGTCTTTATAGCTGGCAGTTATAGAGGTAATATGTATCAAATCTTCCGGCATTTCTACCTTACCATCTGCATCTGGTTCAAGTGGTGTTGGATCAGTTACGAACTTAGATAATGAATCAGATATACGCTGCGTTGACGCATACTGAAGATATAATCTATTGAAATGTCTTACAGAGGCGCCATTGAACATCTGGTTAAACTCGTCGGGACTGATGTAAGAATCTAATCCCGCCTTATCAGCAAGGTATTTTACACGCTTATAAATCTCATTTATATCCATAATGTTCTGTGTTTCTGTACAACAAATATAGTCGTTTGTTTACTAACAAAAAATCCCGCCTCTTATGAAGCGGGATAATCAAATCAACAACAATTAATGAAAACAGCAGTCCTACAGACCAGCTTTCTTGCGATATGCGTTTTGCAACACAATATCAATATTATGATTCTTAAATATTTCTTCTAACACAGCGGAAACTTTTCTATTAGATTCGCTTGCTTCAGTAGCGTTATTGTCTGTATTTTCTACAAACTCGTTCTGAATTTTGGTTTTTTGTGGATCAAAAGAGGATGTACGTACAACGGTTTCAACATCTTGTCCTGATGCCGGAACTTGCACACCTGCTTCCGCCTCCAAAGCGTTAGATGCTGATACAGGAATGTTCACCTGTTCAACTCCTGTGTTTTGCTTGCCTTTCGGCCCTGGTGCAACAGTATCATTCACTGCGGCTTCGTCTGCGGTTTTTGTGCTTTTTGATGGGTTTGCCATGGCTTAAATTTTTAATTGATTAATCTGTACAATAATACAACAAATTTTAATCCAAAAAAAAGCCTGACGGGTTTTATACCATCAGGCCACAAGAGAGAAAGAAAGCGAGGGTATAACACTACAGCCTCTTTCTCAATAGGCTTACTCTATTCAGCCAACAGTGTTTGAAGCATCTCGTACATCTTTACGGCTTCTTTATCTTTTTTAATCACCTTGTCGGCTACCTCGCCAATCACATCGCCATTACCGTTTACCGGCATGATTTCAGTTCCTTGCTGAACCCATGTTAAACGGTTCTGCACCTGCGAGAATGAAATAACGCCTTTTGCTATAGCGTCTTTAATGGTGAATTTTATCTTATTTGCAGGATTACTAAATAACTCCACAAAAGTCTCGGGATTTAAACTTGCCTGTGAAATGAAAGCGCTTTTTATTTTGTTTAACCCTGCTTCTGACTGGTCATCGGTATTGATACCTATAACATGAGCATAGGCTAACATTTCTTCGGTTGTAGCATCGTAAGCTATCTTCAACGCCTCAAACTGCTTGGCTTGTTTGTCTAGCGCCTTGTTAACCATCTCGTCAGGGTTATTCAGTCGGTATACGCGGTTTTTAACCTGATACTGGTCTTTCTTACCCTCAAACAAATCGGACATCTCCAGCGCCTTTATTTTAAGCTTCTCGACACTTCTAACCATTAGCTTACCATTGCGGAACTCTAGCTTGTTCTCAGGGCGTGATAGTAAAGAATCAATTTGTCTTTTGCTCATCTCATCCAGACCTTTTTGCTCGTCGTTCCAAATGGATGGTTGACCTTGGATCAGGCGCCATGCTCTTGCGTTACTTTTTTCATCGAGTGTTACACCTGAATTAGGTACAGAATAAAGTGGCGGGAAACCATTGCCCAGCTTTAACGCTGTATTGTTTTGGTCTGATGGTTGGTAGGGAGCGTGTGTTTCTAACAGTTCGTACTCGTAGGTTTTCACCTCGGGCATTAGTGAGGCTGGTTTTTCTTTTGTTAATGTTGGCATATCTTTCTCTGATTGTTGCTCAAATATAGTGATTATAAACAAAAAAGCAGACAAGTGATGTTCTTGTCTGCTTCCATAGATTAAAGTAAGGTATTAGGCTTTTTTCAGAATCATGAACTGATCTGCGCCAATTGCCTGTAAGCCGTAGTAACCAACTTGTGAAATGGTCAGGTCAGCTTTGGTGTTTTGACCGTTTGCTGATAGTAAACCTGATTCACCAACTACCAGTTGTTTACCTTGGATTTCTTGGTAACGTACAATCAAACGTGGCACATCGTTCACACGAGAGTCACCATCTAAAGTGGTAGTGTTCTTAGGGACCAAGATACCGAATCCGCTACGTGCGCCAGTACCAGATGAACCGTACATACGGCGCTCTGATAGCGGGGTGTAACGCGCAAAGTTAAACTTACGGGTGTATGGCTTAAACGATTTGAAGTCACGACGCAGGTTGTTCTGATCGTACACAATCGCACCGTTAGGGAACTCAGTAGCAATAGCATCCTGAATATCCAAATCCTGATCGGTGTCTGATAAGAAGTCATACTCCATTGGAGCGCCTTGGTTATCTAACACACGCTCAATTTCCTGTAAGGTTTGAGTGGCGCTGAAATCATTATAAGTAGCAGTAACACCGTTAGCGGTGATTTGCTGAATCAGACCAGCAGTACCGCTCTCTGCGTATGGCAGGTTGGTTGCTAAGTTTGAATCCAACAGCATCAACTCTTTCTCTTGGATTAACTGGTTGTTCATGTCATCCATGCCTTTATACCAGTAGAAACGTTGACCGTTATACTCAAAGTCGATTTGCTCGGCCAAAGCCAAGTCGGTGATGCGGAAGTCTTTACGCAGTTGTGAGCAGTAGTTGGTGAAACGGGCAATGTTTTTAACATTGGTTCCTGTATAATCAGAAGCCTCACCAACGTATTTGTAACCACGGTCAAGTAACTCGTCTCCAGCGTTCACAGCAGCGCTTTGTGTTGCTACTACGGGAGTTAAGGTTACAACGTGTGCGCCAGCAACAGTTTTATTAACGGCAGACACGCGGCTTTCTACCGCTGTACGTGAGTTATAAAAGATTTTACCAATCTCAGGCAATGAACGTGTACCAGCGGCAGAGTGGCTACCTGCGGTTTGGGTGATGGTTACACCTGCACCGTTAGCACCTGCTACCGTACCTGCGGCAACAAAGAAACCCATCTGACGACCGTAGTCCTCATAGTGATAGAACATCTTGTTATTAGAGTTCTCTTGGGTTATCTTAATCATACCGTTGTTCTGCATCTGCGTTAACAACATGTATGGAGTGAAGTTAAACTTGTTCATGAAACGCTCATAAGGGCGCGGGGTAACAATGTTTAACTCTGAAATCAGCGTACCGGCTCTGGTGATGGTCGGGGTGCTGTAAACTGATGGGGTTTGCCCTGGGGCAGATTGAATAGCCATTTTTTCTTTTTAAGATGTGCTTTAAATTGGGTTAATTGTGCGCCCTCCTTGCATTCTCCATTGCATCTTCAAATGAAAGAACGCCGGTATCGGCTGTTGTGGTGGCTACTTCCAGATTTTTGATGTCTTTGATAACCTCCTTGGTTTTTAGGTTCTGAGCTTGGGTAGAAACAGCTTTAACAATCTTTTCAAAGTTGTTAAGCAGTTGCACATCCTCGGCTATTCTTAACGTGTTTGAAGTTCCGTCCTCCTTTACCCATCCCCTGTCTTTAGCAAAAGTTTCAAAATTAAAATCCTTGGTCTTAGCTATGGCTTGCTGCCTTTCTTCTGGTGAGTACTTATAAACGACTTCCTTGTCGCCTATGTTCACTTTGAAGTCGCCTAAACCTTGGGTTTCTTTTTCGACTTGTGCTTCCCACTGGCGATTAGCTTCCGCAATTTCCTCCGCGGTTGGGCCTTGTGGTGCTGATTCGCCTGTGTTTGGTTTTTCTATTTTCGGTAGTTCTAAGGTTTTCTGCGCCTCCATCAATGAGTAACGCTTGTCCCTTGCATCTCGCTCCAACATCAGCAGATTTTGGTCTACTTTTCTGTTGTGGTCGATAGCTTCTTTATATTCGTCAGGGGTTAATTCCCTGTCAATGGTATCGGTGTCAATTTTTTCAAGGTCATCACCATACTTAACGCGCAGCTCCAGTTCAACTTCGTTCTTTGTCCACTGCGGATTGTCTTTCTTTAGCGCCTCCCTAACTACATCCATGCTTGACATGGTGCCGTAATCCTTGTTCTTCTCTCTGGCGAACTCGTAGAACGTTTTTAGCGCCTCTGTATCGTCACCGGCTTCAAAGATACGCCTTGCAGCCTCACTTTTAAAATCGGGCATCTTCTCGACGATTTTCTCTACTTCCCTGACAATCTCTTTTGGTTGCTCGATAGTAGGAACGTCTGTGATAACTACCTGATCTGTTTCCTGCGTAACAGGTATCGTTTCAGCCGAGTTTTCTGTGGGTGCAACCTGTGGTTGTTCTGTCTGTACAGGTGTCTCCACTGGCGTTCCATTGCTGGCTGCGGCAAAGGCATCCTCGAATGATATTTGTGGTACTTGGGTTTCTACGGTTTCTTCTGGCATTTGTCTTTCTCTTGTTCTACAAACTTACATATAGTTTTTTATTTTACAAACTAGTGCATTTTAGGCTTGATTTGTTGATTTTGTTTTTGTAGAAGCGATAGTGTTGTTTAATTTTATTAGGTCTTCAGGTTTGAATCTGTCAGACAAACGCTTCAATTCCAAACTACTTTTAATATCCTTGTCTGATATAGCTTTTTTATAATCATCCAATGTCATACTCCTCTTAGATGTATCGTAAATACCTTTCTTCCACATTTGGTATCTCAAAGCATCTAAATCGGCCTTTATCTCATCTGGGGCAGCATCGTGAGATGCATTGCCATGGACAGCATTAGCTCTTAGATAATCGGAAAAGTTAAGAACCTTTAACGTTTCGGGGTCATATTTTGCGCCCCCTCTGGTATAGTCCTTTATATTTTGGTTATACAGTTTTTTATCGGAACTGTTATTGTCCAATGCCATGATTGACCTTTCTTCTCCCTGCGATAAACCTCTTGACAAATGAGATAGTTCGTGAGCCATAACAGATGGAAGCAATACGTTAGCGCCATATTGATTACCCATCTGAGCAGCTTGCGATTTATCAATAATGACATTAGATACATTGGGATTCATAAAATCATAACCTTGGGGTAGTTCTCTGCCTTCAGCCTTGTTCCACGATTGGGAACCCAAATTGTCTTTAAAAATAACATTTGCATTAAGGACATTTTTAATATCAGGAGTATCGTCATTGCCCTGCATTGCCAATCTTTGTTTGTAGATGGGCGAACTCATATACTGGGCAAGGAACTGTTTGGCCGGTATTCTTGTCACCGGCCTTGGGTTCGTTCCTTTTGGTACTGGTGTACCTCCAAATTGTGAGAATATATCATTAAGCATACTGTTCTTGTTGCTCTTGTTCTACTTCGTGATCTGGGTATTGCTGGGCAAATGCTTCGTAGTTTTCTTCCGGTATCTGGCCTCTCTGGCCGTCAGGCATCACCACGTTAATCATTTGCCCCTGTTGCTGCGTATTAGGGTCTGTGGGCGCACCATTTTGCTGTGGCTGCTGTTGGTCTTGCTGGGCTGGTTGCATTGCTTGTAACGCCTCTATCATCATCTGTTTCTGCGCGTCATTGGTTAACTCCAACCCATCGAACACCCAGTCAGGTATCTGCTCTATGGTAGCGTTTGGTTTTGCCAATATCGCATCAACAACTTTCGCTTTCAAAATGCCGTTAAATTTGAATGACTCCTCTTTCTGCATGGATTGTAAACGTAGGGTGAGTAGTTCAACTTCGTTCGCATGTTTCTGTTGTTCCACTTGCAGGTCGGCTTCACCTTTCGCAGCAGCAGCGGCTTTAGCTTGTTCGGTGTTGTTTTGAGCGTTGATGGTGGCTTTCTTGATGTCATCCGCCATTTTTTGTTTGGCCCTTGCTGCAAGCATCGCAGCTTTATATTTGGGGTTTTCTATCATGTCGAGCATAATAGAATCCTCAATGGTGATTTGCTGGGTGCTTAACGCTATCTCAATCCTCTGGTTCAGACGTTGCATTTCACCATCATCCACAACAGCCTCGATAGCAACATCAAAATTAGTTTTCTCAAAATCGTCCATCGCTTCCGAGTTTAGGAAGTCAATATTGTCCTTGCCCAAAGCTTTAATATAACCATCGTAGGAGTTTTCGCCATATACAAACTTGTCCCATAATGCTATCTGAACCTTTTTAGCGGTTCGTTTCATTATCGCGAGGTAGGCATTATAGATAAAATTAGTTGCACTCGCAGAAATTGTCTTAGCGCTTTGTAAGGTAACGTTTGAGGTGGCTTGATTAGTGATATAGCCTGCGTCTAAGTTTGAAGATCCTACTATTTGTTGGAGCTTTTCGTATTCTCTCTGCCACTTAGCGTCTAACTGTTCGAGTTTATTTGAGTACTGATGATTTTGTGGTGAGATAGGCGGCTGACCGTTTGGATTCTCATCCGCATCATCCATTCGTTTAAAGTACCTGTTACCCGTTTGCAGGTAGATAGCGTACAATTGTAACGGTGATACATTACCAACACCTGCACCCATATCTATCTCTGACAGTCCAGAAACATCAATATCAGCGCCATCTGGTGCTGTAGCAGCAATGATTCGTAACGTAGTTAGGTGAATGTTCTGCATCAGGTCGATGCTTGGTATCATCGTTTCTATCAGCGGCGTATTGGTGCAACGGTTATTGTCGTGCATGTACACCGAGTATGGAGAAAAAACCTCTGTCAAATTATCGTTAGGCTTCAGCATGTTTCTTGCCAGTTCCCACTTCAATAAAATATCAGTGTCTTTTATCCACACGCCATGATAGGCCACGTAGTAAGGTTTAGATTCCTCATATTCTTTACCCTCTTCTTTAACATTTGTTTTCTTTAATACCTCTCCGCCAAACCTGTTCTGTTTGCGCTCGTATTTGAGGTTATAGAGCGTTTTGTAATGCAAGTCTACTACTTGTACCGTATAGTTATCCCATGGCCTTGCAATGGCTCTGGTGCTGTCACTAGTGTATGAATAGTCACCCCATGTAGGATTCCCCATCTTACCGGCGTTAGACTTGGCAAGGTTATACAATGCTTCCTCTGATATTTTACCAGGGAACCTTAACCTGATTTCCATGATGCTTATATCACGAACCTGGCCTTGATACTGCCAGTCACGGAAGTCGTTAAACTCAGAATAGGATGTGATGAAGCGTTCGGGTTTAATGAAAGGTGTTCTTATCTTACCACTGCCGTCTACCTCTGTGTGTGTAACAGCAAAACCGCACGTAGCGGTATCAAATATCAATCTCTCTTTGATGACATCATCCCAGTCGTTATCATCAAACACCAGTTTAGTTCCCAACTCCATGATGATTTCTTCCTTTCCCTTGTAGGTGAAACCATACTTGATGTCAAGTTCCTGTTCATTCTTCGGGTCATCCTCGCTGAATTGCTCCAGCTCCATTCCCGCTTCCTGTTGTACTTGCTGTATCTGGTCGCGGTATTGCATCTTAAACCTATCATCCTCTTTGGCCTTACGTTTTTTGCTCTGTGAGAACGGATCTACCGACTGGCACCTGATTTTTTCGGTGCGTTGCATGTAGCGGTCTTTGATACGGTTAAGGAATGGTATGGCAATGGGGAGTGGCGTATAGTCAATGTTTAACAAGGGAGGTAATCCTTCCACGTTAACCACATCCCTGTATTGGGTGGTATCCTGCTTGCCTGCGGCGTATTTACGATTTTTGTCGTAACGCTTAACCCTGTTGACCCAAGATTCACTACCGAAGCCGTTAGCCCACTTGTTGTAACATGACTTCATCACCTTTAAGCCGAACTCTTGTGTTCCCTTGTCGCTGTCGGCTGCTAACGGATTAGGATATAATGGTTGGGTAGGCACTGCCATGGTTTACAAAGTTTATTTTTAACATCAAAAGTAACATTTTTATGCACTTCTTTTAAACACCCTCAAAATACTAAGCTTACTGGTGTTGGGTTTAACATCCATTTTTCTGTCCGTACCTCCAATTAACGCCATCATAAAGGCTATGGCATCATCGGACTTGGTTCTATCGTCAGGATCGTACTTGATAAATGAATCTACTGCCTCTATAAAGTAAATTTTATGGTATCGTGTTTTGATATACTCATCAGCAATGTCTGTTTGTTTCTGTAACGCAAAAGCATCGTTCGATGGTGTTCCGTACTTGTACTTAGCATTCTTGCGCTGTGGGTCAATCGTACACTTAGGGCGCCACATGACATAGTTCTTAAACCCTTCCTCAATAAATGCCTCGTAATAATCGTCAATATTGCTCTCATAATTCGCTTTACATCCGTAGTACTCGCAAAGCATCATCACGTACTTGTGAAAGTCTCTTTTGAACCGCATCCTCGGCCATGGAGCAAATCGTAGCACCATCAATCCGCTGTTTTCAGGGTCATTCATGTCACCTTTACGGAATACGTAAGCCACTGCTTTTGACTTTTCTTTGCCTGTAGTGATGGTTGCTGCTGCCGGATCGACACCAATAGCAAACGATTCGTCGTTATCGGGGCTTTTTAGTCCGTTAGAGCCACTTTTGTTCTTGTTTGAATACTTGGAGTCATCAAAGTCCCAAACCATCTGACAATGCCCATTTTTATCGTCTCGCCATTTAACTTTTCCTTCTGCATCTCTATAAAATGTCACACGTCTTACAAGGTTCTTAGGAGCGTTATCTTCTTCGTGGTCGTTGTTTCTTTCGAGATAGTCTTTTTGAATTTCTAGTAGTTCGTTGTCGAACGTGCCTCCAAAGTTTTTGAGCTGCCAAATGTGTTTCTCTGTAAGTGGGTTTTTTTGTTGTTCTGCGGCGAGGTCATCACCCTCCAAGTTGTTCCAGACAGAAAGAATGTATTCTTTGGCTAATGCTCTGTTTGAATAACCATATTCGTCTACGAATGGTTCGCCGGTCTTAGGGTGATTGCCTAAATAACCGTAATCAGCAGGAACAAACAGGTTGGTTAACATGGATGCGGTTCTGCCCGTTTCAGGGTTCATGGTAGCCATCTTACTGGCATCCCATGTTTTCTTCATGTTGGCACCGCCTTTTTTCTCCATATCCTCCACAGTAGTGGTACGGAGCGCTTTTCCATTAATGGTTGGGCCTTTCATCAAACAGTACTTGACGATATTGTATCGTGTGTCTGTATTAACACCTATGGTTTTGCCCACCTCGTCCTCTATGTAGGTGGTAAGCTCTTCACCATCATACGCCTCTTCCACGGATGGTCGATAATCTATCGAGGAGTATAGTGCTTGATCGTAAATCTTTTTACCCTGGTTGGCAGAACGCTTGCGTGGGGGAAAGAACTCCAGTATTGTCGCAGGACGTGTCTCGCCTGTATCAAGAGGCTTTAACCAGTCTGGCAATCTCATCCATGATGCAACCGTTTTTTTAAACACGCCATCGCCGTCTTTATTTGTTTTTGATTGGATGCCACACTTGCTATCTGACCGCGTGGTTGTGCGATAATATCCTATTCCTGTAGAAATTACGGTTTTACCGAACCTTCGATTCGTGATTAAATTTCCGCCTGAAAGGTTAATGTTATCCTCTACCGCTTTCCACCATAAGAATACATCTCTTTGCGCATCAACAAACAACAGCCTCTTACCCCTATCTGTCCAATAGTTTAAAATAAAGTAGTGTGCGCCAGTAATGTATTCTATATTTCCGTTGTTGAAGAACCAATAGCCATTCACCATCCGCTGATACTCTTGCAACATAAATTCTTCCGTGGGTTCTTCACGAGAGTTGTGTGGCGCTGAGTACTTGAAACGTTGTTGTTTTACTGGTAGGTCATGGTTGGCTATATTGGTGAACGCAGGCACTTTAGGAAGTTTAACCAATAGCTCCCCTATCGTGCGTTCCTGCTCAAACCTCTCTCTCGCTATGTTAAACTCGTTCCTATTCATGTCCGTTCAGTACTATGTCCTGAAAGTTTTTACGTTTCACTGGTTCGGCTGGTTTTTTAGTTTCTTTCGCTTCTTTAACCTCTGGTTCAACTTGCTTAGTAGCTTTTTCAATCGCCAGTATCTTATCAATCTTATCCACCAAAACCATAGTACGGGCGAATATGGTGTCGTTCTTATCAGGCTTAATGTAGTTCAGGTTTTTTCCTTCTTCTCCAGCTTGGCCTGTTCTTATTTTCATCAAATCCTGCGCGTACCCCTCACTGATTAAATTCAACTCTTTAATGAGATTGGAAGCGCCATTTACCTGTCCTTCCAACAATTCTAAGTATCGTGCTTGCTCAGGGGTCAGGTTATCAAAGTTCGGTTTTTCCATCTTCTTGTTTTTTAGTGTTAAATCGTGTCGGCATTCTAGTAGCTAATGGTAGATTGAGCTTTTCGCTTGGCTTATCCTTAGACAGTAGTTCAGCCTTTTCGTTATAAAACGCTACGAAGCCGTTATACCACTTCGCACCCTCGGGTGATACTTTGTATAGGTTGCGGTTTCTTTCTTCGTATACAGTCAGATAACCGAGTTCTACGAGCTTGTTTAGCTTGGTTCTTACTCCCAGCAATGGAAGTCCCCAGTCTGTTGCGTCTGCTGGTACAAACCATTCGTATTGTGTAACCAGCATTAGTATTTTACCTATCGTTGGGTTTAGGTTTGTCTCAGTGAAGTACAAGTCCACTATCGGATAGGTGAGGAAAGCGACAACAGGATCCGCATTAAGTCTCGCCTGCCATACTTTGTCTTGATGATACGTTCGGGCGTACTGATTGATCTGCGCCATTTGCATAAACTTTTTTCTGGTTGCTGCCCGAAGCACTTTTCTTTTACGGGGTTTCCTGATGTGCTTCCTCTTACGCTTGGTACGGTAGAAATCATCACCTAAATCACCCCCGCCCTGTTTGGCTATCTCGATAGATATTTTTAGCTTTTTCTCTTGTAATCTGATTTGGGTCCTGAGCTTCTTTATCTCTTTGTTCTTTTCTAAAATCTGGTTCTCCCTGAACTGAACAAATCTTAAAAACCAGTCTAACCTGTCCTCGTACTTTTGTTTCTGACGCCGGTATTCTGGGATGATAACTTCCTTAAGGTACTTGGTTCCTTTTCCCGCCATGTTCACATCAACTTTGATGTCCATTGGGTACTTCCTTACCATCCCCAGTCTTGGGAACGGTTTAAAAAAATCAGCCATTTTGCAAAACCTTTCCGACAATGTACCTCTCGTCTAACTTGATGTACTTCTTGCCATTAAAGTCTAACTCGTATTGATAGTCGTCAACCGTAACCACAACGTCTCCTGGTTCGTAATCATTGTCTTCTGGAACGAACAATATACGGATTCTTCTTTCTTGTTTGATGGTAGCCTGTGCGGTCAAGTAAATACCACTCTCGGTACGGGCCGCTTCCACCTCCACAACCTCTCCGATGTAGATATTTGGTTGAGGGTAAATAACGCCATCTTCTCCGATTCTGAAGAACACCATTCCAGCGTCAATAAAGTGGCAATCGATGTAGTCCATTTTAAGGCTCTCAGAGGCTTCGATTGCTCCGTAGTGTACAAACAGACTATCTCCTGCTTTTAATTGATTGTAGCGGCTATTAGGAGCCAATACGCGGCAGATTTGCGGGTTCACCAGTCTACGGTCAGTGACCTGAACGGTTTTGGAGGCTTCTCCGTCCGATGTGGAGTCTTGAAACAGGTATCGGTCGGGCTTTAAAAGTTTAAGACCGCCACCCAAGTCTATATGGAGGCGGTCTTCGGTAAATTCAACGAGTAAATAGTTGTTAATACAGTTCATGCTTGCTTTCTTCTTGTATAGCAAAGTTAACTGTATTTCAGTATTGTAGCAATAGCTTCTTTAGGGTTGGGTCTTGGTTAACCAATCGTATATCTTATCTGCGTTTTGCAGAAGTTCTGTGATACTGTTGTTTTTTAACTTGCCAGCTTCTGACAAAGCAATATAATGTTTGCCTTGACGGTTGTGGTACTCCATCAGCTTATCAAAATCTTCTATGGATTTTTCTTCGTCAAACTTGCGCTGCTTTACTGACAATCTCTTTATTAACTCTTCATCAAATTCGTTATCGGTTCTGATTTTACAATCTTTGTTACACATAATATTTAGTTTTTACTTTCTATGGCTACTACTTTTCCATGTTCGTTTGTTATTTCGTAATACTGCTCTTTGCAGAATACTCTCATCTTTCCTTTTTTTGTTTCTATCTCACTCCACTCGTTACCTTTTAATGTTCTTTTCCATTCATCTGGCATCATTCCTGAGTCTGATATGCTCTGATAAGCCAAGAAGTGCTTGTGTTGGCTCGTTTTAATCCGTATAAGCCACTTTTGGTCATTAGTGAGTATCAGTGGCTCGCCAGAATAAATAAACTCTCTAATGACCTGTAATAAGTCCGTAAGGTCTGGCCTGTTCTGGTCTATGGGTATCAGTGTGTCGAATGGCATCAGCGGTATCTTACGGTAGATGTTCATTATGTATTCATCTGTCATGGTTAGAATGGTAATTTTTCTTCTTCTTTAATTTCTTCCATGGCCTTGTTGATTAGTTCGCTTTCAGACAATGGTTGTGTGAAGTCTATTGGTTGAACTATTCTCTTAGCTGCGCCTTTGTGCCACTCTTTCACTGCATTGTGACCAAAGTATTCAAATCCACTCACACCATCTGCGCTGCGAAGCTTAACTGGTTTACCTTCGTACGTAACCTTGCCACCAGTTTCAATCTCTTTGATTTTACGAACGTGTATCTCCGTGATGTTCCACTCTTTCTCATGCTGAGTTACGCGGTGGAGAGTTAAAAAGTCATCAGCCTTATTAGCGAACATCACACCCATTTCAGTATCCTCTTTCTGCGGGGCCTTTGTAAAACCTTCTGCATTCTTATTTCTGGCAGCAGCAGTACCAACGTGACAATTCAAATAAATCGATAGGTTGTTTTGCTTCGCAAACAACTGAATAACACTTGCCGCCTCATAATGGTATTCGTACCCCTCTTGTTTAGATTTGGCTGGACGATCCATTTTAAGAGAGTTGTACGGGTCAATCATCAGTCCTTTGAATTTTTTGCGCTTCATTGCAAGGGTTGCCATATTGAGTATGTCTTGGTAGTTGTACAGCTTATCTCTGGATTTTATGAACTCGAAATGAGAAAGAACAAAGTCTTTTGCCTTATTGTACTTCAGCTCACTCATTGATGCGATTGGCTCAGACCAGTAAAACTCTACCATTTTTCTAACCACAGAACCCACATTGTTTTCAGAACTAAATATCAACCAGTGCCATCCGTTGTACATCGCAGAGAGCATAGCTAAATACCAAATCACAGTTGACTTACCCACGTTGTCAAGGCCATTGATGATAACAAGGTTACCCTCTTTAAATAAAAAATACTTATCCAGTTCTGTAATCCCCGTAGTTTGACCTTTAATGAACTTGTTTGTACGCCACAATTGAAGATACTCGTTAAAATCTTCTTCTGTTGCTAAGAAATCTAAATCCTGCTCATTGGACGTATCAATTATACTTGGAACAGAATTATTAATTTCTTTCACAACCTCTGGGGCGTCCCCATAGCCAAGCTCCGAAAGCTTTTTTGGAACTATATTGAAATCCTTTCCACACTCTAAAACTGCAAATACTGCATACGGTTGATACGGAGTTTGTGGCTCAAAGTCGGTGGATGTACTAAAAACACTAAACCAGTTCTTATCCTCGTCATAATTTCCAGAATGGTCAGCCTTAGTATCCCCAGGCCTTTTCATTAATATTTTAGAACCACGTTGCCCCTTTATTTCCCATCCATGTTTTTGCAATAGGGCCACGACATCTCCGCGCTGGTTGTAATCTTCGATTGGTGTTAAACCTAATACATGCTTTCTTTGACGAACCGGCCTGTGAACAGGTTCTTTCAAAACCTCATTGAAGCCATAGGCCACGTTAAACAGCGTTGCGCGTTCTTCAGGTGTAATTACAGGCACATTTGCAAAACTACCCTGTAAGAGCTTATAACCATCAGTAGGGTGTACAACGATGTAGCCCTTATCACCCCTCGTCTCAAAAAGCACCCGAACTTTGTCGTTCTCCGCAGCGTTACGCGCTACCTGCTTACAATGTTCTACAATCTGCTCTTCTGTTTTACCTTCGGGAGACTGTTTAACCTTTTCGTACTCTTTCTGATAAGAGGCAGCATACGTGGCATTTTTTTCTTCGAGAATAGTGTAACGGTTAGCCAGCTTTTGATTACCATCCAGTGCAGAGCATCGGAAAACCAAGTGGTAGCCGCCTGTTTTCGTTTGTTGCACCAATAGCTTTTTTAACAGCAACGGGTCGATTGACTTAACAGTATCGCAGAAATCTTTGAACAGCGTACCTGTTAGGTCGTACTTAGTATCAATATCAATGGCCTGTATGTTTCCTGATATTTTCCCACAAACTAAACCAATGGATTTATGGCCCGTAAAATCGTACTTCTTTTTAGTAGTCTGCCATTCTGTGTGGATAGGGCGCTTGTCCTCGCGCACTGGCATAAATTGTAATCCTTCGATTTGGTTGAGTTCGTTAATATTCATTTGGTTCTGGTATTGATGATTTAAATTTTGTTGGCCGTACAAATTCTTCGTATTCTTCGTCTGTCATTGTTGTTTCAAGAGCTTGTGGGTTTACAGGCTTTTCTTCAAACTCTTGGTTTAAAAACTTTTCAAGTTTATCCTCGCGCAAAATAAATTCTGGAGTGATGTGCCTTAACTTGGTTTTGATATGAAAATCATCTTTCATAGCATTGGATAGTGCTTTTAAGATTTCAGATGACTTATAGGTTTTTAACCGTTCAGTTAAAGCTTTGCAGAGTTTTGCATTGGCCTTGTACTTTGATTTTTTAATAGAATTAAACTTATCAACGAAAAGGTGACACTTATCAGAAGCACTCAAAACAACAGTGGTCTGAGTTGGCGTAGACAACTCGACCTTTAAATTAGAAGATAGAGTATTAAGTGTATTACTAAATGTATTATTATGTATGACTTTTTCGCAAGGGGGGTTGACAATTTCGCAAGCCCCCTTGATATTTTCGCAAGGGGTATTAATTTTACTGTTAGGGTTGTAGCTTTCGTGTATTTTTATCCTCCTGCCAGCATGTGTGTTGTAATCATCATATGTTATTACAATCAAATCCAGTTCTTGAAGACGCTTTAAAGCTCTGCTAACTGTCGCTGGATCCACACCTAAAGGTTCGCCTATGTATTTATTTGACGCTACAC